>Ga0306926_10004136_pt1 | contig 15194 bp, 7 predicted proteins | sample flu12Cox44000178_FD_203759 | JGI IMG/M metagenome (GOLD analysis project Ga0306926, IMG submission 203759) | Lab enrichment of tropical soil microbial communities from Luquillo Experimental Forest, Puerto Rico - flux8day.12C.oxic.44.000.178 (v2)... | ecosystem: Environmental > Terrestrial > Soil...
ACGGCGCCACGGGGTTCGTTCGCCTCGGCCCACAGTCGGCCGCCGTGGGCATCGATGATGGACCGGCAGATGGTCAGCCCCATCCCCGTTCCGCTGAACTTCGTGGTGTAGAAAGACTCGAAAACTTGCTCGAGATGTTCCGGATCGATGCCCGGCCCCGAATCGCCCACAGCGACCAGGACCCCAGTCCGGGCTTGTTCAGTCCTAACCAACAGCTCTCGTGGCCCCGGCTCGATCGAGCTCATGGCCTCGACGGCGTTCAAGATCAAATTTAGGACGACTTGTTGCAACTGAATCCGATCGCCCCGAACGGGAAACAAGCCGTCCGCAAGGCGCGTCTGGACCGAGACGGCATTCGTGACAATGACGCTTCGCGCCAGCGCAATCACCTCGCTGATCGCCTCATTCAGGTCGAAGGGCTCTCGTCGCGGAGGTGCCTTCTTGATCTGATCGCGCATCCGGCCGACGATATCCTTGGCTCGGTCGGCATCCTTGACGATATCATCGAGCGATTTCCTGGCTTCATCCACATTCGGCGGGCTCATTTCCAAAAAGCGCATGCCCACGCGGGCATTGTTGCGCGCGGTAGCGATTGGATGGATGACTTCGTGCGACAGCGAGGCGGCAAGTTCGCCCATCATGCTCACGCGGTTCATGTGGGCGAATTCCGACTCCAGCTCGCGGACAGCCTGTTCCGCGCGCTTGCGCTCGGTCAAATCGAGTACGAATGCGACACCTTCGTTGCCGCTTTCTTCGAACAGCGTGCCGCCGATCAGCACGGGGATGCGGGTGCCATCTTTGCGGAAATACTCCTTCTCGCACGGCTGAAACGTCCCGGTGGAGCGCAGCTCCGCCACCGCGCGTTGGTCCTGCTCGCGCCACTCGGCCGGCGTCAAATCGGTCCAACGCAAGCGGCCCGAAACGACATCTTCATGGCCGTACTGCAGCATGCGCAGAAACGCTTCGTTGGCCTCGACGATCGCGCCCTCGAGGTTCCAGATGCAGATGCCAAGAATGTTGGCATCGACCAGGCGCCGGATCTTGCCCTCGCGATCTTCGAGGTCGCGATAAAGCCGGGTATTCTCGAGCGAGATCGCCGCTTGCGACGCGAGCAGCTTCAGGACGGCGGTTCGAGCCGGCGCGAAGACGCGAGGCAAAAGCTTGTTCTCGAGGTAGAGCACCCCGATGAATTTGGCTTGATTCATGAGCGGCACGCAGAACACTGAACGAGGGCGCCGCTCGGCAATATACGGATCCGTCGAGAAGGGATTCAAGATCGCCGCGTCGTCAAGGATCACGCTCTCTCGACTTTGCAGAACGTGGCGCAGGACGGTTTTCGGCAGCAAAGAACCGGTAACGGGCTCGTTGCACAGGCGGACCATTACCGTATCAGTGCCGGTTGTGGCTTCGGCTGCAATCCGCTGTTCGGCATTTTGCAAAAGTATCAAAAGCGCGCGGTCCGCTCCCGCATACTTGACCGCGGTACGCATCAGGGTGTCGAGCAGCCTCTCGAGGACCATCTCGCCCGAAACCGTTTGCGACACGTCGATCACGGTCGCAAGGTCAAGATGTTCCATCGGGGCGGCGATCTCGAGGGTGCCGGTCGACACCGCGAGGGCTTCTTCCTCAGTCTTCCCGTGTGGCTGGCGCTGATCGATGATCTGCTTCAGCAACGTTCCAACATCGAAGTAAATGCGCGCGGTGGTGATCTGTCGCCGCACCGGATCATATTCATAGACCCCACAACCGGGCAGCTCGATGCGAGCGTCGGTCGCCGCATGACCCGCGAACGGACCCTTGTGTTCGGCCTTGAAAATAAACTCGATGACCGCAACGTCGCGTCCGAAAATTATGTTCTTCACGAAGTGGCGATTTCCCGCGAAGGCAGTGATAAAGGGCCGAACGAACTGTTCGCGAACGGCCGCTTGCCCTTGCATGAGACTGCCGGGAATCTGGATCGTCACATTGTCCGCATAGTAGGACATGATGCGGTCCTCATCGGTCCCACCCCATGCGGCGTAATACTCGGTCATGAACGATTGGATATCGCCGGCGGATCGGAGTGCGGTAACGGTCGCCATGGCCGCCTCGTTCGCTCTCAAAATATTACAGAGCAGATGTCAGCATACGCGTCATTAAGGGAATGCGACACCATTTCTCAGAGTCTGGCATCCGCCTTTTCGGCGTGAGTTCCTTGGGGTCAGTGTATTAGCTAAGCTTAGGAAATACCGTGATCTTGTTACTATTGCTTCAGCCCGTAACCCGAAGCAGACATTCTCTTGCCTCTTGCGCGGCCAAAGAGCAACACCGGCCGGATATTCGCGCTTTGGAACACTGACCGGGATTGCACTTTTTCCCGTTGCAGGATTAGCCTCAAGAACAGGCGAATTAGGCTCAGTATCGGGGGATCGAGCCAATGCGCAGCAAGCTCATATCTGGTCTTGCCGGTGGGGGCGTTCTCAGCTTTGCCGCAGCGCTGTGCGCTGGGGTAGGCGTTTTTGCCTTTTGCCCCAACGCATCGGCCGACGAGGGCTTCGGCGGTTTCGAACATCTAGCCACACCAGCCGAACGGGCAGCGGTCTCGCGGACACAACCCGTTGTTCGCGCCAAGAAGCCAGCCAAGCCCAAAAAGCAGCCTCCAATTACTGCACTGCCCGCTGAACCTTGGGGACCCGTTCCCACTGCGAAGACCTCGATTACGAACTTGGCCCCCATCCTTCTGCCGTTCTTTAACAACGGCCCGGTTTTTGGCTTACCTGGCACCGTGACGGGCAGTTTTTTGGATCGCACACAACTGACTGGGGACTGGGGCGGCGCTCGGACGGACTTGGCCCGGCACGGCTTCTTTTTTGATCTCTATTCGACCACCGCATACCAAGATGTATTTTCAGGAGGACTGAAAACAGGCAGTGCTGTTGTCCAAAACACGCAACTTTCAATCAACGTTGACACTGGCCGTGCTGATCTGTGGAGCGGCGGCCTGATCCACTTCACGGCGCAGTCCCGATATGGCAGCGACCCGACACAAACATTCACAGTCGGCTCCCTTGTGCCACAATATACTGGTCTAATAGCGCCCGGAGCATTGCTGTGGCACGACACTCTGCCTTCGGACTACTATCTTGTTCAGTCGCTGACCCAGCAATTTAGCGTCGTGCTGGGCAAAATCAGTACCGTCTTTCTTCCGGACCAGACTCTCTTCGGCGACACTTACAAATACAACTTCGCGAATGCGAATTTCGTCTTCAATCCGCACGCCGGCAATCTTTTTCACGTGACTTCGTGGGCCGCGCTTGGGATTTGGACGCCAGTCCAAGGGCTAGCCATTGCTGGCGGGGTGTTCGATCCGAACTCGCAAGCAAACAACTTCGCGACAGACGCTTTTGACAAGGTCAATCTCTACGCGACGGCCGTGGCGAACTACAACGTGGCCGGTTTGCCGGGGGAATTCTCGCCTCAGTTCGCCTGGACAAACAAGCCGAAACTAGACCTTGTGACACCGTTTGGAACGCTCACCTCGCTGTCAGAGGTCACTCAGGCCGTTGGCGTTCTCCTCGGCAGCGGCATGACAACAGGTTTGCCTACCAATTATGACAGCGAGACCTGGTTTGCGATCGCCAATTGGTCGCAAGTTTTGTTTGTAAAAGATGATCCCAAAACGATCGCTGAAAAATTGAAAAGCGGTCAGCAGCTAGACGGCATCGGCATATTCGGAAGGTTAGGTTACGCGCCAGCGGATACAAATCCAATTGTGTGGAATGCAAGCGTGGGACTCATGGCCCACGGTCTCTCCGATGCACGGCATTACGATAGCTTCGGGGTCGCATGGTATTGGAATGAAGTCAGCAAATACTTGAAAAATGATATTACGAACCTCACCGTGGGTATGGCCTCCGCAAAAAACGAGAGCGGAATTGAGGTTTTCTATGATTTCGCAGTCACTCCGGCTGTCAGAATTATCCCAGGTTACCAACATATCTGGAATCCGCTCACTGCGGAGGTCGTTAACAATCAAAAGAAAGCAGACGTATTTTTGACCCGACTCACCGTCGCATTCTAGGGAACTCTTAGGCTCGGCTCCTCGCCTGGCGAGGCGCGCGGCAGCTTGCGTTGGCGCTTACCGCGCCTCGTTAGCAACAATTTGCCGTAATTTGCCGGATGTTACTTGGCCCGGCAAGCCAGCGCAGTTAGAATTAAGTGGGAAAGACGGAGGCTCAAATGTCAACTGCAGCTGATCATGCGTATGATCTTTACGTCGATTCACCCGAAGAACGGCGGGCCGCACGGACGATCAAGGTGTTCATCATCTTGGGCTGGCTCAGTGAGACGACATTCTTGTTCTTCGGTATGATCTGGTTCCCGGAGCTTCATCCCTCGTGGATCGGTCGCTTGATATGGACGCAAATTCTGTGCGGCATCGGCATGGGCGCAGCAGTAGGGGCTCTCGCATACCTCTCCGCGTCGGGTTTCAGGCAGGGTAGCCGGGCGGCACTGATCATCACGGCGATCATGGGAGCCGCGGCCCTCGCCGTATGCAATTCGGTCTGCTTCTTCGTCGACAGTCGGCCTGGGGTGGACTATTGGGGTACGCACGAGAATCCGGCGCTGTTCTTGACCAAGGGCTATGCAGTTTCCATCCTTGGCGGGATCGTCGGGTCGTGGCTGCTCAACACCAAGACGGGTGTGAGCGTGCTCAACAAGATTCCGTTCCTGCGCTGATTGTCGTCGTGTCGGCTGCCATCCTGCGCGTCAGCATCGCACTTGGAGTGTATGCCGCGCTCATCAACCTGCTGGTGTGGTATCAACCGATCATGGAGATGGCTTACGGCCACACGCCAGCGTTCAAAGTCACTTACGCGGTGTGGTTTGTGGTTGTGTGGGGCGTTGCGACCGGGGCGCTCACGGGCCTCGCCATCGCGTCGATGCGGCGGCGAAGCCCCGGTCGCCTGTCCGCTGCTGTGGCGTTCGTCGCTGGTCTCTTCCTCACTTCAGCCGTCTGCCTCGTGCTGCATCGCGGTATCGTCGACGAAAAATTTATGCACGACGCAGTCAGCGGAATGCACCCGTATGCGGTCTACTCATACAGCGCAATGTACATGAACATGAACGCGATTGGCGCGCTCACACCGAACTTCATTGCCGTTGCGCTATCCGTTATCTACGCATTTTATACGCCGCCGAGCTCGCTTGCCCTGAGCACCTCAGATAATAGGGGAGGCTCGCTGCGGCTGTCTTCAAGCGCGGGAAAATCCATCAGACCGCATCTGACTTTGGCAAGTCTGATCGTTGTCGCGATCTCGCTCAGCGGACTTGTCGCGGTCATTATATGGGAATGGCGTCAACAGGAGGCGCTGGGGGAACTGCATTTTCCCATATCGTGTAGCGCTGACAGCCGGCGATTGTTCGAATTTGCAACGTCGCGCCTACACTCACTGAATTTCAAGGAAGCCGAGCGCGCCTACTCCACGATTGCGCAGGCCGAGCCCGACTGCGCGATCGCATATTGGGGGATTGCAATGAGCCGGCTCGGCCGCCCGGTACCCGGGTTGCGCGCCAGCGATGATCTTGACGCAGGTCGCGCCGCCCTGCGGACTGCGGCGCACGCAGCGACCGCCGACCCCCGCGAACGCGCCTATATCGGCGCCCTCACAGCGTTGTTTGGCGAAGACGATGCCCACTGGGCAAATCATACAGTCGCCTACGAGAAGGCCATGGCGGCGCTTGCGGCCCGTTATCCCGACGACACGGAAGCCGCCATCTTCTATGCGCTTGCGCTCAACATCGAGGAGCCGTCCTCGGACAAATCCTTTGAGAAGGAGACCAAAGCAGCCGAGCTTTTGTTGGTTGCGCTTAGTGAGCAGCCCCGTCATCCGGGCCTCGCGCACTATCTAACCTATTGCTTGCATCATCAGACGACGGGGATAGCCGATTCACCGAGCCTGTCGCCATATCGCACTGTCTCGGCAGTCCAATATGGACTCGCAGCCTTGGCGCTTATTGGCATCAGCGCATTTTTTCTCGCGGGTCTGCCCAGATGGTCTTGGGTCCACAGAGCTTGAGCGCGCCCATGTTGGCAATTGGCCGAGTCAAAGGATGGTTAGCGATATCAGCTGCGGGGCTTGCGGCGGCAGCTCTCATCACTTTCTGGATCCTCGTGGGCTTCGGCCGGCCATCCGAAGGCCTTCCGCCATCGGCGGGTGCGATTGGTGGATCATTCGAGCTAACCGGCGCCGACGGGCAACGCGTTTCTGACCGCGACTTTCGCGGCAAGTGGCTGCTTGTCTATTTCGGCTATACGCATTGCCCGGATATCTGTCCGACCACGCTGCTGGATATTAGTCAAACCCTTGGGCTTCTTGGCGATGATGCGGCGCGGTTCCAGCCGTTGTTCATCAGCATCGACCCGGAGCGCGACACGCCGCAAGTCGTCGGCGAATACGTCAAGGAGTTCGACGATCGCATCATCGGGCTCGCCGGCACTCCGGAAGAAATCGCATCCGCGGCAAAGGCTTACCGCGTGTTCTATGCCAAGGAGGAAGGCACGGATGCGAGGAACTATCTCATGCAGCACACCACCTTTGTGTATGTCATGGCGCCCGACGGCCGCTACGTGACCCTGCTGTCGCCGACCGGGGGCCAGACTCCGGAGGCGATGGCCGGCCGTCTTCGCGAGCTGGTCAACCCGGTTACCGCTGGACAAATCTCCTCACCGACTTCGGCGGGGCCAGCTCCCTCAGCCGCGCGGGAGCGGTGAGCCCGTAAGCTGAAATTGGACCAAACCAAAAGTTGGAGCGCTCATCACCGACGACCTGTGTCAATAATCGGCAGCAACAAGGAGCATCTTTATGTCCAGCGCAGCCCCTGGCAAAATACTCCGAAGCTTTGCGGTCTTGTTTGTGCTCGCTTCAGTATCTCCCACTTTAGCAGCCGAATATGACGTCGGATCAATTCACATCGCGCAGCCTTGGGCTCGGGCAACACCAAGCGGCGCTACAACCGGCGCCGCTTATATGACAATTACGAATAAAGGAGCGACGCCGGATCGCGTCAACTGCGTTTCGAGCGACGCGAGCGCTCAGTGCGAGATCGACAGCATGACTATGGAAGGTGGTGTGATGAAGATGCGCGCCGTAGAGGGCGGCCTGGAAATCAAGCCTGGCCAAACCGTCACTCTCGAGCCCTCGAGCTTTCACGTTATGTTCGTCGATCTAAAACGTCCGCTTAAGCAAGGTCAAACGATGAAAGCCACGTTAAAATTCGACAAGGCTGGGACAATCGACGTGGAGTACCCGATTGCTAGAATCGGCGCATCCGCGCCGGGAGCGGCTGCCGGCGGTGGCAGCATGAAGATGCAGGGCTCCGGCGGCGGCATGATGCAAATGGACAAACGCTGACGCGAGTTTGGTCTCTTGGACCAGAGCAAATGAGGGCGGCCCTTACTGGACAGGCTTAGCTTGAAAAAGCCTTCCGCCTCATCACGGCGTCATAACGTCTTCAGCCCGAGGGACTCAGCGGACCCGTTTTCCGTGCGGGGCAAGGTGAACTGAAAGACGGCGCCACGAGGTTGGTTCGCCTCGGCCCACAGGCGGCCGCCGTGGGCTTCGATGATTGACCGGCAGATCGATAGCCCCATCCCAATGCCACTGGCCTTTGTGGTGTAGAATGGTTCGAAAACGCGATCGAGAAGTTCGGGATTAATACCCGGCCCGGAGTCGCTCACGGCCACGAGGACCCCGGTCTGGTCTTGTTCAGTCGTGATTGACAGTTCTCGTGCCCCCGTCTGGATCGAGCCCATCGCTTCGGCGGCGTTTAGGACCAGGTTCAGGACAACCTGTTGCAGTTGCACACGGTCACCCGTAACGGGCAACAGTCCGTCCGCAAGCCGGGTATGGAGCGAGACATCATTTCCGGCGACTGCGCTTCGCGCCAATACAATAATCTCGTTGATTGCCGTGTTAAGATCGAAACGATCCTTTCGCGCCGGCGCTTTCTTGATCTGGTCGCGCATCCGGCCGACGATATCCTTGGCTCGGTCGACATCCCTGACGACACGGTCGAGTGCTGCCCCGACTTCATCCAGATTCGGTGGGCTCATTTCCAAAAAGCGCGTTCCCACACGGGCATTGTTCCGCGCCGTGGCAATTGGATGCAGGATTTCGTGGGCTAGCGAGGCGCCCAATTCTCCCATGGTACTCACGCGGTTCATGTGGGCGAAATCCGATTGCATTTGTTGCAATCGCGCCAGCGCTTGAGTGCGATCCTCGATGTCCGTCGTGAGGAAATACCAACGAGTAATGCGCCCAGAGTCATCGCGACTTGGGACGGTGCGGAGGTCAAACCATCGATATTCGCCGTCGAAGCGCCTCAAGCGTACTTCGGTCTCAAAGGGAACACCGTCGGCGATAGATTTTGTGAGAAGTACAATGTAACGGCCAAGGTCATCAGGATGCACCGTTCCGATTCTGGCCCAGTGCTTCAACTCCTCCAGCGACCGGCCAGAATATTCGAGGATCTGGCTATTGACGGCTTCGAGCTCACCATTCGCGGCCAGGATTCCAACTAAGCCAGGTATCCCGTCAATTGTTGAGCGTAAGCTTCGTTCACTGTCACGCACCGCCTGCTCGGCCCGCTTGCGCTCGGTCAAGTCGATGGCGAAGGCAAACCCTTCGAGCCGACGTTCGTCAAATGCGGCAAAGCCCACCAGCACCGGTACGCGGCTGCCGTCTTTGCGCAAATATTCCTTTTCGAAGGGCTGGACGGTCCCGGTCGCCTTCACTGCCTCGATAGTCAATGCATCGCGCTCGCGCCACTCTGGGGGCGACAGAACTGATTTGCTCAGGCGACCGGCGACTATATCCGCACGGTCGTATCCGACCATGCGCAAGAAGGCGTCATTGGCCTCGACAATCAACATATCATCACCAAGGGCGTCGAGGCTCGGACCGGCAGCCTTCCAGATGAAAGTCCCGATGATGTTTGCGTCCACCAGTCGACTGATCTTCCGCTCCCGATCTGTGAGATCGCGATAGAGCCGCGTATTTTCCAGCGAGATCGCCGCTTGCGACGCAAGCACTTTCAACACCGTGATGCGCTCGGGCGTAAAAACGTCGGATGTCAGGTTGTTTTCAAAGTAGAGAATGCCGATAAGCTTGCCCTGGTTAATCAACGGCAGACAGAGAATGGAACGGGCGTGATGCTTAACGATGTAAGGATCGGCAGAAAACGGGTTCTGAGACGATGCATCGTCGAGTATCACGGTCTCTCGGGTGCGTATTGCATAGCGAATGAGTGACTCCGGCAGCGCGACCGCATTGCGTGCACCGCGTTCCCGTACATGCACGGTTACATCGTCGCCACGCGCGATTGCTTCCGCATCTATCTCTAGCTCCTCACTTTGCAATGTAATCAGGAGACCTCGCTCAGCGCCTGCGTGCTCGATGGCAGCACGCATCAGCCTGTCGATGAGCTTTTCCAGGACCATTTCGCCGGAAACGGCTTGCGACACCTCGAGCACGGTGGCGAGATCGAGCTGTTCGACCGGCGCTTCGATCGTCCCGGATTGTGTCGGCCCCCGTCCGTGCCGCCTCAGATGCGGATGGAGCTGATCGAGCTGCCCCACCTTTCCGTCGGCTCCCCATCGGAGGTAGCCCGTCCGTGCGTTTCCCAGATAGAGGTGCGCGACCTCTTCGAAGCCGCGCGCCACGTAAAAGCGGGCAGCCAGCTCATAGGCGAGCGCTTCGTTATGGACAAAGCCGTTTGCGCGAGCCGACGCGATGGCGCGCTCGTAGAGCTCCATGGCCTCGAGCGGGCGTCCTTCGATACGGGCGATTTCAGCGCCGAGCAGCGCTGCGCGATCCTCGCAGTTCTGTGGACAATTCGTCGCCCAGGCCCGAAGCTGCTGCTGGTGTTGTCCAAGTGCTTCTCGATGCTTGGCGTAAGGGTCGGGGCCCGTGGGCTCGCATCGCGCGGCGCGGCACAGGCCAGCATAGAAATGGTATTCCCCCTTCTCAAGTGGAAAGAGCGACAGCGCTGGAGACGTGGCGTACCACGTCTCTACCTTCTCCGCCGCCTCCATCGCCGACGCGTAATCGCCTGCGAAGAGGCGCGCTTGCAGCTTGTGGAGCCAGTAGTAACACTCCAGGAAAGCGCGAGAGGGTTGACCCGTGCAGCGCTCCTCGAAGGAGCGCTCTGTGAACTGACCATCGTCGAGGGAACCGAACTTCGTGGTCCTTCCACGCAGGGTCCGGGCGAGCGCGATTAGTACGGAAAATCTGTCGAGGAAGAACCCGAACCTTTGCACGGACTCCAGAGCGTCCTCGGCTTCGCGCTCGCACTGGTCGAGTGGATGGCCCAGGGCAAAAAGAATCGTGACGAGACCGCGGGAGGCGATTGCGGCATATGTCGGGTCGCCGTGCTCTTTCGCCATCTGGAAGGCACGACGCGACGGTTCGATGCCCTCCACCAGCGGTCGTGTCCACGGAACCACAATCGCGAAGGCGACATAGGTCCGCGCCCCAAAGTATGTCAATCCGCGACGTTCGACGAGATCGCACGCCAACTTTCCAAATGGATAGCCTTCAACGTACCGGCCGAAGCGGGGGCCGGCGATCATGGCCGTTCCCGCGTAATTCAACGGTGATCCTTCGCCGTTGCCGTGCTCGAGGCTGAGATTGACGGCCATGCAGACGGTGAGTGCGTACAAGTTTTTGTCGGTGTAGAGGGCCGGTAGAGTCAGACTGGTGAGCACGTCGAGCGTCGCGCGAGCTACCGGATCCCGCATCGCCGGCAGGTCAACGAGGTCCTCGATCGTCCGATCTCCGAGCAGCGACCAGATGCGCTCGTACTCGCGGCGTGCGTCGGCCTCGCTGGGATGGGCTGACCAATCGATGCCCACATGTCGCAAGCATTCCAGGGCTACCGTCACGGCCCTTTCGCCCGCCCCTCGGATTACGTAAAGATCCAGCCGCCGGTGTGCCACGGCGCATCGTTGGACCGTGTCGACAGTGCGCGTCGCCAGTGTCACCAACCGCTCCTCGGCTGCCTGCAGCTCGCCGGCATAGACCTCGCAGTCGGCCTGGTGCAGCTCCAATTCGAAGGCCAGATCGTGCCGGCGCTCCCACGCGTCATCCGGCATCAGCGCCGCACCGGCGACCAGATACGTGAGTGCCGAGGCATAGGCGCTGGACGCCTTTGCACGCTTCCCCGCGACCAGGTTGAGTTTGGCTAGCCGGTCCCGCTCGTCAGGTTCCGTGATCAGGGCGGACCCTCGGTTCAAGTGATTGACGATTTCGAAGATCGTCTCCTCCCGAGGGTCCGCGGCAATGTTTGCCGCGAGCAGTCTTCCGATGGTGAGATGGGTCTCCGCCCGCAGTGCCGGCGGTATCATCGAGTAAGCAGCTTCCTGCACCCGGTCATGGATGAACTTGTAGGAACCGTCGCGGCGCTCGACCAATTCCTGACGGACCGCTTCCGCTTGCGCTGCGTGGACCTCTTCCACGGACGTGCCGAGAACGATCGCATGCACCGCAACTTCGGCGATATTGCCGAGACAGGCCATCTGCTGCAGTGCCACCTGCGTTTTGACCGGCAGGCGAGCCAGCTTCGCGACCAAGAGGTCCACCACATTTTCGGTGTGTCCCTTGGCGTGAATGCGATCGAGATCCCAGGACCAGCGCGCAGCATCATGATCAAAGGTGAGCATTCCCTCATCGGAGAGCGAAGAAATGAATTGAATGACGAAGAACGGATTGCCACCCGTCTTCTGGTGCACCAGCCGTGCAAGCGGCGCGCTTTCCGACCCGCAGCGAAGGGCGTCCGCTATTAACTGTCCGACATGCCCTCTGGCGAGCGGCCCAAGCGTGATCGCTTTTATCCTGCCGCCAGCGGTCTTGATCGCCTCGAGCTTGCGCATAAGCGGATGCGCTGCGGTGACTTCGTTATCGCGGTAAGCGCCGATGAGGAGAAGATTGCGGAGATCGGACCAGGTCAACAGGTCTTCCAGCAGGTCCAGCGTCACCGCGTCGAGCCATTGCAAGTCATCGAGGAAGAGCGCCAGCGGATGTTCCGGCCGAGCGAACACCCCGATGAACTGCCGAAACACCAGCTGGAAACGCCGTTGTGCGTCCTGTGGTGGAAGCTCAGGTACCGGCGGCTGCTTTCCGATAATGTGCTCCACTTCGGGAACAAGAGCCGCAATCAGTCCTGCGTTCGATCCCAATGCCTCGCGCAACGCAACGCGCCAAGGCGCAAGGTCCATTTCGCTTTTGCCGAGCAGCGGCCTGATCAGGTTCTGGAAGGCCTGCGCCAAAGTCGCGTAGGGAATGTCGCGCTTGTATTGATCGAACTTGCCGGAAGCGAACAGACCGCGCGGCGGTACCAGCACGGGCTGCAGCTCGTTGACGACCGAAGACTTGCCGATACCGGAATAGCCCGACACCAAGATCAGTTCGGGGGCACCGCCGTTGACGACGCGATCGAAGGCGGCGAGCAAAGTCTCGACCTCGCGACGCCGCCCGTAGAGCTTTTCGGGGATCAGCAGCCGGTCGGACGTGTCGTGTTCGCCGCGCGGAAAGTCATCAATCCGGCGCCGCGCCTCCCATTCGGTCTGGCATCTGCGAATGTCGCTTTCGAGGCCGGCGGCGGTCTGATAGCGACCCTCGGCCCGCTTCGCGAGCAGCTTCATGACGATCGCCGAGACGGTGCCGGGGATTTCCTTCAGCCGCTCGGCAGGCGCCACCGGCTGCCTAGCGAGATGGCAGTGCACCCATTCCATGGGCTCGACGGCGGTAAACGGGAGAGCGCCGGTGAGCATCTGGTAGAAGGTGACGCCGAGGGCGTAGAGGTCGCTGCGGGAATCGATCGATCGATTCATCCGTCCGGTCTGTTCCGGCGCCATGTAGGCAAGCGTGCCGGCAATAGTCTCGGGAGGATGAGGCGACTGGCGCTCGCGCGCCAGGCGCGAGGCGATGCCGAACCCGGTCAGCCGCACCTCGTCGGTTGTGCTGTCGACCAGAATATTGGCCGGCTTGATGTCCTTGTGGACTAACCCGCGCTGGTGGAGCTCGCCGAGAGCTGCAGCAATATTGATGGCCAGCCGCAAGAAGCGTCCCACCTCTATGGGCGCGCCGAGCAGCTCGTGGAGCGGCTCGCTGGCCGTATCCTCAAGCACCAGCATCGTCCCGCCGGCGTCGCGCACGAGGTCGAGCGGCCGCAACGCCCACGCGCTGTCGAGCTCATCCTTCAGTTCGTATTCGTGAGCGAGGCGATCGAGGATTGAACGCGACGGGTGCTCTGCGGCAGGCTGAACGATCAGAACGGCGTGCTTGCCGTTATCGTCCCGCCGCCAGTCACGCCGGAAGACGTGTTCACCGTCCTCCCATAAAACCTCGGAGCCGCCGTCCGCGTACGCGTCGTTAGGGGAATGCGACACCATCTCTCAGAATCCGGCATCGGCCTTTCCGGTGTGAGTTCCTTGGACCAAAGTTTATTCGGCTAGCCATGCTTAGGGAATACTCTGAAGTGAACCACATTGCGCCCGCTTTCGTCACTTCCTAATTGCTTTGGCCCGTAGGGAACTCGGAGAAACTCTCTTCCGCGCGGGGCAACGTAAACTGAAAGACAGCGCCGCGAGGTTCATTCGCCTCTGCCCACAGCCGGCCGCCATGGGCATCAATGATGGACCGGCAGATCGATAGCCCCATCCCCACGCCGCCGGATTTCGTAGTGTAGAAGGCCTCGAAAACGCGCTCCAACTGCGTCGGATCGATCCCAGGCCCAGAGTCGCGCACGGCCAAGAGTGCGCCCGTGCGGTCTGGCGCAGTGCTTATCGACAGCTCTCGCGGCCTCGCCTCAGCCGCGCCCATCGCCTCGACCGCATTCAGGATCAAGTTCATGACGACTTGTTGCAGTTGAACTCGATCGCCCTGAATAGAAACCAGCCCATCCGCGAATTTGGTGCTGACCGCAATTCCGTTCTTGGCAATTGTGCTCCGCACCATGACAATCACCTCGCTGACTGCCTCATTGAGATCAAAATGCTCTCTTCGCGGCGGTGCCTTCTTGATGTGATCGCGCATCCGGCCGACGATATCCCTGGCGCGGTCGACATCCCTGACAACACAGCCGAGTGCCTCCCTGGCTTCATTCAGATTCGGCGGACTCATATCCAAAAAGCGCGTGGCCGCTCGAGCATTGTTGCGCAACGTCGCAATGGGATGCAGGATTTCGTGGGCCAGCGAGGCAGTCAACTCACCCATCATGCTCACTCGATTCACGTGAGCAAAATCTGATTCAAGCTGACGAAGTCTCTCGTGCTCCGCTTCGGCGCGTTTTCGCTCCGTCAAATCGAGGACAAATGCGACGCCCTCGTTGCTACCTTCTTCGAACAGGGCGCCGCCAATCATCACGGGCACGCGGCTGCCATCTTTGCGAAGATATTCCTTCTCAAACGCCTGAAAAGTCCCGGTTGAGCGTAGTTCCGCCACGGCCCATTCGTCGCGCGCGCGCCACTCGGCGGGCGTCAGGTCAGTCCAGCGCAAGCGACCCGAAGCGACGTCTTCACAGCTGTATTGCAGCATACTGAGAAACGCATCGTTAGCCTCTAGAACCTGGCCGCTGAGATCCCACAAACAAATTCCGACGACGTTCGCGTCCATCAAGCGCCGGATCTTCGCGTCACGGTTATGAAGCTCACGATAGAGGTGGTTATCGCTATGAAGGATTTTCGCCGGCCGCCATCGACAGGCGCCGTTTTCCGGCCATTGCGCGTACCTGATGTCGTAATTTCTGAGGTTGGGACCAAAGTGCACGAGATTTAATGCAGTATCGAAGTCTGAAACATCGGCATTGTGTCGCCCTTTGTCCTGATGCGGCGTGTTGATCATGATGTGACCTCCCGTTGCATGTGCAGTACGGAGCAACGACGGCAAGGGTCGTCGGACGGATTGATCATCTCGTAATGGTTCAGGCCTCTCTTGGACGGGTTTGATGCTGGTCGGGACTATTTTGCTGTTTTTTCGTAGAGCAGGGCATGAGGACGTGGGATTGCGGGGCATCCCCTTCGGGGTCTAGCCTGATGCGGTCTCCGCCGCCGTCAAAGGGTGCCCACGGCTGTTCCATACCGATAATCCTTTGCAGCGCTGCGCATTTCGCCTTGAACACCGCCGGACGCAGGACGGCGCCCGTCGCGAGGACCG
>Ga0306926_10004138_pt1 | contig 15187 bp, 11 predicted proteins | sample flu12Cox44000178_FD_203759 | JGI IMG/M metagenome (GOLD analysis project Ga0306926, IMG submission 203759) | Lab enrichment of tropical soil microbial communities from Luquillo Experimental Forest, Puerto Rico - flux8day.12C.oxic.44.000.178 (v2)... | ecosystem: Environmental > Terrestrial >...
CGAGCCTGCCGCATCAAAGGCGCGACGGTGCAGCCCGATCCATTCGAGAATCTCGCCGGCACGTTGATGCATTCCGCGTTCCGAGATGCGCGCCCGCGGCAGGCCGAGAATGGCCTCGAGAAGGCCTGTTCTTCCCTGCCGATGCAGTCCGATCATGAGATTGTCGTAGACCGTGTCATTCGGGAAAACGCTGGTGCGCTGAAAAGTACGGATCAAGCCGAGGTCGGCGATCTCATGCGGTTTCAATCCGTTCAGCGTGGTCCCGCGATAATTCACGGTACCATGGGTTGCCCCAAGAAAGCCGGTGATGACGTTGAAGGCGGTCGTCTTCCCGGCGCCATTCGGCCCGATCAGGCTAACGATCTCTCCTTCTGCGACGGTGAAGTTGAGATTCGAAAGCGCGACGAGGCCGCCGAAGCGAATGGCGACCTGTTCGACCTTCAAGGCGATCGCCGGCGTCGTCATGACGCATGTTCCTCGGCGCTCGATTTGGAGAACGCGACCGGATGAATCGCTCCGATTCCCTTGCGCCGCTTCGCAAGCCGCTGCGTGAGCGAGGGCACGATGCCGCGCGGCAGAACAAAGAGAATGAGGATCAGGACCCCGCCATAGGCGATCCACTGCGCCTCCGGTGTCATGATGGGACGCAGAAACACCGGCATCAGACCGAAAATCAAGCCACCCACCACGGGGCCGGCGAGCGAGCCTTTGCCGCCACTGATGACCATGATCACCATGGTCACCGTATTGATGAATGCGAACACTTCGGGATCGATAATCCGGATGTAATGGGCGTAAAGGCTGCCGGCCGCGCCCGCGATGGCTGCCGAGATCACCGCAGCCAGCGTGAGCGTTCTCGTCACGTCGATCCCAACCGAAATTGCCAACGCCTCGTTTTCCATGAGCCCGCGCATGGCACGGCCGAAATGCGATTTGACGAGACGCGAGATCAGCGCATAGGCCGCGACCGCAACCGCCAGCACGAGATAGTAGTTCTGCAATTTGGTTCGCAGCACGAGCTCTCCGAATCCCGGCAGGGGCAACGCGATTGATGGAATGTTGTTCAGCGCCAGAGGTCCCTGTGTCAGCTCGACCCAGTTGAGGGCGACCAGCCGGACGACTTCGGCAAACGAGATCGTGACGATCACGAAATAGGCGCCGCGAACGCGAAACGAGAGGCGCCCGACCAAATAGCCGCACAATCCCGCGATGACGACCGCCAGTGCAAATCCTGCGATCGGCGGCCAGGGATCGTGAACGATGTGAAAATCGCCCGGCAGCGGGACGTCGAAGCCGAGTGAGGTGAGCGCGCTGACATAGGCGCCGATGCCGAAGAAAGCGACGTGACCGAGGCTCAGCTGACCGGTGAAGCCGAGCAGCAGGTTGAGGCTCATCGCCGCGATGATGAAGATGCCCGTCGTAATCAGCGCGTTCATCAGATAGGGATCGCGGAGCCACAGCGGAACCGAGGCAAAGGCAGCAACGGCGAGAATGGCAATCCCCGATCTCATCCCACGCGCTCCGAGCGCGCGAAGAGTCCGGTCGGCTTGAAGATCAGGACCGCGATGATGATCAAAAAGCCCATTGCGTCCCGGTATCCCGACGAGACGTAGCCGGCGCCCAATTCCTCGGCCAGTGCCAGAATAAACCCGCCGATGACCGCGCCGGTGATGTTGCCGAGCCCGCCCAGGATCACGATCGCGAAGGCCTTGACCGCCGCAAGATCCCCCATTTGCGGAAAGATCACATAGACCGGGCCGAGCAGCGCGCCTGCTGCGGCGGCGAGACTCGATCCGATCGCAAAGGTCGACGTATAAATGAGATCGACGTTGACGCCCATCAGCGAGGCGGTGTCCTGGTCCTGAAACGTCGCACGCATCGCACAACCGAGTTTTGTGCGGTTGACCAGCAGATAGGTCGCGACGATCAAGAGCGCGGCCGCCGCGAGCACGAACAGACGCAACCACGAGACGGAGACCGAACCAAGCACCAGAGGTTCGTCCGGGAAGGGCGTTGTCACCGATTTCGCCACCCCGCCCCAGATCCACAGTGTGCCAGACTGCATCGCGATCCAGGCTCCGATCATCACCAGCATGGTGGTGTCGATATCGGAGCCCCGTAGTGGCCGCAGCAGGATCAGCTCGACGGCGGCGCCGAGCAGCCAGCCGGCAATCACGGCGACCGGCAGGGCGAGGAAGAAATTCAGCCCAAGCTGATTCACCACGATGAACATAATGTAGGCGCCGAACGTGTAGAGAACCCCATGGGTGAAGTTCACGACGTTCATGATGCCAAAGATCAAGGTCAACCCGATGCCCAGCAGCGCGTAAGTGCCGCCGAGAACCAGCATGTTGACCAGATGTTGCAGAAATTCGCTCAAGGCGGCTCCCGATGCTTCGAGGCAGGCGGAGGCCGCGATGTGTCGCGGCCTCGTCTCTCCATGATGCGACCTCAGAGCGACTTCATGCCGATTTTGCCGTCGCTGATCTCGATGAGGTAGACGTTCGGCTGGCTCTGGCCGCTTTCCTTTCCCTCAGGTCCGGACTTGCGGAACACGATGTCCCCGTTGAGCCCCTTCACCTTGATGTCCCACATCGCTGCCTTGATTGCCGCGGGCTCCGCCTTGCCCGCCTTCTCGATGGCGGCTGCCGCGGTGCGGATCCCGTCATAGCCGCGGAAGCTCTCGGTGCATCCGGCGAAATCGAAGCCCCGCTTCTTCCATTCGGAGATGAAATAGCTGGTTGCTTCCGGATTCGGCGTTTTCTCGGGAAACCATGGCAGGAAGGTTGTCAGATGCATGGTGCCGTTGGCGGCCGCACCGGCCTGCGCGATGATCTGGTCCGGGTTTTGCGAACCGCCCGTGGTGATGATGCGCTTCTTCATGCCGAGTGCCGCCGCCTGCTTGAAGATCAGCGTGAGCTGGTCCACCGCGGTGGTGACGATGACGGTCTCGGCATCCGACCCCTTGATCTTGGCGAGTTGCGCGCTCATGTCCTGCGCGCCCTGATCCATGGTCTCGACCAAGCCGACGGTTATGCCTTTTTCCTTGAACATTTTGCCGAAATCTTCGGCCGTCCCGCGTCCCCAGTCATTATTGATGACCAGGAAGTCGACCTTCTTGAGGGCGAGCTTGTCGACGATATTCCTGAAGGCGACGGCCTCCACCGCAGATGGCGGCGAGATCCGGAAGACGTAGGGGTTGCCGCTGGTGGTGATCTTGCCCGACGAAGAAGTTTCGACCACCATCGGCGTTTCGTATTCCATCAGCTTGGGCATCACGGCAAGCGTTAGGCTCGAACCCCACGCGCCCATCATGACCGGCGTCTTGTCGCTGTTGATCAGTTTCTCGGCCACCGCCGCGGCCTCGGTCGGATTGCTCTTGTTGTCTTCGATCACGAGCTCGATCTTCTTGCCGAGCACACCGCCCTTGGCATTGATCTCGTCGGCCGCAATCTTCGCGCCGTTGACGACGTAAGTGCCGGACGCAGCAAATGCGCCCGTGAGCGGCTCATTCACGCCGATCTTGATCGTTTGAGCGCCGGCCTGACCGCTCAAGAGAACGGCTGCCAGGGCGGCTGTCGGAACGTATTTGATTGTTCGTATCATCTTGCCTCTCCACTCTCACGCTGCTGGTTTCAAATTGAGATCAAACTCACACGCTATCTGCAACAACATCGCCTTCGTCATCCGCCGTCGCCCTTCGGAGGGTGCGCGAACCACCGCGCGAGCGCCGTGCGCACGGCGCTCCACAGCAGCGACAGTCCATTCAGGTCGGCCGGCGCGGCAGAGCTGCGAGACAGCGGTGCACCGGACAACAATCGATCGAGATTGGACGCGAATTCCCTCGTCAGGCGGCTGGCGAGATCGCGCACCAGGGCCGGCCGTCCGACTTGCGCCAGAATCCCGGTCAGCGCATAGCCGAGCGAAAGATCGACACGCGTCTTGCCGCCTTCAATCGGCACCAGGTGGTAGCGAACTTCGCCTCGGGTGGAAGACCGGCTGCGCTCGTCGGTGCCGATTCCGACGATACGGCCCGACATTTCATCGGGATTTCGCTCGACGCGCGCAGCGCCATGAAACGCCGCGGTCACCGGGCCGATCTTGACACGGATGGCGCCTTCGACTCGCTCGGGGGTAGGTTGCGCGAGAAGCGTCACGCCGGGCAAGCAGTCTGCGACGGCCGCAATGTCGCCGAGCATGGCAAAAACCCGGTCAGGCGGGTAGGCGACCTCAAAATGCTGTTCGAGATGGTTGCTCGGGGTAAAGTCCGGGATCGGCAGCCCTTCCGTCTTTGGCGAACCTTGCGTCGGCTGCGCGCGTCCGATCCGCTCGATATCGCCTTGTTTGCTGCGTCCGGAACCCGCGGGCCCGAGCGACTTGCGCCCGCCGTCACGTTGAGGCGCAACCCCGCGGCGACGCCGCTGTTCGATGACCGAGGAGACGGCACGCACGATGCCGACATAGCCGGTACATCGGCACAGGTTGCCGCTCAGCCCGATGCGAATCAGCTTCTCGTCGGCATGCGCGAGGCGCAGCACCAGGTCGCGGGACGAGACCAGCATTCCCGGCGTGCAGTAGCCGCACTGCAGCGCGTGCTCCCGCGTGAAAGCCGCGCGTAGTTCGGAAGTGATTTCGTCGTTGTCGAGGCCTTCGATGGTGGTCACCGCGGCGCCGTCGCAAGCGACGGCGTAGGTGATGCACGACCGCGCCGGGACGCCGTCGAGCAGCACGGTGCAGGCGCCGCATACCCCGTGTTCGCAGCCCAGATGGGTGCCGGTCAGGTCGAGCTCTTCACGCACAAAATCCGCAAGACTGGTCCGCGGCTCCGCGGGAGCTTCGACCGAACGCTCGTTCACCGTGAGTGCGACGTTGATCATGCCGCGGCCCCGTGAATTGCGCGCTTGAGCACGTTGACATGAATGTGGCGCTGAGCCGCATTGGCAATGCCGGCCTTCGCCAGAATAGCATCGGCGACGCGCGGATCGAAACGCTCCTTGTAGTCGCCCGCGATCCGTCCCCCGAACAGCTCAAGCGGATTTTTGATGACGATCGGCGCCGCTTCGATCGCGCCGATGACAAGGCGCGCCGTCCCGGCGATTGGATCGATCACCACGGCGGCGATCGCGTGGGCATACTCCCCGGTCTTGCGGCAGCTCTTGAAATAGGCCCACTGCGCCGACGCAGGCAATGCGGGAACATGGATCGTCTCGATCATTTCACCCGGACGCAGCGCGGTCTCCAGCGCCGAGACGACAAAGTTGTCGATGTCGAGCAAGCGTGTCCCGGCGCTGCTTCGCAGCTTCAATCTGGCACCCAATGCCGCCAGCGCGGAGATCCAGTCTGCCGCGGGATCGGCGTGGCCGAGCGATCCGCCCAGCGTGCCGCGATTGCGAACGGCACGATAGGCAATATTGGCCGCGACGCCCTGCATGACGCCGCGTGTGACATCGGGAACGCGTCCATCCTCGATGTCGGCGTGCGTGATGCACGCGCCGAGGACCAGCTCGTCGCCGCGACGTTCCGCGACCCTGAGTTCGGCGAGCGCGCTGATGTCCACAATCAGCTCCGGCTCGACCAGACGCAGGTTGAGCATGGGACCGAGCGACTGGCCTCCGGCGAGGAGCTTGCTCGAACGGCTGGCCTCGCCAAGAAGCGACAGCGCTTCCGCCAGATCGCGGGGGCGTTGGTAGTCGAAAGGCGCCGGTTTCATGCCGACTTCCTTTCCTTGCCGCGCGCATCGAGGATCGCTTCGACAATCCGGTGCGGCGTGATCGGAGACCGCATCAGCTCCACGCCCAGAGGACGGAGCGCGTCGTTCACGGCGTTGGCGATGGCGGCCGGCGGCGCGATCGCACCGCCCTCGCCGATGCCTTTTACGCCGAACTGCGTATACGGAGACGGTGTCTCCATGTGATCAAGACGTGCGGCCGGCACCTCGGTCGCGCCCGGCAGCAGATAGTCGGCAAGGGTGGTCGCCAAGGGCTGCCCCGCCGCATCGAACGGCATTTCCTCATAGAGAGCGGTGCCAATGCCCTGGGCCAGGCCGCCATAGATCTGGCCGTCCGCCACCATCGGATTGACGAGCACGCCGCCGTCTTCGACGATGACATAGTCGAGGATCTCGACGTCGCCGAGTTCGGGATCGACGGCGACGAGTGCCGCGTGGGCGGCATAGCTGAATGTACCGCTGTCGCGCTGCGGCTTGTAGCCCGCGGTCACTTCCAGCCCCCCGGGGTCGACATCGGTAGGAAGGTCCTGCGGCCGCCGGTACCATGTGAAAGCGATTTCCTTCAGGGTGACGGTACCGTTGACGCCGCGAACTTCGCCATTCTGCAGCATCACTGCGGCCGGGTCGTGCTGCAAAAGTTTTGCACCGATGCGCTTGGCTCGTTCGCAAAGTTCGCGGCAGGCGGCAGCGACTGCACCGCCGGCCATCACCATGGAGCGTGAGCCCCAGGTGCCGGTCGAATAGGGTGTCATCGCCGTATCGCCGTGAATCAGATGAACCTTGGCGACATCGACGCCCAGAATCTCGTGCGCGACCTGGGCGAGGGTAGTTTCCATGCTTTGCCCGTGCGAATGCACGCCGACACGCAATTCGAGCCCGCCGTCCGGCGTCAGCCGAGCGGCGGCCTGCTCGTGTCCGGGCACCATTGGAATCCCCCAGCCCGAATAGACCGACGTCCCGTGCGCAGCCTGCTCGCAATAGATCGCAACGCCGAGGCCGATTCGCCGTCCATCCGTTTCGCCCTTGCGCTGACGGACGCGCACCGCCTCGACATCGATCATGGCCAGCGCGCGCCGCATTGCTTGCGGATAGTCGCCGCTGTCGAAATGCTTGTTGGTGATGTTGTCAAACGGCATCTGCTCCGGCCGCACCAGATTGCGCAGCCGCACTTCGCCCGGCTCCAGTCCCGCTTCCGTCGCAACCAGATCGAGCATCAATTCCAGCGCAAAGCACACGCCGGTGCGTGCCACTCCTCGATACGGCAGGATCGGGCATTTGTTGGTCGCGACCGAAAAGGTCCTGCAGCGGTAGGCCGGCATCAGATACGGTCCCGGCAGGATGCTTGCGACCTGCGCCGCCTCAAGACAGGCCGAGAACGGATAGGAGGAGTAGGCGCCGGAATCGACCGTTGCTTCACAATCGATGCCACGCAACCGGCCGTCGGAATCAGCGTAGACGGTGATCCTGTAATGATGCTCCCGGCAGTTGGCGCTTGCGCTCAAATGCTCGCGGCGATCCTCGATCCAGCGGACCGGGTGACCGCGATACATGGTCAGCCAGGAAAGACAGACCTCTTCCGGCAGCAGGATTCCCTTGTATCCGAAGCCGCCGCCGACGTCGGGCGAAACGATGCGGATGCGCGCCTGCTCCATGCCAAGGCACTCGGCAAGACCGCTGCGCGTGATGTGCGGCATCTGGGCCGCGGAATATAGCGTCAGCTGATCGAGGCGATGATCGAAGATCGCGACCACCCCGCGCCCTTCCAGGGGCGACATGCATTGCCGCGCGGTCGAGATTTCGCGGGTCACCTTGATCGGTGCGTCCAGCGCCGATGAAATGTCCACCTCGAAATTGGTCTCGAGGAAAATGTTATCGCCCCAATGCTCGTGCACCAGCGCCGAGCCCGGCTTTCGCGCCATCAGCATGTCATGGACGGCGGGCAGTTCCTCCAGATCGAGCGTCACGGCCGCCGCGATGTCCTCGGCCTCGGCGCGCGTGGGCGCCACGCACATCGCAATCAATTCACCCACCTGACGAACTTTTCCGATGGCCAGCACCGGCTGCTCGGAAATCTTGAAGCCCGGCAACCCCGACACCGCTCGAATCGCCTTGATCCCGACCAGATCGGCCGCCGTGAAGACGTTTGCGCGATAGCGCTCTGGCACGTGGATCGCGCGGATCCGCGCATGAGCCAACGGACTGCGAACGAAGGCGACGTCCTGCAGACCGGCGGGACGGATATCGGCCACGAACTGGCCGCGGCCGCGCATCAGCCGATCGTCCTCCTTGCGCCGCAGGGGGACACCAACGCCTTGCCTGGCATCCCCGCCGTCAGCGGAGGACAAGTCGCGCTCGTTACGCACGATCGAGATTCCTCGTCGGGGGCGGCACTAGGCCGCGACTGCCTGCGGCAGGATCGAGGCGACCGCGTCGTATCGCGTGCCGGCTCGCAGGCAGAAGGCGGGCTGTAGCAGGCGTTCGGCGATGACCTCGTTGCTCTCATTGTCGCGGAGCGCAAAACGCCCGGACAATTGTTTGAGCACGGAGACGTCAGCATCGCGCCCGACTTTCAACGCGCCGATTTCATTCTCCCGGCCCAGCATTTTGGCCGGGTTCGAGGTCACCATCGGCACCACCTGCTCGAGCGAAAGGCCAAGCGCCATCATCGAGCTCATCGCCTGGACCAGGCTGAACTTGGCCTGGCCGGCAAAGGGATGGTTCTCGTCGTCCTCGTGCTGGTCGGGCGTACCAGCCGGCGCCGGCACATGCGTGTTGTAGCCGTGGATGTCCGCACCGAGCGTCGTCGGTACGATCCCGGTCGAGAGGGCCTTTTTGGCCAGGCGATAGGAGAAGTGGCTGCCGTGTCCGACATCGACCTTCAGCCCACGATCGAGCGCAGCCTGAATAACGGGATGCACCTCACCCTCGCGATTGACAAAACCTCCGGGATGGCGAGTGAACGGATGCGCCAGGATGTCGCCCTCCCGCAATAGCGGAATTACCCGCTTGAGGATGGTGTCGGCATCTTCACCGTTGGCGCCGCTCGCAGGCAGGCCCCAGAGCTGGCCGAAATGCACGTAGACCGGCAGATCGGCGCGGCGGCCGATTTCGGCTGCCATTTCGATGACGCGAATGCCCCAGCGTGCGAATCCACCGATCTCGGCATGCGCCTTGATTCCGCGCACGATATCCGAATTGGCTTTCGCTGCCTTCACTGTGGCGTCGATATCGACGCCGTCGGGGCTGTAGAGCTGCGGATAGTAATGGCCTTCGAGGCCGCCCACGAGGTAGGCCGAGAGGAACGCATAGACACGCGACTTCGCCGGCTCGGCGATGAAGTGCCGAAAACCCGGCAACGTCATGCAGGATGATCCACCCTGATCGACCAGGGTGGTCACGCCCGATTCGACGCCCACCATATCGGCATTCATGCCGAAACGGCCGGTGACGTATTGATAGACATGCGCATGCGTATCGATCAGGCCCGGCAGCACCAGCTGGCCCGCGACGTCGACGACCTCCCTGGCACTGGCAGGCAGGATATCCGCCTGCACGGCTGCGATCTTGCCGTTGCGGACCGCGACGTCCCTTACCCCGTCGATACCGGATGCCGGGCAAATCACGCGCCCGCCGCGCAGAAGCAGGTCGAAGCTTGCACTGACCGACATGGATGTTTCTCCTCTGGCTTTCGCGGAGCGGTTTTGCCCAGCCCTCGCTAGGCTGGGAAGCATACTTCGTTCCTGAAAAAAGCAAAGTCCATGCCATGATCCCAAGGAGGCGCGATGATGCCGCGGACGTGGGAAATGATGGAGTGGTGACCCCTCCGGAACCAATAAGTGCCGCGTTCCGTCCGGTGCGGTTTACAGGCCCGTTTCAGTTCAGGAAGTTGGAAATGATGTCGGCTGAAACCTTTGCGCTGGTCAGGAGAAACAGGTGACCATCGTCGATGGTCACGAAACGCGCGTCGGGAATGAGTTTGGCAAGAATGCGCCCGTTGACGGCAGGCACGATCGGGTCGTCGGTGCCGGCCATGACCAGCGTTGGTTGCCGCAGGAAGGGAAGCCACGGCAGGCTGCTCCAGCCGAAGCCGGCGGCGAGCTGCAGATAATAGCCGTAATCGCTCGACCACCTGATATGCCCAAGATGTTTGCCGAGCAGATCGGGCGAATGACGCAGCGCACCACCATAGAGGTCGCCCGCGATTCGTCTGAGGTAATCGGCATCGCTGTAGCGCCGTGGCGTCACCATTTTGAACAGCGCGGCGGGTTTTCCCGGCACCATCAGATGACCGGGGGAGGTGGCCGCGAGAACGAGCCGCCGGCAACGCTTCCCCTGTTGAAAGGCGAATTGTTGCGCCAACGCACCACCCCACGAAACACCCAACACGTCGACCTCTGCATAACCGAGCTGATCGAGCAACCGCGCGCTCAGCCGCGCCAACGTTGAGAGCCGGTAGGGCAAACGCGGGGCGGGCGAACCGCCGACGCCAGGCATGTCGAACACGATCGCCTCCACTCGTTCGAAGGCGTGAAGAAACGGCTCGATCAACTCGATGTTCGCACCGATGCCGTTGAAGAGCAGAAGCGGGAGCCGAGCCTTGTCGCCACGCCTGATGCCAACGCGCAACGTCTGCCCGCCGACATCGTGAAGGTCGATATGCAACTCAATTCTCCCGGACATAGGAGCCGGGGGCATCGCCGAGCACCGGAAGCTCTGCGCCGCCGAGCGTGGCTGGTGAGGGCCTGGTCTCGCCGGATCGCGCCTTGATCCATTCCAGCCAGTGCGGCCACCAGCTGCCTGAGCTCTTGACCGCCTGCGCGAGCCAGGTCTCGGCATTGTCCCGCTGCGTCGGCCCGGCCCAGAAGAACGCCTTGCGATTGTCGGGCGGGTTGATGAGGCTCTGAATGTGGCCGCTGTTGACGAGCACGAAGGTGCTGCGTTCGCCGTACAGCTTTGCCGTCTCGTAGCATCCTTGCCAGGGCGTAATGTGATCGGTGACGCCGGCGACGACATAGCTTTCGATGTCGATCTTGCGCATGTCGAGTGGCCGACCGCCGATCGTCATCCGCTCCGGCTCCACATAGGGGTTGTTTTCGATCAGGCCGAGAAAGTCGGCGTGCAGCCGGGCCGGCAGACGCGTCGAGTCGTTATTCCAGTACAGGATGTCGTAGGCCGGCGGGTCGTTGCCGAGCAAATAATTGTTCACCCAGTAGTTCCAGATCAGGTCGTTGGGTCGCATCCAGGCGAACATGCGCGCCAACTCGCGTCCCTCCAGCACCCCCTGGGCCTGCGAGGCATTCTTCGCCGCCACGATCGATGCAGGGGTGGCGAAAAGGCCCGCGGTGGTGGTCCTGGCGGCGTCCATGTCGAGCACACAAACCGCAACCGTCGCCGAATGGACCTTGCGCTCGCCGCGGGCGGCGAGATTGGCAAGGAACGCCGACATCGTAATGCCTCCGGAGCAGGAGCCCCAGATATTGACGTCGTCGCTTCCGGTAATTTCGCGCATGACGTCGACGGCTTGCTCAACTGCGGCGACATAGGTCTCGAGCCCAAAATGGCCTTCCGCCGCGGTCGGGTTCTTCCAGCTGATTGCAAATGTCTGCAGACCGCCTTTCAACGCATACTGGATGATGCTTTTCTCCGGCACCAGGTCGAAAACGTAGAATTTGTTGATCTGGGGAGGCGCGATGAGAAGCGGACGCGCATGCACCTCGTCGGTCATGGGCGTGTATTGAATGAGCTCCATCACCGGGCAGCGGTAGACGACAGCGCCCGGCGTCGTCGCAAGATTTTCGCCGACGGAAAATTTCGTTGTGTCGACCTGCGCCGGCAGGCCGCCATTGCGCGCGAGGTCGGCAGCGAAGTTCTGAAAGCCGCGCATCAGGCTCGCCCCGCCGGTCTCGACGAATTTCCTCACCGCCGCGGGGTTGCCTGTGACCGTGTTGGTCGGAGCCATCGCGTCGACGAACAGGGAAGCGATGAAGCGGGACCGTTCGGTGTCGAGCCTTTCCATTTTGGCTTCGTCGATGAAGTCGAAGAGTGCCCTACTCCATGCAAGGTAGGTTTGCGCCAACGTCCGATAGGAGGCGCTGTCCTTCCACGCCGGATCGGCAAAGCGTTTGTCCCTGGCATCGGGTGCAAGCGCGCAGTCGCCGCCCGCGATGCGCCCGAGCTCGCCCAGGTACGACAAATAATGTTTCGCGGCGAGCGCCGGATTGGTCGCGACCTGCTCGAATAGCTTCTGCGCCGAATCCAGTATCTCCTGGGGACGAATGCCGACCAGGGGATTGGCGGCGAGCGTATGCTCGAGCGCCTGCTCGTGAAGGCCAGCCTCGGGAAGTTCGTCTGCGATCGCCACGGTGATTCTCCTCTCTAACTCGGGAAACGAGCGCCAGGTGCTCATTGTGATGGGTTGCGATTTCCGATCAGCATGCACAGCACCTCGGCAATCACGGCAGGCTTGGCCTCGCCCTCGATTTCGAGCCGGCAGTCGAGCTTGACGAGCAGGCGACCGCCTTCCTGCGGTTGGGCCGAGATCATGGTCGCGCGGGTGCGGACCCTTGCACCGGCCTTCACGGGGGTAAGAAAGCGCACCTTGTCGAGGCCATAATTCAGCCCTGCCGCCGCATCGTGCGGGATGATTCCGATCTCGATCAGCATCGCAGCAACCAGCGAGAGCGTGAGGTAGCCATGCGCGACGGTCCCGCCGAACGGACTTTCGCGCCGCGCCCGCTCCTGATCGACATGGATCCACTGCCGGTCGCCGGTGCAGGAAGCGAATTGATCGATGCAAGGCTGGTCGACAATCACCCAGGCCGAGGTCCCGAGCTCGCGGCCGATAAAATCAGGCGCGGTCGCCATGGTGTAGTTCGGTAATGCGGCGGCTGTGTTGGTCATGTTGGTGCCTCAATTGAGTTCGCGCAAATCCTTGCGCAGGATTTTTCCGACGTTCGATTTCGGCAGCGCCTCGAGGAAGCGCACCTCCTTTGGAACCTTGTAGGCGGTGAGCTCGCGCCGGCAGTGCGCGATCACGTCAGCTTCGGTAATCGTCGCGCCCGGCGCGCGGGAGACGAACAGGGCGATGGCTTCGCCGGTCTTCTCGTCCGGCCTGCCGATGCAGGCACATTCGGCAACGCCAGAGCAGGCGGCGGCGACGGCCTCGACTTCATTTGGGTAGACGTTGAAGCCGGAGACGATGATCATGTCCTTCTTGCGGTCGACGATCTTCAAGTAGCCGCGAGGATCGAACACGCCGACATCGCCGGTGCGGAAATAGCCGTCCTTCGTGAAAGCTTGCGCATTGGCGTCCGGCTTCTGCCAGTAACCCTTCATCACTTGCGGGCCCCTGGCGCAGATCTCGCCGGCTTCGCCGAGCGCAACCGGCGCGTCATCTTCGCCAAGCAGCTTGATGTCGGTAGAAGGAAGCGGCAGGCCAACGGTGCCCGAGAAGCCATCGCCCGTCATCGGGTTAAGCGTCAGGACCGGCGATGTCTCCGACAGGCCATAACCTTCGAGGATGTTCCGGCCCGTCAGCTTCTTCCATTTCTGCGATGTGACGGGCAGTACCGCGGCGCCGCCGCCGATCGCCACGCGAAGGTTGGAGAAATCCACCTCGCCAATATTCGGCTGCATCAACAGCCCGCTGAACAGGGTGTTGACGCCGGTGAAGACGGTGCAGCGAGCCTGCTTCAATGTCTCGACAAAGCTTCCCATCTCGCGTGGATTTGGTACCAGCCAGTTCTCCGCGCCGATCGAGAAATAGGTGATGAAATTCACCATCAGCGCGAAGATATGGTAGAGCGGCAGCGCCGTCACCACGATCTCCTGACCCGGACGCAAGGCGTCGGGCGTGAAAGCCTTGAACTGCTCGGTATTGGCGACAAGGTTGCGATGCGTCAGAGCGGCGCCCTTTGAAAGGCCCGTCGTGCCGCCGGTATATTGCAGGAACAGGATATCATCGCCGTTCAGGGACGGAGACGACCAGGGGAGCCCTGCTCCTTGCGCGAGCGCGTCGGCAAATGCGACTGCATCCGCAAGCCTCGTATCCGCGGGCAGGCCTGGCAGCGTTGCATCGGTTCCATCACCGGGATTGACGGTGATGACGTGCTCGATCTCGGTATGGCCGATGATCTCGGCAAGGGTCGCCGAAACTCCGTTGAAGACGACGATCGCCTTGGCGCCGGAGTCCGCCAGTTGATGCTCGAGCTCGCGCGGCGTGTAGAGCGGGTTGACATTGACCTGGATGGCGCCGGCGCGGATGATTCCGAGCATCGCAAGCGGGAAGGCGGGCAGGTTCGGAAGCATTACCGCGATCCGGTCGCCTTTCTTGATGCCGAGTCGATGTTGCAGGAAGGCCGCAAAGGCGCGCGAGAGCCGATCGGTGTCGGCATAGGTGAGCGTCTGGCCGAAGCAGCGGAACGCAGGATTTTCCGCGTAGCGCGTCATGGCGCTCTCGAGCATTTCCAATACCGAGCCGTAAGCGTCGGGATTGATCTCGGTCGGGATCCGCTTGCCGTAACTGGTGAGCCAGTGCCTGTCCATTGAAGCCCACTCCCTCGGTTCTGCGCGCCTCCGCTCGTCTGGCGAGGCATGCGGTTTCGTGTCATATTTCAGGCAAACTGGTAGCTTGGCGGCCTTCCCTTGTCAGTGACCGGGAGAGCCAATGTAATTGCCTGCAAAGCCAACAGCGTGGAGGACGCCTGAGGGATGGCGAAGCGGACGACAGCCGCCGTTTGGGTGAAGGGCATTGCGGAGATGCTCGCCGCCGAAGGCCTGGATGCTGCCGGTCTCTACGCTGCGGCGGGTATCGATGCTGCCGCACTGGAAGGTCCGAGCGCACGGGTTGCGACCGAAAAGATCAGTCGTCTTTGGGAGCTTGCGGTGGAACGATCCCGCAATCCGGCGATCGCGCTCGCCCAGCACCAGGTGGTACGGCCGGCAAGCTTCGACGTCGTTGGCTACACAATGATGTCATGCGCCGACCTGCGCGGAGCGTTTGATCGGCTGATCCGTTATCTGCTGATTCTCAGCGATGCCCTGACGATGACCACTTCCGAAACGGACGATGGTTACAGGATCGACTTCTTCCTGTTCGGCGGCGAACGGCCAATCCCGCGCCAGCGTATTGAGTTCATCTTCGTCACGGTGATCAGCTTCTGCCGCTGGATATGCCGAAGCGAGATTTACCCTCGCGCGGTCGGACTGGCCTATCCCGCGCCGGCCGCTCTTGCGCCCTACGCTTCCGTGTTTCGTTGCCCGGTGTCTTTCGACGCCGAGCGCAACAGCCTCACCTTCGCCCGTGCCGACATGAACCTGGCACTCCCAACATTCAATCCGCAATTGGCCGAGCTGCATGAGCGATTTGCCGGCGAATATCTGCGGCACTTCGATCATGCGCAAACCAGCTATCGGGTGCGCGAGGCCATCGTCAAACGGCTTCCCGATGGCGAGCCGCGG
>Ga0306926_10004140_pt1 | contig 15179 bp, 8 predicted proteins | sample flu12Cox44000178_FD_203759 | JGI IMG/M metagenome (GOLD analysis project Ga0306926, IMG submission 203759) | Lab enrichment of tropical soil microbial communities from Luquillo Experimental Forest, Puerto Rico - flux8day.12C.oxic.44.000.178 (v2)... | ecosystem: Environmental > Terrestrial > Soil...
GGGCGATCCCGCGTCTGAAAATTTCGGCTTCTGCGGATGCAAGCCGGCAGGCGACCTACCCTATTGCCCGGCCCACGCGCGCATGGCCTATCGGCCGGGCGCGCGTGTGGCGCGTTCCCTGCGACTCTGATCGTGGATAAGATTTTTTTCAGGCCGGGGCCATGCCCTTTTCGGCGAGCTCCTTGATCGCGCTTGCGTTCTTCGACAAATGCGCAAGGCCCATGCCGCGCAATACATTCGGCGCCTTGCTGAACTGGATGTTGTCGTAACCAACGATCTCTATCCGGTTCCCCCACGGGTCAAGGAAGTCGAGAAACCGTCCGGGCAACGGCTTGATGCCCGCATCGGACAACGCCCTGCGAACCGCCTCCTTGTCGTCGACCACCAGCCCGAAATGGCGGCCATCGTCGGCGCCCTGCTTGCGGCCCTTCTGGAGCGCAAGGAACTGATCGCCGAGATCGATGAAAGCCGACGTTGCGCTTTTTCCGCGCAGCTCGAACTCGAACAGGCGGCCGTAGAAAGCGAGCGCCTGTTCGATGTCACCGACCTCGAGCGCGACATGATTGAAGCCGACGGCGCGTGCTTTTCTTTCCTGCGGCATGCGAACCTCCGGGGTTCTCGGTAACCATCCTTGAGCAGCTCTGCGCCGACGCAGATGAGATCACGGGTTCTTCTCAACCGCCAATGCAACGGCCGAAGCAAAAGCGCTTGCCGAGACGCCAAGACCAGTGCCCGGGCCGGAACCGGCTTGGGCGCCTCGCATGATGCCGGTGTGGATGCCGATCAGGCCGGCAGTCTCATCCCGCAGCAGCAGTATGGGCGAGCCCGAATCTCCCGGCATGGAATCGCATCGATGCAGCAGCGATCCCGGTTGCGGCTTGTCCGTCTGGACCGAGCACCCGCGGTGGGCCGAAAGGAGAAACGGTCGATCCTGGGAATAGCCGGCGCGCGCGATCTCGCCAGGCTCGGGCGCGCCGGGCAAATCTGCGTGCCGGACAACATGCAAGGCAATGGGGCGCAGATCGAGTGCATCCTCGAGCGTGATGATCGCCCAATCTCGAGCCATCATGCGAGGCTGGACGAGGTCGAGCTGAGAGCGCCCCTCGATGGCGAGCGCAAAATCCGGGTCCGTGAGGATATCGACCGCCGCGGAGTGCCCACGAAATTCGCCGTCCCGACTTTGGCCGGCGACGAAATGCACGTGCTGAGGCGCTACCAAGGTACTGAGCCGCGCGTCGAGGAGGCAGTGTCCCGCCGTTAATACCTGACGCGGCCCAATCAGCGTCCCGGTGCAGTAGTGAACGCCACGACCTTGAGCGATATTCACCCGGCCAATCGAGCTCCAGGGCCAGCTGTCGGGGCGAAGCGGCAGCCGGTGATCGGGACCGACAGACGTGCCGGCGGGATTGACGATCGGCGTGACTTGCTGAGCCGTAGCCTCACCCGGAAGGAGCGCGATGCAGGCTGCTCCTGCGACCACTAGCAGCGCGCGCGCCAATCCGTTCGAGATCATCCGGCCCCTCCGTCTGCGCCAGCGAGGTATGGCGAGTTTACTGTGCCCTCAACGCGGGTAGCCAAGTATGGTTGCGAGCCCAACCGGCCATTTGCACAGGGAAAAAGCGCTTTAATGTGATGGTCATCACAGCGTTTCCGTGTCGCAGCCCTAATGTCGCAGCCTGCCGAATAGAGATTCGGTCTGCTTGTGGGGAGATTGGCCATGACAATGATGACCATGACAAGGGATGCCACGTTCGCATTGCCCCTGACGAACGCCGCAACCGGGCAGGACCATCGCTGGCGCGGGGTGATTGCCTGGATGCTCAGGGAGCGAGCGCCGGAGCCGGCGCAGGTCCTCTCCAACTACCTTTACCGGCACAAGTGCGACCTGCCGCCGGGGGTCCGGATTATGCTTGAGCATCGGTCTTTTGGGGTTTAAGGTACCCTGATAAGGCGCTCGAAAAGAGCTTCGCCGCGGCTAAAGAGGGGTGCCGGCTCGCTCCCGATTCCGGGGGCGAATTATGCCCGCCGGTAGAATATCAGCAGGCTATGGACCCTAACGGGGGGGCTGGATATTGGCTCTATGCCATTGATATTGTGAGGGTACTTGGCAACGCTCATCACGCCCTCGGAGTCCCACTGGGCAGTCAGGACCATCGCCCCGCAAGGGGCGAATGACGCGCGCATCATCGTTCCCGACGCCGAATTTCTCTTTACAGCGAATTTCAAGCGCGCCGGCTTCGACCTGATTCTCACCGGCGATGACGGCAAGCGCCTCGTCCTTGCCGACTATTTCAGGCACGACAAGCCGGCGGATCTACTCTCGCCCACAGGCGCTGTCCTTTCCGCCGAGCTGGTCAAGATGCTGGCCGGGCCGCTTGCGCCGGGCCAGTACGCGCAGGATGCCGCGCCCACCCCTCCGCCGGTCATCGGGCGGTGCGACAAGGTCGTGGGTCCGGCAACCGTCCAGCACGCCAACGGGACCGTTGTCGCGCTCAATCCCGGCGACCTCATCTACAAGGGCGACATCGTCCAGACCGCGCGCAGCGGCACCCTTGCGCTGAGCTTTGCGGACGGCACCGCGCTCAACCTTGCCGCCAACACGCGCATGGTGATGAACGAGTTCGCCTACGATCCGAACTCGACATCGAATTCGGGCCTGCTTTCCCTCGTCAATGGATCCTTCGCGTTCGTCGCGGGGCAGCTGGCGAAGTCCGGCGGGCTTACCGTCGACACCCCCGTCGCCACGATGGGCATTCGCGGCACGGTGGGAGGCGTGCAGCAGGTCTTTTCGCTCACCGCCAATGCGGGCGAGAGCAAGTATCAGTTCTACGCGTACCAGGAGGTCGACGCCTCGGGTAAGCCCATCAACATCCCGAGCACTTACGAGCTGAGCGTCAAGAACGGCGACGTGACGACGGTCACCTACGGCTCGCTGGTATCGGTTGGCGTCAATTCTCCAAACACCCCGCCCGTCGTCTCCATGCTGGCGCAGGCCGCGCAGGGCGATCCGCATTTCAACCAGCTGGTTCAGAACATGCTGGCGTCCTACCCCGGCGTTCTTAACAACATTGCGACCAATCCTATTTTTTCGGTCCAGCCGCAGCAGGGGCAGGGGCCGACCAACCCCAACGCCAATCCCAACAACCCCAATAATCCCAACGCCAATAATCCCAACGCCAACACGAACGCCCCCGCGACCGGACCATCGGGACCTGCCGGGACGGGTCCTGGAGGCCAGGGCGGCGCGGGAGCTGGCGGGACCGGCGGAGGAAGCGGAGGCGGAAGCAGCGGAGGGTCGAGCACCCCGCCGGCATTAACAACCATCACCACCACAACCACGACGACGACAACGACAACGTCGCTTCCCACGACGAACGGTCCGGTGGTGATAACCACGCCGTCCGTCACTCCACAGACCAATACTGTTCAACAGCCCACAGTTACCCCAACCGTCACGCAGCCCGCCCCTCAGACTCAGCCTGCTCCTCAGACGCCACCGCCCCCCACGCCTCCGAGCTCCCAGTTTTCGTTCTCGGCAAACCAGTTCTCTTTTCCCGATCCGCCTTTTACCCAATCGCTGGGCGTTGGCGGCATCACGGGAGTCATCAGCGATTCCTTCGACGGAACCACTTTTATCGTTCATGCGACCTTCGGAACGCTCGTCGTCCAGGCCGGTACCGGCGCCTACACATACTGGCTGGGCGTCCCTCAGAACGGCAGCCCGGTCACCGCGGACGAGAAGGCTGCGCTTGCCGCGCTCGGGTCGAACTCGGCGAGCGACAAGTTCGCGTACACCGCTTCGGGCCTCACAGGCTCGGGGGCGCTGACGCTTACTCTCACCGGGACAGGCACCAATCCTCACGACGCATGGACCGCGGCAGGCGGCGGCAGCTGGGGCAACGCCGCCAACTGGAGCGCGGGCGAGCCGGGCACGCAAGGAGGGCTCCAGCAGTCTGCGCTCCCGGACGTGATGATCGAGCTCGCGGCTGGGACGTTCGTCACGCTCGATGCAACTGCGCTGCCGGCTGGAGCTAATCATCTCGCGGTCAACCATCTTCTCGCGTTTGGACCGGGCTCCTTCGAGATCGACGGCGTGAGCCTGTCGGCGGCTGCCGACTCGTACGTGAACAATCTTGTTCTGGCGAACAACGCCCAGCTCAGCGTGATCGGAAATCTGACCGTCGCCAGCGCACCCATTACGCAGGGCGATCCGATCCTTTCGGCAACCGGCAACCTCACATTGAGCCAGTCGACGGCAGGCGATGAGGTGCTCGCGGACCTCGCTGCCACTGCCGGACAGGATTTCAGCTTCACCGGAAGCGTCGGCGGTACCCTGGAGCTGCAAGGCAGCGGCTTTTTCGACGCCGGACGGGACGTGATCATCAGCGCCGCGATCGGCAATGATCTTGCTCTGATCAACAATACCTACATCAAGGCCGAGAACGGCAGCATCACCATCAACGGCGGGATCGGCGGCAGCTTGACGCTGTCCGACGCCGCCTATTTCGACGCCGGCCAGGACGTGATCATCAGCGCCGCGATCGCGGGCGATCTTTCTCTGAGCAGCGGCACCTCTATCAAGGCCGAGCAGGGGAGCATCACCATCGACGGCGGGATCGGGGGCAATTTCTCCAATGCCGGCATGCTCAGCGCCCATGGGACTTTGTCCATAGGTCCGGTTGGCGGCACCTTCGTCAATGCGCAGGGCGGCACCATTACGGCGAGCGTGCTCGACATTGCGTCCAATCCGTCCCGGCCGGCGGAAACCTTCGTCAATGACGCAACCGTCGACGTGCTGGGTGCGGGTGGGAGCACCATCGCCGTTGCGTTCGACAATGAAGGGACCGTCAATATCTCCGGGGGAGCCGACCTCCTCTTCAAGGGAAATGTCAGCGGCGCCGGCGCGATCGCGGTCCAGTCTTCCACGGTCGAATTCGACGGCCTCTCGAATACGGCAGCAGTCACCCTGTCCGGGACCGACAATACGGTCGTGATCGGGGCGCAGGATGCTGCCAGCCAGGTCGGCATCTCCATCTCGAATTTCAGTCAAGCCGGCGCACAGAACGCCATCGATTTCCAGGGCGTGGTGTTTGCGGACAACCCAACCCTGCAATACAGCAACGGCACGCTGACCGTCTCCGACGCGAACCACGACAGCTTCAGCGTCCACATCACCGATCCGAACCTACAGCAGTCCAACTTCGCCCTGGAGCAGGATGCAGGCGCGGGCACCAAGGTGGTCTTGGATGACGTGGTCAACACGCTACCCGCCTCGATCAGCGCCACCGAAGGCACCAGCACGCCGATCAGCGGCCTTGCGATCAACGATCCCGACCTCGGCAGCAACGTCACCACGGTGACGCTCGCGGTGCAGCACGGCACGCTCACGGTGCTCACCAATGTGGCGGGCGGGCTCACCGCCGGCGAGGTCGCCGGCAACGGCGGGGCCTCGGTCACGCTCACCGGCACGCAGGCGCAGATCAACGCCACGCTCGCCGCCGCGAGCGGCGTCTCCTATCTGGAGCAGGGCAGCAACACGAGCGACACGCTCACCGTCGCCACTGCCGACCAGGGCACCGGCTTCACCAAAATCGATACCGCGCCGATCACGGTCAATCCGTCGGGCCCCGATAACTGGACGGGCGATGCCGCGACCAGTGACTGGTTCACCCCCGGTAACTGGAGCCAAGGGGTACCGAACGCAAGCACCGACGCGACCATCGGGCTCGAGACCACGGTCACCATTTCCGCGGATGCCGCGGCCAAGAGCCTGTTTACGACCGCGGGATCCACGCTTGCCATCAACGGGTCGCTGACGCTTCTGGGGTCCAGCACCAGCGAGTTTGACGGCGCGCTCGACGACAGCGGCAGCCTCATTGTCCAGAACGGTACACTCTCTCTCGGCGGCGCAACGAGCACCAATGCGAGCGTTGAGCTCACCGGCACGATCACCGGCTCCGGTGCGGGTGGCGAGCTCGACAACTACGACATCATCAGAGGTGGGGGCCAGATTGGCACCGGCAACAACCTGCTGACCTTTATCAATGAGGCGGGAGCAACAGTTTTCGGCATGGTGCTCAACACGGGCACCAACACCATCTTCAACGACGCTGCAGTCACGGGGACCAACCCGATCCCCGCCGGGGTGCTGGAGGCGGGGTATCAATCCGAGCTTGACATCGACAGCCTGGTCGACAACCGCGGGGTCATCCAGTCGGTAAGCAGCACCGCTATTGTCCGCATCAACGATGGCCTGATCAATGAAACCACCGGGATTGTCGACGCTGCGTCCAGCGGCGTGCTGCACATCACCGGTGCCGTGAGCAATGCCGGCACACTTGAGGCGACGAACGGCGGCCAGCTGTTCCTCGACAACACGACGGTCGCGCTGAACTCGGTGATCCAGGCCTTGAGCAACGGGCAGGTGATCCTGAACGGGAGCACGTTCACCGGCGGCACGAGCGATCTGGAGACGAGCAACGGCGGCGTGATCACGGCTGGGGCTGGGGGTGGCGTGCTCGATGGCAGCGGCGCCTACCCGGTGAACCTGGCGGGTACTGCGCTGGTGAGCGACACCACGATGATGACGCTGCGCGGCACCATCAATGACGAAGTCGGGAGCACGATCGAGATTGAATGCTACGGCGGCCTGTCTGCCAATCTGGTGATCGACGGCACGGTCACGCTCAATGGCGGCGGCACGGTGTCGATGCTCGCGACCAACGGCGGGGCCACCAACGAGATCACAGGGTCGGCGGCGGGTGGGACCCTCGACAACTACGATCTGATCCAGGGAACGGGTCAGATTGGCATTGGCGACAATCACCTGACCTTCGTCAACGAAGCCGGCGCGACTGTTGCGGCCAACGTGGCCTATGCGGTGCCGCTGGTGCTCAACACTGGCGCCAACACTATCGTCAATGACGCTGCAGTCACGGGGACCAACGCCATTCCCGCCGGCGTGCTGGAGGCTGGGTATCAGTCCGAGCTCGACATCGACAGCCTGGTCGACAACCGTGGGGTCATCCAGTCGGTGGGTAGCGGCGCCGCCGTCTACCTCAACGCCGGCTTGACTAACGAAGCGAGCGGCATCGTCGACGCGGCAAACGGCGGCACGCTGCACATCACCGGCAGTGTGACCAACGCCGGCACGCTCGAGGCGACGAACGGCGGCGAGCTGTTCATCGACCATACCACGGTACCCCAGTCATCCCTGATCCAGGCATTGAGCAACGGGCAGGTAGTGCTCAATGGATCCACGGTTACCGGCGGCACGCTCGATGCCAACAACGGAAACATCATCATCGATCCATCGACCGTGAATAACGCCACGCTGGAGGGCGCCAGCAGCGGTCTTTTCCAGGTTGAAGGTAACGGCAGCGAGCTCAATGGGATCACTTTCGCCGACGGCACCATAGTCCACGTGGACGGCGGCACCTTGACCCTGGCCGCCGCAATCACTGATGAAACCACCAGCAGCGCGCCCGGTGGGGGACTGAGCATCAGCGGCACGCTGAGCACCGACGCCGTCACCAACCAGGGCTCCTACACCAAGACCGGAAACGGCACGACGGTTTTCAGCCTCGCGTTCACCAACGCAGGAACCGTGGACGTTCAGAACGGCACGTTCGAGCTCAGCGGTAGCGTCACCAATAACGGCGCGCTGCACGCCGACGGCGGTATCATCGATGTTGTTTCTCCCGTCACCGGCACCGGCAGCGTCGTGATCGGAAACAACGGGCTTGCCGAGTTCCAGAATACGTTCGATCAGAATGTCACCTTCAGCGGCGCCGGCACGCTCTATCTCCTGCAGCCGCCGAGCTTCGACACCAGCCATACGATCGGCGGCTTCGCGCCAAACGACACGCTCGAGCTAGGTGGACTCCCGGGCAATAGCTTCACCACGTCCGCCGTTTACGACAGCAGCCATAACACCACGACGCTGACGGCCACGGACACGTCGCAGCCGGGGTCCGCGACCGTGACGCTCGTCGGCGACTACAGCACCGCCGACGGGTTCACCTGGAGCGCGGTGAGCGACGGCAAAGGGGGCGTGAACCTCACCGAAACGCCGCCGGTGGGGCTCGGCGATCTGGTCATCGCGTCCGGCACGCGTGATCTTGGCAGCACCTCGGCTTCAGCGACGAGCTTGACCCAGACGGGCGGTACGCTGAGCGGCACGGGCACGCTCAGGGTAACGGGGGCGATGAGCTTCACCGGCGGCAGCGAGAGCGGGTCGGGCAGAACGGTTGCGCAGAACGGCGTGTCGATCGCCACGAACATCAACAACGCGCTGACGATTACGCTCGACAACGGCCGTATCCTGGAGCTGCAAGGTACCAGCACGGCGAGCGGCAACAGCGCGCATACCATCAACATGAACGGCGGCGCGCTGGTGATCGACGCCAATTCCATCGTCAACGACGACACCGATTTCGGGGGCAACGGCCAGGGCGTGGACATTTCGAGCATCGGTGGCACGCCGGTGGTGACCAACTACGGCACCTACGAGAAGACCAGCAGCTCGACGCAATCGACCATCAACGTCGCGTTCAGCACGAACAACGGAAATGTGCTGGTCCAGAGCGGCACGCTCGATCTGGCAGCCGGCGGCACAGATGTGGGCGCGACGTACGAGGCCGGCGCCGGAACCATCAAGTTCGGCGGCAGCACGCGCACCTTGGATGCGACCGCGGTGGCACGCGCACGATTGCGGCTAATCTCGGTATGGCGGTGACTGCACGGACGGTGGAGCTGCAGGGCACCAGCACCGTCAGTGGCAATTCCGGCGGAACCAGCAGGGCACGGTGACGGGCCTGGGCAGCGTGAACATCAGCAACGGCCGCACCTGCTGCGCAACCTGCCCAGCCTGGAGCAGGCCGCGGCCGGACGCGGGCTGTTCAGCATTCTGTCGGAACGCGACGGGATCGTGCGCCGCGTGCCGATCGTGATGAAGGCGGGCGACCGAATTGTTCCCGGGCTCACGCTTGATGTTCTGCGGGTTGTCACCGGTGCGAGCGCAATCCGGATCCACACCGACGAGGGCGGCATCCGCAGCGTGGCCGTCCCGCATCTGCAGCTGCCGACCGACCGCGCCGGCCGCATCTGGATCAATTACGGCCCGCATGACGCGGGCAGATACGTTTCGGTCATGGACGTGCTCAAAGGAAAGGTCGCCCCCGACCGGTTTGCCGGCAAGCTTGTGCTGCTCGGCACCTCGGCGATCGGGCTCTCCGACATCAAGACCACCCCGGTCCACTCCGCGATGCCGGGAGTGGAGGTGCATGCGCAGCTGCTTGAAGCGGCGCTCAGCGGCGCCCTGCTCGACGCACCCAACTATGCGATCGTGGTCGAGCTGCTCGGCGCCGTCGCCGGCGGCGGCATACTTCTGCTGATCGCGCCGCTGGCGGGCGCGCTCACCCTGTTCGCCGCGGCATTCTTCCTGGTGATGAGCGCTCTTGCTGCGTCCTGGATGGCCTACACCCGCTACCGCATGCTGTTCGACGTCACCTTCCCTCTGATCGCCGTGGGCTCCGTCTACGTGAGCCTGATCCTGATCGGATACCTGCGCGAGCAGCTCGATCGCCGCCGGATTCGAGCCGCCTTCGCGCAGTATCTGTCGCCGATGCTCGTCGATCAGCTCTCCAAATCCCGCAAGCAGCTTGTGCTCGGCGGCGAGGACCGCATCATGACGGTCCTGTTCAGCGACGTGCGCGGCTTCACCACCATCTCGGAGAGCTACAGGGACGATCCGCGCGGGCTCACGACGCTGATGAACCGTTTCCTGACCCCGGTCAGCAACGCTATCATGGCGCGCAACGGGACCATCGACAAATACATGGGTGACGCAGTGATGGCGTTCTGGAACGCGCCGCTCGATGACCCCAATCAGGACAGCGACGCCTGCAATGCGGCGCTGGACATGCTCGAGCGCGTGGACGCGCTCAACGAGGAGCGCAAGCAGGAGGCCGCGGCGAGCGGGACAAGCTTCGTGCCCATCAAGATCGGCATCGGCATCAACACCGGGCGCTGCACCGTCGGCAATATGGGATCCGACAGGCGGTTCCAGTACACGGTGATGGGCGATACCGTGAATCTCGCCTCGCGGCTGGAGGGGCAGACCAAGGCCTATGGCGTATCGATCATCATCGGATCAAGAACTGCCGCAGCAGTCGCGAACGAGCTCGCTTTGCTGGAGATCGATTCCATTCGCGTCAAGGGCAAGACCGAGCCGGAGGTCATCTATACCATTGTCGGACGGGCGGAGACCGAGCGCTCCGCCGCGTTCAGGGAATTTCAAAACGCTTGGGCGAACCTGCGGGTCTGCTATCACAAGCAGGACTGGGCGGCGGCCATGAAAGTGGCGGAGCAATGCCGCCGCCATGCCGAAGAGTTCCAGTTCGGCGGCCTGATCGATGCCTATGCGGCTCGGATTGCGCGGCTGGAGCAGAATCCGCCCGACGCCGACTGGGACGGGGTATTCACCGCGGAAACCAAGTAATCGCGACCGACAGTGCGCGCCGCAGCCCTGCCGCCGGCACTGCAGACCGTGCCGAGATCGCGCTCTCACAAATCCAATCCGATGATAGCCTGCCTTGCGGCAGCAAGGATGCGCACGATGCGGACCCCGGGCTTGCCTGGCGCTGCTAGAGCAGAATGACTTTTCTTCGAATCGCCATCCTGCTCTAGCTCTTTGTTTGAGCATGTCCTTTTTCGCAAAACCGGTTCCCACTGTTGCGGGACATGCTCTTGCGAGCGGCCGGCCGGACAAGCCCGGCTTGCCGTAGCAGGCGCGTGAATGACGGTTCGCCCGCGCAGACGCGACTGCAATCCTGCGTCCGCTTTCGCTCAATCTGACCGATGTGCGGGCGTGCGCCGCTCGCGCCTGCGCGTAGCGCCCTTGCAGGCGCCAGTGATGGGCGATGTAGCCGCTTCCGCGTTTCGCCTCCGCGGTGCGCTGCCGTCGCCGCGCATCGGCAGCGCGTTCCCTCATCTGCGACAATCGGGCGAGGCTGTCGCGGGATGCGGCGATGTCGGGATGGTCGGGATCGAAGGCTTTCTCCCTGATTGCCAATGCGCGCGCAAGCAGCGCCTGCGCCTTGCCATAGCGATGGGTGGCCTCGTATAGCGACGCCAGATTGCTCAGCGATCCGGCGACAAAGGGGTGATCGGGATTGAACGCCTTTTCGGTTATCGCCAATGCTCGTTGCAGGCTATGTTCGGCCTTGGCGAACTGGCCGCGCTTTCTGTACAGCGCGCCCAGATTGTTGAGCGAGTTCGCCACTTCCGGATGCTCGCGGCCGAGCGTCTTTTCCCGCACGGCCAATGCCCGCTCCAGCGTCCGCGCGGCCCGGGCGTAGCGTTTGCGCGTCTGATACACGACGCCGAGATTGTGCAGCACGCTCGCGAGCGCGGGATGATCCGGCGTCCTGCGCGCGATTCGCAGTGACCGCTCGAGCAGGCGCTGCGCCCTGCCGTAGGACTTCTGCAGATAATACAGCAGAGCGAGGTTGTTGAGCGGCGTGGCAAGCTCGGGATGATCTCGGCCAAGGCGCCCCTCCATGATCGCCAATACATCGCGCGCCACCTGGATCTCCTGCAAGGCACGCGCATCCGCGGCGCGCGTTGCCGCCTCCTCGCCCGGCCCTATTTCTCTTGTCTGCGCGACAGCAGGCTTGCCGAGGATATTGCAAAGCAGAGCAACCGCTACACTCAGGATGAAGAAGCCGCACAACCACGGTCTGAAGCATTGAACGATGCGCATGCAAATTCGTGCCTGCGTGATCAGGACGGGAGAGCCATCCGGATGGCGTGCGTCGCAAGCCAACGAACCGTCAGTCCCCAATCTGCACGCCATAGCGCGCAAAGTCACTCACGATATTCGAATCTATCGCGGTTGCCGCGGCCATATCGGCCTTGCCGCCAGCGGCGTCTCCTTTCGCTTCGCAAGTCCGCGCCCATACAGCGAGGTTGCGAGCCGCGGTTGATGTTGTAGCGCTGAGCTGTAATCCCGAATTGCTGAATCCCATTGGCCGATTTTTAAATAGGTGAAGCCTCGGGAGTCAAATGCCGCGGTATCGTTCGGCTCCAACCGAAGTGCTTCATTGCAATCCACCCCCGTTATCCGAGCCTTTCTGCTTTTTCGCGATCATACCACCAGGTCTCCGGGATGCCGGGCGCATAACGCGGTTGGATCTCAGGTCGGCCAAACGCGTCCCAGTAGGCTAGCCAATGCGAGGGCTTGTACCAGTGCGGAACCCAATAGCGTCCGCTGCGGATGACTCGATCAAGAACCTTGCACGCGGCAACCAACTGGGGTCGACTTTCGGCCCCGATGATCCGCTCGATCAGCGCGTCAATCACTGGATCGGAGATTCCGCCTACGTTTTGCGACCCCTGCATGGTGGCGGCCCGAGTGGAAAAAAAGCTCCGCAGTGAGTCCCCGGGCGTATTGGAAAAACCGAACCGCTGCACCACGATATCAAAGTCGAAATTGTCTATGCGCTTTCGATACTGCACCGGATCGACAATGCGCAAATTGGCCTCAATGCCCAACATTCCAAGATTCCTCATGAACCCCAAGTGATGGGGCTGTGAGATAGTCTCGTCGGCCAGGAATTCCACAGTGATCGGCTCCCCCTGCGGCATGACGCGTTTGCCGTCCCTGATTAGGTATCCAGCTTGCTGCAACAGCGCGCCCGCCTTGCGCAACAGCGTGCGATCCTGGCCAGATCCGTCGGATACCAGGGGCGCGAACGGTTCTCCGAACACCTCGTCGGGGACTTTGCCGCGAAATGGCTCCAGCAGGGCAATCTCGGCCGAGCCGGGCGGACCCATTGCCATCATGTCGGAATTCTGGAAAATGGAATGGGTTCTCCGATAAGACCCGTACATGATGGTCCTGTTGGCCCATTCGAAATCGAAAGCATTGATGAATGCCTCACGCAGCAGCCTGTCTTTGAATTTTTGCCGGCGCGTGTTGAAAAACCACCCTTGCGCCCCGGACGGCGTATGGTCGGGAAAGATGTCCCGATTAACCGCTCCGTCGCGGACCGCCGGAAAATCGTAGCGTGTAGCCCAGACACGCGCGACCAATTCTTCGCGAAACAAATAGCTCCTGCTTGTGAAACCGTCGAACGCAATGTCGCGATCGCGATAGTACTCGTAGCGGACAGTATCAAAATTGTACTGTCCGCGCGCGACCGGCAGATCAGCACCCCACCAGTTCCTGACTCGCTCATATTCGATGTAACGGCCGGGCTCGAAACGATGGACCTTATACGGGCCGCAGCCCAGCGCAGGTTCGAGCGATGTCTCCTCGAACGGACGCTCTGAATAGTAGGCGCGTGAGAAGATTGGAAGCCAGGACACGAACAGCGGCAGGTCGCGCCCGTGCCCCGATGCAAAGTGCACAATTACCGTCGAATCATCGGGCGCTTGCACACTGGTGCAGTCACGAAGCAATTGCTGCACGATCGGATGACCTTTCTCCTTTAAGATTTCCAGGGAAAAGGCAACGTCATGGGCGGTTAGCGGGCTGCCATCGTGAAACTGGATGCCAGGCCGCAGCAAGAAATGGTAAGTGAGACGATCGGGCGATATTAGCACCGCCCGTGCGGCGAGGCCGTACATGGCGTCAGGCTCGTCCTGCGCGCGCGCCATCAGGCTTGCGAACGTGAGCTCCATGCCTTGGGCAGCGTCGCCTTTTAGAATAAAGCTGTTGAGTGAGTTGAATGTGAGGCTGTTCTGATTGAAGAGCCGCGACGACGCGACATGCGAAAATACTCCCCCCTTTGGCGCATTTGCATTAACATAGTCGAACTGCTTGAAGTCCGTAGGATATTTGAGATCACCGAATGCTGATATGCCGTGATACTCGAGGCTTTGCCCGGTCCAGCCAGCCGAACCGAAGATCGTTGAGAGCACCGCTGTGCCAAGCACGAGGGTCTCGCGCCGTGTCACATTGGGAACATTGCTCATGAGGCATTCCTTCCGTCTCAACTGTAGTTGTTGCTAAAGATTTTGCAGACCTTGCGTCATTCCAGCTTCAGTCCTGAAAAAGATAGAAGAGTCCGGCCATGGATGCCTCTGCTGGTCAGGCTAGGATTTTCCAGAGCGGCGTTTGTACTCACGCACGAACTCGCCAATTTCCCGCGCGACCTGTCTTATTTTTCCTTTTCGCCCGGACTCTTCGGTATCAGCAAAACGTTTGGCGAGCTCTTGTTCAACAGCGCGATATGGGGGTTCGAGCCTGCGCAGTCGCAGCTCCGATGCAAGATCATCCATCATCATTTCATCTGTCTGATCTTTCCGGGCAAGCCAGCTCCTGACTGCGATGATCCAGTCTTCCTGCAGCTGTCCCACCGTGAGTTTGGCGAAACGACGTCCGCGAGCGAGGTAGTCCAGCTTGTGCTCCATGCTCTTGTTCTGCAGGAATGCATTGACGATCGCCCCGGCGCGATCTTCGCGCGTATCGCCGTTGGTCATCTCGGGTAGCCTTCCTCTTCCAACCATGAATCGCTTCAAACCAACTCAACCGCGGCTATGCACGCCCGGCTGCAATTGTTGACGCGATAAGCGGATGGCCCGCACCAGGTTGGACGCAATTGACCGGATTCAGATGTGAAGGACCACAGCTGCGCGAGTGGATGAGGACATTGCCGATTTATTTATGGGACCAGGCGACGGCGCTCGAGCTCGACCCACAATGCCGGCGGTAAGTCACGTTGGTGACGATAAAGATAGTCGGCGATTACGTCCTCAGCCCTCGGTGTTGGCCCTTCGGAAACGATAGCGAAGAGTTTGTGCCACACGGAAAGGTTGCGTGACGCCACCGCAGGTACCTCCTCGGAGGAGCAATAAGAGGTCATCGTCATAGCGGTTCTCCCCGAATCGTGATGGCCAAAAGTTTACGGCATGCCCCACGCGAAAGATGTGATGGCTATCACAAAAAAGCGCTTTCTCCCGACCGCTGCGGGATTTATCCTCCTGCTAAAAACCGCTTTCTATCAATAGCTTGTAAAAAATTTTTCGATGGTCGAGATTTACCTCAGTTTCCTTCGCGTTCACTTCACTGGTGCAGGCCCGACCACGCCCGAGGCTGCGGCCTGGCGCAACCAGGCATTGCCGATGCCGCACCGGAGGCAACGGTCATCGCGTCCTCAACTCCGAAGGGCCAA
>Ga0306926_10004142_pt1 | contig 15177 bp, 17 predicted proteins | sample flu12Cox44000178_FD_203759 | JGI IMG/M metagenome (GOLD analysis project Ga0306926, IMG submission 203759) | Lab enrichment of tropical soil microbial communities from Luquillo Experimental Forest, Puerto Rico - flux8day.12C.oxic.44.000.178 (v2)... | ecosystem: Environmental > Terrestrial >...
ATCATCACGCCCTGCCAATCGAGGGCGGCGGCGACACGCTTCATGCGTTCACCGCCGGCAGCGAAGAACGTCGCGACCACCAGCACCACCACCAAGGCGCGCACGGCGAAGGGGTCGCGCAGCGCGAGCCGCGGCATCGGAGTCCCGGCTCTGAGGGTCTTGGCCGCGCGCAGAGCGCGTTCGATATGGGCACGCCACAGCGCAACCGAATAAGAATCTTCAGTGGGGGCGGCGATCTCGTCTGCGATCGCGGTGGCGGGCCGATGCGGCAGGCCGGAATTGCGATCGAGCCGTCGCAGACCCTCGATGCGGCTCGGCACGCGCAGCATCAACACCGGCGCGAACGCGGCCGCCGTCAGCAGGAAGAAGACGCCGAGACCGATGGCGCGGCCGGCAGGCGGCAGCCAAAGCCAAAGGCCAAGCCACGACACCGCGAGGAAGAGGCCGATGACCGTCGCGATCGACGCCAGCGCCGGCCATAGCCGTTCCCAGAAAATCGTCCAGCGCGCCCGGCGCAACGCCCGCGCGAGCAAATCATCGCCCGCGCGCTCCTGCGCAGGGAGCTGGTGGGGGGCCGCGGCGTCGGCGGGCCGGTCGGTCAAGTCAATCTCCTGCAATGAGAATCTACTCAATTCGCGATATTAACATGCAACTAGACGGGTGCCAGCGGACAAAAGGAAGGCACTCGCTGATTGGCGGCGTTGAAGGCGCGCCAGGCCGCCTTCGGTGAACTGCGTGATCGGTACTGAGGCTCATATGCTTGTGGCTTGGGTCGCGTTTTGCGCCGCCTGGCGAGACCTGCGCGTCGGCAATACGGGTACTTATTATGCGGCGCTCAGTCGCATCAAAGACACGTGCACGCGATTCCGGTTTCTGCGAAGTGTACCTCAAGCGCTCACCACCAAAGCGATCGCGGAATGCGTCGGCAGCGGTGGCGTGGGGGAAGCAGAAGCGAACATAGAATTGCTCCGCCTTGTGTCGGCCGCGGCCGTGGCGGATTGGGATGCCAAGCTCACGGTGTTCGGCTACGGAAGCCGCCTCGCGGAAGCGCAAGCTCAACCACATGCGGGAAGTCCCGCTCATTCATCAGGCCGGTGATCTCGACCTTGCGGCGGGTCATGCGGGCGGCCCATTCACGCTATGCCTTCGTCAGTTCGCTTTCCCTCACAACACGTTCATGTTCTTCATTTGCACTCTTGATGCTATATTCGAACTCCTGCCCATTGTGAGGGAGTTGCTTGGTAACTGCGTAGGCCCCGCCAGGCACATTGCGATTGATTGCAGGCCTGACGTACACGGTCTCACCAATCTGGAATTTATGTGAGGGCATCGGACATCCCATGTCTGGCCGGCCCACCGCGCGTTCGCCTTTACGCGACTGGCTGCCCGGCGCCGGTATATGGTCATCGTGACATATATTGACGATGAATCTCTGACATCTAAGCGCCCCGGCCACGGGCCGGGACTTGCCATAACGCCCCGGGCCGCGCGATGACCAACTGACCAACGCAGCGGCGTGCCGCCGTTCGGCGCTCCATCAACCAGGAGAACAAGCTAGGAGCTTGAAATTCATAAAAACGTGTCCTCATTTGCGGAACGGCCTCGTCCGTCCGGTGTTCGCCTTATATGTCATCACGGGCGGACATGTACCGACAGAGAGCGGACGACGCCAAACAGCGCGCGGCGGAGGCAAGGAACTTGTCCATAAAGAGCGCATTCGAACAGGTAGCGGCCTGTTGGCTCGTACTCGCCGAGCAAATGGAGTGGATCGACAGGAAGGAAGCCTTCCCTCCGCGACGAAAAAATAGTCGCTAAGTCCGTTTCCATCATCAACGGCACCAACAGTAGGCGCCGGTCGCTGAGAGACTGCTCGCGCCCCCGCCGGGAGGCGCCAATGCTCCAAAAAAACAGTATAACGAGATTGGTGAGTCTACCAGCGCCCTTGAAAGTCGGCGCTGGGCGGACGAAATCCCTTATCTGCGAAGCTTCACGTTCAGCGCGCAGTCTGACCAAAAGAGCTTCATAGACGGCAATCGTTTTCTCACGCCGACTGATTTCCCGTTTAGTTGTATCAACCCATGGATCGGTGCCAATGCGCCGCTCGCCGAGCCGCATTTGGCCGGATTTGAGCGGCTCAAGGCTTCTTCGGCGCTCAGCTAGGTCTTGCTCAATCTCGCGGATATAGTCGTCCCAGATGGTCACGCGTGCCTCCACAGGCGCAGATCATGCAGCCATCCTACTAGCCGCATGTCAATCCATTCGACTAGATCGCCCAAATTCAAACTGAGACACTACCCAGGCCGCCGAGGCCTTGCTCAACTGATATTTCACCCACTTCGGGAAACCCACCGGCGCTTGCGATCTGCCGGAGCACGAGCGACGGCAGCATCAATTCGTTCTCAATGAAATCAAATGACTCGTCCTTGGCCAGCGCCGCCGCCTGCACCGAAACGCGTGCTTTCGTCGTTGGCCGCATTTCGAGGATCGCGTCCGCCAGTCTCCAGATCTGATCTGTCAGATCGTTTGCCCGCTTACAGATACGACTGTATTCCGTCCGATCGGCAGCAGCCTTGAATTCGGCGTGATGGAGCCGCCATCTCAGCGCCCCATTCCGTCTTGAAGGAGCCACTGCGTCGAAGAGAAAGCCCCGAGCGCATTGAGGTCGGTTGCTTGCAGCGATGTTAAGATTAACGAGCGAACGGGATCGCCTGTTGCCACTTTAAATCAAATTGTAACCGGATTGCGATCAGCCTCCGTCCTCTGAAACATCGCCTACCCCGAGAGCGCAATAATGAAGCAAGCATCCACGTATGACGTCATTAATCGACGCGGTTTGTCTTCTTCAAAAACGCGGAAAAGTCCTCACCCAGGACCAGTTGTCATGAGGGCTGGCAATCATCTGGCCGTTCTATGCTTATTCTTTGGAGCTGCGTTCGCCGCATTTGTGTCGGGATCACTTGAGCAACGAATAGGAAATCTATTTTCCTTGGGTTTGATACCTGCAGCCGCCTTCTACGCAGGTGGTCATATTCTAGGCCAGCTCCTTGTGTTCGGCGTCGAGCTGTGTGACGTGATTATGGCACGCTGCTCTCGGTATGCCGTGCGCTTGGCAAACGATCTCTTAAGCTGGGGAGGTACGCCTGTCTCAAACTGGTTGAGCGCTCGCACCAAGCCCAGCCAGTGGAATTGACACTCGCCGCCCTTTTCGGAGCCAAGCAGCAGATACCGCATCCCGTGCATGGTTCAAAGCTCGGAGGTCCCAATGGCGACAAATTCCGGACCTGACGTGCGCCGTAACGGTTGGAGAGTGTGGTCTCGAATCATCATAGGCGTGACCGCTTTTGGTTTCGGCTGGCTTGGTGCCTCCACCTCTTATTCGCCACCTGAATCTCAACGCGACGAGTCGAGCGCTGCAGCAGCGGCTATTCACGCCGTGATCGAGCAAATCATCCGCGTTGAATCCGACGGCGACCCAACCGCGAAGAATAAACGTTCTAGCGCAACGGGACTTGGTCAGTTCCTCGACGAAACGTGGCTCGACATGATCCGCGCGCACCGACCCGATTTGGCTAAGGGGCGCAGCCAAGCGGAAATCCTAGAACTGCGGCGGGATGCTAAAATCGCACGTCACATCACGGCGCGATTTACCGAGCGAAACGCCGAGATGCTGAGGAAACGAAGTCTGCCTGTGACGCCCGGAACGCTATACTTGGCTCACTTTGCTGGTGGCGCAGGAGCCGTGGCAATCCTGTCAGCAATGGAGAATGCGGACGCCGCCCTCGTCATGGCGACTGCGGATGCAACGGGTCGAACCAAGCGAGAAAAAATAATCAAGGCAAATCCCTTCCTCGAACTCTTCACCGTCGCTGACCTTAGGAACTGGGCGGATCGTAAAATGCAAGTTCCGGGTTCATAGTTGCCAGGCACGCTGGTCGGTGGCCAAACTGATTTCATTACCTGTTTTGACAGCTTTGAATAACGCTATTGAGATTCTCTGCAATAAAATCGGCGTCGCTTGATTCAAAAGCTAAGACTGGAACTCTTTTCAACGATGAGCGTTTAATTGCAAAGGGCTGCACCTCTTCATCGTAATTTATTGCATTCCAGTCATGTTCCTCGCCCGTTAATTCATCGACATCAGCAAGCAAGACGCTTACCGGCGCACTAGGAAACTTATCGGCTTTTCGCTTTTCGATGATGACAAATTTTTTGACTGACGTCCTTTCTATCATGGAAGATACGAAGCGATCATAGCGAGATTGCCAAAGTGGGTTCCTCGTCGAACCGTTCGTCAACACGAGGCGCTTCCGCGGGGGTTCAAAGGCTATTTTGATAAATTCCGGCGCATCAATAATTTTGACCGAATTTGGGTCGAGTCCATTGAAGTTCAGAAAATAGGCTACATGACCAGTTTGATCTTTCTGGTACGAGCCATCACAGTTTTTCTTCAGCAATGATTTCTTGACATCCAGTGCTGCAGAGAAAAAGCACGCACCTTCATATTTAAATTCCCGGATAGGGTCGGGCTGAGCTATTACCTCGCTAAGAGTGGGATTAAGAGTTGGCATGACTCCTGAGAGAATACCGTATGTCCGATTACATCCCGAATCTGAAAGAAAGAAGCACTGTCTAAAATTCTGGAATGCGATCTCCTGGTAAATTTCTCTCACGTCTTTGGGCGACGATTTTCGACGCGCATCGGTAGAAATATCGGTCGAATATTCGTCAGCCTCCACATCATCGAATACCGCTAAAAATGCCTCTTCTGCCAACTTTATAAAATCGTCGGCGGTCCTCAATCCTTTCATTAAGAACTGAAGATCTAGCGGCGCATTAGCAAGATTGCGGGAAGCCTTTGCTTCAGCCATTTTTCGTTGCTCGGCTCTGTCTGCGGGGATCGGGGACAACGGAGCAATGGATGGGGACCCTTGAGGTCGTTGGTCTGTCGGATTTGTTGGGCCTTGAGTTGCTACGAGTTGGGGTGAAATTGCCGATGCGTCTACTGCCAAGTATCGAAGAGTGCCGCGCCCCTTCCGGCCATAGCTGGCCACCCAAACAAAACCAGCGCCGCCGCTGAGGCGGTAGATGGGCAAGCCTTCTTTGGCGGAGCGAGCGAAGTTGCCGATGAAGTCGATGAAATATCCTTTTGTGTTTGGACGCCGCCCCTTGGCGAGCGCCCTTATGCTAGCGTTGTCGAGTGGCTCTAATTCAAATTTGCCCCATGAAGCGAGTATGCCATTCGGAAAACCGGCTCGGTGCGGCATTCTCGTTATTCGTGGCGACTCGCCGATCTTGCGCGAATATCGTTGAATCTCGTCGTCGGCTTCGCTTGCGCTGAAGAAAGCTGGCTCTTGATAGCGATTGACGTAAACAGCCGCTCTGTCACGCGAGTGCAAGAGTCAGTAGGTCGCGCTAAAAGTTCCTCGCCGTTCCTTTTCCTTGCGGGTTTTCTGACACCAGGTGAATCCGTCGAATTGATCGCTAGGACCGCATTTGTACTCTCGGTATGCCGAACTCTCGGACTGAACTGTCGCACCAAGAGCCATGCCACCTACCGCATACACCGACCTCTGACTGCCGGTTGGCTGCGGCTCCTGTTGTTCGGATTGTTTCTGACAGTTTGATCGCTCGTTGGCGAGCCTGGGGTCGGATGGCGCCACGCCCCTTTGAACCAACGCTTCCACGCTGCCACCTTGGTGGTGCAGAGCGTCGTTTATGCATCCGAGTTCCTCAGAAGGAAGGTTAGCCCATGCAGCCTGTGTTGCTTGCACAGTGGCAGGCTGCGCCATCGTCCCGTACGTTCGGATAAAATCGCCGGAACCTTGCGCAAGAGCTGACGACACGCTTCCCAATAGGCAAAGGAGCGCGAATGATCCGCGCCGTGGTGGCACTGTCGTATCCCCTGATCGTGCCTCGCGGTGCTAAATGTTACAGGCATCGGAACGGTTTTCAATGCATCGTAAATAGCGTCATTGATTCAGTGCGTTGAGTGAAATGTTCTAGCCAGCTTCACCGCATGCGCGGAGTGTCCTCCCCTCATGCGAGGGGGGTGCAGTTGTTCCGATGTGGAGACGCGGGATTCACACGGATCGTCGAATTGCTTCGACAATGGCAATAGCTGCTGCGGCGGCAAAGACAATAAGCGAAGAAATCCGCTGCGTGAGCAGTGAACCGCCGACGATCTTTCATCGATCTTTGGTCGAGGCGTTTCGGACCGTTGTTGCGAAAGAAGCCGTTGATTGTGCTCGCCGCACTCGCTCCAGCATGTCCTCGACCGCGCGTTTGGCCTGCGCGAGCTTCTGTGCATCGCGGGCGCGCAGCACCACATTCGTATTGGGCCCGTGCTGTTGGTCGAAGAACGGATAGCTCCCGATCGCGACCCCAGGATTGGCTTTGGCGATCTCACCGAGTTGCATTCCGATGTCGCCTTCGCGCGCATCCGCGCACACCTTTTCCGAGAGCATGAACGCCGATCTTGAGCTTAGGTGCCACCTCATAGAGCTCGGAATTCTGTTGGAAAAAATTTCTACAACGCGTCTAAAGTCGTGCAATCCCACCGCCAACGGAGCCATCCATGACTGGACCGTCACCAATTCCACCGAAAATCGTCGCCCTCCGCGGTAATCCGGGCAAGCGTAAGCTGCGCTCGGCCGTCGAGCCGCCGATGCCGCCGCAGCCGCCGGAGCCGCCGGGTTGCCTGACCGGCTATGCGCTCGACGAGTGGCATAGGCTAGCTCCCGAGCTGCACCGCCTCGGTTTGCTGACCTCGCTCGATGTCATGCCGCTCGCGGCCTATTGCGAGGCCCATAAAGTCTGACGCGAAGCCTCAGAAATGCTGGCGCGGATGCCGGAGGATGAGCAGCTCGTCGTCGACGGCAAGCCCAACCCGCTGATCCGGGTTGCCCGCAACGCCGCTAGTCAGATGACCACCATCGGCGCGGCATTCGGCTTAACGCCTTCCAATCGCTTGCGGCTGGCCGGCATCACTCCGCCCCAGCAGCCGAGCAAGCTTGCCGGGCTGGTCGCCTTCGAAAACGACGACTGAGCGCAGGCGCGCCGACCTCGCGATCGGACCGTTCGCAAAGCTCGTTGCCGAGCCGGTCTAGCTGCCGGGTTGCCGCCGTCGCTGCCACCACGGCGATCGGTCGCCCTCCTGCCGCTCTTGCCGCTCCTGACGCGATCGGCCGACCTGCGCGCGCTGCTCGCCCCAGCCGGCGTGCCGGCTATGCCTGCTATGCTGGCTTTAGTTAAGCCGCTTCGCGGAAGGGAACTGATGATTCCGGAATCGGGAAATCATGGTTTCCAAAACCGGATACGGCTTAAACAAAGCCGGCATAGCCGGCAAAGCCGGCGCTCGTTAAGCATCGGCCCTAAACCACGCTGCAATTGGTTGAGCGCAAATGGTTGCTTGCAATTATCGCAATTACTCAATGCCGTCGTCCTCTTCGTAATAGATGGGAGCGCACTTGAGATGCAACGCAACAGTTTGCTGTCGACCGCACCGATCGACGAAAGTAATCATTCTGGCCCTACTCTCGAGGCAGTGTAGGCAAGGCTCGGCCGTTTTGGCGCCCACGGCAAAGCGTTCGTTGAGCCGTTCATATCTAGGGTCGGCGATAATCTCTCGCGCGCGCTTTGGATTCATATCGAACAAGTCATTACCCGAGAACCCGCGCCGCTTCAGCTCGTCCATCTCCTCGGCCGTGATCGGCTCGACCACCGGCGCCGCGGGCCGCGGCTTCGGCCGCGGTGGCGGTGGCGGCGGCGCGGCGGTGACCTCACCACCGGTTTCGGTCACATCGTGAACGTAATAGTGGGCGACATCTTTTCTGTCCGGCCACGTACGCAAGACCAAAATCCTCCCACCGTGTCGCACTGGCTCATCGATGTGGGCCTGGAGCCGTTTCGCGACAGACTTTGGCGTTGCGACGAACCCAGCCTGCACATTGCCGTAGAGGAAATCCCGCAGCACGGCGCTGTCATGGTTCCTTTCGCGTAGAGTTTTTTCATCCAAGTCCGAAGTGGCGTCCTGTTTGTTGATCGAGTTGGTTATATCACTGGCCTTCAATTCCACCCATCTACGCCTCATGACGTCGAGCGCATCCGCGAGCGAGGCACTGTCCTCGTCATCTTCCTCCTGGGACAAAAACAGGCTTTTGAAATCCACGTCTTGCACGGCCATCCGATCCATTTTTTCCCGCGTCTCTCGGTCCACAGTCTCGCGTTTCACCAGGTCCGCGTTTTCTTCTTTGACCAGCTGGGCCGCGTGTTCGACCGCAGACCCCACCAGTCGCCACCACATTTTGAACCGGGTTTTCATCTCTACGTTGGTTTTGCTGAGCGTGGGATTGCCGAGCAGGATCGTGTAGAGCGCGCGCAGGATCTCGGCGCGGTGAGTTTCGGTCCAGCCAACCGGATCAGGGTGCCTGAATTCTCGGTTTTCCGGATCGGGGCGATCGGTCACGAGCCGGACGCGCAGGCTGCGCGAGGCGAGATCACCCTTTGGTCCGACATTGTTGCCGGTGAAGAGATGGATTGACGCCGCCGCGGTCGTGACCATCTCGCTGAACCCGAGACGGCGATCGGAGTAATATGCGGACGTGCAAGATCTCTCGATGTGGGGACAGGATATCTGCGAGCCCCGGCCGATGTTGTCCCAGAGAATGTAAGCTACGCCGGAGAGAAAATAGGCCAACAGCGCCTTGCGGCGCTCCTCTTCGTCCATCGACCATGCCGCCGCCGCCGCTCGTTCTCCAGTCGCCGCCATGATAAACATCTGCAGCGTCGTCGTTTTCCCGCCACCGCGCTTGCCGGCGATGACCCAGAAAGCCGGTCGATCCGGCAACAGCGAGCGTTCAATCATGGTGAGGTCGAGGGCGATTAGCGTACATTTTCCGACGAAATCGGTCGCGACGTCGCACTGCCATTCATCACACAGAAACTCCATCGCCTTCTTCACCGCTGCGTCGTTGCAGTCCTCACGTTTAGGAAGAGCGGCGCGCAGCTCATTGGAGATTTTGAAGATGATACCGCGCGCGCGATCGAGGCCCTGGGGTGCCAGCAATGAGCCGTCAGCGAGGACAAGAGGCAAAGTGGCGATACCGACGACCGTCGGCAGCACACCATCGTCGCGAGTGATGTAGTGGCGGACGAAATTTGTCGGCAGATGCACGGAACGATCATCCTCGTCGACATAGTCGATGTGGCGCTCGATCATCTCGGCGGCCTGAATCTCATTCATCCGTTGCAGGAGCCATTGCTCCGGTGCTGGTAATTTGCTCACGGTCTCGGTCTCGTTGGCGTCGGTGAAGGCGTGCAGTCCTGGCAAGGAGAGCTTGCGCGCCCACGTCGCGACGCCATCGATATCGCGCATCGGCGGCTCGGCTGCGGTCGATCGGCCCAGTATCTCATTGATTACTTCAACCTGCGGTAGCCAAGGGGCATCATCAGGCGGAACCTTGATCTGCGGGCGCGGGTCTCGCCGTTCGGCGAGCCGACGCTCCCGCTCTTGCTGAGCCTGCTGCGCAGCCCTCTGTCTGCGGGCGGCCTTAAGCGTGTCGGTGATGGTGCGACGATTGAGCCCGGATTTCTCCACCACCACGTTGCGCAACTCTTCGGTCTCGGCGGCATTAAGATCGGCGGTCATGACGAGCTCGACAAAGAGCTTGACCACCGCCTCCTTGCTGGCGCGCTCGATCGCGGTGCGCACCGCCGCCGCATCGAGCTTAAGCTCGTAGATCGTGCGCCCGTGGGCGAAACTGTGGACCCACAGACTGCCGTCGGCGCGGCGCATCACGCGTGCCTTGCAGGTGCCGTACTCAACGCCTTCGAGCGGATCGGCGAGGGTTGCGCCCTCGAACCTGTCCGGGTCGGCGATGACGCCGGCGACCGTGCATCCGGCAAAATCCGCGTCGTCGAATGGGAGGACCACATCCGGGAGGAGCACGCCCCCGCACTGGCGAGCGACCGTCTGCCGCGCTTGCTCCAGCGAAATGCCTTTGGCCTCGGCCAGATGCTTGGCTTGCTTGGCGATGAATGCGGCGCGCGCTTTTGCCGATTCGCCTGCGAGCCGATACGACCACTTGGCTTTCAATTCGCGCAGCCTAGCGGTCTCGACAATGGTCAGCGGCGGACAGGCTGCGAGCGTGTCCAACGCATCGCCCTCAACCGCAATCGGCCGCCGGCTCTCCTTGTCCTGCTGTAGGGGCGGCTCAAGGATGGGGCCACCCTCAAATACCAGCCGCTCGGGCGCGCCCACCATGCGATCGATGATGCTGCGCTCTAACAGTTGTCCGCCAGCGCCGACCGTCATCCATCCAAGGCCGGCGAGCCAACAGCGTTCGTGCAGCGTCTTGAGAGAGCGCTCAATATCAGTGCCGTCCCGCACCGCGACATAGATGTGGACGCCGTCGGAACCGGGCAGCTCCATTCCGGTATCTGCCCGGAATAAGCCAGCGCTGGTGGAGCGCCGGGTCACGTGCGCGGCTGTCTGCAGCTCCGGCAACACCGTGAGCGATGCCGACCAAAAGCCCCCAGTTTGGCGCAGCGTGGCGGCGACGTCGTCCGGCATGCCCTTGCTGTCGAAATCGAACAGCGCCAATGCCGGTTGTCCCTTTCGATAGACGACATAGGCGCCGGTGCGGGCGATGACGTTGGGCGCGCCGTCAAGCTTCCGCTTGGTGACGACCTCCACCGGGTCGTCGAGGCCGGAGCGCAACGCGCCCAGGGTAATCGCCTCATTGACTTGCAGCCGCTCGATCAAAGCGCCGAGATCGCCAGCGCCGATGATGCGAACCCGGCGCGCGGTGCCACGCGCCATGACGCAGGCGCTGCCGTCGCTTATGAGCGAGCCGTCCGCAGCGAGTGAAATTCTCTTGGTAGCGGGCCGCCAGACTTGGTGAACAGCGTGATTGTAATTTCGCTGGCCTGCACAATTCACCTCCCACGCTCTCGTCTTTTTGTTGATCTCCTTGCGGCGGTTCGCCCGCTCGCGCGGCCTTTGATGCAGCCTTCCCCGCAGCAACGTGATGAGCGTCTCGCCCTTGTGCTGCGCGATCACGCACTCATGCGGCGGCCTCCTGGAACGCATCGGGAGCGAATCGGATTACGGCGGCGATGACGGCGCGCGAGAACGCATCGCAAACGTCACGCGAGTCGAAGTCCATGATGTGGACGTACTGAACCCTGCCGGCATCATCTTTGACGAGCGCGCCATCGCGGACTTGCGGCTTTGCGGGCAATTGCGCCCGGCGCGCTGCGCCTTTCCGATGCACCGCGACGTCCCGGACCTCGAGCCTGAGCTCTCGGAATCTTGATCGTCGCAAAGCCGACGAGGGTGTTACGACGCAGCGGCCTGAAATCGAGACATGTGCTGTCGCGAGCATCGGCAACTACCGCCTCGAATCGTCGATCGAGCGAGCCTCGGCGAGGCGCTGCACTGTTTCCCTTTCCCGCTGTAGTTGGTGTAGCGCGACGGCACGTCGGCGTACCGCTATTTCCAATGAGAGCGCAGGGCGTGCGCCGATCGGCTATTGCCGATGGCGCCGCCGCTGCGGCTCTCACTCAATATGGTATTTCCTCATCGAGAGCTTTTGCCCTCGGCACTTTCTGTGTAGGCTCATTCCCTTCCGGGACTTTGTTGCGCACACGCAAGCCGGACGTTATCTTGCCGTTGCCCATCTCCACGTTGTCGTCGACATAGAGCGCAATCTTTCCCCCCGGCCACTCGTCACTATCGTCACCGTGCAGGGTGGCGATGGCGAGTGCGTTGACTGTGTTCAACGCAAGCTGACAGCCATCAGTGAATTGCACCACGTCCCTCTTTTTGTCGCCAACGTCGTGATCGAGGAGCACTTCCTCGATTTCGAACACGTGCTCCCCGGCGGGGAACAGCTGCCGGAATTTTTCCACGGTAAGCAAACCGCGTTTGCCATAACGCTGACTAATACTTGCCATGCTGGCACCTCCTGTTGTCGACGAGCGGGAGAATCGCGTCGGCTCGTCATTCGACGCTTCATATTTCCGACAGGCACGCTGGCCGATCGGAAGCTTGGGACCTTGGAAGTCGCGTCGCCTGAGACGGGCGCGCATCGTGTCGAGAAACAGCTGACAGCGCCCCTTGCGGAAGTGCCGACACGAGCGGCAGTGCTTATTGCTGTCGAGGTCGCACCAATCTGCCATTCCGGGACTGGTCAATCGCTGACGGCGATCCCAATCGCTCTCGCCGATCGGCGTAAGTGTTCTGTCACCCAACATCGCCGTGCTCCGATTGCCCAAGAGAGAGAGAGAAACATTCAGTTTTTCGGTCATGTAGTCCCTCACTTGTTGGAATGAGCCTGTCAGCTCTGCTCGCGCACACCCCTCGACCTCGTGCGACGACGCCCGTGACGATGGTCGCTCCCGGCTGGTCACAGGGATTGGCGTGGGCGCTTTTCGGAGCGGCCGGCGTGGTAAGGGGGATTTCGACGAGCATGGTCCTTCTCCCTGCTCTCTGGCGGCCGATGCCTCGTTGCGCTTGACGAGCTATTGGGGCGTCGGCCGCTCTCACATCCGCTACCTCGACAAATTTCCTCCACCGACACAGCGAGCGGACCAAAACCTGTGCGGTGAGGCTGTCCGGTTAAGTGGTCGCTTCGCTGTCCTGCTGGCGCTTTGCCGCTTCGGCTTCTCGCTCACGCTTGGCCATCGTCTCGGCCTCGCGCTCGGCCCTCCAGTCGCGCTCCGCTTCCGGCGTGATTATGATGCGGCGGTCGAGTTCAATCTCGCGCGGGCCTTTGCCCTGCCGCTTCAGCTTGAAGTAAAAACTCTCACTGATCTTATTGCTTGAGCAAAAGCTCAGTCGGGTGTGCGCGTCGCCGGGCTTGCGGTACTGACTCCACCGCCGGAACCCAGGGCGCTTCTTACGGGGCATGGCTCGCCTCATTCGAATGATGCCTTGATGAGGCGACAAATGGCTGTAACCAGCTTGAAAAGTAAAATGGTGGGTTGAAAATTTTTTTTCGCGTCAATCCACCATGCGGCGTTCGCGTTCCCGCAGTTGCAACGTCAGTTGCTTGAGGTTCTCGCGCTCGCGGCGCTCGCGATCGATGGCGTCGCGCATGGTCTCGGCGCTCGGCGCATCTTCCGGCATGATCTGCTGAATTGCAGCGCGCATGAACGCGATCAGCGGTCCGTACGGCTCGCCACCTTTCGCCGGACGGCTGTAGCTCAGATCGAATGCGTGGAAATGGTCGAGCCATATAGTGCACAGTCGGTGGTACAACCACTCGCGTTGGACGCTCTTGCGTCGGGCGTTGGCGCGACGGATGGCGCGGGCGCCGAGCAATGTCGCCTCGGTGCGACTGCGCAATATTCTAAGGCACCAAAGATCGCACTCGGACTTCACATCGTCGGGCATAAACGCGTCAGCACGGCCAGTGACCATCGCTTGGAGTTGGTCACGGGAGAGGCGAGATAACCGGGCCTGCCGGTATAGCTCGGCAAACGCGTCGAGATGCTTGAGCATGCGTTCGGCCCGGCGCAAGGCTTTGGCCACGCGCGCGCGATCGTAGGCAAAGGCCGGATATTCCTCAAACAGGACGGTCGACAGGAACGCGCGCACCTCCACGTCGAAGGTGCGTTCTGTGGCGGCGCAGATTTCAGCCCAGGCGGCGTCGGTGAGCGATGCCATCATGCGCGCCGCAGCGGGACAATGGCGGCGGTTGCGGGCGTGGTGTCGAGCAACGCGCCGCGCACAAGGTCGTCATAGTGATGTTTGATGAAGCGGCCGTAATGCGCTTCGATCTGGCTGGTGCTCGTGTCGTGCCAGTCGCCGACAACCTTGATCGGCAGCCCGCGCAGCAAGGCGCGGGCGATCGAACTATGCCTCAACGCGTAGATCGTCGTGCCCGCGGGCAGCTTGGCGGCGCGCACCGCCTGCATGAACGCCAGCCGGTGATCGGCGATCCTCGGCCGCCACGCCTCGCCATCAGCGCGCAGCAGCAGCGGAGCGTGCGCCGGGCGGCCAGCGGCAGCGGCTTTGAGCCGGGCCGCGAGATTGGCCGTCAGCGGGACCGGCGTACGGTCGGCCTTGCGATCGCCGCGGCCCTTTTTCGAAGCAGGCACCATCAGCCGGTCGCGTTCCAAGTCGCGCATCGTGAGCCGCGCCAATTGGCTGGAGCGCGCGCCGACTTCGGCGTGCACTTGTACGTACAGGCCAAACTGTTCGGAGGTTTTGTAGGCGGCTGCGACCACCGCCAGCACTTGCGCGTCGGTCAGCACCGCCTCGCGCGCCGTCACCGTGTTGGGCAGCGCTTCAAGTCCGACCTTCCACGCCTGCGCGTTGGCCGCGACCCGGTCATCCAGCTTGCCCGCCAAACTGAAGCTGGCGCACGTCGGTTTTAGCACGCGGTTGACGGTCGCGGGCAGCATGCCGCCCTTGATCAGCCCGTCGCGCCAGCTCCGGAGCTGTTTGACAGTCACCAGCGACAGTGGCTGCGCCAGCAGATGCGCGGGCATATGCGTGCGGACCAGCCGGGCGTTGTAGGCGTTACGGCCGCGTGTCGTCAGGTCGGTCTCATAGGCGGTGATTGCCTCGCCGATGGTGGCCGGGCGATCGGCGGCAGCGTTGGCGTCGCCGCGGGCGAGCGCACGCGCGCGGAGCGCGGCTTGCTCATAGGTGAGCACCTTCTGTCCGTCGGCGGGCTGCCTGTCGTCGGCGTGGGCAAAGGCGTAGGTCCAGTAACCGCCTTTGCCGTTGCTGGCGATCACGATCCATGCGCCGGTGCCGGACTGAGCGGCGCGGTAACCGAGATGCACGCCAGGCAGGAGCGTGATCTTATAGGGCTTGCCACGTGGCGCGAGCCGGGCGCGGCTGGTCGGGGTTTGCAAATTGATCTTGGCCATGGGTCCTTCCGCTTCGACTGTCCAGCCGCTGTCCAGTTTAGCTCTGGCTGGCTGCAGCTGCATGTGACTGCATGCAGCTTCAAAATAGCGAAAAGGCCCTGGTCTTGCAAGGTTTCTGTGAAGTCAGAGAAACAGCGTTGTGCAGTCGCAAAAAGGGGCCAATTGCTCTTATAGGGGATACGAGTGAGTTCGATGCCGGTGCTCCGGGCGAACATCTCGGTGGTCATTTGGCCGATGGTGCCCGGCACAAAGCCATAGTTGACCTTGCCGGGATTGGCCTTGGCGTAGGCAACT
>Ga0306926_10004144_pt1 | contig 15176 bp, 15 predicted proteins | sample flu12Cox44000178_FD_203759 | JGI IMG/M metagenome (GOLD analysis project Ga0306926, IMG submission 203759) | Lab enrichment of tropical soil microbial communities from Luquillo Experimental Forest, Puerto Rico - flux8day.12C.oxic.44.000.178 (v2)... | ecosystem: Environmental > Terrestrial >...
CTCGAACAACTGCCCGTTCAAGGTGCGTCGGTTTAATTATTTCGATTACAATCAGCGGCCGGTCGGCAAGAGAAAGGTCGTCGGCGCGTTCAATATCTACGAAGAATATTTCGCGCCACTGACGAGCAAGGGCGCGCCCGACACTATTAAGATGCAAAAAAATCCCAACGTGACGGTGCGCATGCGGGGCGTGATGGAGAAATGCACCTACTGCGTTCAGCGCATCGAGGAAGCAAAGATCGCCGCGCTTGCCCAGGCCGGCGCTTCGCCAAATACGCGCATCCCGCGCGATTCGTTTACCACAGCGTGCGCGCAGGCTTGCCCCACGGAAGCGATCGTTTTTGGCGATATCAAGGATCCCGAAAGTCGCGTTTCAAAATTGAAACAGCAGGATCGCAATTATCGGATGCTCGATTATTTGAACGTCGAGGCCCGCACGAGTTATCTGGCGCGCATTCGCAATCCCAATCCGAAAATGCCGGACGCGGGGAACATCGGAGTCGCAAGCATGGTGGAGAAGGTACCAGAATGAAACGGACAATCTCAGATTGTAGCCGCGTGGCTGTGGCACGGTCCATTGCGACGGCCCGCAAGGCCGTGGCTACAGAGCGTGTGGAACTTGTAATGTGATTATGGACTCGGCGCCAACAGCAGCAACAGAAACGATTAAAGCGGCCGAGCGGCGAGTTGCGCATATCCCGCTGGTATTGAACCGGCGCAACTTTAGTTGGCTCACGGAACGCATTTCCGGCGTGGTAGAACAACCCGCGCCGCGCTGGTGGTGGGTAGCGTTCACGATCACTGCAAGCGCTGCAACCTTCGGACTTTTTTGCATTGGCTATCAGATTTCCACTGGCGTCGGCACCTGGGGAAATCAGATCCCGGTCGGATGGGCTTGGGACATTACCAACTTCGTTTTCTGGATCGGTATCGGACACGCCGGCACGCTCATCTCGGCGATCTTGTTTTTGCTGCGCCAAAAGTGGCGTACTTCCATCAACCGTTCCGCGGAAGCGATGACGCTTTTCGCGGTCATTTGCGCCGCGATCTTCCCCGGCATCCACGTTGGCCGGTTTTGGATGGCGTGGTATCTGGCGCCAATACCGAACAACTGGGGCATCTGGCAAAACTTTCGCAGCGCGCTGATGTGGGACGTGTTCGCGGTCTCGACCTATTTTACGGTCTCGGTTTTGTTTTGGTACACTGGTTTAGTCCCCGATTTGGCGACTCTGCGCGATCGCGCAAAGACGAGGGTGAGGAAATTTCTCTTCGGAATTTTCGCACTTGGCTGGCGCGGGTCGAATCGCAACTGGCGTCATTATGAAATGGCGTATTTGCTTCTGGCCGGCCTTTCCACGCCGCTGGTGCTCTCGGTGCACAGCGTAGTATCATTCGACTTCGCGACCACGGTCATACCGACCTGGCATACGACAATCTTTCCGCCCTACTTTGTTGCCGGCGCAATCTTTGGCGGGTTTGCCATGGTGTTGACCCTGCTGCTGCCGTGCCGCGCGATGTTCAAATTGCACGATGTCATCACTCCGCAGCACATCGATAAAATGGCGAAGATTATTTTGCTGACCGGCTCGTTCGTTGGTTATGCCTACATGATGGAATTTTTTGTCGCGTGGTACAGCGGCAATTCTTACGAGCGGTTCGCGTTTTGGAACCGGATTTTTGGACCTTACTGGTGGTACTGGTGGCTCGGCATGCTCTTTTGCAATTGCCTCTCGCCGCAACTTTTCTGGTTCCGATGGTGCCGACGAAATATTCTAGTCGTTTTCTTCGTCTCCATGTGCGTGAACGCGGGGATGTGGTTTGAGCGCTTCATTATCATCGCCGGCGGATTGATCCGCGACTTCCTGCCCTCGTCATGGAGAGTCTTTCATCCGACCTGGGTGGACATCTGGACCTACATCGGCACGCTCGGGATTTTCACTTCGCTATTCCTCCTCTTCGTACGCTTCCTGCCGATGATTGCGATGTCGGAAGTGAAGACCGCGGTGCCGGAAGCGGACCCGCATTATGGCGAGCCTCCGGGAATCCAATCGATTTCCCACGGCGGAAAGGAGCGGACACGATGAAAACTCCGTTTGGTCACAATGTTTATGCGATGGCCGCGGAGTATCCGAGCGCAGCCGCGCTTTACGAAGCGGCCAAGCGTGTTCGGGACGCTGGTTTCAGGCGGTGGGACGTTTATTCTCCGTTTCCCATCCATGGAATGGGCGAAGCGATGGGGCTTGGCAAATCGTGGCTGAGCGGCTGGGTGTTGTTTGGCGGAGTCTCGGGTCTGCTTACCGCCGCGTTAGTTGAATTTGGGCCATCTTGGGGTCTCTATCGGCTCGATGTGCACGGTAAGCCTTGGAACTTTTGGACCGTCCCCGCATTTTTCCCGATCATGTTTGAGCTTACAATTCTCTTATCCGCATTCGCAGCATTTTTCGCCTGGCAGGGCATGAACCGCCTCCCGCGCTGGAATCATCCTATGTTCAACTGGGACCGCTTCGGTCGCGTGACCAATGATGGATTTTTCCTGGCGATCGAAGCGCGCGATCCGCGGTTTACCGAAGAGGGCGTGCAGCGGTTGCTTGAAGAAACGGGCGGCCAACACATCACCATCGTTCACGAGGATTGAAGATGCTGCGCGGTTTCCTGGTAATTTTTGTTTTGTGCACGATCGCGGTTCTCGCGGTGTTTGGATTTCGCGGGCAAAAAGGCACGCAACCGCCAACGGAAGTTTTTCCCGACATGGTGCGTCAGATGAAAGTGCGTGCTCAGGCGCCGTTGGATTTCTTCGCTGATGGACGCGGGCCGCGTCTGCCGGTCGCAGGTACGGTGCCGATTGGTTATCAGATGCCTGGCCTCAATGCTTCACGCAGCGAAGCAGATGAGACGAAGCCAGAGACTAGCGAGACAGAACCAGCCGCGGTCGATCCCTGGACGCATCCGGCGGCAAGTTTTAGTGAGGGCACGGATTACTACAACACCGGCAAGATGGGCGACCACTGGGGAACAGGTATTCCACTCGAAGTGACCTCTGAATTGATGCAGCGCGGACAGCAGCGCTTCAACATTACCTGCGCGATGTGCCACGGCCCGACGGCGGCCGGTAACGGCATCACTAAACAATACGGCCTTGCTACGGTCGTTACGCTTCAGGATGAACGCATCCGGAAGATGGCTGACGGGGAGATTTTTAACACCATTACCAACGGGAAAAACACCATGATGGCTTACGGTCCGAACGTTATCGTCCCGGACCGCTGGGCAATCATCGCGTATCTGCGCGCTTTGCAGCGCAGCCAGAACGCGACCATTGCCGACGTTCCGGAAGAGCATCGTGCCGAACTGGAGAAGCCGGCGTCCCCGCCGCCGGCTACGGCAAAATGAGCGAGCGTTTAGGAACTGTTCCAACGCCGGAAGGCGAATATTTTGAGAGCAGCCGTTTTACCGGGCTTTCGACTCTCCTGGGAGTCATTGCCGTCGTGGCGCTGGTGCTTTGTTTAGTCGGCGCACTCGTGAACCCGCACCAATTCAGTTACTCGTGGCTCTTTGCCTTTGCCTTTTTCTTCACGCTATGCGCTGGCTGTTTTTTCTGGACGATTGTGCATTATGCCACCGACGCGGAGTGGTCCGTAGTAGTGCGACGTCAATTGGAGAATATCGCGGTGTTGCTCGGAGTCCTCGCGATCTTTTTCGTACCGATTCTTCTTCTGCGTCGTCATCTTTATGCCTGGATGGTTATCCCGTCGGGACACGAGGCGAATCTCGATTCCAAACGCGCCTATTTGAATTTCGGCTTTTTCCTCATACGCGCGATCGTCTTTTTTGGTTTCTTCATTGTCGCGTCGCAATTGCTGCGGCGCTTTTCCGTGCGGCAGGATGAAGACGGCAACCCACAATTCACCATCTGGCTGCGCCAGGTTTCCTTCGCAAGTCTTCCGCTCTTCGCGCTCTGTCTTACCTTTGGTGCATACGATTGGATGCTCAGTCTCAATTACCGGTGGTTTTCAACCATGTTCGGCGTGTACATTTTCGCGGGCGCGGCGGGCAGCTCGATGGCGCTGCTCGTGCTGGTGATCACCGCTTTGCGGCAAGCCGGTTATCTCAAAAACGTCGTAACCGTAGAGCACTATCACATCATGGGAAAATGGATGCTCGCATTCTGCATATTCTGGGCCTACATCGGCTTCGGCCAGTACATGCTCATCTGGTATGCAAACCTCCCGGAGGAGACCGTGTTTTTCCTTACGCGAAACACGCAATCCTGGTGGGCGTTGAGCATGCTGCTGGTGATTGGGCGCTTTTTCGTACCGTTTGCGATTTTGCTTTTACGCTCGATCAAGAAGCATCCGCACCAGCTCTGTTGGATGGCAGGATGGACGGTCTGCATGCAGATGCTCGACATGTATCTCGTCGTTTTGCCGGCATTACATGGTACCGGCGTGCACGTTAGCATCTGGGATTTGCTTTCACTGGTCGCCGTGGGCGCGACTCTCGCTTTCATTTATTTGCGACTCCTGCCCAGAAGTTCGCTGTTTCCTGTGCGCGATCCGCGCCTGGTTGAATCTCTCGCAACTGTGAACTGATATGGCCGACCCCGAATCCCTTCGCAGGATTGCGCACTCGCCAGCGCCATTTTCCAGCTGGCTGGGCATTGTGCTTCTGTTTGTATTGTTTGGCGTAATTGTGCTCGCGGTGATTGGGCCGATGCCGCGCGGAAGCGATTACGAACAGACGCGCGCGAAAAAGCGCGTGGAGAATTTGAAAAAGTTACGTGACGAAACCGAAAACGACCTAACGACGTACGCTTGGGTGGATAAGAACAAAGGCGTTGCTCGAATTCCGATCAGCCGTGCGATGGAACTGACCGTTGCCGAGCTGGCGCAAAAGAAACCTGCGCCAGCCGGTCCGATTGCCACGCCGCAAGCCCAGACCGCTCCAGCGAGTCCAGCGGCAGCTTCTCCGGCGCCGCCGGCTTCTCCGAAACCAGCCGCAGCACAACCGTCACCTCAGCAGAGCGCGCCCGCTTCGTCGCCTTCACCAGCGGCGCAGTCCTCGCCAGCAGCACCAACTTCACCCGCGCCAGCCAAAACTCCATGAACGCCACTGGCATTCCACTGAAAGAACCAGCCATCTCCGCTGCCGCGGGGGACATGGAACAGTTGGAGCGCGCGTACATCGATGCGTCAACGCGCGTGCCCGTACTGATATTTTATACGTCGGCCATGGCATGGCTGGTCCTCGGCACGTTGCTGGCTGGTTTCGTTTCATTCAGGCTGCATTCGCCTGATCTACTTTCGGACATCAGTTTCCTCACGTGGGGACGTGTGCGCCCCGCCCACATGAACGTGATGGTTTACGGCTGGGCATCGATGGCTGGGATCGGCACCGCCATCTGGCTGATGGCGCGACTGTGCAGGACGGTGTTGCGATATCCGCTGCTGCTTGTTGCCGGCGCCTGCTTTTGGAATTTGGGCGTCTTGCTCGGCATCGGAGGAATCTTTCTTGGCGACAGCACTGGCTATGAATGGCTTGAGTTTCCGCGTTATGCAGCAATCATTCTGTTTGTCGCTTACACGCTCGTTCTCTCGTGGGCGGTGCTCATGTTTCGCTACCGGCGCGGCGAACAAATCTACATTACGCAGTGGTATTTACTCGGTGCGTTTCTCTGGTTTCCATGGCTCTACGCGGCTGGGCAATTGATGCTCTTTGTTGTGCCGGTGCAGGGAGTTTTGCAATCGGCGGTCGGTTGGTGGTACGGGAACAATCTGCTTTTTCTCTGGTTCGGCGCGATCGGGCTCGGCACCGCGTACTACATGATTCCGAAGGTGATCGGGCGTCCCGTTTACAGTTATCATCTGGCGGCAATTGGTTTTTGGACGTACGCGTTGTTTTCGAGCTGGACCGGAATGCAGCGGCTCGTCGATGGACCGTTTCCGGCATGGATGATCACGGCCAGCATCGCCGCCACCATTTTGACGATGATTCCTGTCGCGACTGTTGGCCTCAATCATCACATGACCATGCAAGGCTATTTTCCGCTGATGCGGTACAGCCCTACGCTGCGCTTCACGGTATTCGGCGCGATGGCTTATACGGTCTTTAGCGTGATTGGCGTTTTAATCTCGTTTCGGTCCGTGGCGCGCTACGTCAGCTTCACCCAGGCAAGTATCGCTTACTCGCATCTCGGTCTTTATGCATTTTTCACCATGGTGATTTTCGGTTCGATGTACTATATCGTCCCGCGTTTGGTGGGCCGTGAATGGCGTTACGCTTCGCTGATCAAACTCCATTTCTGGGCATCAGCTTACGGCATCGGACTGATGACGCTTATGCTGCTCGCCGGCGGCTTTCTTCAAGGCGCGGACATGCAAAATCCTGCGATGGTGTTCAGCGAGAGCGTCCAAACGGCGCTGCCTTATCTGCGTGGGCGCAGTCTTTCCGGGATTTTGCTTGCCGTGTCGCATTTTATATTCGCGTATCACTTTGGGTTGATGCTTCTGGGATTGGGGCGGACATCGACTGTCCCCACATTCCTCAACCCGGTTGAAGCGGAGACTTCCGGAGGGCACTGATGAAAGGGCTCACGTCGCTTTTTCTCGGAATCTTCGGCACGTTTGCCTTCTCATGGGTCGGATTGACCGTTATTCCGAATTGGCAAATCGGACATCTCAATCCGCAGTCCGACGAGGAGGGCACCGATATTTATCCGCAGCCGCAATCAGGAATGGTCGAACGCGGGGCGCGCGTTTACGCTGCGAACGGCTGCATTTATTGTCACAGCCAGCAAGTCCGTGCCGATTACGCAGCAAATGATATCGAACGGGGATGGGGTAATCGCCGCAGCGCACCTCGCGATTACATTTTCGATCGGCCGGTGTTGCTCGGAAAAATGCGGATGGGTCAGGATATTGCGAACATAGGCGCGCGCGCCCCGAAGGAACAGGAGAGTCCTCCTCCAGGTGGAGCTCCCGCTCCTGCTGTGTCGCCTGCGCAGCCGAGTGCAGCATCTGGAGCGGCCGCTCCTCCGGCAACGCGAGCTGCGGCAGCGTCGCCCGCAACTTCGCCTGCACCCCAAAAATCCGCGAGTCCCGCTCCAGCCGCTCCGACCACTTCGCCGTCTCCCGCCCCACAGGGAGGGGCGGTCTCTAGTCCGCCGCCGGCCGCATCACCCAATCTGTCGGAAGCGCCATGGCCCATGCAGACAGCTGGTTTTCCACCGATGTACTCCGCGGCGTGGCATCATGTGCATCTTTATTCGCCGCGCAGCATCAACCTCGATTCGAACATGCCGTCCTATCGTTTCCTTTATCGAAACCGCCGCATCAGTGACGCACGCTCGGCAGATGCGCTGCAGCTCACCGGTTCCGACGCGCCGCCCGAAGGCTGGGAAGTCGTTCCCACTGTCGACGCCAAATGCTTGGTCGCTTATTTGATGGCGCTCAATCAATCGCATCCGCTGAACGAAGTGAAATCAGTTGGGGGCGCACCGGCACCGCCCGCGCCTGCAGGCGGATCGCCAGCACCATCGTCGTCTGCTCCAAAAAAATGACAACGCAATGAACGACGAACCAAAACCTCCAGCGCGCATCGGCCAGGGAATGGATTACGGCGAACTAGCCGACGTGCAACAGGTGCATGCCGCCGTTCAACGCGAAAAACGCGAACCGCGCACCGGCGCCGAGCCACTCTCGATTTGGTTGATTGCGATCTACGGGCTGGCGGTATTTTTCGGTGGCGCATATCTCGGTCGTTACTCTGGAAACTTTACCAGCGGCGGGCTTGACCCGATGGGCGCGCCGCCCACGGCGAAAAAAGCAGCGGCAGGCGGGCCTGCCGAGCAAGTTGCCGAATTATCGCCACGCGATCGCGGCAAAAAGATTTTCGCGGCGAACTGTCAGACTTGTCATCAAGCCAACGGCCTCGGCGTGCCCAGTCAATATCCACCGCTGGCAGGTTCGGAATTTACGAACGGCGGTTCGCGGCGCATGGCTATGATTGTGCTCAAAGGTTTGCAAGGCCCTGTGACAGTTAAAGGGCAACAGTACGGTACCGCAGTCATGCAACCGTGGGACAAAACCTTGACCGACCAAAAAATTGCCGATGTCATGACCTACGAGCGAAGTGACTGGGGCAACAACGCCAGCCCAGTCACAGCTGAACAAATCGCAGCGTTACGGAAAGAACTGGCCAGTCATCCCGAATCTTTCGTTGAACACGACATTCTCGCCGCTCCTGACGAAGATATTCCCGGCGGCGCGCCTCCGGGCGCTGCGCCAAAACCCGGCGAAGCCGCAAAACCGGCCCAGCCACCCAAGCCGCAAGGTTAGGGGACGCCGGCGCCCGATGTCCTCGGGCTTTGTTATGCGATCCAAACTTGCGGTTTATTCTTTGGTCTTTATGAGCGCCGCCTACACGAACGCGCAACCGAAACCAGCCGCAACGTTGATCGTAACCAATGCCACTGTTTACACCGTAGATAAACAGCGTCCCACGGCCGAAGCGGTGGCTGTTATCAGCGATCGCATAGTAGCTGTGGGGTCCCGCGCGCAGATCGATTTGTGGCGCGAACCGGAAACGGAAGTGATCGATGCCGGCCACAAGCTGGTGCTGCCGGGATTCAACGACGCGCACGTTCATTTCATTCAAGGCGGAGCACAGCTCGATCAAGTTCAGCTTACGGATGCTGCGAGCCCGCAGGAGTTCGCGAAACGTATCGCGGCGCAGGCGAAAAAGATGCCGAAAGGCGAATGGATTTTGGGCGGCCGCTGGGATGAAACCAAATGGACGAAGCCGGAGCTTCCGACTAAAGAGCTCGTTGACGCAGTGACAGGCGCCACTCCAATTTTCGTCGAGCGCTATGACGGCCACGAAGCCCTCGCTAATTCGGTGGCAATGAAACTCGCCGGCGTTGACGCCAAAACCGCAGACGTCCCCGGCGGAGTCATCGTGCGCGATGCAAATGGAAATCCGACCGGCATTTTCAAGGACGCAGCGCAGGAACTCATCTACAAGGCGGTTCCACCAATATCACGCGAGCAGCGGATACGCGTTGCTCGACGAGCGCTGGAACACGCAGCATCGCTTGGCGTTACAAGTGTGCAGCACATGAACCCTGAGTTTGCCGATGTCGCCGCCTATTCGGAGCTGGCGGAAAAAGGTGAGCTGACCACGCGCATTTACGCGGTGCCGATGGAGATGGACTGGCGCGACCAGGCGAAAGTTGGGATTCGTCACGCGTGGGGCTCGAGTTATCTGCGGCTCGGCGCGGTCAAGGGCTATGCCGACGGCTCGTTAGGTTCCCGAACCGCGTACATGTTTGAGCCGTTTGCCGATGATCCCGGTAACAGCGGCCTGTTGAGTGATGAAATGCATCCGCCCAGCGCCATGCGCGAGCGGCTAATGGGCGCCGACGCCGCCGGATTGCAAATCCGCGTTCATGCTATCGGTGATCGCGCCATCTCCATGATGCTGGATATTTTCAGCGATATCGAAAAGGAGGACGGCTATCATGACCAGCGTTTTTGCATCGAGCACGCGCAGCACATGGCGCCAAAAGATTTCGAGCGCTTTGCAAAGCTCCATGTGATTGCCTCGATGCAACCTTATCACGCCATCGACGACGGCCGTTGGGCAGAAAAACGTCTCGGTCGCGATCGCACACGATACAGTTACGCGTGGCGCAGCTTTCTCGATCACGGCGTAACGCTCGCCTTCGGGACCGATTGGCCTGTCGCCCCGCTCAATCCGATGCTTGGACTTTACGCTGCAGTGACTCGCGCCACGCTGGACGGCAAAAATCCCGGTGGATGGATTCCAGAAGAAAAAATCACTCTGCCAGAGGCGGTGGAAGCTTACACGATGGGCGCCGCGTTCGCCGAATTCCAGGAGCGCGAAAAAGGATCTATCACGCCTGGCAAATTAGCTGACATGGTCATCCTGAGTGACAACATCTTTGATCTCAAACCGGAAGCCATTCGCAACGTGAAAGTGCAAACCACGATTGTGGGCGGGAAAGTGATGCACGGAGGAGCGGGCAATCGCTGACGCCAAGATTACGTTGAGAACACGCTAACGATCTATGATGCGGTCGCGCTCGCTGGAATGAAAGTTTCCGGTTCGTCGAATCGAAGTCTTTTTCGCAGCTCGTGCCGAAGCAGCAAAAGATTCACGCACATCTGAAAAACAATCGACCCCACCGATAGATACCAGACGTGCCGAATCTCGAAGCCTGGCGTCCGCGAGATGAGTAACGCCGGTACAGCGAACAGAATCAGCCGTGTCATCGAGCTGAACAGCGGCGGCAGCGTGTTGCCGATTCCCTGAAAAATGCTGGACGTTACAAAAACAATTCCCGCCGAAATGAAATTCAATGAAACGATCCGAAGATATTCGCTGCCGAAGGCGATCACTCTTGGGTCGCGTGAAAAAATGCGAATCAGCGTCGCCGGCGCCAGGAACGCGAGCAACGTGAGCATCAGCATCATCAGCGACGCGATGCCAATCGCGGAATAGACAGAATGGCGGACCCGCTCGGCGCGCCGACCGCCGAAATTCTGCCCTACCACAGGCGACACAGCGAAGCTGAGCGCCACCACGGGTAGAAAAAGCGCCTGCATCACGCGCGCGCCGACTCCGAAACCCGCCTGTGCCGCCGGTCCAAAGCCGCGGATGATGGCGTAAACCAGCATGATGTAAACGAAGAGAAGCAAAAACTCCGCACCGGCAGGCACACCGATCCGCAACATCCCTCCCCAAATTTTTGTTTGCGGACTGAAAAGCGGAAAACGAAATCGCAGGTACTGATATTTCTTTTGGAAATAAATTACGATCAGCGCATCGGCGACCAGAATTGAAATAAATGTGGCAAGCGCTGCGCCGGTGACGCCGAGTTTGGGCCACGGCCCAATTCCAAAAATCAGCAAGGGCGCCAGCACGATGTTGAGCAGGACGCTGAACACTTGGATTCCCACGGTTGGTTTAATGATGCCGGTGGCGCGCAGCGCCGATCCCAGGGCCACCAAAGGAAACTGCAGTAAAAGTCCGGGTAGAAACCACAGGAGATACGCCTTTGCCAACGTGGCCGTTGTCGCGTCCGCGCTGAGCCAGTCACAATACGCGGGGCGCAAAATGAACCCGACAACGCCGAGCGCGAATGCGATTACGATCGACATGACGAAAGACTGATTGAACACCAGTTCGGCTTGCGGCTGGTCTTTCCTTCCGGCTGCCTGCGAGATCAACGTTGTTGTTCCCACGCCGAGCATTTGGGTGAGCGCCAGCACGATCATCGTGATGTTGCCGGCCACGCCGATGGCCGCGATCGCTTCCTTCCCGAGACGTCCCACCCAGTACAGATCGGCCAGCAAATACAGAGTCTGTACCACCATGCTCATGGCTAGAAACGCCGACATGTGCAGCAAATGCTTTGTGACCGAACCTGTCGTCAGATCTTTCATAAATCAGCTGCGTATTAGCCCGGCAGCGACCCGCTTTCGCCAAGACTCGCGATGGAGGATGAGAATAATCAACCAAATGACGAACGCGAATACGCCAGCGGGAAGAGTGACAAGCATTAACCAACCTAATACCCCGAGAGTATAAAGAAGGTGTCCATAATCCTGTCCGTTGATGATGCAGGGATGCACCGAGCCTTCATCGACTTTGCATCCGTTTGCGCTTGCGATTAAACCACACGCCACGACCGATCCCATGGGCGCCAGCGCGACGAGAACAATTAACGCCAGAAGGATCCAGTAAACAATCCAGGGGAACCGTTTTCGAACCGGCAGAGGTGGTGGGTTCATTTGAAGCAATTCAGATTAAACGCCGAATATCCAACGTCCAACGCCCAATCTTGAATAAGAGATGACAGTTCTGTCCTCATTCGGCGTTCGATGTTCGACGTTGGGAGTTCGGGGTTTCCGAATCTGTACACAGAACGCGTCGAGTGGAGCAAGTTTGCTCGTTTTACGCGCCTGCCGCTCGAAAAATTCTGACGAAAAGGAGATGAGTCGGCAGATAAACGGTGAGCGGGAACAGGAGCATGAGAAGAATCACAAACACCGGCCCGGGCAAAATCCTCTGTGGATTGTGCCCGAAACTATAAACCCAATTCACATTTTCCTGAGGGTTGCTCACCAGATACGAGATCGGAAGGACCACCAACGCCACAACTGTCTGCCAAACAAACGCGCGCTGATCGTAGCCAAGTCGGTGAAGCGCCCAGAGAAGTAGAAGCGGCAGGACAATGTGAAAACCTGACAGGCTGCGGATGGACAACGGGATCTTCGGATCGAACATGTAAGCGCTTAAGCCGACCAACGACTTGCCGCATAAGAGGCGCACAAGAAAATCGACATTCCAGAGCGCTTCGAAGAACACCACTGAGATGGCCATCATACTTACGAGCAGCGCGTTCTCCAGCCAAAGCGCCGGCACGAGCGCCAGCAAAGCGATATCCGAGAACCAAAGGAAATTGGCCAGCCCGTATTGTCGCCAATAGATCGGCACCAGCGCACAAACAAAAACCGTGTATGTGATTTTCAGGCCGAGCGGAATCACGGCCTTAATTGTAGGGTGTCTGTGTCAGACGCCATCTTTTTCTCTGCCCGGTACATAAAACGCGCCGCGTGGAGCAAACATGCTCTTTTACGCGGCGCGAAATGTTACTCTAATTGCAGAGTTGCAATCAGGTCTGCGTGTTCTTCTTCTCGCCCTTCGTGCACTGAGCTTTGAACTTTGCGAACTGCTCCGGAGTCAGGACCGATTTCGCAGTCTCCATGTATTTGGCCTCGCTCGCGTTAGAGCAACCCGCCTTCTGATGCTCCGTCATGGCTGCGTCCATCTTTGTCTTCTGATCGGGTGTCAGGTTGAGGCTCGCCAACGAAACCTGGCACGCCGCTTTCGCTTCGTTTCCGACTTGCTTTGTGCAGTTGCCATGTTCGCCAGCGAACATCGTGCCTGCCGCAAAGAGTCCCGCCGTTACTAACGCAATGAGTTTGGTCATAGTGGCAACGTTAGACATCGCTCCTTGGATTTTCATTCAAAGCAGATCGGCGGTCACAGATCGCCGGTACCGCTATTCGCATCGAGATCATTCAAGATTTTAGCGCCAACGGCGCATCATTCATCCGTAGCCTGGGGCAACGCCCGAGGGAAAATGGTAGATTCAAATCGTCAGCGCTGAAGGCGCGTCTCATTTGGGAGTTGAGTGGCGCTTTCATCGCCCGTTCCAAATGTAACCCGAAGTCCTGGGGCGTTGCCCCAGCCTGTGATGAGTCGGCGCTTTTCAGCGCTAGAGATACATGACCGCAGATCTTGTATGGCGTGATCTACGTCCGCAGATTAGATGTGCTCCGAACTTTTCTTTGCAGCGCGCGAGAGCGCGAATTCAACCCAAGCACTATGAGCTACCAGCCGCCGACAGTGAAGTCGCCCATCCCCGCTGAGAAAATCGACGGACAGACTCTGATCTTCAAGCCGGTGTGAGAGACGGAATAGATTCGGAAGTATCAGGCGCAATCCAAGTGGTCGAACGGGCGAACGGATTTAGCGTTAACGCTTCGTACGTCGTCGGACAAAATCCACCGCAGTCTCACGTTTACTGGTTCGATCAATCTGAGATCGATGCGATCGCAAGGTCGCTGATGAAAGACAAGCGACGCATCCTGATGGTTGACGACGACCGGGATAGCACGCATCTGGTCAAAATCCTTCTCGAAAAAGCCGGCCACTATCTCGTGCAGGAAGAAAACGATGCCGCCAAGGCGCATCAAAGCGCGCGGAATCTTCGGCCGGATGTCATTTTGCTGGACATCATGATGCCAGATAAAGACGGCGCCGAAGTAGCGGCACAAATCGAGGCCGACCCCGAACTGCGCAGCACGCCAATTATCTTTCTCACTGCATTAGTCACAATGCCTGAAGCAAAGACAGGTCTCCGCATCGAGGGGCATCGATCTCTCGCCAAGCCGATCGACATTCCTGAGTTGATCAATTACATCGAAGCAAGCCTGCCCCACGCGCTGTAGCCGCTGTCGCTGACTGCGGCAGTAATGAATCCCATAACTCCTGTCTTGCGGAACTGTAGCGGCCGTCTGTGACCGTCGACTTGCAACGGATGATGCGGCCACGGCGCTGTGCGCGTCAACGGTGACCGGCAGAACAATGCGAACGCTCCGCAGGGGCGTGGCTACAACATTTAGGAGATGCATTCGCTTACGAGCGTCTCAATCTCACTCACCACGCGATCGAGCTCGTCGATGAGATCGGCATGATCGCCCTGCTGGCGAAACGCGATGACAAGCGTGCGGTAATACCAGAGCGTTCCGTCCTTCTTACCCGCAAACCGCTCGAACACTTCCAGGCCGTGCCTTCGGAGCTCAGCCAGGATCGCGCGCGTGTTATGCAACTTATCGGACGCTGATACCAACCGCGTCGAAGAATCGGAATCTTTGAGATGCTCGATGTAGCTTCGTTTTCGTTCCAACCATCGCGGCTTTGGCGTTTCATAGGTGTCAGTGCAACCATCAACGATCCTGGCCACGTCATCGCCGAATTTTTCCCGGATATCGCGCAATCGTTCCGCGCCGCCACAATCTTCCGCCGTATCGTGAAGAAGCGCAGCGATGGCTTCCGTTTCATTCGCGCTGTACTCCAGCGCGATCGCAGTGACGCCAAGAATATGCGCGATGTACGGAATCCTCGTTTTCTTGCGCATCTGATTCCCATGCGCGCGGGTCGCATAAATCAGCGCTTCCTCAAACTTCTCCGAAAGCTTCATCTGAACCAGACTTCAGCTGTAGCCACCGCGCTGTGCGGCGTCCATTGCGCCAGCTCCGAAAATCTGAACGTTCCACAGGAGCGTGGCTACAGCCATCTTTCGTCTGCTCGTAATTTGCATGTCTTGACGGACGCGGCCAATCTCTGATTCAATAGCGTTCATCGCGACCAGATGTACGGGGGACGAATCACCAGCGAAGAAAAATCGATGATCAGCACGTACGTCGGTGTCGGCATCGCGATCGTGCTCATCGCCGGAGCGGTCTACTTTTTCTTTCTGTCGCAGAAAGAGAAAAGGGAGACCACAGGTTTCGATCCGAACCGGCCGGTCCCGAGCGATGCCGTCTTGAAAAACCGATTAAAGGCCGAGGAATATTGGGTCGTGCGGC
>Ga0306926_10004145_pt1 | contig 15175 bp, 15 predicted proteins | sample flu12Cox44000178_FD_203759 | JGI IMG/M metagenome (GOLD analysis project Ga0306926, IMG submission 203759) | Lab enrichment of tropical soil microbial communities from Luquillo Experimental Forest, Puerto Rico - flux8day.12C.oxic.44.000.178 (v2)... | ecosystem: Environmental > Terrestrial >...
CGTCTCGCCGAGGCCGAGGGAGAGCGCGATCTCGGCGAGCGGCTCGCGGCTCACGAGCCGCGCGCGCAGGCGGCTCAGCTCACCCTCCGTCGCCTCGGGAAAGGCGTCGTAGAGACGGTGCGCGATGAGCAGGTTCAGCACCGCGTCGCCGAGAAACTCCAGCCGCTCGTTGTTTGCCCCGGGGGCGCTGCGATGGGTGAGTGCCGCGCGAAACAGCGCCAGCTCGCGCGGCTCATAGCCGAGCCGCTCGCGCACCCACGACGCAGGCCACCCGGCCGCCGTCATGCGCCGACGCTAATCGACGCTGCCGCCGCCGATCTTGACCACCTTGTCGAAGGTGACGTGCAGTGACAGGTTGGCGAACAGCGGGGCTTCATCGTCGTATTGTGACTCGACTATCCAGCTGCCGCCGTCCTTCGTGATCTTCATATCCTTGGTGGTGGGGAAGTCGACCATGTCGATCTCGAAATGCTTGTCGATGGTGCTACGGATCGACTGCGGATTGGCCCCGCCCTTCAGCTCGTTGCCGGCCTGGTCCATGGCCTTGACGACTTTCATGTAGTTGAGATAGACCGGTGCCAGGCGGATACCGGCGTACACCACGATCGCCACCGGCGTCAGCAGGACCAGCCAGCCGACTGCCGTGACACCCAGTTGCCTGTTTCGCATCGAATCAACCCCCCGGACGTGGGTCATCGGTGCCAATTGAACCAGATTCTGTCGTCAATCCCCCGGACGTGCGTCACTGGATGGCGGATCCGATGCGGCTCCACATGGGGCCTCCGGAGCGCCCCAGGTCCCAATTGAACCAGATTCGGGTCGCCTTGCCGACCAGATTCTCCTCGGGGACATAGCCCCAGGAGCGGCCGTCATCACTATTGTCCCGGTTGTCCCCCATCATCAGGTAGTGCCCCGGCGGCACGTCACCTGAGAACGGCGGCATGCGGTAGCTGCCGGGGGCGTCCTCGTCGCCGCACACGTAACCGCGCACGCCGCTGCGCTTGCAGCTCGGCAGCACCGGCTGCCGGTCGAGCGCCACCGGGCAGAAGATCGCCTGGTGCTCGTGGCGGCCGAGCTGCTCGTGGGCGATCGACATGTTGACGTAGCAGCCGTCGTTATAGCGCTCCCGGCCGACGTAGAACGGCACCGGCTTGCCATTGATGCTGATGAGGTTATCGCGCACCTCGACATGATCGCCCGGGAGGCCCACCAGGCGCTTGATGAAGTTGGTGGAGGGATCGCGGGGGTAGCGGAACACCACCACATCGCCGCGCTGCGGCTCGCCGACGTTCACGACCTTGCGATTGAGCACCGGCAGGCGCAGACCGTAGGCGTACTTGTTGACGATGATGAAGTCGCCATCGAGCAGCGTCGGCATCATGGAATCCGAAGGAATACGGAATGGCTCGAAGATGAACGAGCGCAGCACCAACACTACGAGTGCCACCGGGAAGAAGCTGCGGGCGTAGTCGACCGTGCCGGGCTCGGGAATCTGCGCCGGATCCTTACCGGCGGCGCGCGCCGCGGCGATGCGCCGTGGTCGCAGCAGCAGGTGGTCCACCCCCCACACGGCTCCGGTGAGCACCGTGATGGCGAGCAGCACCGCACTGAAATCCAGCCGCTCGGCGACCAGCAGCCGCAACACCGCGCAGGCGATCAGCACCGGCAGCGCGCTGTAGAGGAACGTCATCAGCGGCGCATCGTGCGGCGGCGCGGCCGCGGCGATCAGCCGCCGCGGGCGCAGGAACCAATCGTCGACGATGCACACCAGAGCCACGGGCAGTGCCAACCAGGAGAGCAGAACGATCACCGAGACAAGGGACTGTGGCATTGGGGAACCTTAGTGTTTGCGCCCGACCTGCAGGACGGCGAGAAAGGCTTCCTGCGGGATCTCGACGTGCCCGAGCTGCTTCATGCGCTTCTTGCCTTCTTTCTGCTTCTCGAGGAGTTTGCGCTTGCGGGTGATGTCGCCGCCGTAGCACTTCGCCAGCACGTTCTTGCGCAGTGCCTTCACCGTGGCACGGGCGATGACCGCACTGCCGATCGCCGCCTGCACCGCCACCTCGAACATCTGCCGCGGGATCAGCTCCTGCATCTTGTCCACCAGCTCGCGCCCGCGCTGGTAGGCGCTGTCGCGGTGGACGATGATCGAGAGCGCATCGACCTTGTCGCCGTTGATGAGTATGTCGAGCTTCACCAACGGTGCCGCCGTGAAGTGGCTGAACTCGTAGTCGAAGGAGGCATAGCCGCGGCTCACCGACTTGAGGCGGTCGAAGAAGTCCAGCACCACCTCCGCGAGCGGCAACTCGTACTGCAGCGACACCTGCGTGCCGAGGTACTGCATCTTCTTCTGCGTGCCGCGCTTGTCGTTGCAGAGCTTGAGCACCGCGCCGACGTGATCGGGGGGCACCAGAATGCTCGCGACGATGATCGGCTCGCGGATTTCCTCGATGTCGCCCGACGGCGGCAGCTTCGCCGGGTTGTCGACGTAGTCGATCACACCATCCTGCTTCAGCACCTCGTACACCACCGTCGGGGCGCTGGTGACGAGCGTGAGCTCGTACTCGCGCTCCAGACGCTCCTGCACGATGTCCATGTGCAGCAGGCCGAGGAAACCGCAGCGAAAACCGAAGCCGAGAGCGCCCGAGACCTCGGGCTCGTAATGGAGCGCGGAGTCGTTCAGGCGCAGCTTGGCGAGGGCGTCGCGGAATTTCTCGTAATCCTCGGAGTTCACCGGGAAGAGCCCGGCGAACACCCGCGGCTTGATCTGCTTGAAGCCCGGCAGCGGGGTCGCCGCCGGCCGATGCTCGAGCGTGATGGTGTCGCCGACCGGCGCGCCGTCGATCTCCTTGATGCCCGCGACCACGAAGCCCACATCCCCGGCCAGGAGCTCGCGCTCGACCACCGGCTTCGGCGTGAAGCGTCCGAGACGGTCGGCGAGGTAGCTGCGGCCGGTGGAGACGACGCGAATACGATCGCCGCTCTTGAGGCCGCCGTTCATCACGCGCACCAGCGACACCACACCCACGTAGTTGTCGAACCATGAATCGATGATCAGCGCCTGCAGCGGCGCTGCGCCATCGCCGCGCGGGGCAGGAATGCGCCGAATCAGGGTCTCGAGCAGCTCCGGAACCCCCTCCCCGGTCTTGGCACTGACGCGGGCCGCATCAGCGGCCTCGATACCGATGATCTCCTCGATCTCGCGGCTGACGCGCTCGGGGTCGGCGGAGGGCAGGTCGATCTTGTTGATGACCGGCAGCACCTCCAGGCCCTGCTCGGTGGCCGTATAGCAATTGGCGACGCTCTGTGCCTCGACGCCCTGGGAGGCATCTACCACCAGCAGTGCTCCGTCACAGGCGGCGAGCGAGCGCGACACCTCGTAGGAGAAGTCCACGTGCCCCGGCGTGTCGATCATGTTGAGCTGATAGCGCTCGCCATCGCGTGCCGTGTAGTAGAGGGTGACGCTCTGCGCCTTGATGGTGATCCCGCGCTCGCGCTCGAGCTCCATGGAGTCGAGCACCTGGGCCTGCATCTCGCGGTCCGCCAGGCCCCCGCACAGCTGGATGAAGCGGTCGGCGAGGGTCGATTTGCCGTGGTCGACGTGCGCGATGATGGAAAAGTTACGTATGTGCCGCATGAGGTGCGCTGACTACCGCCGCGTGTTGCCGCGCCCGGGAGTTCTGCGGCGGGGCGGATTATAGGGGGGCAGCGCTACCGGCGCAGCAGTCGCGTCAGCTCCTCCCGGTCCAGGCGGTGCCGGCAGACCACCGTGCCATCCAGCAACAGTACCGGCACCTCGAGACCGTGACGGCGCTTGAGTTGCGGATCCGCATCGACATCGACCACCTCGAGCGGGGGCAGCGGCACCAGTCGTCCGAACAGGGCGAGCTCGGCCAGCATCTCATCGCACAATTGACAGTCGCGCCGGTGCACGACCGTGAGCCGTCCTGCCGGCACGCTCAGCGACCCGCGGGTGCGGCTCCCTGCGCCTTGAGCTGACCAGCGATGAAACGCACCGTGGCGGGGGGCACTTCACCGACGGCGGTGATCTTGTGGCCGTCGACCACGGTTGAGAACGCGGATGAAGAGCCGACGGTGGCCGATTCCGGCACCGGCGGCTGCCCGGACGGTGCCGGCTGCCGCTCGACGAACACCGATACGGAGGCAAACCCGTCGGTGAACACCAGGTGATCGACAGCGCCGGCGGAGCCGGGCAGGACCTGCGCCGAGCGCACCGTCATGCGGAAACCGGGCGGCAGGCTCGTGACGCTCCAGGCCGGCGCGGCTGCACCGGGTTGTGGATGCGGTGCCGCGTCGTTGTGCAGCCACCTGAATCCCTCGGTCGAGATCTCCGGGCGGAAAGCGGTATCGGGGATGCGTGAGGAAAGCGTCAGGCTCGCGAACACGATCTGCTCGATCACCTGACCGTGGGCATCGACGAGCTGCGACTTCAGCGGCATGGCCGTCGACTCATCGACCCACAGCCGATAGCCGTAGCGATATTCGTCCTTGGGCGACACGGCGATGACGTGCGTGTCGCGGCGGTTGAGGCGCGTGTGGCCGACTTCGCGAATATCGTAGAAGCTCGCGGTCTGATCGTTGATTGACGGGAAGCTGACCAGCGACTCCTCGGCCGGACGCTGCTCGACCAACACGGTGCGCCGGTCGGGCAGGTAGCAGGTGAGGTTCGCGCCGGTGCGAATGAACTCCCGTCCCGAGCCATCGAGCGAAGCCAGCCGCTCGGACACCGTGCCATCCTGCACCCGATGGATGATGCGCAGCATCTCGACGCGTCCACCCTGCCAGTGCGAGAAGGTGCCGTCGTAGTTGCGCGTGGTGAGCGCCTGGTCCATGCGGTGGAGCCACTCGGTCGGGGTGTACTCGACCGCTCGCTTCGGTGCCGGCTCCTCGGCTGCCGCGGCCCCGGTTACCGCCCAGGCAAGCGCCAGGCTGGCGAAGCGCGCGCTACTGCGCAAGGGCCTTGACATCGCTCTGCGGTCCTTCCGTGCCGGTGGCGGGCGTCTCGCTGGTCATGAAAGCCGACAGCAGATTGCCGCGCGCGACCGGGTTGGAGAACACGCTATGCGCCACGACGTAGTTGGCAAGCTCGGTGCTCGGCACGAGGACCGCCGCGGGCTTGGGCCGCGGCACCACGTAGCTGTCGCCCTGGCCGGAAGCTGCGGTGCTCGCCACGTTAGTCTGCGTCGGGACGTGCGCCACCAGCGCTGCTGCGCCGAGCGGCGCCTGGGCGCGCAGCCACAGGATCGACACCGTCGCGACGCCGGCGGCCACCGCCGCCCCCGCGAGCGGCTGCCACCAGCGCGGTCGCGCATAGCGCCGATCGCGCGGCGCGGTGGGGGCGGCGAGCGCGGGCTCGGCGAGCAGCACCGCGTTGACCCGTCCGGCAAGCGGCGCGTTGAGACGCACACCCCGCTCGGCGCGAATCACTGCGCCGACGATCGCGTAGCGTCCCCAGCGTGCCTTGAGACACTCATCGCGCGACAGCCGTCGCGCCAGCAGCTCGCACTCCGCCGGTGGCAACTCGTCATCGAACATCGCGGACAGCTGACTGTCGAGCTCCTCGTTCATCCCAGCTCCTCGGCACGGCCAAGCCCGCCTTCGAACACCTCCCGCAAGCGACGGTCGATGGCTTCGCGTGCCCTGAAGATCCGCGAGCGCACGGTGCCGACCGGGCAGTCCATGGCGGCGGCAATCTCCTCGTAGGAAAGCCCCTCGAGCTCGCGCAGCACGATGGCGGTGCGCAGGTCCTCGGGCAGGGCGTCGATGGCGGCATTGACGGTCGAGCGAATCTCGTCCGTCAGCACCAGACCCTCGGGGGTTTCGGAGTCCTTCATCCGGCCTTGCATGTCATAGGACTCATCGTTGTTGTTACGGTCGAGGTCATATTCGACGGGACTGCGGTCGCGCGAGACTACGGCATTCTTGGCAGTGTTGATGGCTATGCGATACAGCCACGTGTAGAAAGCACTGTCACCGCGAAACTGCGGCAGCGCCCGATAAGCCTTGATGAAGGCTTCCTGGGCGATGTCCTCGGCCTCGGCTGGGTTGCGTACGTAGCGCATGACCAACTTGACGAGTTTGTGCTGGTACTTGAGCACCAGCGCATCGAATGCCCCCTTGTCTCCGCGTTGCACGCGGCGTACCAGGCTCAGATCACTTGCATCGGCGCTCACCCTCTACTCCCAACCGGAGGGCGGCCGCACTTCCGCGAGAATAGACTGTGACCTTCTGTGAAAGTTCAGCATGTCGGCGGGTGTCCACGTCATTCCCCCTCAGAATAGCGCCGACCCGTCAGCCAATCGACATAATGCACGTATCCGCCGGACGGCCTGCGCCAGGTGGGGCTCGGCAGGCGGCTCACCCCCCAGCAGGTACCCCGCCAGCAGGGGGTCCGGAAGCGCCAGCAGCTCGGCGAATACCCCGCACTCGGCCTGGGTTGCTTGTGGCAACACCTGCTGCGCAAAGCGCTCGAGCAACACATCGAGCTCCTTCATGCCCCGGCGGCAGCGCCAGCGCAGGAGCCCGATCGCGGCCGGCGCTGTCGCCGGTGAGGCGCTCGGCGCGGGTGTCGTGGGGTGTGTCACGTTCACCCCAGGCGCTCGACCAGCATCTTCTTGATTTCGGCAATGGCGCGAGCGGGATTCAGGTCCTTCGGGCACACGTCCGTGCAGTTCATGATGGTATGGCAGCGATAGAGGCGGAAGGGATCTTCGAGCTCATCGAGCCGTTCGCCGCTGGCTTCATCGCGGCTGTCGATGATCCAGCGGTAGGCGGCGAGCAGCGCCGCAGGTCCCAGGAAGCGCTCGCTGTTCCACCAGTAACTTGGGCAGGCGGTCGAGCAGCAGGCGCACAGGATGCAGGCGGCTGGGCGGTCGATCTTCTCCTGGTCCTCCTTCGACTGCAGCCGCTCGCGATCCGGCGGCGCCGGGGTGCGTGCCTGCAGCCAGGGCTTTACCGCGGCGTACTGCGCATAGAAATTGGTCAGATCGGGAACCAGGTCCTTTACCACCGAAAGGTGCGGCAACGGGTAAATACGTACCTCTCCGCTCAGATCCTGCATGGACGTGGTACAGGCGAGGCGGTTGATGCCGTTGATGTTCATGGCGCACGAGCCGCAGATACCCTCGCGGCACGAGCGGCGGAAAGTGAGCGAGGAGTCGAGCACACTCTTTATCTGGATGAGTGCATCGAGCACCATCGGACCCATGCTCTTGGCATCGAGTACGAAGGTATCGATGCGCGGGTTGTGGCCGGAGTCGGGATCGAAGCGATAGACGCGGAAGGTGCGTATCTCGACGGCGCCGGGAGGCGGCGGATGGGTGATGCCCTTGACGGGACGCGAGTTGGCGGGCAAACGGAATTCGGCCATCCCCGAGCCTTTCAGTAAGTGCGTGGCCGCGGCGGGATCGGCTCCACGTCGCGCGTCAGGGTGTTGAGGTGCACCGGGCGATAGTCGAAACGGACGCGCTGCGGGCCATCCACCCATACGAGGGTGTGCTTCAGCCAGTTGGCATCGTCGCGCTGCGGAAAATCCTCGCGGGCGTGCGCCCCACGGCTCTCGGTGCGGTTCGCCGCCGAGTGAATGGTGGCGGTCGACTGCAACAGCAGGTTCTCGAGCTCGAGCGTCTCGATGAGATCGCTGTTCCAGATCAGCGAGCGGTCGCTCACCCGCACGTCGGCGAAGGAAGCATAGGTCGCGCCGATGCGCTCGATCCCCTGGGCGAGGGTCTCGCCGCTGCGGAACACCGCAGCATCGAGCTGCATGGTTTTCTGCATCTCGAGTCGTATGGCGGCGGTAGCACGGGTGCCGTTGGCCGTGCGCAGCCGCTCGAGTCGCGCCCGTGCAGCCTCGCCCGCGTCGGAAGCGAGCGGCCGCTGCAGGCTTCCGGGCCTGATCAGCTCGGCGCAGCGGCGCGCCGCTTCGCGCCCGAAAACGACCAGGTCGAGCAGCGAGTTGGAACCGAGGCGATTGGCACCGTGCACCGACACGCACGCCGCCTCGCCCAGCGCCATCAGCCCCGGGACGATGCTGTCCGGGTCGCCGTCCTTGGGACGCACCACCTCGCAGTTGTAGTTGCAGGGGATGCCGCCCATGTTGTAGTGCACCGTGGGCAGGACCGGGATCGGCTCGCGCGTGACATCCACGCCGGCAAAGATGCGTGCCGTCTCGGCGATGCCCGGCAGGCGCTCGTGGATGACCTGGGCACCCAGGTGCTCGAGATGCAGATCGATATGATCGTGCTCGGCGCCGACGCCGCGACCCTCGCGGATTTCCAGCGTCATGGCGCGGCTCACGACGTCACGCGAGGCGAGATCCTTGGCGTTGGGGGCGTAGCGCTCCATGAAGCGCTCGGCGCGCGAGTTGGTGAGGTAGCCACCTTCACCGCGCGCGCCCTCGGTGATGAGATTGCCCGCCCCGTAGATGCCGGTGGGATGAAACTGCACGAACTCCATGTCCTGCAGCGGCAGCCCGGCGCGCAGCACCATGGCGTTGCCATCGCCGGTGCACGAGTGGGCGGAGGTGCAGGAGAAATAGGTACGACCGTAGCCGCCGGTGGCGAGGATCGTCATGTGCGCACGGAAGCGATGCAGCGTCCCTGCCGCGAGATCGAGCGCCACGACACCCCGGCACACGCCCTCCTCCATGATCAGATCGATGGCGAAGTACTCGACGAAGAACGTGGCCGCGTGGCGCAGCGACTGCTGGTAGAGCGTGTGCAGCATCGCATGCCCGGTGCGGTCGGCGGCCGCGCAGGTGCGCTGCGCGACGCCCTTGCCGAAGTGCGTCGTCATGCCACCGAAGGGACGCTGGTAGATGAGCCCCGCTTCGGTGCGCGAGAACGGCACGCCATAGTGCTCGAGCTCAATGACCGCGGCGGGCGCCTCCTTGCACATGAGCTCGATCGCGTCCTGGTCACCGAGCCAGTCCGAGCCCTTGACCGTGTCGTACATGTGCCAGCGCCAGTCGTCCTCGCCCATGTTACCGAGCGCCGCCGAGATCCCGCCCTGCGCCGCCACCGTGTGACTGCGCGTCGGGAAGAGCTTGGTGATGCAGGCGGTCGAGAGCCCGCTCGCGGCGAGTCCGAGCGTCGCGCGCAGCCCCGCACCGCCGGCGCCGACCACGATCACATCGTAGCTGTGGTCGATGAAGGCGCCGGCGCCGCTCACGATGTGCCCCCGAAAGCGACCCTGAGGACCGCAAACACACCCGCCGCGGCGAGCAGCACGTGCGCGAAACCGAGCACCACGAGCGTCAGTGTCCGCGCGCCGGTGCCGTGCACGTAATCCTCCACCACGACACGCACACCGAGCTGTGAGTGCCAGGCAGCGGTGAGCACCAGGAGGATGAGCAGCAGCGCCGTCCAGCTCTGGCTCATCCAGGCGACGAGCGTCCCGTAGCCGAGCGAGGGCAGCGCGAGGAGCGAGACCACGAACCACACCGTGAGCGGCACGAGCGCAATCGAGGTGAGGCGCTGCAGCCACCAGTGGCGCACGCCGTCGTGGGCCGCGCCCGCGCCCAATACCCGTCCGAGGGGGCTGCGCAGGCTCATGGTGCCTGTGCCCCGGCGGGCCACACGTGCCAGGCGATCAGCAACATCAGGACGAGGCTGACGGCGACCACCAGCCAGGCGCTGTGCCGTGACTGCGCGCGCTCGAGCCCGTGGCCGGTATCCCACACCAGGTGACGCAGGCCCGCGACCAGGTGATAACAGAACGCCACGACCAGCGCCGCGTACACCAGCTTCGCGAGCGGCAGCGTCAAGACGCGCGTGGCGCGCGCGTAACTGCGCGGGCCACCGGCCAGCGCCATCAGCCAGTACACCAGCAGCAGCAGTCCCGCCGACAGCGCGATCCCGGTGAAGCGATTGGCGATTGAGGTCGCCAGCGTGTACCGGGACATTCTGTACACCGACAGGTGCGGCGAGAGCGGGCGCGTCGGCATAGACTGATAGTTAGAAATCGATGCAGCGGCCGTTTCTTTCCCAGTCGCCAAAGCGCGTGGGCTCCGGACCCGCACGGCCGCCGAGCTCGCGCGGCCGCGTGTGCGCAGCTGCTGGCGCGGGCGGCGGAGCAGCGACTGCGACCGGCACCACCGCGGCGGGTGGCACTGATGCGTTTGGCGTTGAGCTCTTGCCCGGGGGCATCGACATACCCGGCAAGTCTGCCAGAATCTGCTGCAGGCAGCCACGCACCGCTTACCGGTAACCAACGGTCAACTTTCATGCGCAGCGACGTCAGTACAGTGGCACTCGATACGCTCGGCGTGCTGCGCGCGCGCGGCCCCGACGCGCTGCCGTTCCTGCAGGGACAGTTGTCGAATGACCTGACGCGCCTCGCCTCCGATCGCTCCCTGCTCGCTGGTTATCACAACCCGCAAGGGCGCGTGATCGCCCTGCTGCGCGTGCTGCAACTCGCACCCGAGGATCTGCTGGCGGTGCTGCCGCGCGAGCTCGTCCCGACCGTGATCGCGCGGCTCTCGAAATTCATCCTGCGTGCGAAGGTGAAGCTCGTGGACGAGTCGCCGTCGTGGCGCATCACCGGCCTGGTTGCGGCCAGTGCCAACGGCGATGCGGCAGCGGGCGTCGCGGGTCCGGCGGCTGTGGCGCACAGCGCCGATGCAATCGCGGTGCAGGTGGCTCAGCGGCCCTCGCGCTGGCTGCTCCTTACTTCCACCGCGCGACCACCGCTCCCCGAGGCCGGCGCGGCAGCGCCGCCGGAGATCTGGCAACGAGCCGTAATCGCGGCCGGCGAGCCGCAGGTGTGCGCCGCAACCTCCGAGGAGTTCGTGGCGCAGATGCTGAACCTCGACCTCCTCGGCGCGATCGCCTTCGACAAGGGCTGTTACACCGGCCAGGAAGTCATCGCCCGTGCTCACTATCGCGGTCGCGTCAAGCGGCGCATGCAGCGCTTTGTCACCCCTGCGCCCCAGGCGCTCAAGCCCGGCGATGCCGGCACGCTCGCCGACGGCCGTACCTTCCAAGTCGTGGACGCGGTGCTGCGCGCGGACGGGCGCTGCGAGTTTCTCGCGGTCGCGCCCCTCAGCGAGGGCGAATCCGCGACGCCGGTCTCCGCGGCGACCGCCGCGGAGCGTCTGGCGGCCGAGTCGCTTTCCCTGCCTTACCCGTTGCCGTCCTAGCGCCGGCATTGAGGGTGTCCCGCGGATAGTTAGGTGTTTACCTAACCATTCGCGAAAAGTAGGTTGACCACGGGCGTGCCGCCTTCGCCGGGTTCTTCAGGACTCCGGCCGCATGTGCGGAAAGAGTATGACGTCGCGGATCGAAGGCGAGTCGGTGAAGAACATCACCAGGCGGTCGATTCCCACGCCGAGACCCGCCGTGGGCGGCATGCCGTACTCGAGCGCGCGCACGTAGTCGGCGTCGTAGAACATCGCCTCCTCGTCGCCCTTCTCCTTGCGCGCCGCCTGGGCGCGGAAGCGCGCCGCCTGATCCTCCGGGTCGTTGAGCTCCGAGAAGCCGTTGGCGATCTCGCGTCCGGCGAGGAAGAACTCGAAGCGATCCGCGATAAAGGGGTCGGCGTCATTGGGTCGTGAAAGCGGTGAGACCTCCACCGGGTAGGCGTACACGAAGGTTGGATCGAGCAGTTGGCTCTCCGCGGTCTTCTCGAACAGCTGTATCTGCAGCCGCCCCGCCCCGTCTCCGGGCTCGAAGCGCACGCCGAGCTGCTCGCAGCGCTTGCGCAGGTAGGTCACATCGCGCAGCGACAGCGGATCGATGCCGGGATTGTGCTCGATGATTGCCTGCTCCACCGTGAGCCGCCGGAAGGGCTTACTGAGATCGTAAGCACGGCCCTGGTAGGTGACCTGCTGTGTGCCGTAGAGCGTATCGGCAAGACCACGCGTCGCTTTCTCGATCCAGTCCATGAGGTCGCGGTAATCGGCGTACGCCAGGTACGCCTCGAGCATCGTGAATTCCGGGTTGTGCTGCGTCGAGAGACCCTCGTTGCGGAAGTTGCGGTTGATCTCGTAGACGCGCTCGAGCCCGCCGACGATCAGGCGCTTGAGATAGAGCTCGGGTGCGATGCGCAGGTACATGTCCAGTCCGAGCGCGTTGTGGTGCGTCTTGAACGGCCGCGCCACGGCTCCCCCCGGAATCGGCTGCATCATCGGCGTCTCGACCTCGAGAAAATCGAGCGCGTCCAGGAAATCGCGCAGGTAGCGCACGATGCGGGTACGCGAGCGGAACACCTGCCGTGTCGACTCGCTCACGATCAGGTCGACGTAGCGCTGACGGTAGCGTGTCTCGGTGTCGACCAGGCCGTGCCACTTGTCCGGCAGCGGCCGCAGCGATTTCACCAGCAGCGTGAGCGACTCGACCCGCACCGATAGCTCCCCGGTCTTGGTGCGAAACAGCACACCGGACGCGCCGATGATGTCGCCGATGTCCCAGCCCTTGAATGTCTCGTACGCGGCGCCGAGTGCTTCCTGCTGCATGTAGAGCTGGATCTGGCCGGTGCGATCGCCGATCTTGGCGAAGCTCGCCTTGCCCATCACGCGCCGGAACAGCAGTCTGCCGCCGACCCTGACCCGCGTCGGGTTGGCGTCCAGCCACTCGGCACTGCGCTCGCCGAAGGAGGCATGCAGCTGCCCGGCGAGCGCATCGCGGCGAAAGTCGTTGGGAAAGGCCTGACCGGCCAGGCGCAGCTCGGCGAGTTTGGCGCGCCGCTCGGCGATCAGTTTGTTCTCATCCCCGCCGTCATCGCCGCCACCCGGGCCGCTGCCTTGGTCCTTCTTCATGGCTCTCTAAATGCCCGCCTTGAGCGAGGCCTCCAGAAACGGGTCCAGATCGCCGTCCAGCACGGCGCTGGTGTTGCCCACCTCCACGCTGGTGCGGAGGTCCTTGATGCGTGACTGGTCGAGCACGTACGACCGGATCTGGTTGCCCCAGCTCACGTCCGACTTCGATTCCTCCAGCACCCGCGCGGCGGCGTTGCGCTTGTTGACTTCGAGCTCGTAGAGCTTGGCCCTGAGCATTTTCATAGCGGTCGAGCGGTTCTTGTGCTGGCTGCGCTCGTTCTGGCAGGCGACCACGATGCCGCTCGGCATGTGCGTAATGCGCACGGCGGACTCGGTCTTGTTCACGTGCTGGCCGCCGGCGCCCGAGGAGCGGTACACGTCGACCTTCAGATCCGCGGGGTTGATCTCGATCTCGATGTCGTCGTCGATCTCAGGCGACACGAACACCGAGGCGAAGGAGGTGTGGCGCCGGTTGCCGGAATCGAACGGGGACTTGCGCACCAGGCGGTGCACGCCAGTCTCGGTCCGCAGCCAGCCGTAGGCGTATTCACCTTGTACTTCGATTGTCGCACTCTTGATGCCGGCGACTTCGCCGGGATTGGAGTCGATCACCTCGACGTTGAACCCGTGCGCGGCGCCCCAGCGCAGGTACATGCGCAGCAGCATCTGCGCCCAGTCCTGGGCCTCGGTGCCGCCGGCGCCCGCCTGGATGTCGAGAAACGCACTGTGCGAGTCCATCTGGCCGCGGAACATGCGTTTGAGCTCGAGATGGCGTACCTCGGACTCGAGACGCTCGGCATCGCGCTCGATGTCGCGTGCCGCCGGCTCGTCACCTTCGGCCGCCGCGAGCTCCAGCAGCTCCGTGGCATCGCCGATCCCCTTGACCGCGCGGTCGATCTCGGCGACCTCGGCGCTCAAGCGGGCGCGTTCGCGTCCGAGCTCCTGGGCGCGCGCGGGATTCGACCACACGGCCGGTTCCTCGAGCTCGCGGGCCACTTCCTCGAGCCGCTCCTGCTTGCGGTCGTACTCAAAGAAACCCCCGTAGCGCGCTGATGCGCTCGGAAAGGTCCTTGAGCTGGCGACGGACCTGATTGACTTCCATTGAACTCGAACCGTGGGAGTGCAGCGACTGCAGCGATGCTATCACGGGGTTGCCGGCAGAAGATGATCGACGAGCAGCTGCAGACGCCGCTCGCCCTGGTACTCGTTCACTTCGAGCCGGTACACGAGTTGCATGGGTCCCGTCGTTTGCTCGAACGGCGCACCATCCTCGAGGTGGTTGAACGCAATCGCATCGAAGCTCCGGCCGCTGCGTGGCACCTCCACCCACATCTTCACGTGCCGATCACCGATGACGCGCGCGCTGCGCACGCTGAACAATCCATCGAAGCTCGGCTCGGGGAAGGCCTGCCCCCAGGGTCCCCCGGCGCGCAACGCCTCGGCGGTCGCCAGCGCGATCTCCGCGACGGCGAGCTCGCCGTCGGTCTCCACGGCGTCCGCGGCGACCGCCCCCGCCGCGCAGCGCGCCACCGCCTGATCGAAGGCGCGCGCGAACTCATCGAGCTTCGCGCGTTCGAGCGTCAGCCCGGCGGCCATGGCATGGCCACCGAAACGCTCGATGAGGCCCGGATGGCGCGCCGCGATCGAGTCGAGCACGTCGCGGATGTGGATGCCCGGTGTCGAGCGCGCCGAGCCGCGCAGCGTCGCCGCATCGGCGCTCGCAAACGCGATCACCGGGCGGCGCAGGCGCTCCTTCACGCGGCTCGCTACGAGGCCGACAACACCCTGGTGCCAGCTCTCATCGAACAAGCACACGCCGCTGCGCTGCACCGACCCGGCGGAGGGCTCGCGCAGCTGCCGCACTGCACCGAGCGCTTCCTGCTGCATGCGCGCCTCGATGGCGCGGCGCTCCTCGTTGAGCGCATCGAGCCGTGCGGCGAGTTGCTGCGCACTGGCATCGTCATCGGCGAGCAGGCATTGGACACCGATCGTCATGTCATCGATGCGGCCGGCAGCGTTCAAGCGCGGCGCGACGCCGAAGGCGAGATCGGCTGCGGTAAGGTCCGCCGCGGTGCGCCCGGCGAGCGCCAGCAGCGCGCGGATCCCGGGCACGCAGCGGCCCGCACGGATGCGCTTCAAGCCCTGCGCCACCAGCACGCGGTTGTTGGCGTCGAGCGGTACGACATCCGCAACGGTGCCGAGCGCCACGAGGTCGAGCAGCTCTGCGACGCCGCGCGTCGCGCCGCTCATACCGGCACGCTCGAGGGCCCGTCGCACCGCCGCCATGACGTAGAACGCCACGCCCACGCCGGCGAGCGCGCGGCTGCCGAAGCGGCTGGCGGCGAGATTGGGATTGACGATCACGTTGGCGTCGGGAAGCTGGGCGCCAGGGAGGTGATG
>Ga0306926_10004147_pt1 | contig 15175 bp, 12 predicted proteins | sample flu12Cox44000178_FD_203759 | JGI IMG/M metagenome (GOLD analysis project Ga0306926, IMG submission 203759) | Lab enrichment of tropical soil microbial communities from Luquillo Experimental Forest, Puerto Rico - flux8day.12C.oxic.44.000.178 (v2)... | ecosystem: Environmental > Terrestrial >...
GATCAGCAGATCGAAGTGAAAATCGACCATCCCACCAGCGTAAAGTCGGACGATTCGTTCTTCGATAGATTCTTTCATGTTATTCTGTGCGGCGCTCTGCTTGTCACGCCGTATCGGAGCGAAGGCGGACGCCTGTTAGTTGGCGGAACTGTAGCGCGTTGATGCGAAACGCCGCCCCGTGGATCGGCCCTTGATACAAACGCCTTTGGCGAATCTGCCAAATGTGTATACAAAAGCCGCACCGCGGAATGGAAGCTCTGTGCGGCTCTTTTTTAGTGGCTACCTCCCGGTCCTTGAACCGCTGGTCGATTGCCACCCGGACCGCATGGACCCGGCGGTATCCCGCCTTTAGCATCTTTCGCCGGCTCGAGGTCCTGGATTCCGAGCTCTTTTTTCTCTTCCTTCTTTGATTTGTCTCGCATGTCACCGTTCCGATTTTTCATAGGGTTCTCCTTTTCTTAGCAATGCCAAGAGTACAAAATTCTCCAGGGCTTTGGCAAGAAACAGTACTGCCCGCAAATGACGTGAATAGACGCGAATAAAGAGAAGCCATCCCTCTCAATCTGAGCTTGTAACGCCGAAGCTCAGCCAAGGCAGGTGATTTGCGGCGAATTTATTTGCTCAGCTCGAGCATGCGAAGAATTGGCGCTTCCGCGCGTTTGCGCACCGGCTCGGGTAAAGTGATTTCCGGTTCCATGTTAAGGAGCGCATTATAAGCCTTTTCCAGGGTGTTCATCTTCATGAATCGGCATTCGCCGCAAAAGCAATTGTCCGTCGGGCCGGGGATGAATGTTTTGCCTGGGATTTCTTTGCTCAGCCGGTGCAGCAGACCAGCTTCGGTGACGACAATGATTTCGCGCGCGGGCGAGTTCTTGCAAAACGTCACCATCTTTTCGGTGGAACAAACCTCATCGGCCAGCATGCGCACGGCATAGGTGCATTCCGGATGAGCAACGACCGGCGCATCCGGATATTCCTCGCGGATTTTGTTTATGCTGCGCGCGGTGAACTCGACGTGGACGTAACAGGTGCCCTGCCACAAATCCATCTTGCGCCCAGTCCGCTCCATCACCCATGCGCCGAGATTCTGGTCTGGGACAAAGAGAATGTTTCGATCAGTGGGAGCCGCGCGCACAATCTTATCGGCATTGCCACTGGTGCAAATCACGTCGGCCAGCGCTTTCACACCTACACTGCAATTGATGTACGCGATTACGTAGTAATTCTTGTCGGCATTTTCTTTCAAAAACTGCGCAAGCTTTTCCGGCGGACACGACTCAGAGAGTGAACAGCCGGCATCCAGGTCGGGCAAAATCACACGCTTCGCCGGATTGATGATCTTGGCTGTCTCCGCCATGAAATGGACGCCGCAAAACAGGATCACGTCAGCGTCGGTTTCGGACGCCTGATAACTCAGGCCTAACGAGTCGCCGACGAAATCGGCGACGTCCTGTAGCTCCGGCGCCTGATAATTATGCGCTAGAATAACAGCGTTCCGCTCCCGCTTTAGCTCGAGCAGTTCTTCTGCGAGATCGTTTGCTGTAGCCGTCGCCCTGTGGGCGACGCGGCCATCTTCCGCAGAAAGGCTGGAGCCAGCGAAATTGATGCCGGCACTTACCATCGTCTAATATGGCGGTTTTCGAGGGAATTACAAATTGCAGCCGTTGCCATGTGGACTACGCGGGCGCCTCGCACAACGAAGCGGCTACAGCGCTGCGCGCATCGGTTCAATCGGCGCGTCGCGGTTGAACCAAATGGAAAATGAGAGCGCGCCTTGGTACAGCAACATGGATAAACCGTTCGCGCCGCGCGCGCCGGCCGCCTCTGTGGCGCGAAGCAACGCCGTCTTCGACGATCCGTAAATGCAATCGAAGACAATGTGATGCGGCGCGATCAACCGCGTCGGAATCGGCGTGGGATCGCTGGGATTCATTCCGAGCGGCGTGGCGTTCACGATGAGATCGATGTCTGCGAGTTGCGCGCGCAATGCTGTTTCATCCAACGCTATCGCTTCGAGGCGCGCCGCGGGACCGAGTACGCGCGCTCCGGTAAAGCATGGTCCTAACTTGTCCACGAGCTTGCTTGCCTTTGCCAAAGTGCGATTGACCAGAACAAGGCGCTCGCAATTTTCCAGCGCGCATTGCCAGGCTATGGCGCGCCCCGTTCCTCCTCCGGCGCCAATGATCATCACGCGCAGATCACGCAGATCGATCGAGAATTCAGTGCGAATCGCTAGCTGAAATCCTTCGCCGTCCGTGTTTGACGCGATCAGTTTTTCATCGCGAACGCGAATCGTGTTTACTGCGCCGCCGCGAGTTGCGGATTCGTTCGCCTCATCGACTTGTGTGAAGGCCGCGATCTTGTGCGGGACAGTCAAATTAATTCCAACGAAGTCGAGCTTGCGCAATAACAGCAGTGCCGAGCGCAGTTCATTCGCGCGAATGTGAAAGCGTGCATATTGGGCGTTGATCCCGCAGGCGCGCAGCGCGGCATTTTGTATCTGAGGCGAGAGCGAATGCGCGACCGGATCGCCGAAAACGCCGAGCCGAATGGGCGGATCGATATCGCGCGCTATCTCGGACCACTTCTCAAGGTCGGCCAGTGTGTAGCGCTCGGTAGTTGGGTTGGTTTTCATTTCCGCGGCGATATCGAACGTAGCACAGACATCTTGTCTTTGGGCTGGCGGGCATCTTGCCTGCCGAATCTTTTCCGACCGGGCGAGACGCCCGGTTGCCCCACAGGCACGATGCCTGTGCTACATTGAGGCCGTTAAAATGACGACTGAAACGGACCGACCCTCGGACTTTATTCGCGATATTGTAGCGGAGGACCTTCGCACGGGGAAGTTCAAACAGATTCACACGCGCTTTCCGCCTGAGCCGAATGGTTATCTGCACATTGGTCACGCAAAATCGATCTGTCTGAACTTTGGGATCGCGCGCGAGTTTGGCGGCGTCTGCAATATCCGGATGGACGACACCAACCCGACGAAAGAGGAAGCGGAGTACGTCGAGTCAATCATGACCGACGTGCATTGGTTGATTGATGGCTGGGCAGATAAACATGTCGGCGGCGCGCCGTTCTATGCGTCGGATTATTTCGACCAGTTTTATGAATACGCGGTGGACCTTATTAGCAAAGGGAAAGCCTACGTTTGCGACATGACCCCCGAGGAGACGGATGCGTATCGCCGACTCGGAAAGGCCAGCGGTTTTCGCGATCGCTCGGTCGAGGAAAATCTCGATCTGTTTGCTCGAATGAAAAGTGGCGAGTTTCCCGATGGGGCGCGGACGTTGCGCGCGAAGATCGACGTGAACGCGGCGAACGTCTGGCTGCGTGATCCGGTGCTTTACCGAATTCGGCACGCGTCGCATCATCGCACCGGCGACAAATGGTGCATCTATCCGATGTACGACTGGGCGCACACGCTTAGCGATTACATCGAAGGGATTACACACTCGATTTGCACGCTTGAGTTCGAAGTGCATCGGCCGCTTTACGATTGGATTCTCGACGCGCTCGGACTGCCGGACCCGCGCCCGCATCAATACGAATTTGCACGGCTCAATCTCACCTACTCGGTCATCAGCAAGCGCAAATTGATCCAGCTAGTGAACGAAAAACTCGTGACCGGCTGGGACGATCCGCGCATGGTTACGATTTCGGGGTTGCGCCGACGTGGCGTCACGCCAAGTGCGTTGCGCACGTTCGCCTACAACATCGGAATCACGAAGTATCCGAGCATGACTGACATGGCCCTACTCGAACACACTATGCGCGACGAGTTCAATCGAACTGCAACGCGCCGCCTCGCTGTTCTGCGGCCGATCAAGGTCGTGCTGACGAATTACCCAGAAGGAAAATTTGAAGACCTCGAAGCAATCAATAACCCCGAGGACGAAAATGCCGGCACGCGCAAGATTCCCTTCAGTCGCGAGCTATACATCGAGCGCGACGATTTCATGGAAACGCCGCCACCGAAATATTTCCGGCTCCGACCGGGCGGCGAGGTGCGGCTGAAATATGCGTACATCATTAAGTGCGATGAAGTAGTTAAAGATGAAGCCGGTAATGTGACGGAGCTGCGTTGCACAGTCGATCTCGACAGCAAATCAGGCGGGCCGACTGCTGGCCGCAAGGTGAAAGGGACAATTCACTGGGTCAGTGCAGCGCATGCGACCGACGCCGAAGTCCGATTATATGATCGGCTGTTTACCGTTCCAGAGCCCGACTCGAGTGGTGATTTCAAATCGTTCATTAATCCTAATTCGCTGGAACTGGTGAACGCGAAGTGTGAACTCTCGCTTGCGGGCGCGCGTCCTGAACAACGTTATCAATTCGAGCGGCTCGGCTATTTCACGCTCGATCCAGGTTCCACGCCTGAAAAACAAGTCTGGAATCGCACAGTTACGCTGAGAGATACCTGGGCAAAGGAGCGGAACGTAGAGTTGAAGTCTGTGCGGCCAGCGGGTTTGTAACCCGCTGGCTATGGGACAGCGGAGAAAATCTCCGCTGGCCCCACAACCCACAGGCCTATGCTCCGAACATCGCCAGCGCCCGATCGATGCGGGCCAGCACCTTTTGTTTTCCGAGAACTTCAAGCAGATGATAGAGGCTCGGCCCAACGTTGCTGCCGGTCACAGCGAGTCGCGTGGGATGAACGATTGCGCCGACTTTAACGCCGAGCGTTTTCGCTGTGCCTTTCAATGTCGCTTCGATTTTAGCGGCATCGAACTTCTCCAGCGCGCTTAATGCATCGCGAACCGCTTTGAGCCGTGGCTTGTTCTCCAGAGTGAAATGTTTCGCTACGCTTTGCGGGTCGTAATTGAAATCGTCGGTGAAATAGAATCCGCAGTAGGCGGGTAGCTCGTCGAACGTGTTGATTTTGCCTTTGCACGTTTGCAAGGCTGCGCGGACATATTTCTCCTGGTAATTGTCAAGCTTAACACCGTTCGACCTCAGCCTCGCTACCGCAAGATCGTAAAACTCGGCATCGCTGAGCTCTCGTGCGTATTCGCCGTTAAGCCAGTGCAATTTGTCGGGATCAAATGTGGCTGAGCTGCGCCCGATGTTTTTGAGATCGAAAATCCGAATGATTTCCTGGATGTCGAGTTTCTCGCGATTATCCTTTGGCGACCAGCCGAGCAGGCAAAGATAATTGCGAACAGCCGCCGGGAGATAGCCGCGCCGGATGTAATACTCGACACGCGCGCCCTCGTCGCGTTTGCTCATTTTTGATCCATCGCGGTTGAGAATGAGCGGGATGTGCGCGTAATGCGGTGGCGTCACTCCGAGCGCGCGAAAAAGCTCGATGTGCTTCGGCGTGTTTGAGAGATGATCTTCGCCCCGGATCACGTGGGAGATTTTCATTTCGAGGTCGTCGATCACATTGACGAAATGAAAAATCCATGAGCCATCGGGGCGTCGAATCGTCATGTCCGGATGCGTTGCCGGGTTGCTGAGATCGAAATCAATTTTGCCGCACACGATATCGTCTACAATCACGTGCTCGCGTGGCGAACGAAACCGTAGCGCGCCTTCGTCCTCAAAGATGTGACCGGCGTCTTGAAGTTTTCTCAGATAGCGCTCGTAAAGTTCCGTGCGCTCGCTTTGCAAATACGGTCCGAACTCTCCACCTACTTGCGGGCCTTCGTCCCAACTCAGGCCGAGCCATTGCAGCCCTTCGTAAATGGCGGCCATGGCTTCCTCGGTGTTGCGCTTGGTATCGGTGTCTTCGATGCGCAGCATGAATTTCCCGCCATGATGGCGCGCAAAGAGCCAATTGAACAGCGCGGTGCGCGCTCCGCCGATGTGCAGATACCCAGTAGGCGAGGGAGCGAAACGAACGCGGATGTTAGAAGCCATTAGCCACAGATTACACGCGCCTTCGCAGTAAGCTACGGCGGCGCAAGCAGATTTAAACAGATGTTGCAGCTCCTTCGCTATGCGAAGCGCGGGCTGGAGGTTTTTTACACTCGCAAGCTGCGCGTCTCACAGGACGCGGCTACAGTTCACTCAATAAAGATCTTCCCGGCGCGGCGGCGCGCATGTCGATCTCTGGGGAGATTTACTTTCGCGATCGCCGCGTCGCGATCGACAAGCGAGCGGACGCGCTCGATCACGTCAAAGCCGACTTCAGAAATATCTTTCGCGCGCAACCATTTCAAAATTGTCCGGCGCTGGAGCGCGACGGGTAGTGCACGGAGCTGCGGGACGGAAAGTTCAGCGGCGCTCGAATCGGGGAGTTGACCATCGATCCAACTTTCTTCTTCCACTGCGATGGCAGCGGCACGCCAGATCGTCGGGCGAATGTTTCGGCCCAGGACTTTTTCCAAAAACGGAATGCCCCGATGACGAAGCCGATTGCGAAGCGGGTCGAGATTTTTGTTCGACGCGTCTTCTCGAAATCTGAGCCGGTGCTTCCTCACATAACTATCGATCTCTTTGCGCCAGACAGGAAGAAATGGCCGCACGATTGTTAGCTCAACGTCATCGATTCGACGAGTGGAAGACTCGCGGATCGCGACGAGACCGGTACAGCCGGCGCCTCGGATCAAGTTTAACAGGAAGGTTTCAACGAGATCATCTGCGTGATGCGCCAGGAAAATCATGCGGCAACGGTGGCGCTTTGCGGCTTTGGCGAAGAACGAGTAGCGCGCCTCGCGCGCTGCGGTTTCGATCGACATCTTCTTTTTCTTCGCGAGCACGGGGACGTTTGCCGCGCCGAGTTCGAAATCGACCTGATATTTCTTCGCGAGTTTTTCTACAAAGCGGGCATCGGCGTCGCTGGATCGTCCGCGCAGTTGATGATTCAAATGGCAAACGATCAGTTTCTTGTAATCGAGATTGGCCAGCCAATGGAGCAACGCGACGGAATCGCGCCCGCCAGAGACGCCGATGAGATAGCGCGCAGCTGGCGAAAATCTTCGCAATAAATTCGTTTTTATTTGAATCCAATTCACAGCGAAACCGCATCCAACGTTCAAAAGCAATAATGAACAATCAACCAACCTTAGACAAAGCGGGAACTCCGCAGCGTCTTAAAATTATGAACAACGAAGCTCAATCAATATATCGGCTCCTGGTGGACTCGGAGGAAAAGGGACGGAGCAGGATGGAAACAGCGGTATATGCGACGTGCATTCTGAGCGTGGTCGCCGCGATCTGCCAATTTATCGCGCAGCCGACCCCGACTCCATTTGGTGATAGGATGGCGCCAGAGCAACCGGTGCCGGTCATGTCGCAACAGGCCGTGGATTCAGCGACTGATACGAAGTCTTGAAAAGAACGTGGGTAAAGTGGTCTGGGTTCTTAAGAAACAGGACAACAAAACGCGGCCGCACGCGAATGGGCTTGACAATGAATGAACGTTCATTCATCTTCCTCAACCTATGTCACAGATCCAGCAAGATTCTTCCAATCCGGACCGACGTTCCCAAATCCTGGATGCCGCTCTAGTGTGCTTTGGCAAACGCGGATTTCATCAGGCCAGCATGCACGATATCAGTGCCGAAGCTGGCATTAGCGTCGGCCTCATTTACCGATACTTTGAAAATAAGGAGGCCGTGATTTCCGCGATGGCGGACCGCCACAAGAAAGAAATCGGCGAAGTCTTGGAGCGCGCACGGCAAGCCCCGACGCTGCTTGAGTCGCTCGAAATCCTGTTCACCGCACATTGTTGTGAGAACGAGCCGCGAGTTGTCTCCGCATTCGTAGTCGATCTTTATGCCGAAGCGTCGCGGAATCCACGCGTCGCCGATCTCGTGCGCGATGTTTTGAAGACCGGGATGGATGGCGTGATTGAACTCATTGAGCGGGCCCCCGAGGCGCAAAGCGCAACACACGGTCTTTCTCCAAGCGAATTGGCAGAACTAATCTTCGCCGTGGCGCGCGGAATGTTGATGTTCGATGTGTTGCGCCCCCAGGAAATGACTGCAGCCGAACGGCGCGCGCGACAACTGGAGGTCACACGAAGATTGTGGGGGCTTTTGTTTAAAAAGGAAGGCGAACCAGCATATGCATGATGTTGCCAAGCCAATTGTGGATTCAAAAGTGAAATCGAAGCGGAAGCCGATCATTCTGGCGATATCGGGCATCATCACCTTGGTTGTGCTTATTTTTGGAATCAAGGTGCTGCAAATCGGCAAAATGATGAGCACACCGATGGTGATGCCGCCAACCACGGTGTCGAGTGCGATCGTTAAAGAAGAGGATTGGGCGCCAACGCTATCCGCAATCGGATCGGTTTCAGCCGTTCAGGGCGCGGTCGTTTCCACCGAGCTGGGTGGAGTCGTTGCCGAAATCGATTTCCAAAATGGCGGCGTCGCGAAAAAAGGCGACCTTCTGATGAGGCTCGACAGCTCGGCCGAGGAAGCGCAGTTGCATACCGCGCAAGCGGATTTGGAATTGGCGAGAGCGAACCTTGAACGAGAACGCAATTTGGCGGAGCGAAAGGTTGTTTCGAAGCAGGAATTCGATGCTGCTCAGTCAACCTTCGGCCAAAAACAAGGCGCGGTGGATAACATGCGCTCTTTTATCACGAAGAAAGAAGTCCGCGCGCCATTCGATGGGATGCTCGGTATTAGGCAAGTGAACGTTGGGCAGATGATCAACTCCGGTCAGCAAGTGGTGCAACTGACCGCGCTCGACAAAGTCTATGTCGATTTCGCATTGCCGCAGCAGAACCTTCCGCAGCTTGGTACCGGATACGACGCACGCGTTCATGCCGACGCGCTGCCCGGCCGCGAGTTCAAAGGAAAAGTGACCGCCATCAATTCCATGGTCGACACGGTGACCCGTAACGTCGGCGTTCAGGCGACTCTGGAAAATCCGGATCATGTGTTGCGTCCGGGAATGTTCGTCAAAGTCGACGTGATTTTGCCGGAAAAAAGCAAGACACTCGTGATTCCAGGCAGCGCCGTCTCCTACGCTCCGTATGGCAATTCTGTTTTCGTAATTGAGAAGGGGAAAGACCCGAAGACCGGCAAAGAGTCGCAGTCGTTACGACAGGCTTTTGTTCGAATCGGTGAAGCGCGTGGAGATTTCGTTTCGGTTACCGAAGGGTTGAAAGCTGGCGATGTTGTCGTCAGTACCGGCGTGTTTAAGCTGCGCAACGGAATGCCGGTGGTAATCAATAACGATTTGGCCCCCAAGCCGCAGCTGAATCCAAGGCCGATGGATTCGTAACCGCGAATCCGAACCGTCTATGTCGAAATCCGAAACAATGACAGTAAGCGCAAGCAGATTGGGAGAGCGCGCCCGAACCAGGAAATGAAATTTACCGATCTGTTCATCAAACGGCCGGTGCTGGCGATGGTGGTTAGCTTTGTCATTCTCATCGCCGGTTTGCAGGCGATGAAGACCCTGAATGTGCGGCAATACCCGCGCAGCGACGTCGCCGCGATCACGGTAACCACTATTTATGTCGGCGCTGACGCCGAGCTCGTTCGGGGATTTATCACCACTCCCATCGAGCGCGCTATCGCCGCTGCGGATGGCATCGACTACATCCAATCTCAGAGCACGCAGGGACAATCGCTTGTCACTGCGCGCCTCAAATTGAACTACGACGCGAACAAGGCGCTCTCGGATATCAGCTCGCGAGTTGACGCGATTCGTAACAATCTGCCTCCGGAATCGCAGATTCCGGTGATTGCGATTCAAGCAGCTGATTCCCAGTTCGCTTCGGCTTATCTCAGTTTCACATCCAACATTCTTGAGCCTAACGAGGTGACCGATTATCTGGTCCGGCTCGTGCAGCCGCGTTTGACCGCAGTTGGCGGTGTGCAAAAAGCAGACATTCTTGGCGGCCGCACGTTTGCCATGCGCATCTGGATGAAACCGGAACGGATGGCTGCGCTGAACATCAGCCCGTCGCAGGTGCGCGATGCGTTAACGAAGAACAACTTCCTGGCGGCTGTTGGAAACACCAAAGGCTCGCTTCTTCAGGTCAACCTGACGGCAAATACCGATTTGCACACGGCCGATCAGTTCAAGCAGCTGGTCGTCCGGCAGGATAAGAACACGCTGGTTCGTTTGGGCGACATCGCCGACGTCGTTCTCGGCGCAGAAGATTACGACACGGAGGTGCGGTTCTCCGGACAGAAAGCTGTGTTTATGGGCATCTGGGTGCTGCCGAATGCAAACTCCCTGGACGTAATCAAGCGCGTTCGCGTCGAGCTCGATCAAATCAAGAAGGAGCTGCCGACTGGAATTCAGGCGGAAATGGCCTACGACGCGACCGCCTACATCAACGATGCCATTCACGAAGTCGTAAAGACGCTGATCGACACACTGGTCATCGTGATGATCGTCATCTTTTTGTTTCTCGGGTCGTTCCGCTCCGTCATTGTGCCGGTGGTTGCGATCCCCATTTCGCTCATCGGCGCGTTATTTCTCATGCAGGTGTTCGGTTTCACGCTGAACCTGCTGACGCTTCTCGCGATCGTTCTTTCGGTCGGATTGGTGGTCGATGACGCGATCGTTGTTGTCGAGAACGTGGAACGCCATATTGCGGACGGAATGTCGCGGATGAACGCGGCGCTCGTTGGCGCGCGCGAGCTGATCGGTCCGATCATTGCGATGACGATCACCCTGGCAGCAGTGTACACACCGATTGCAATGCAAGGTGGCCTGACCGGCGCGCTGTTCCGCGAATTTGCTCTCACGCTTGCTGGCGCCGTCTTCATTTCCGGTGTGGTCGGGCTGGTTCTCTCACCAATGATGTCGTCGTATCTCCTGCCGCCTCATCATGTGGAACACGGCTTCAAAGGCTGGGTTGATCGCAGTTTCGACCGCGTGCGCAATTGGTACGGGAAACATTTGGACCGGACATTAAACGCCCGTCCGGCTGTTTATATTGTCTGGGCAGGAATTTCAGTTCTCGCCTTGCTGATGTTCCTGACGATACCCAAAGTAGCGACGAAGGAGCTGGCGCCGAAGGAAGATCAAGGGGTAATCTTCGGTATCATCACCGCGCCAGCCAATGCAACGATCGATGACACCATTCGCTATGCCGACGCAGCCGGGAAAGTGTTTCACGATATCCCCGACACTCGTTTCACGTTTCAAATTACCTCACCCAGCAGCGGCTTTGGCGGAATGGTGCTGAAACCGTGGGGCACGCGGAAGGTCCCGACGAAAAATTATCTGCCAGTCGTTCAACAAAAACTGTCAGGTATCCCGGCGATTCAAATGTTTCCGATCATGCCCGAGGCGTTGCCTGGCTCAGACAATTTTCCGGTCAGCTTCATCATTGCCTCGACGGCCGATCAGGAACGCATCCTTGAATTCGCCAAGACCATTTTCCAGAAAGCGATGCAAGCTCACATGTTCCAGTTTGGCGATATCGACACGAAAATCGATCAACCTCAGGCGCAAGTCGTGATCGACCACGACAAAGTCTCCGCGATGGGACTCAACATGCAGCAGATTGGCTCCGATCTCTCTGCCAGCGTCGGTGGCAATTACGTTAACTGGTTCAACATGGAAGGACTGAGCTACAAAGTCATTCCACAAATCAAGCGCGTAGACCGCCTGAACCCTGAGCAGCTGAATGACATTTACGTGACGGGCCCCAATAACCAGCTGATTCCTCTGAGCACCATCGCTCACATCCAGCATAAAACGGTTGCCCGATCGCTGAATCGTATGCAGCAGCTGAACGCCGTCACCATCAGCGGTGTTCCAACCGGTTCAGTCGATTCAACGCTCAAGTTTTTGGAAAACGAAGCGCACCAGATCCTCCCCGCGGGTTATGTAATCGATTACACTGGAGGCTCCCGGCAACTTCGATTGGAGGGGAATAGTTTTCTTGGAGTTTTCGTCCTCGCGGTCTTGCTCATTTTCCTTGTTCTTGCTGCACAATTTAACAGCTTCCGTGATCCATTGATAATTTTGCTGGGCTCAGTCCCGCTGGCGCTGTTCGGTGCGGCGGTGTTCATGTTTTTGAAGATGCCCTTCGGCCACTTCTTCACGGATGGTTGGACAACTTCATTCAACATCTATTCTCAAGTCGGCTTAGTGACTTTGGTTGGTCTTGTTTCCAAAAACGGAATTCTTATTGTCCAGTTTGCGAACGAACTCCAGCGTGATGGTTTGGCGAAACTTGCGGCCGTTGCGCAAGCCGCGCGAATTCGGTTGCGGCCAATCATGATGACAAGCGTCGCGACTGTCGCCGGCCACTTTCCGCTCACACTTGTCACCGGCGCTGGAGCCGCGGCACGAAATTCAATCGGTCTCGTGCTCGTTGGCGGAATGACGATTGGAACAATTTTCACGCTGTTTATTGTGCCATCCCTTTACATGCTCATCGCGAAGGAACATCACGGGAAATCTCTGATGGACCCAGACTTGGAGGGTGTCGCCCAAGATGTTGATCTCACGCCGGAATACGCACCGGCGCTGGCGGGGGACGGGAACGGTAACGGTTGGAAAAAAGGATGAATTTGTAGAGCGTTTGATTCGCTCGCGCCAGCTCGCTCACCTCTCGGGCTTCCCGTCTATGTCGCTCGGCTCCCGCCGGCTCCATTCTGTGAAACGCCCACGCGCCGGATTCAGAGGAGGAAAACAGAAGCCTCAGTGAGCGTTCCTCACTGAGGCTTTGTTTTGCAGCGGATTCTCCCGGCCGCTGCTCACCCCGAAATTCGCCAGGTCAGTGCGATTGCATACTTTCGTCGGGACCCGGGCTTACGGGCGAACCTTTTCAGCGTGCTTCTTTGAAGCTGCCACGAAACTCAGCGAGCTCAGTGGAGTTGGTGATTTTCGTGACGAACCAGGGCTCCGGCCCGAGAGTTGGCGCCTGTTCCGGAACCGCTTCGCCGACTGGCATCGGGCCAAAGACGATCGGGTGGCCAGGCTTCGCAACAGTGATGTAGTTTTGGCCCCTGTTTTGAGAGAGAAACACGCCTTGTTCCCCCTCGAGCAAGCTTGCCAAATCGAGCCCGCTCACGGGCACATTCATTTCGAGTTTCATTTTCTGTTGCCTTTCCGCTGTCAGCTTTTAGCGGGGCTCTCGGCCGTAGAAGCTCCCACGGAATTCAGCCAACTCTGTCGAGTTGCTGATTTTTGTGACGAACCACGGCTCTGGTCCGACAGTCGCTGCCACCTGCTCTTGGATCGCCTTGCCGATCGGCGTCGGTCCGAACGCGATCGAATGACCAGCTTTTGCTACTGTGATGTAGTTTTGTCCTCTGTTTTGACAGAGGAACAACCCTTGTTCGCCCTCGAGCAGACTGGCGAGATCCAGCCCGCTTACGGGCACGTTGATTTCTAGTTTCATTTATCTTGTTCCCTCCATTGTTTTCTTATTTGAACGGCAACATCGTGAATCGTTCGATGTTTGCGAGGTAACTTAAGTTGCCTTTTAAATTCTCTGATCATTGAACATTTTCATAACGTCACGCTGTCTAAAGTGAGACAACGAATCGGCGAGTACGCGAAGGCCAGGGCGAAAACGTGCAGCGGTCCACGGGAAATCTCAGAGCTTGGAATAAATTGGAGCCGGCGGTCGATCCGGCACTGGAAAGGCCTTTGCTCAGCTTGCACCGCGCGATGGATGTCAATTCGTTTTGGAGAGCTGTCCAACAGGTGCTCTCGGTCGCGATACCCAGACGCGTGGTCGGTCTCACATTTCGGCGGAATCCAGCGTTGCCAATAATCACCAGATGGACACGACCGATGGCCGAGGACTTTTTCGCGGTCGAACCTCTCAAAAGTTATCTTGTTGGCACGGCGCGCAAAAAGTGCGTGCGTCTCAGCAATTTTTTCCGCAATCGCAACAGCTTTGTCAGATCGTTCCTTTATCGCCGCCACTTTGTACCTCAAAAATGTGCACACGGTTTTGGTCTGTTCTTTTGGAAACGCCAGAGACTCATTTGCGGAATTGCGATCATGCGCAGTGCGGAGCAAGGCGACTTCTCGCCTGCCGATGTGAAGCTGCTTCGCGGGCTTTATCCTCAATTCATGACCGCACTTCGCCGCATCGAGTCGCTCGAGCGCGAACGCTCCGTGCGAATCGATTTCGAAGCATTCCTCAGCCGACTGCCGTTGCCGACAATCATCCTGCAATGGAACTTGAAGCCAATTTACCAGAACCAAGCCGCGCGTGAATTCTGCGCAGTCTGGGAAAAAGGTCCTGAGGAAGCGAAACTGACTAAAGCAGCCTCTCCGATTCCATGCGCGATTTTGGATCGATGCCGTCAGCTCAAACAACAGTGGATGGGAGCAAAACGCCGCGCGCTTTCGGGTTTACGAACGATGTTTGAAGAAAAACAAGTACATCATCCAAGGCTCCCTTATCTGCGCGCGACTATTCGTCTGAGAGACCTCAAGTCAGCAGGCGTCGCGCGACCGCACTTCCTGATCGAGTGCGAGGACTTGAGTCGTAACGGAAACGGGAACGGCGGGCCGGCGAAGTGCCGTCTGCCGGCCCTCGCCCGGTTAAGCCGACGGGAACAGGAAGTGGCGCAACTTGTCTGCAGTGGACAAAGCAACAAAGAAATCGCCGATGCGGCGAACTTGAGTGTGGCGATGGTGAAAAAGCATCTTCACGCGGTTTTTCGAAAACTTGAAGTTCCCAGTCGCAGCCGGCTGGTCGCGCTGATGCTCTAAGTCGCGCTGAGTGCGAAGTTCAACCGCCGGTTACCCACTGTAGCTTTGCCGCAACCGAAGTTGAACCCGCGAAACACGCGAATAAACGCGAACCGGAACGCAAGAATTTCTACTTGGTTCCCCTTTTCTTGACTTCGCGTCAATTAGCGTGATTCGCGGGCAACAAAAATCTTCGCAAGGCGCGACGAATTCTGGTTGTAACAGTGCCGAAAGCTCACCGGTGCGTTTAGCAGTCGTCGTTTGCAATCGGCGATCGAAAATCTAAAATCGACAATATCATTGTTCCCGTAGTTCAACGGATAGAACGGAGGTTTCCTAAGGCAAAACCGCACTTTTGCACCAATTCGCTCATATTGTCAGATGTGTGCAAATCGCTTGATTCAAACGCGTTGAATGCTTGTCGTGTTCCCCATGAATAATCAGCAGTAAGCCCATTTTTACCCATTCGGGTGACACAACGGGTGACACAAAAACTCATCATTTCGGAGCGGATCGAACATCAAATGGAGCCGGAGCAGCGCAAGCCTAGATCAGGGCGAATCCGGTGGAATTATTTGGTTCGCGA
>Ga0306926_10004148_pt1 | contig 15172 bp, 17 predicted proteins | sample flu12Cox44000178_FD_203759 | JGI IMG/M metagenome (GOLD analysis project Ga0306926, IMG submission 203759) | Lab enrichment of tropical soil microbial communities from Luquillo Experimental Forest, Puerto Rico - flux8day.12C.oxic.44.000.178 (v2)... | ecosystem: Environmental > Terrestrial >...
ATGGCGTATAGTGGCAGAGAGAGACCGCAGACAAGGGCGGCGAGTGTGCGCGAATGCGCCGACTGGAGAGGGTGAGATGTCCGCACGTGAGGCCAAAATATCCCGCCGCTGGCTCCTCGCCGGCGGCAGCGCGTTGGGTTTGGGGCTGCTGAGCGCGCCCGCGTCGTCGCAGACCCCGGAAAAGATCACGTATCTTTCTCCATGAGCCCTTCCGCGCGTAAGAAGTGCCCATTTCATCGGAACTTCTTGCGTTTTGACCCATCAAACTCGAGTGCGACATAGTGCAACATGATGTTGCGGGTTTTCGGGTAGTTTTGGATGGTGTAGTCTGGGTGGATGCGACATGGATGCGGCACGGACGACGACGCCCAGGACCGTGGCGGCGGGGACGACCGCCCCGAGAGCAATGCACCGTTGGCATCGAAGCCGGTCACGGTGCATGCGTTCGAGGTCGCGAATTATTTATTGGGGCCGCTCGACTTCGCCGCGCCTGCGTTGGTCGTGCCGCTGAAGGTGATGAATTACTCGTTGGGGATGCTCGCGTTCAGCGTGCCGGCCTGGCGCTGGGGAGAGTACGTCATTCATTGGCATGATGCTGGATGTGATCCTGCCGGGCGGCGGCCCGATATCCCGGCCGACAAGGCGCCTGGGCTAATCGCGGCGACGCGAAGCTTCTTGATCAAGAGGCAGATCACGGACTTGAAGCGAATGTCTCAGGCCGACCGGACGGCGCTATACGATTTTGTCTGCGACCTTGCTAAAAACGAGAGCGTACAGACAAGCGATCGCATCCTCCGTGAGCAGATCATCAGACCGGCGCTGCCAGAGAGATGTGACGAAAAATAGTTTGTGTGACGGAAACTAATTTTCGTCGCATCTCGATCCCTTTCACCACACAGCACTGTATCCACCTACGCCGAGAGGCCCTGGATTATCCAGGGAAACTTCTCGGCGGAGGTCTGTGTCATGTCTTCGAAGCTTGCGTCGGCTGTGGAAACGGTGGCGCCTCGACGGCTCCGCGTGGTTTGGGGGATCGAACATCCCGGCGGCATTGCGGAGACGATCAATCGTACCCCTGCTCAGACTCGGTGGCTGATTAAAAACGGCAAGCTTCGTGTCAAGCAACACGGGCGACGGACCTTTTCCGCGCTCGAGCACGAGCTCATCGAAGACGTTTCGGGTGAGAAAGAGCGCGAGGTCGCGACCACGGCAGTGGAATAACGCCAACGGGCCGGCCCGCAAGGGCCAGCCCGTTAATTCTGAATCACTTCGCCGCGTGCAACCGCGGCCCCAGGAGGTCCCAGATGACCGAGGTATCTAGCGCATCCGCCGGCGACGAACAAGCCCAGATCAAGAAGCTGCTCAATACCTTGGTCGAGGCCGAATGTGCACACGAAGATGTCGCCCATGCGCTCGGCCGTGCGCTGGAACGCGCCATGAAGGCTGGCGATATCCTGCTCGCCGCGCGCGAGCTCGCACCCCCTGGGCGATGGGAATATTACCTTCGCGAGCGTACTACCATCAGCGAGCGCACAGCACGGGTCTACTGCCAACTTGCGAAAAATCGTGCCGTCCTTGAGGAGCGGCAGAGCTCTGCCGCTTGTGGCTACCTCAGCATCGCTGAAGCGCTCAAAATCCTCAAGCAACTCGCCGAGCCCACCGTGCGCCAGAAGAAGCCGGCCAAGCCGGCAACCGGCACGGTGGCGGAGCTCGTGGCGCTCCTCCGCAAGGCGTCCGATGCCGAGGTGACCGAGGCGCTCACGGTCTACGGCTTCGACGCCTTTCTCAAGGTCATGCCGAATAGCTGGCGCCCGCAATTGGCGCGCCGCGCTCGGGCGGCCTCGGCTGGCAATAAGCGTGAGCAGGCGCTGACCGCCGCCGTCAAGACTGCTTTGTCCCTCGCCAAGGGAGATTCGCCCAATGGCGCGATCAACGCGATCAGGGGCGTCCGCAATCTGCTGATCGCCGAGGGTCTCGACCCTGACAGCATCGAACGGGTCACGATCGAAGCTGAGAAGATCGAGAAGGAGGCGCGTCGCGCAGCATAGAGAATTTTCGAGCATCCGCTCGGATGTCGTCGCGGCCCACAGAGCCTGGCCGCGGTGGAAGGGGGAACCGGCGAGTCACCGCCGGTTCCTGAAACCAAGGCTCTTGGAGAATGTCCCATGGAAAATGGGTCTGGAAAATATAGTGCCGCGTTTGCGTCGGTCAATCCGGTCCAGCTCGTTACTGGTCAGTGGTGTGCTCACGCCAAGCTTTCGTTGGCGGCGCGCGCTTATCTGGCCGCGCACCTCCATACGGGCAAGGCCCAATTGATCTCGCCCACGGTCGTGCAGAGCGCGCGGCTGGCGCGGGTCAACCCGACCTACGTTCATTGGGCCATCAAGCGACCCAACGATCGCTTGCTGGTCGAGTCCGGCGCGGTGCCGATCGTGCCGCCTGCGATGCCGAAGGCGTTGCCGGCGCCTGTGAGTCCGCAGGAGCGGCTGGCGAGCGTGGTGTCCGAGGTCGGCGTTAATTCGACCTTGGCCATGTTGGTCGCGTTCGAGCGCGAAGGTGTAGCGGTTTAGCGCGCAACGGGCGTCGCCCGCGCCAATGCGGGCGGCGCCCGTTTTTAGCCAAAAGGAGCACACGCCATGAATGCTTTCACTGTAGAAGTTCTCTTTCGTCACACCGCCTCGGTGCCGAGCGACGCCATGGTGGCGCTGACCGCGCTCGGTCTGAATTACGAGACGATCCCCACAATAGACCCCAACGAGGACACCGCATTCGGCCTGGTCAGGGGCACGACCGAGCTCGACGAGAACGCGCTTTTTACTTGGTTGTTGCATGTCGTCGCGCCGTTCGACGGCGATGTCGTGCAGTGGACCGTCGAATAGCGACGTAGCGGGCGCCGTTCGCGCCAATGCGGCGGCGCTCATTTTTCTTAGTTCGATTTCCTGTTTGTCAATTTGCCCCATGGAAGACCAGAGCCGAGTGCCATGAGCACGATCCTCGAAGACCGCATCCAGCTCGACTTGATCGAGCGGCTTGAAGAGGTGCGCGACCTTCTCGACGAGGAGATGGATGTATCCGGCTATTTCCAAATTTCGGCGCAAAACGCGCTGCGCGTGACGATCGAATATCTCATGCAGCAGCGCGAGCAGCGCTTGGCGAAAAACCAATGACGCCCAAACCTGAAATCTGTCCGACCTGCAGACAGCCGATCGTGCCCCCGGTGCCGGACTTGACGCCGCTCAAGCGACGCATCCTCGACAGCGTGAAGCGTCGCCCGGGGATCAGCGCCGAGGAGTTGCGCTGCGCGGTGTGGGCGGATGATCCCAACGGCGGGCCCGAATGCCGGCACACGATCTTCGTTCACATCTCGCAGCTCAACCGCGCGCTTGCCGTGTTCGGCTTGACGATGCGCAGCGAGGGCGGCGGATATCGGATTCGGAGCGTGCCGTCATGAGCGGCGCACAGCTGGCTCACTCGAAATTCGGCGGCTCCATCGCGACCCGCGTTTTGCGCTGCCCGGCGTCCGTCGGCCTCGTCGAGAAGGTGCCCGCGTATCTGCGCAGAATTTCAGCCGACGCCGAACGGGGCTCCGCGCTGCATGCGGCGATGGCTCTCTTGATCGAACGTGAGCGTTCCCCAGGGGACCTCGGCGGCGAGACGATCGAAGGCTATCGGATCACGGCTGACGATGTCGAGAATGCGCTGCGGCCCGCGCTAGCCTACGCGGAGGTGCTGCTCGATGAGCCCGGCGCAGAGTACTACCTCGAGCAGCGCGTCGCTTTTCCGACCATCCCCGGCGCTTTCGGCACTAGCGATCTCATCGTCCGCCTTGGCGACACGATCCACGTTATTGATTTTAAATTCGGCGCCGCCGTGCGCGTGCGGGCGCTTAGCCCAGCCGACGACGACCCCGCCGTGGATACCATTAACGGGCAGTTGTTGTTTTACGGCGCAGGCGCGCGCCACTCGCTGCCCGAGCTCTTCACCGGCGTCAAAGACATCGTACTGACGATCGTACAGCCGCAGTCGATCGAACCGGACGCTGAGATGGTCTCGTCGGTCGCGGTGACGCATGCCGAGCTCGATGAATTCATCGCAGTCTACCGCGCCGTCTGTGAGGAGGCGCTCGCGCCGGCGCCGCGCCTGCAGCGGGGCGCTCACTGCCGCTTCTGCCCGGCCCGGGCGGTCTGCTGCCCGGCGCACACTGGTCCGCTGCTTGATCTGGCGCAGTTCGTGATGCCGACGCCACCGCGCACACCGATCGACAAAGATGCCTACCTGCGGGCGCTCGCCGTCGGTCTGGATCTTGTGGACGCGATCAAGGACATCCGCACCGCGCTGCACGACCAGGCCAAACGCGCGCTGGAGAACGGCGACCACGTGCCCGGCTACGCGCTCTCGGCCGGCCGCGCCGAGCGCCATTGGTGCGACGAGAATGCTGCGTTTGCAGCTCTGCAAAGCGCTGGTTTTTACTACGACGACGTCATGAAAGCCGAGATGCGCTCGCCTAAGCAGGTCGAGCTTAGGGCGAAAGCACGCGGCCTCGAAATCCCTAAAGAACTCATCGGTTCACGTCGCTCCGGCGTCTCGCTGGTGCGGAGTGAAAACGCGCACGCCCCGGTGCCCGGACGGGTCGAGATCGCGCGAACATTCTCCGAGGCGCTCAAAGCCCTCCAAGGAGGGGGGCAAGCATGAAGAACGTCCGCGATCATGATCGCGACAGCGATCACGCCAACGATAATGGCGATTACGCCAACGACAACGGCGAACACGAAAAGCCCGGGGGTAAGCAAGTCGCCTCTGCGGCAGGAGGTGCGCTCACCTCCTTGGCGGCGCTCCAAACGGCGCTCGCCAACGTCAACACGGCAGCCATCATCGGCCGCTCCGGATTGCCGATGCTGCTGTTCAAGAGTCGAGAAGACAGCGGTACTTGGGGATTTGGGCAGAGGCGCACCATTCCCGAGGAAGGCAGCAGATGGGCTGTTAATCCGATGACGTTTAAGTGGGGTTACATCTGCTTCAACGGCAACAAGGTGGTCGACGAACGCCTTGTTCCTGTTAGCCAGCCGAAGCCTTTGATCACGGAACTGCCTGACACAGGATTTCCGTGGCAGGAGGAATGGGCTGTCAACTTGAAGTGCATCTCCGGTGCCGACGCTGGCGTGGAGGTCATCTTCAAGGCGAACACTGACGGCGGCATCAAGGCCGTCGTCATAATGGTTGATCAGGTTCGCGACCGGATCAACAGCGGTCAGCATGACGGCAAGATCGTGCCGATCGTGCTGCTGGAAAAAGACTCCTACCAGCACAGTCAGTACGGGAGGGTTTATTTTCCCGTGCTGAACACCATCGATTGGATGTCGTTGGACGGCCCGGCGCCGACCTCGACGTCGGCCGAGCCGACGCCGCCTGCCAATCAACCGCGGCGGCGGCGCGTCGCATAAGACCGGCGCGCGTACGCGCGCGCCTGACAAGGCGAGGCCGACCGCGCGGCGGCCTCGCCTGACTCTCCGAATTCTGGAAACTCATGATGTTCAGCGCCGGCGACCTCATTTGGATCGACTTTGAGGTCCGCAGTGGGCTTGATCTCAAGGCCGCCGGGACGTTCCGCTATGTCGCCGAGGCGTCGACGCGCGCCATCGTTTTAGCTTTTGCGGTCGGCAGCGCACCGGTTCTGACCTGGCACGCCGATGGCGCAATCCTCGATTGGAACTGCGCACCGGACGAGCTTCGCGCCGCCTTCGAGCGCGGCGCGACCTTTGCCGCGTGGCACGCGAGCTTCGACGCCGCCGTCTGGAATTACGCCACGCTCGGATTTCCCTTCCTCGCGCCAGAGCGCGTCATCGATCCGATGGTGCAGGCCGGCGTCTCCAATCTGCCGACCGATCTCGAAAGCGCCTCGCGCTATCTCGGCGGCGCCGGCAAGCAGAAAGACGGCAAGGCGCTGATTCGAACGTTCTGCATCGAAGGCGCGAACCCGCTCGAATATCCAGCGGAATGGCAGCGTTTTCTCGCCTACGCGCACCGAGATATCGAGGCGATGCGCGAGGTCTATCGCCGGACCCGGCCGCTGCCGATCGAAGAGTGGCGCCAATATTGGGCGTTCGAGCGCATCAACCGACGCGGCGTGACGCTCGACATGCCCTACGTGCGCCGCGCGGCAGCGCTCGTGGTCGAAGATGCCATCGCCATAAACCGTCGACTGGTCGAGCTGACCGACGGAGCCGTCGCCCGCATCACGCAGGCAAAGGGCATCGCGACCTGGTTGCACGACAACCTTGTTGACGCGTCGATGCGAGAGATTCTGACGGTTGGCGTTCCGGCCGACAACGATGACGATGACGATGATGTCGAAGCCGACCCGCAGGAACTCAGCATAGAGCGTGATCGCGTCGCCCGCGTGCTGGCGATGCTAGACGTCAAACGCGCCAACGGCGGCCTCAGCCCGGGCGAAACCCGGGCGCATGAGGCCGCGACGCTGCGCCTTTATGGTGCCGGGGCCGCGCCAAAAAAGTTCGCGCGCCTCGAGGCGCAGCAGGTCGACGGTGTGCTGCGGGGCCAGTACCGCTTTGCTGGCGCCGGCCAGACCGGACGCATGACCAGCCGCGGCGCTCAGATTCAGAATCTGACGCGGGACGTGCTCGGCGACGATGGCGCCGCGGAGAGCCCGCTGGTCGAGGCCATCGCCAAGGGTTGCGATTACGCGACGTTGGTCGCGGCCGATCCTGTCAGCGTGCCGGTGACGCGCAAGCTCGCCCTGATCGTGCGTCCGGCACTTGTCGCCGGGCAGGGAAAGCTGTTCGTGTGGTCGGACTGGAATGCGATTGAGGCGCGGATTACGCCTTGGCTTGCCGCCTCGGAGGGCGCCGAAAGAGTCCTCGACAGCTTCCGCGCCAACGACCGCGATCCATCGCTGCCCGACAGCTACACCATCGCCGCGGCCGACGTCTTCCACAAAGACGTACGCACAGCGACGAAGCCGGAGCGCCAAGTTGGCAAGGTCGTGGTTCTCGCCTGTGGATTTGGCGGCGGCGTCGGAGCCCTCAAGGATATGGCGCTCAGCTACCGCATCCACCTCGAGGATGCCGAGGCGCGCCGCATCGTCGACGCCTGGCGTGAGGCCAACCCGTGGGCGCGAGAGTTCTGGGGCGCACACCGCGACGGCGAGAGCTTCGGCCTTTGGGGCGCCGCGATGAGCGCCTGGGAGATGCCCGGCCGGATCACGACGGCCGGCCGGCTCGCCTTCATCTATCGCGACGATTACCTCGGCGGCTCGTTGTTTATGGCGCTGCCGTCAGGCCGCCTGCTGACCTATCCGCGGCCGCGCTGGCGCGAGGCCGACGTGCTCGGGAAGGACGGCAAGCCGACCGGCGAGAAGCATACCGAGATGTCGTTCAGGCGCGGCCACGGGCGCGTAAAGCTATGGCACGGCACGCTCTGCGAGAATGCGGTCAGCGGCACGGCGGCCGACATCCTGCGTGCGACGGCCATGCGGATCGAGACCGATCCGGCGCTCGCCTTCATGCCGATCAGGATGACGACGCACGACGAGATCGTGTGCGAGGTGGATGCGGCGCGCGCCGCCGAGGCCAAGGCGATCCTGCGGCGTGAAATGCTGACGCTGCCGCCTTGGGCCGAGGGCTTGCCGTTGCAAAGCGAAGAGTCCGTTTGCAAGCGATACACCAAGAGCAAGGCCACGCTCTTGCGGGGCAGGGCATGATGCGCGCGCCCACCATCACCCGCACGCTCTACGGCTACCAGCAGCGAGCCGCAACATGGTTCTACGAACACGACGCCGCGTTCCTGGTGGCGCCGCTTGGCGCCGGCAAGGGCGCCGCCGCGCTCACGGCGCTCGCCGAGCTCATCCGCGACGGCGAGCGCCGCCACGCGCTGGTCATCGCCCCCAAGCTCGTCGCCGCGACCGTGTGGCCGCAAGAGGTCACGCTCTGGCCGCACTTGGCGCACCTGCGCGCCGCCGTGCTCAACGGGGTGCCAGAGCGCCGGCGCGCGCTTCTTGCCGGCGCGCCGGCGCGCGAGGTCACGGCGATCGGCATCGATCTCGTGCCCTGGCTGGTCGGCGAGCTGGCCGCGCTCGCGGATGACCACCCGCTGTTCGACCTGCTGATCATCGACGAGACATCGCGACTCAAGGACCCGAGCGGCAAGCGTGCCCGCGCCCTGCTGAAAGTCGCTGGGCGATTCCGCACGCGCTGGGGCCTGACCGGCACGCCGCGGCCGAATTCGAGCATGGACCTATTCATGCCGGCCGCGGTCATCACCGACGGCGCGCTGTGGGGCCGCGCCTTCGTGCCGTGGCAAAGACGACATTTCCGGCCGCGCGACCTGTTCGGGCGCGAGTGGGTGGCGTTCCCGGGCGCAGAGGAGAAGATCACCGCCTCGTTCGGCACCGTGGCGATGACGGTCGCCGACGAGGATATGCCCGACCTGCCCCCGCTCAACATCGTCGAGACACACCTGCAGCTGCCGGATTCCGTGATGGCGAGCTATCGGGCGATGGCGCGGGAGCTGTTCACGACCGCTGAGGGGCGCACGATCGAGGCTGCCTCGCCGATGATCGCGACCGGCAAATTAGCGCAGATGGCCAACGGATTCCTCTACGGCGACGGTAATGACGACGCGGTCTTCGTGCACGATCTGAAGATCGAGTGGCTGAAGGAGCTGGTCGAGAGTCTCGACGGCGAGCCCCTGCTCATCGCCTACGAGTTCGTCGAGGACCTGCGCACCATCCGCCGCGCGCTGGGCGAGGTGCCGGCACTTGGCGGCGCCACGTCGGCGCGCGAGGCTTTGCCGCTGATCGCAGAATGGAATGAAGGGGCGCTGCCGCTGCTCGCTTTCCACCCCGCCGCGGCCGGCCACGGGCTCAACTTGCAGCACGGCGGCTCGCGCATGGCGTGGCTGTCGCCGAGCTGGTCGGCCGAGCTCACCCAGCAGGCGATCGCGCGCATCTACCGGCCCGGGCAGACGCGGCATGTGACCATTCACGTCTGCATTGCAACGCGCACCGTCGACGAGATGAAGCGCGACCGGGTGCTCAGCAAGATGAGCGCGCAGGAAGCGTTTCGGCGGCATCTGGAGCAAATCTGATGCAAGCCCGCACGCAATTCCGCTTGGCCATGCTGAAGAATGGCTACTGGCCGTTGCTCAATGACTGCAAGCGGCCGATCGAGAAGGACTGGCAGAAGAAGCGCCCCGACCGGGCTGAAGTGCTGTCGTGGGATCGCAGCACGTTCTTATCGACGGGGATGAAGATCGACGGCGACCTGGCGGTGATCGACGCCGACATCCGCGAGCCGGCTCTAGTCGGCGCCTTTGCGAAAGCTCTCGGCAGCCGCTACCCCGAGCTGTTTGCGCGCGGCCTCGTGCGCCATGCCGGCGAGGCAAAAGAAGCGTGGTTCGCGCGCACTGAGGCGCCGTTCCAGCGCGTCTGTTCGCGGACATGGCGTCGCGGCGATCTCAAGGACCCTATAACACATCGCGTTGAATGCTTCGGCTCGCGCAAGACGCGGCAATTCGGAATTGATGGGCCGCACGCTCGCGGCGAGACGGGCGAGATTATCGACAGCTACCAGTTTGCTGGCGGCGCTTCGCCGGCGAACACGCCGCGGGAGTTCCTCCCGGTGCTGCCGAAGGCGGCCTTCGTAGCGGCTTGCAACCTCTTCGACGAGATTGCCGCAGCGGCCGGATTGACGGTCGTCAAAGCAGAGTACGGCAGCGGAGCAGCGGGCGTCGTCTACGATCTCACGAACAACATGGTGTTCGAGAGCGAGAGCGACACCTATCGACTCGGCGAGCTCGAAGACGCGCTGTGCGCGGCGCAGCACGAAGGCCGAGAGTTGCGGGTGACATCGTCATTCCTTGGGCATGGCACGAATGCAACCAAGTGCATCGTCGGTCGAACCAGGCGCCGCCGCTCCTGCATCTACATCCACGATTTCGAGACCGGGCTGACGCACATGCCCGCCGACCGCAAGCCCTTTGAAGATCACCTGTGGGAAAAACTCGTCGCGCTGAGCGCCGATCGCCGAAAGAAAGGAGATTTAACATGAGCAAGAACCTGATGCCGCCGCCGCCAGGCCCCGCCAGCTCGCAAGGTCAGAAGCAAGCTGTCTTCGACGAGGTTGTGCTCTGGCTCCTCACCAACTACGGGCTCCTCGCGGTTGGCGAGCTGCGCGGCGCCGGACGTGTCGCGCCGCTGCGGACGCGCACTGCAACAGCGACAGCGCTCACCGCCTTCCGGACGAAGCTATTACCCTATCGGGTCGCCGACGGGACGGGGGCTAAGGTATCCCCGCTCGATCTCTGGCTGACGCTGCCAGATCGAGTTGAGGTCGCAGGCTTCCGGACGGCGCCGGACAAGTCGTGGCCGACCTTCGTCGAAGGCGACGCCACTTACGTCAATCTCTATCTGCGGCCGGAGCTGCCCGAAGACGGCGACGCCCGCCTTGGACATGAATTCCTAGCCGCGCTGCTGCCAAACGAACGCGAGCGGACGTGGTTCAAACAGCGGCTCGCGCACAAGCTGCGTCATCCGGAGATACCAGGGCCGTCGATCGTCATGGTGGCGCAAGACACCTTCGGCGCCGGTCGCGGCACCCTGTTCAAGATTCTCGAAGGGTTATTCGGCCGCGAGTACATCGCCCGGCCGGAGTTCAACGACGTCGCCAGCCACGAAGGCCAGGCGGCCTTCAACGAGTGGATGGCGACCGCGATCCTCGTCCTCGTCAACGAGACGTCGAACGACGAGGATCATCGCTACACGATCCGGCAGAAAGCGTACGAGCGCGTGAAAGAGCTGATCGACACCTCGCGGCAGGTGCGCCGGATCAAAGGCAAATACGAGAAAAGCTACGAGACTGAGTGCGGGCCTGGCTTCATCTTCGCGTCGAACCACAACGTACCGCTCGCCGTCGTCGACAAGGATCGCCGCCTGACGCTGCTAACGAACGGCGCGGCGCGGCCGGCTGAATTCTACGTCGCGCTCAACGCCTGGCGCGCCGTGCCGGGCAACCTAGGCGCATTCAGGCGCGATCTGGAGGCCGTCGACCTCGCCGGCTTCGACGCCTATGCGCCGCTGCCGACGACGCTGCACGACGTCGTGACGGAGGACAGCCGCTCGGTGGTCGATGAGGCCGTCGACCTCGCGCTCGAGACCTTGCCGGGCGAGATCGTGCTGCCGATACAAGTCGTCGAGGCGATTGAGCTTCTACGCGTCCGGCAGGGGCTCTACCTGCGCGGCGACTGGCAGGCGCTCGCAGTGCGCGAGGCGAAGAAGCGGGGCCGCCGGATCGGCGTCAAGGATGGCGCCAACTGGCGGCCATGCCTGCCGCAGAGAGGCCAGCGCGCGGCTGCCTACGCGCGCTCGGAAGAAGCGCGCGAGCGCTGGACGGTCGCAGCCCCAGCGCTCGTGCTAGCCGAGCTGCAGAAGAACGAGACGGCACTCGCGAAGCTACGAAGTAATGCCGGTCGGATTCCGCCGTTCGAGACGGTCAGCACCTAGCCGCGCCCGCCGCTGGCGTTTTCTCTCGACAAAGCCGAAAATTTGAGGCTGAGGCGTGAGCAAAGGCTCGATTGAAGGTTTTGCTAACCCCTGTTGGGCGTGGGGTAATTCTCTCTTATAACCTTATAACCTCGAAAACACACCCCTAAACTATATACGTACTCTACATCGTGCAGTGTACTCTACATCATGCATGTACTCTGCAGCACGCACGACGCCTTCGCTATAGAGTTTTGGCGATTTGTTCGAGGTTGGGTTCACGGCAGAGGCCGCCTCGTCGATGCTGCGCAAGGTAGTGCGCACCGCCATGCGCATGGTGGAGTGCATGGCGGCGCGCGTAAGGCTGAGTTGCGCTACAACCTGCGCGTTGCATCGAAATCGATGCGATTCCATCGACTTTGAAATAAAATTACAGCCTATAAGTGTTTGATACAATTGCGTTATTTGACTAGGGCGTGCGAAAGTTAAGTCCTTGATTTCATTGGGCTTTGATGGTAGCCTTGGTAACTACATAACGAATTGATTTCATTACACTTTTCGACACGAGCCCTGACTACAAGAAGCAGTCGACCTCGTAGCCATGGGGATGGAAAGTATAGCAATATCAAATATATGGGGGGTAGTCTTCAATTCTTGGTTGAGTGGGTACCCTCCGGGCGCGGCCGCGGTGGTACGGGGCTACCTGTTGCCCCGGTTGATCGCGTAATTTCGTTTCGTAGTTCCAAGGATTTAGACATAAAATTGCGCCCCGTTTTTGGTGTCCATTTACCCACAACCTAGAGGTTGTACTGGCCAAACCTGGGGATTAGGAGCAGGTTGGGTCCACCTCGGAGATCCCTCACCATGCCCCGTCGCGGTCCCATTCAGCGTGAGACGCCGGCCTTTGAGCTGGTCCAGCCAATTATCCCGGCTGATCTTCCGCCCCCACCCAGTCACCTCAGTGAGACGATGCAGGCGTGGTGGATCCAGGTCGTCGCTGACTTCAACCTCGACAGTCATCATTTGAAGCTCTTGGAGGCCGCGGCCGATGCTTGGGATCGAATGACGACAGCGCGCGCTGAGCTGCTGCGTGATGGTCTCACGGTCAAGGGTCGATACGATCGCGTGCCGCATCCGGCGGTGAACATCGAGCGTGACTCGCGGTTGGCGTTTGCGCGCATCCTCCGAGAGCTTGATCTTGACGCCGATCCGCCGCCGGACCGGCAGGAATGGCGTCCGCCGGCGATCCGATCGAATAGACGACGCTGATCCTTTACAACGCTGCGCTGACGGCGTTTCAATGGTGCGCTTCCGCCCTCCGGGAGAATCACCATGCCGTACAAGCGTCGGACTTCGAAAGAACGTGACGGTCGTATCACACCCCGCGCCGTTGAGCTTTTTGAGCGGCTCATGCGGCTTCCTCGGCCGGTGAAGTGGACGCCCGAGAATAGAGACCTTGAGCTCCAATTCGATCGTGAGCTCGGCTTGATGCCCCATGAGCCGCATCCCGTTTTCGATTGCAGCCATCCTCAACCACCGATGTGGATGAATGAGCGGGATAAGATCGCGGACTGGCACCGGTCGCGGCAAATTCGGCTCGAGTTGGAGCGGGTGCTGCGCGAGCGGCGCAAGGCACGGCGAGCAATAGCTGCGCAATCTGCACCACGGCCGTCGGAGCCCTCGCCGGCAGTGTCGTCTATGGATGGGTCATGAACGTCCCGTTGCGGCCGCCGCCGGGCTGGAGTTTCTACTCCCGGGCAGCCTGGACCGAGCTCCAGCTGCAATTCCGTTTGCCGCGAGAACCCGTCATCAGCACTCGCCTCCGCGATTATGCTTCGCAGGAAGAGATCGATACCGTCATCGCCGCGGTGCAGCAGATCCGGCGTGAGGTGATCGCGGTGGAGAAGCGCCCGGCTGTGAAGAGCGCGTCTAAGGCGGCGCGGGACGATGCTGCTTTGGCTATGATCTGGGCTGCTGCGGATCGGCAGGAGCTCAACCGGTTGCTGACGGACCTGCGCCGCGGGGAGATGCCTTCCAATTTCAACGGTCGCATGATCGCGCTGCCGCAAGGGCCCGCGCGGGAGCTTCTGCTCCAGATTCGCGCGCGCTCCGAGGCCGCTCGTGAGGCGGCGATCGAGGAGCTCCGCCGGCAATGGACGCCGCCCCCGGTCGATGATGCTGCCTGGGAGGAGAATCTCCGATTGATGGCGCTGAGCGGCGTTCGGGTTTACCGCAAGTGGCTGCTCCCCAGTGAGAAGCGGCTATCTTCGTCGGTGCAGTGCCGGCTGATTCGCGAACGGCAGGATCGATTTCTCGACGCCCACCCCGAGCGGCTGGAAGCGGTTCGCCGCAAGGTGGAGGAAATGAAAAGAAAGCCCCCGACGGTGGTCGAGGGCGAGGGTTGAGAAGGGGGGAATGAAGCGGGTTCACTCTTCGCACAAGGGTCCCGCAAATGCACAAGTCCCAAACGCCAATTTCGCTTACCGACGATCAGTTGACCGAGGTTTTTCGTTTGGCGTCACCGCTTCGACCGGATCAGCGATCGGCCTATCTCGAAGACGTGGCGGCGACTCTAAGTCAGGCGCCTTATCTGGAGGATGGTGTCGTCTATAGAGTCTGTCGTGAGTCGCAGCGCAAGTTTTTCGATCCGCCCGAGCTCTCGCACGACGTCAGCAAATATCGCTGAGCATCACTGCCGCTCCGGTCAGGCAGGGCGCCGGATATAACACGCAGCTGTAAGTTACAGCGAGCTGCGTCAGCGACGCTTTCCCCGTCGGGCTTGGGGCGTTAATGCGAACGACGCGACCATCTTGCCGCTTGGTTATCGATGCACCGGCCCAAATCTTCTTACCGGTCACCAGCTCGTGCAGGCGCATGATCTCACGCCGCCAGCCCGCTGTCGTGGCCAGCGGGCTCTCCGCGCTCGTTGAGATACTGCGCCCCTCGTCATTGCTCATTGAGCAAAACGCGAGCCGACGTCCGAACGGCTGGGTGTGGGTGATAACCAGCCGGATCGGCTTGAGCCAGCAGCGCTTGCAACCGCTCTTAGATGCGAGACGATCCCCGCGCTGCGCATTTTTTACAATCGCGACACTGTAAAAACTCCTTGCGAATCAAAGGGCATCACGATTCAGAACAATTCAGGTCTGCCCCAAAAGTGCCGCACGCAAGCATGCACAAGCCCTTGCATTGTCAAACGCCCACATCTCGCGGCATTGGCGACAAAGCGCTTTTTTGGGAGGTGTCAAAACCGGGCCGCTAGAAATTCCGTGAGCCCGCCGCTCGAACGCACGTTTGTCTGGCAGCGTGCGGGCGTGGGAATTCCGCTTTGGTCCGCCCCAGACGAGATGTGATCCGCGCCGAGCATCGCGCCCTGCTGCGCGCCGACGAGAGCGCGCTTCGCGAAGCCGATCGAGAGATAGTTCGTACTCGTTGACGCGCAGATCGGAGGGTCCGCTTTCGGGAGCAAACCGGAAAAACATACGCTCGTTCTGAGCCTTACCGCTTTTGACCCAAGCGGTCATTCGGAAGCATTCACTCGACTTGTCTAGTCGGCCTTAGATGCTATGGGGCGAGCGGCGAGGTAATCGCACCATCGTCGCACCAATCGAACGATGGAGTGCCCCCATGCCGCGGCAGCTGAATGATTTGAGCCGATCCCTCGTGGCTCTTGAACAA
>Ga0306926_10004150_pt1 | contig 15171 bp, 13 predicted proteins | sample flu12Cox44000178_FD_203759 | JGI IMG/M metagenome (GOLD analysis project Ga0306926, IMG submission 203759) | Lab enrichment of tropical soil microbial communities from Luquillo Experimental Forest, Puerto Rico - flux8day.12C.oxic.44.000.178 (v2)... | ecosystem: Environmental > Terrestrial >...
TGCGCAAAGGAAGTAGTCTGGATGCGCTTATAGACTAAGCGTGTCCAATGACGCGGCTTCCGATTCTTGACCTGGATCCAGTGCTTTTCACGGCCGCTGCGGCATGGCCAATCGCGATGCTTGCTGACTAATTCTTCGAGTCCGAATTCACATGCTTTGCGGAACAGGTCCGGGCCTATCTCACCCTGTTTAAGATCGCTGACGAAAATTCCATCTGCCGGCCGCGGTATAGTCGCGCCAGATTTGTCTTGCGCAATGAAAGAGCCAGATTGCGCAGATTGTCGCCATCCGTTGCCAGCACGTCGAATCTTCATTGTGCTTGCCGGAATGGAATTACCGTTGCGCTCAACGCGCAGGCCGTAGCCGCCGTACTTGATCTCGTGAAGCCAATCTGAAGCCATCGGGAACCTTGGCTCCCGATGCCGGGATGCAGAAGTTGAAGGGTATAGGAATAAGGAGCCTCAGAAACAGGCAGCCAAGACCGATTTTGCGAAATCAATCGGTCACGAAACCTTTGCCCGACCCGTTCGTATTAAGGCGGTTGGCAGGGTGGCACCGAGGGATGGTTCGTGCGCCTCATATGGCTCGTACTGTTCGGAGTAGTGACCGTAGCTTGGCTGGCCGTGCTGGCCTGGGCCGCCGTTAAGTTGGTCGAACTTGTCCTGCCTTAGAAGACAAAATCAAGCCACTGCGCTGCTGCCATCGCCAAGCAGACAATCATTCCCCATAAGGCAAGGTTGATCTGTAAGACCTGTCCCATGCGTGCCTCCCGGCTCGCTTCATCGAAATGACTCGCGGTCATCGCGACCTGAGAACTTTAGCCAGCCGATTGTGGCTTAAGGAGAGCTTTCCACAGGGCTTTGATTTTCCAAAATTGCACGAAGCGTGACGTGGTGAACGATTGTGCGTTGCGGCATGGTCGAGCCCGCCAGCGCGGAAAACAGCACGACTGCACTATCCTACAATCTGAGCTTGGCCACATCGTTCTTCCGTTCTGTTCGTCAGGGCAAACACCTGCGTCCGTACGGTCGTCCCAAGCACAGCCTCAAAATTCAGCCAGGGATCGTGGTTCTGCGTGCCAGTCGAGGCGCGCGTTGTTGAGCGGGCCGGCAACGCGCTTTTTTTCGCGCGTTGCCTTCATGACGAATGCGGCTACTCTCTGAGTTCTAAGGCACTGTCTGCGCTAATTTTGCCCTCCATCGCCACGACGCCCCTCACAAGAATTGCAGCCAGCGCTAACACGATGGCGACGACCAGACCGCTCACCGCGGCAGTCAGGTATCTTTTCGACGCTTTTTCCATAGGCCCCTTCTCGCAACTGATCCTCCCCGGGGCCAGCAGGGGCGCGAGTCGCGGGGCGAAACCGTGACAGGCGGGCGGCAATCCAGCGGCGGGATCAAAGCCAAATTTCTGATTTTGAAAAGTTGGAGTGCGACGAGCAGATCGAGGAGCGAACTGCTGATGCCGCCGGAAGTTACGTGAAGGTCAAATCTACCAGCCGTTAACCCTCTCAGATCGCGATCGTCTGCCATTGACGGTGCCTGAAAGCATTGCCGTTAGGCTTACCGCGACTTTCGCCCCCGCCTTAACCCTTCGGCTGCGGCATTCGGCTATTGTGTTGAGAAGATTTGGATTTGAGATAATGCGTGCTGCATTTGTGCTGTTTATTTTGTTTGGAGCAACGGGAGCGGCTTTGGCCTCCGACACCGGCCCCGTGATTGTGATTCCCGGCCGTCCGGGCGTGCCGATCATGATCAACGGCGTGGACGCCTCTTATGCGGTCGTCGAAGGCGACTGGGGCCTTGCCAAGAACATCCATGTGCAGCCGACCGTTTACGGCGGCCGCGTCATCGATCTGGAGCCGCATGTCGGCCGTTACTATCCGAGTTCGGGCAGGTTGCCGGGCTACGGACGCCTGGAGATCGAGCCACCCGGCAGGCCAAAGCCCGCCGAGAGCTTTCATCAATCGTGGTCGGCACAATCGACGCCGCAGTCGCAAGAGCCTTCGGTACCGCTTTATCCGCCGCCGATCATCACCGCGCCGCCGGACGGCCAGTTCGGTGTGCCGCAGGATTTCAACAACCTACCGCGGGACTTCAGGGATCGAAGGCCCGGCAAACCTCACCCGTAAAATTCACGACGACAAGTACACACCGACAGGAGACAGGAATGCGTCAGTTGATTTCTGGATTGGCGGCGGCGGTCGCCGTGATTGCGGCGAGCGCTGCGCCCGCGAAGGCGTGCGGCGGCTTGTTCGATGTTTGCTCGCCTTGCGGATATGTCAGCCCGTGCGCGACCGCTTACGTGCCAGCCTACACCTATGGCGGTTGCGGCGGTTGCGGATGGTGCGGCGGCTGCGGCTGGTGGGGTTTCGAGCGGCTTCCCGATCCGGACGCGCAGTACCATTCCGCGGTGGTGGGATCGCCGCAGTATTACTACGTCAACCAGGGACCGACCTACACCGGTCCCGGCAATTTCGCGCCGTATCCGTACTATCAGGAGAGCGCGATCTCCGGCTGGGGATATCGCTACGCGCGGCCCCACTATCGCGGGCCACTCGTGCCGACCAAATAGCTGATCGCCGCACATCTTGAGAAAAAGACGCCCGTTCGCGACCGCGAGCGGGCGTCGATGTTTTTGCAGAGATTGAGGGTCAGTCGATCAGGCCGAGTTTGCTGGCGCCGATATAGAGCGCCAGCACGGCGGCGTTCGATACGTTCAGGCTTTTGATTTCGCCGGGCATGTCGAGCCGTGCCACCAGCTTGCAGGTTTCGCGCGTCAACTGGCGCAGGCCCTTGCCTTCGGCTCCGAGCACAAGCGCCAGAGGTTGGCTCAGCGCGACCGCGGCGAGATTTTCGCTGCCCTGGCTGTCGAGCCCGACCGTCAGGAAGCCGCGCTCGTTCAGTGCGGTGAGCGCGCGCGCGAGATTTTGCACGGTCACCAGCGGCACCATTTCCAGCGCGCCGGAGGCGGATTTCGCCAGCACGCCGGTCGCTTCGGGACTGTGGCGCGCGGTCGTGACGATCGCTTTGACCGCGAACGCCGCCGCCGAGCGCATGATCGCGCCGACATTGTGCGGATCGGTGATCTGATCGAGCACCAGCACGATGCCTTGCTGCGCCAGGCTGTCGACACCGGGCGAGGGCAGGGGGTCGGCCTCCGCCAACAGCCCTTGATGCACGGCATCGGGCCCCAAGCGCTGGTCGATCAGGTTCGGCCGCACGATTTCCGGCGTCACGCGGGTGTCGATGTGATCCTCGGCAAGACGCCGCGCGGCGTTTTCAGTTGCCAGAAGCTTGCGGATCCGCCGCTGCGGATTGGCCAGGGCGGCAGCCACCGTGTGCCAGCCGTACAGGATGACCGGACCGTCCGTTCCGGCCTCGTGGTCGCGCCAGCGCGGACGCCGGCCGGACTCGCGGCCCGCCCCAAGGCCCTTGGCGCGGGGACGGCCGAACTTCGGCTTTCGATCGCGATCGGTCATAGGCCAGCTTGTCTCATGGGTTCCGGACAATGGCAATTTGAGGCCCAAAGCCGTGATCCGGGAAAAGTGGGCCTGGTTTTCCTTGCGACAACGCGAGTGCGTTTGCGCACAGATCATGCTTAAACATCAGGGGCCTGCATATTTGCCGGTCTCCTTGGTTGACTTTGCCAGCCCGCTTCGCCCATAAACGCGCCCGACCGGGTGGCTCTTCAAGGAGGCCTGCCGGATTTCAGCGTCATCGATGGCCTGAACTCTGCCACTACGGCGGGTTAGATCGCGATGCTGTTGAGCGGGGGAGTGTCCCGAGTGGCAAAGGGAGCTGACTGTAAATCAGCCGTCTGATGACTTCGTAGGTTCGAGTCCTACCTCCCCCACCAGATCAACCTTCGCGCCCTGATTTCATTGAGATTTTGGTTTTAAAATCACCACCTCCGGCGTGGTCGATCAATGCCGAGGAACGCCGCAAGACGCTGTTGGCGATGCTGACGACGGGCGTCGGATACTGCGCATGCGTTCGGATCGAAAAGGAAACGGCGACGGCCGTGACCGCGAGGCTTTCCAAGTATCACAACAACCCGACCAAGGTGGCCACAAGCAACCCGGCGAACCCTGAGCGGACGCTTCTTGGATGGATCGTGCATTCGCAATCACAAAGGATTTTGGCGGTAGCGTTTAGCACGCGGGCGCATCGCAGTCTTGCGCCGCGGAGCGTTCAGGATGTCTCTGCGAACCTCAGTTCGCCAGCGGATCGGGTCGAAACTGGATGTGCACCGCGCGTGGCATTGAGCCTTTGCCGCCTTCCTTGAGCCAGGGCGTGCGGTCGCCGTTCGTGCTCCACAATCCGCGGCCTTTCCAGCCGCCGTTCGGATCGTCGATCCGCCCATCCAAGCCCTTGGCATAGAAGCTGATCGGGTAGGGAATCCGGATCGTGATCATCTTGCCGTCCTTTAGGGCCACGAAGCCGTCGCCGAGATTGGCGGTGGACATCGGGATGTTCTCGCCCAGTCCGGACGTGTTGTGCTGGTCGACCCAGGTGTAATAGCTCGACTCAGCGCTGTTCTCGCCGAGGCCTTCGAAACCGGGGCCGGGGTACTGATAGATCGTCCAGCCCTCCGGGCAATGATTGCCGGTAGCGTTCGGCCCATTGAGCGGGCCTTTGCACTTGCGGCGGTCAAAGCTGCCGAGGTGGCCACTCGATAACGATGCCCAGACCACGCCGTTCTTGTCGATATCGCCGCCGCGGATTCCGAACGCCGGCGCGGGAACGTTGTACACTTCCGACAATCCGGTGGCCGGGTCGAATCGCAGGACCCCCGGCGTGCCGCCGAAGACGCCGACCGTGTACCAGATCGAGCCGTCGACCGGTGACGGCATCACTGCGTAAGGTCCCGAACCCGGAACGATCCGCTTGTCCTTGTTAGGATCGAGCGGGACGTTGGGCTCGACATAGTCGTCGCGCTTGCCGTTGCCGTTGGTGTCGAGCACGAATGGCGACCAGCCTTGCGACTTCGCTGCATCGCCGGTTTCGTCGAACACCTTGGTGTTGATCCAACCGGCAACCGGGCCGGTTCCGCTAAGCCACAGCGTGTCATTGGCGTCGTAGCCGAACTGCAGGTGATGGGTGGCAAAGCAGGTGTTGATAAAGCTGTACTTCATCGTTTTGGGATCGAGCATCGCCACCTGGCGCGCCGACTTTTCCAGTGGGAACACCTTGGCCGACGGATGGTCGGACCCTTGCTTGCAGAACGCCGGATTATCCATGCCGCGCACGGTGGCAGAGAGCCAGAGCCGGCCTTTCTCGTCGAACATCGAGTTGTGGTTGTTCGCTCTCGTGTCCCAGAGCTTTCGGTCGCCCCAATAGGCCGACGGCTCGAGCGGCTTCACGCTGGCGGCGTGTCCAGGGCCTAGCGATTCCGGCATTTCAGGATCTGCGACCGGCATCTTGAAGAACGACACTTTGCTCGTCTTCGGATCCAGGATCGGCATGTTGTCGGTCGAATATTCCGGCGAGCCGTAAAGCGGTCCATAGGCATTGACCGTCGGATTGCGCCGATCTGATGAAATCAGATCGTGTAGGTATTTGTCTGGCGTCGACCACTCCCAGGAGGTGATCACAATATTGCGTTCGACGCCTTGCGGGCGTGGCGGCTTGTCCTTGGGTAGTTCGCCCCTCGCGACGCGGTCGGTCCAGTCGCCGAGATATTTGAAGGGGGCACCGCCGAAGATTCCGGCGAGATAGTTGGTCATCTGCTCGCCCGACTGCCCCGATTGAACACGCCGCATCCAGGCCGCTGCGCCGGAATCGAACTTCCCGAAAGTTCCAGGGACCGTGCGGGTGGCTTCCTGGCCGAGCTGATGACAGCCGATGCAGCCCAAGTTCTTCATCATCTTCAGCCAGTCAGTCTGCGTCAGCTTTGCGGGAATGTCGCTCTTGCCGCCGAATTCGCCGGCCGGTGGAATTTTCATCATCACGTACCAGTAGATCGCCGGATAATAACGCGCTGCCGCCGCTTCGTTCGGCGCCGGCACCGCGGTGTGGTTGAGCAGCTGGCCCGGCTTTGCGGCGAGCTTGGGCGAATCCACCAGACCATAGCCGCGCACCCAGACGCTGTAATTGGCTGTCGGTAGATCGGGAATGAGATAGCGGCCGGAATCGTCGGTAACGACCATGCGCGCGAACTTGGTGGGCAGCTCGGTGGTCTCGGCGATCACCCAGACCCCGGCTTCGGGCCCCGATGCCCCGACAACGGTGCCGCCGATGTCGGTGGCGCCGACCGTTACGGCTTGCTGGGCATACACTGCGGTGGGAATGACATTTGGCAGCACCGTCAAGCCGGCAAACATCGTCAACCGCGCAAGCGCTTTGGTTACGAACATGGTTTACCTCCCAGCGTGGAACCGGTTCTCTGGCCGGCTTGCCGTCGTCGGCACTTTAACAAAGAGGTCGGCAGCGTCCAATGGCATGAATGAGCCCTTAAACTCACGTCCGCGTACGGCGCTGGCTGACGCCCGCGGTTCGTCGGACGTCCGCTTCGACCCAGCTCGGACGCGCGGCATAGACGTCGGCTTTTGGGGGTAGGGCGGATTTGCCGTGTGGCGGGACCGCGCTTCAGCTTTTGACCCACAAGAGACATGGACGCTCTGGGCTTCGTCGTTCAGCTATCGCTTGCGTCAAGGCGTGATCCTCCTGGAAGTGCGGTCGCCTAAATCGAGTCGTCAGCAGGCAGGTGGCCCAACTTAAATCGTCTGTAGCGCGGGCAGCTCATTGAGGTAAATCCGGATCGCCCGGCGACTTTCGACCCGAGCCGCTACAGCAACAGCTTCGGCCCTCAGCTATCATGCGAAACTTGTCGACGGACGCACGCATCGGATGTGGCCCTAGATGAGGATATTTTCGTGTGTCGCGGGCGCACCACCCATAAACCAATCGCCAAGCTTTACTTCACAGAAGATCACCTGCGCAAAAAAAGCTTGGCGCACCTCCCGCGGGCCTTGCTGGACAGTATTTATCCAACAAGCTAATTTCTATGGAAACTAAGTACCTCAGGGAGCAGACGTTGGCCGATGTGAGAACGCCGCGAGCCGTGTCGAAAATGCTGAACGCGGCATGGATGCGACCGTTCTTGTTCCTGGTTTTCATCGTCGTTGCCTGGGATCTGGCGATCCGGCTTTTCAAGATACCGCCCTATCAAATTCCCGCCCCTGCCGACGTCGTCGCCGTCTTGTGGCAAGATTGGCCGGAGCTGGCGCGTCAGTCGTGGCCTACGACCTATGCGACGATCTGCGGCTTCCTGCTCTCGGCGCTGTTCGGCATTCCCGTTGCCATGCTGATCGCGGGTTCGAAGACGGTGGAAAGTTACGTCTACCCGCTGCTTGTGTTCTCCCAATCGGTGCCGAAGATCGCGATCGCACCGCTGTTCGTGGTGTGGTTCGGATTCGGCATTTTTCCAAAGATCATTTCGGCGTTCCTGCTCGGATTTTTTCCTGTGGTGGTGTCCGCGGTGCAGGGCTTCAAATCGGTCGATCCCGACATGGTGGATCTTGCCCGCGCCATGCAGGGCAGCCGTTTCCATGTCTTCCGTGCGGTCGATCTGCCGCATGCGATGCCCGCGATCTTTTCGGGCTTGAAGGTCTCCGTCACGCTAGCGGTAGTCGGCGCTGTGGTCGGCGAATTTGTCGGTTCCAATTCTGGCATCGGCTATGTGTTGCAACGCTCGATCGGCACTTTTGACCTGCCGACGATGTTTGCAGCGCTAGTGATTCTGGCGCTACTCGGCGTGGTGCTGTTCTGGGTTGTCGATCGGATCGAACGCCTCGTGGTTCCCTGGCATGTCAGCCAGCGCGACGACATCATGGTTGCCGCTTGAGGTACGCCAGAAAAGAAAAGTAAGAAAATGCGGGAGGAAAACGAATGTTGAGGTGGACGGCAGTTTCAGCTGCTCTGATCTGGACGGCGCTCATTGCGGTACCCGTGAAGGCTGCCGACAAGGTCGTGTTGATGCTCAATTGGTATGTCTACGGCGAGCACGCGCCATTCTATTACGGCAAGGCCAAGGGGATTTACACCGCCGAGAACATCGATCTGGAAATCCAGGAGGGCCGCGGCTCGGCAGCGACCACCCAAGCCGTGGCAGCGAAAACCGCCAATTTCGGCTATGTCGACGTGCCGACCATGATGCGCGCAGCGGTGAAGGGCGCGCCCGTCATAGCTGCCGGCGTATTGTTGCAGACCAGCCCAATGTCGGTGATGGGCCTGACTGAGAAGAACGTTCGCAAGCCCGAGGACATCAGGGGGAAGACGGTGGCGATCACGCCGGCCGATTCGATGACGCAGATCTGGCCGCTTTTTCTGAAGAAGACCGGGTTGAAGGAGAGCGAATTTACGACGGTTGCCGGCGACGCTCAGACCAAGCTCAACGCGGTTATCAACGGCCAAGCGGACCTTTTGCTCGGCTACGTCATGGACCAATCGATGAAGATAAAGGACGCTATCGCCAAGGACGTTTACCCGATCAAATTCGCCGACTACGGCATCAATATGGTGTCGTCGGGGATCATTGCCAATACTGATTACGTCAAGGCCAATCCGGACCTCGTCAGGCGCTTCATGGCGGCAACCACTAAAGCGGTGGAGGCGGCCGAGAAGGATCCGAAGGCAGCGGCGCAATCGATCCTCGATGCGAACCCCAAGGGCGGCAAGATCGACACACTCACCCAGGGCTTTGAGCTGACGATTCCTCTATATCGCACGGCGGAAACGAAAGCGAAGCGCCCGTTCCAAGTGACTGACCAGAACATGACGGATTCCGTCAACCTGATGGTCGAGTACGGCGGGCTCGACGCCAAGGCTAAGGAAAATCCGAAGGCGTTCTACACCAATGAGTATCTGCCGAAATGACCTCTTGGTCATTTCGGGTCTAGTGCTATCGCGCCATCGCGGAGTGACGTCGCGACACCCATGGACCTTGAATGAGCGCGGGGAACAAGACCACAGGCCTTAGTCCATCAGCAGCGCATCTACGCGTGGTGGCCGATCGTGATGCGACCGCCGCCACATCGGCAATCCGTCTGACGGGCGTGTCGAAGACCTATCGGTCGCGCGACGGCGACGTCTCGTCATTGCAGCCACTGGATTTTCATATCAATGCGGGAGAATTTTTCGTCGTTGTTGGTCCCTCTGGTTGCGGGAAATCCACGCTTCTGAAAATGATTTCCGGGCTGTTGCCACCGTCGACCGGCAAGATCTTTGTCGAAGGGGAGGCGGTGACGGAGCCGCACGGCAATGTCGGAATCGTGTTTCAGAACGCGCTGCTTCTGCCCTGGCGCAACGTGCTCAATAACGTGATGCTGCCGATCGACATGAAGCGGCTTTCCCGCGAGGATTATTTGCCGCGCGCCAGAGCACTGCTCAAGCTCGTTGGGCTCGAAGGCTTTGAGAAAAAGCTGCCCTGGCAATTGTCGGGCGGGATGCAGCAGCGCGCCTCGATCTGCCGCGCGCTGGTGCACGATCCGAAGATTATCTTGATGGATGAACCCTTCGGGGCGCTCGATGCCATGACGCGTGAGCGCATGAACGTCGAGCTAATGCGTATTCAGCGCGAAACCGGAAAGACCGTACTTCTGATCACTCATTCGATTCCGGAAGCGGTTTTTCTGGCCGATCGCGTTCTGGTCATGACCGAGCGGCCTGGTGCGATCGCCGCGATCTATGACGTACCGCTGCCGCGTCCGCGATCGCTCGATGCCATGGCCGACCCCGTCTTTTCCGAACTGGTGCAGCGCATCCGCAAGCATTTCTTCACCCAAAGCGCGCTCGATTGAGGTCCGCCTGCCATGCCGCGACTAGCCGTGCGTAACATTGATTTTTTTGAACGATCCGTTGATTTTTCCCGGCTGTTTCGTTTCGGCGCCGTGGTGGTGAGATCAGCCTCGCAGCTTTTTGTTCGGGTAGAAATCGAGATCGAGGGCGGCAAAACTTTCGTGGGCGCAAGCGCCGAAATGCTGGTGCCGAAATGGTTCGACAAGCGAGCCCATCTCTCTCCGGATCAAACGGTTGATGAACTTCGGCGTTCGCTTGAGATTTCGCAGGGACTTTACTTGGCGAGTTCAAGTTTCGACACCGCCTTCGGCCATCATGCTTCTCGCATCGCGGCGCAGATTAAGGCATGCGCAAGAGAGGATATACCATCCCTTGCGGCGATGTTCGGCCCGGCGGAAATCGACAAGGCCATCATAGATGCGCTGTTGCGAAGCGCTAATATCGATTTTTTTAAGGGAATGACGGCCAATATCGCCGGAATCGACGCGCGACTAGCGCGCGATCTTGGAGATGAGGACATTGCGCAATTTCTTGCCCGGCGGTGCAGGCTCGATCGAGTCGCGATCCGGCATACGGTCGGCCTCGACGATGCCATCGAGGGCGAGACCGGCCTTGGCGACGTCGAGCAAAACGCCGGCGCGCGCTATTTCAAGCTCAAGCTTGCCGGCGATCCGGACGCCGATGCCGCACGCCTGATCCGCATCGGAAAAGCGCTCGCAAAGCTTGCCTACGACACTCGCGTGACGCTTGATGCCAACGAGCAATATTCTGATTTCGCGTCGTTGCAAGATCTCGTGAATCTCCTTCGCAACAATACCGCGCTTGAGCCGATTGCAAGCCGGCTTCTCTATATCGAGCAGCCAATGCCGCGCGATGTCACCCGCACCGTACCGCTTGGCGCGCTCGCGGCATTCGACTTCATCATCGATGAAGCCGACGACTCCTATGGCGCGTTTCCTGCGGCACGCTCGCTCGGCTACCGCGGCATATCCTCCAAATCGTGCAAAGGAGTCTACAAATCGATCTTCAATGCGACCCGCGCCGCGAAGTGGAGCGAGGAGCGCGACAAGTTCTTCATTACCGGCGAAGACCTCACCTGCCAGGCCGGAGTATCCGTGCAACAGGACCTTGCTCTGGGCGCCTTGATTGGGATGACCCACATGGAGCGCAACGGCCACCATTATGTCGATGGCTTCGGGGAAACGCCCGAAGAGGAAGCGAATGCCTTTCTCGCTGCCCATCCTGACCTCTATGCGCGAGACGCCGGCAGAGTGCGGCTTGCCATCAATGATGGTGATCTCATGACGGGATCGCTGGTAAAGCCGGGCTTTGCGACCGGCACCCATCCGCTGTGGGCAACGATGTCACCGCTTCGACAACCAAATGCAAAAACTCTCAAGGAGCTGATGCCATGACGACACAACGCCTCGGCTTGATCATGAACGGGGTGACGGGTCGCATGGGGCTGAATCAACATTTGATCCGCTCAATCATCGCGATTCGCGACCAGGGTGGCGTGAAGCTGTCCAGTGGCGCCCGCATCATGCCCGATCCCGTGCTGGTTGGCCGCGATCCTTCGAAACTCGAGGCGCTCGCCAAGCGCTTTGCGGTGGAGCGCTGGACCACCGATCTCGACGGAGCGCTCTCCGAGAAGCGAGACACCGTATTCTTCGATGCCGCGACGACGCGGGGCCGTCCCAGTTTGCTGACCAGGGCGCTCAACGCCGGTAAGCACGTCTATTGCGAGAAGCCGACCGCGACCAATCTCGAAGAGGCGGTTGCGATCGTAAAGCTTGCCAATGCCAAGGGGCTCAAGCACGGCGTGGTGCAGGACAAGCTGTTCCTGCCCGGTTTGAAGAAGCTCGCTTTCCTGCGTGATTCCGGATTTTTCGGCCGCATGCTCTCGGTGCGCGGCGAGTTTGGGTACTGGGTGTTCGAAGGCGACTGGCAGGAAGCGCAGCGACCGTCCTGGAATTATCGCAGCGAAGACGGCGGTGGCATCATCCTCGACATGGTCTGCCACTGGCGCTACGTGCTCGACAATCTCTTCGGCGAAGTCGAAAGCGTGGTCTGCACCGGCTCGACCGACATCCCGGAGCGCTGGAACGAGACAGGCAAGAAGTACGAGGCCACGGCCGATGATTCCGCCTACGCAACCTTCCGCCTCAAGGGCGGGGTGATCGCGCATATCAATATGAGCTGGGTGACACGGGTTTATCGCGACGATCTTGTCACCTTTCAGGTTGACGGCACCCACGGGTCGGCAGTCGCTGGTCTCACCGACTGCATGATCCAAACACGTCAGGCGACGCCGCGACCGGTGTGGAATCCCGACGAAAAACGCCTGCATGATTTCTACGCCGATTGGCAGAAGCTGCCGGAGAACGCCAATTACGACAACGGATTCAAGGAGCAGTGGGAAATGTTCATCCGTCACATCTGTGAGGATGCGCCCTATGGATTTACGCTGCGTGAAGGCGCCAAGGGCGTGCAGCTGGCCGAATGCGCGCTGCAAAGTTGGCGCGAACGGCGCTGGATCGACGTCGCGCCGATCAAAATGTGAGGGAAGCTCGCATGAACAAGCCGGCGATGCCTATCTCGTCCTTCTCGCTGAAGCTGCCGGTTACCAATGGTGCAATGGAAACCTATCGGTTGTCAGCCACCCGCAGCTTTCCCACAGAACTTCAAGGCACGCTCAACCGGGTAGCGTTTTCGGCCGCCCACGTGGTTTCGGATCCGCTCGGCGATACCGACCCATGGTTGACCGCGGCGATCGACTGGGAAAAAACGATCGCATTCCGCGAACACATTTGGAACCTTGGCTTGGGTGTGGCCGAAGCCATGGACACTGCACAGCGTGGCATGGGGCTTGATTGGCCCACCTCACTCGAACTGATCCAGCGCTCGATGCGCGCCGCGAAGGCACGGGGCGGCGCGCTCGTGTTCTCCGGCGCCGGGACCGACCATCTTGCGCCGGACGATGCCAAGAGCGTCGACGATGTGATCCGCGCCTATGAGGAGCAAATTTCCGCGGTGGAGAAAGTCGGCGGTCGCATCATTCTGATGGCCTCGCGCGCGCTCGCCAAGGTCGCCCGCGGTCCAGACGACTACGCGAAGGTCTATGACTATGCGCTGTCTCAAGTAGCCGAGCCTGTAATCATTCACTGGCTTGGCGACATGTTCGATCCGGCGCTCGCCGGCTATTGGGGTTCATCCGATCTCGACCGGGCGATGGATACGGCGGCTGGCATCATTAATGCCAACGCGGCGAAGGTCGACGGCGTCAAGATCTCCTTGCTCGACAAGCAGCGCGAAATCGACATGCGCCGCAAACTTGCCGCGAGCGTCAAAATGTATACTGGCGATGATTTCAACTATGCCGAACTAATCGCCGGCGACGCGCAGGGCTATTCCCACGCGCTCCTGGGTATATTCGATGCGATTGCGCCGGCAGCGTCTTACGCGCTGTCGCGGCTGGCAGCCTCTGACATGCAGGGCTTTCATGACGTGCTCGGACCGACGGTGCCGCTGTCGCGCCACATTTTCAGGTCGCCGACACGGTTCTACAAAACCGGCATCGTATTCATGGCTTACCTGAACGGGCATCAGGATCATTTCACCATGGTTGGGGGACAGGAGAGCGCGCGCTCGACGCTGCATCTGGCTGAACTCTTCCGGCTCGCCGACCAGGCGGGTCTGCTCGCCGATCCCGAACTTGCCATCCGGCGTATGAAGGCCGTGCTGGCGGTTCATGGTTTGGAAGCGTGATGCGGGATTTTTCGGCAGATCATCGTTGGCTGTCGCTCAACACCGCGACCGTTCGCAAGCAGGGTGACTTGTTGGCGATCATCGAGGCATGTGCGCGTCATAACATTCGCGCCATCGATCCCTGGCGTGACCAGGTCTCCATTGTGGGGGTGGGACGCGCGGCGCACGCGGCACGCGATGCCGGAATCGCTCTTTCCGGCTATTGCCGCGGTGGCATGTTCACATCTGACGCCGCGCGTCGCGTTGAAGTGCGCGACGACAATCGCCGGGCGGTCGATGAAGCCCATGCACTTGGCGCCCCCTGCATCGTGCTTGTGGTCGGTGGCCTGCCGCAATACTCGCGGCCAGGAAGTGCGCCCTCCAAAAACATCGCTGGAGCGCGGGCCCAGATCGAAGATGCCATCGCCGAAATGATGGAATACGCGAAAACGGCAAGAGTGCCGCTAGCTATAGAACCGTTGCACCCGGCCTATGCGGCCGACCGCGCTTGCGTGAACACTACCCGGCAGGCGCTCGATATTTGCGACCGTCTCGATCCGGGCCGCACCGGCGTGCTCGGCGTTGCGCTCGATGTGTACCACATCTGGTGGGACCCGGATGTGCTTTCGCAGATGAAGCGGGCCGGCAAGGACCGCCTTATGGCGTTTCATGTCTGCGATTGGCTGGTGCCGACCACGGACATTCTTAATGACCGCGGCATGATGGGCGACGGTGTCATCGACATTAGGTCGTTGCGCCGCGCGGTCGAACAAGAGGGCTTTGACGGCTATTCCGAGATTGAGATCTTCTCCAATCGCTGGTGGTCGAGGCCGATGGACGAAGTGCTCAAGACCTGCATCGAGCGGCATCGCACGGTGGTGTAACAATCGTCGAGCTGGACGTGTAGCTAATGCAGAAAGACCCGGCAGCGCTGCCGGGCCTTGTCGTTTTTCTTTTGAGCGCTGAACGGTTGGACTCAGAAGTCCATGCCACCCATGCCGCCGCCCGGAGGCATGCCGGCCGCAGGCGGCTGCTTCTTCGGCAACTCCGCCACCATGGCTTCGGTGGTAATCAGGAGTGCCGCGACGGACGCTGCGTTCTGGATCGCCACGCGAACCACCTTGGTCGGGTCGATGATGCCCTTGGAGATCAGATTGGCGTATTCGCCGGTCTGGGCGTCGAAGCCGTAGGAGTACTGATCCTTTTCGAGGATCTTGCCAACGATCACCGAGCCGTCCTCACCGGCATTGACCGCGATCTGGCGGGCAGGGGACGACAGGGCCTTGCGCACGATCTCGACGCCGGTCTTCTGGTCGTCGTTCTTGGTGCGCAGGCCCTTGAGGTGCTCGGAAGCACGCAGCAGCGCAACGCCGCCGCCCGGCAGGATACCTTCCTCCACCGCAGCGCGGGTCGCGTGCATCGCGTCATCAACGCGATCCTTGCGCTCCTTGACCTCGACCTCGGTCGCGCCGCCGACGCGGATCACCGCGACACCGCCCGCGAGCTTGGCCAGACGCTCCTGCAGCTTCTCACGGTCGTAGTCCGAGGTGGTCTCCTCGATCTGCGCCTTGATCTGCGCCACGCGGGCCTCGATGTCGGCCTTCTTGCCATAGCCACCGACGAT
>Ga0306926_10004155_pt1 | contig 15166 bp, 16 predicted proteins | sample flu12Cox44000178_FD_203759 | JGI IMG/M metagenome (GOLD analysis project Ga0306926, IMG submission 203759) | Lab enrichment of tropical soil microbial communities from Luquillo Experimental Forest, Puerto Rico - flux8day.12C.oxic.44.000.178 (v2)... | ecosystem: Environmental > Terrestrial >...
CCAATCGGGCTACGCCGAGCTGACCGCGCAGCTCAGGCAGGCCGGCCCCGAGGGCGCCAATGGCCCCAATCCGAAGCCGCCGGCCGGTCGTCCTACGTTGAAGAGCTTGCCGGCCGTCGACCGCGCGCTGCTGCGCGCGTCGACCGTCGAGATTACCAAACTGGAGCGCTACATTCCCTTTCTCGCGACGGCCGCAAGCGTATCGCCGTTCATCGGGTTGTTCGGCACGGTCTGGGGAATCATGACGTCGTTCCAAGGCATCGGGCAGACCGGCTCGACCAACCTCGGCATCGTCGCGCCCGGCATCGCCGAGGCGTTGGTCACGACAGCCGCGGGCCTGGCGGCGGCGATTCCGGCCGTCTGGTTCTACAACCTCTTGACGCAGCGCGTGAAACTCTTCGCGAGCGAGATGGATGACTTCTCGATGGAGTTTCTGAACATCAGCGAAAGGAACTTCACCTAGTGCCCAAAGTGCAGGCGCCGGGTGAGACTGCGCCGGGACGCGGCGGGCGGTCGCGGCGGGTGTCCACGTCACTGGCGGAAATCAACGTGGTTCCGCTGGTCGACGTGATGCTCGTGCTCCTGATCATCTTCATGGTCACGGCACCGATGATCCAACGCGGCGTCGACGTGAAGCTGCCTGTCGCCAGACGCGCTGCACAGCAGATTCAGGGCGAGCGCGTGTACGTGACCGTGCCCGCGACGTACCGTCAGAACCATCTGGTCTATCTCGGGGACGAGGCCATACGGCTCGACATCCTCCAGGAGCGCGTCCGCCAGAAGGTCGAAAACATGTCCGAGAAGCAGGTCTACCTCCGCGGCGACGCCTCGGTCACGTATCAGGAACTGATGGAAGTCTTCGATCGGCTGAAGGCCGCCGGCGTGGTCAATGTCGGCCTCGTGACGCGCGGGGAGGGCGAGCGCTAAATGGACGTGACCGACGTGCTGCGCGATCGCATGGACGCGCCCGAAGGACTCCGGCGGATGCTGACCGCGTCCCTGTTCGGTCACGTCGCGTTGGTCGTCGCGCTTCTGATCGTGCCGGGATCGCTCATACGAGCGAAACCGCAAGGGCCGCGAAACATCATGACCATCTCGCTGAGCGGGACCGGTGAAGGTCCGCACAACGGCGGGTTCACCGCGGCAGCCGCGCAGCCTGTCCAGGTCAAGGCGACGCCGGAGGAGGCCAAGCGCGAGCCCCCTCACGCGCCGGCAAAAATCCAGGAAATGGTCATGCCGACCAAGCCTGTCGCCAAGACCTCGAAGACCCCGCCCCCGGTCGTGAGAGAAGCGCCGGACGAGGCTCGAGGCCGCACTCCGACCCGCGGCGCGGAAACGAGCAAAGGGAACGCCGTCGCGTTCACCGGTGCCCGGGGTCAGGGCTTCGGGCTTTCGACCGGCGGCGGGGCAGGCACCGGATCGACGCTCGACGTCGCGGACTTCTGCTGCCCGGAGTACATTGCGACGATGATCGATCGGATCCGCAGCGCGTGGCAGCAGAATCAGGACGCGAGGGGCGATTGCATCGTCAAGTTCACGATCCAACGGAGCGGGCAGATCGCCGACGCGTCGATTGAAAGATCGAGCGGATCGACGCTGCTCGACGTCGCCGCCTTGCGCGCCATCGTGGTCACGAAGACGCTCAACCCCCTTCCGGCGGCATTCACCAATCCCACGCTGACCGTGCACCTCAACTTTCAATACAAATGACCAAGACCATCCTCGCCCTGGCTCTCGCGCTTTCCGCGGTCCAGCTGCCGGCCCAGCAGCCCCAGCCGCAGCAGCCGACTCCACTGTCGCAGCAGCCGACAGAAATCGGTGTGGCCATTCCCAGCGAGCCAGGCGCGCAGGTGCGGCTGGCGGTTCCCGATCTCATCGCGCTCAGCTCGGACGCCGAGACGGTTGCGATCGCGCGGATCATCGGCCAAGTGCTGTGGGACGACCTCAACTTCGAGCGCGAGTTCAGTTTCGTCGCGCGCGACGCGTACGCGACGATTCCAAAAGCCACGTCGTTGATCGACATCCCGTTCGATCGCTGGCGCGAGCTGAACGCCGACGGTCTCGTCATGGGAACGGTGCAGAAGACCGGCAACCTGCTTCGCGTGGAAATCCGTCTGTTCAACGTGCGCACGCAGCAATCGGCCTTCGGCAAGGTGTACTCGGGGTCGCCGGCAAATCCGCGCTCCTACGCACACATGGCGGCCGACGAGATCTACCAGACGCAGCGCGCGCTGAAGGGCGTCGCCGAGAGCAAATTGACGTTCGTCTCGGATCGCGACGGCGAGCGGATGTCGGGCACCGTCGAGAAGCGTGACGTCAAAGAGATTTACATCGCCGACTACGACGGCGACCGCCAGCAGCGTGTGACCGTCGGCCGGACGTTGAACGTCTTCCCCCGCTGGTCGCCGAACGGCCGCTCCATTGCCTACACGTCGTACCGGCGCGGCGCGCCGAACATCTTCGTGTCGAATATCTACGAAGCGACCATGGAGGAGGTGACCAAAGGAGCTGCCGAGAATTGGCTGCCCGCCTGGTCTCCTGACGGCTCGCGCTTCTGCTTCGCGTCGCCGAGGGAGGGCAAGGGTTATACCAATCTCTATCTTGTCAATCGGGACGGGACTGGCCTGCGGAAGCTGACCGACCACCCGAGCATCAATACGTCGCCGACCTGGTCTCCCTCGGGCACGGAAATCGCGTTCGTCTCGGATCGGACGGGGTCGCCGCAGATCTACGTGGTCAGCGCCGACGGCACCGGCCCGGCGCAGCGGATCACGACGTCGGAGAATTATGCCGACAAACCGACCTGGTCGTCATTGCCGTACAACGAGATCGCCTATACCGCGCGGACGGGCCCGGGCAACGACATCAAAGTGATCGACATGGCGACCCGAACCGTGAAGCAGCTCACCTTCGGCGAGGGAACGAACGAGAGTCCGGTCTTCGCGCCCAACGGGCGCCACGTCGCGTTCACATCCACCCGCTCGGGCAAAAAGCAGATCTTCACGGTCACGCGGGATGGCCGCGACGTGCGCCAGGTGACGAAGATTGGCAACAACGAGCAGCCCGATTGGTCGAAGTAACCATGCATCGACGGAAATTTCGGTGGGAGGAGTCACGATGAGAAAGCGGACGCTGATGGCCGTGGCCGTCACGTGTGTGGCGGCGACCCTGGCGTGTCACAAGAAAGTGTCGCCCGTGGCGCGGCCGTTGCCGCCGCCGCCGCCCGATACGACCACCCCATCGTCTCGGCCCCCGGCGCCGCCGGAGCCGGCGCAGGAACCGGTCGCGGTCCCGCCTGAGCCGGTTGCCAGCGACGCGATTTCCTCCGCGTCGCTCGACGAGCTGAATCGGAGCACTCTGCTGAAGCCGGTCTTCTTCGACCTCGACAGCAGCGATCTGACCTCCGCCGGCCAGAAGGTCCTGGATGACAACGCCGGAACGCTGAAGCGGTACGCGACCTGGACCGTGACGATCGAAGGCCACTGCGACGAGCGCGGCACAGCCGAGTACAATCTGGCGTTGGGCGAGCGCCGCGCCGCGGCCGCCCGCGCGTATCTCGTCTCGCTCGGCATTCCGGCCGATCGGCTGCGCACTGTCAGCTACGGGAAGGAGTTCCCGTTCGATCCGGGACACGACGAGGCGGCGTTCGCGAGGAACCGGCGCGCCCACTTCGTGATTACCGCAAAATGAATGACGTGAGACGGACATGAGACAGACACTGCACGCTGCGCTCGTCGCGGTTCCACTGATCGTTTCGTCTGCGGCGCCGGCATTTGCCGCGAACAAGGAACATCAACAGCTGATGGCGGATATCCGCATGCTGCAGGAACAATCGCAGCAGCTGCAGAATCTCCTCGGCGCGCTCAACGAGTCGATTCGAGCCGTCAACGCCCGCCTGGATCAGCAGACCGAGGCGACGCGGAAAGCCTTCGCCGACCAGAAGCTCGTCGTCGACAACCTGTCGAACGATGTCCGGGTCATTCGCGAGAGACTCGACGACAACAACGTGCGCATCGGATCGCTGACCCAGGAGGTCGAGGCGCTCCGCCAGGGATTGCAACAGGGCGCGCGTCCGACGACGACGAACGACGCTGACACGCCGATCGCGGGCATCGCGGCGCCGGCGGGGGGCACCCCCACGGTCGGTCAGTCGCCGCAGAAGACCTACGATTCCGCGAACGCCGACTACATGGCAGGCCAGTACGATCTGGCGATCATCGGCTTCCAGGAGTTCATCAAGGCATTTCCAAAGTCGGAGCTCGCCGACGACGCCCAGGTGTCCATCTGCAATGCGTATCTCCAGGACCACAAGGACCAGCAGGCGGTCGATGCCTGTGATCTGGCGATCCGGATGTACCCGAATACCAACTCGATTCCCGTGGCCTATTACCGCAAAGGACTGGCGCTCAGCAATCTCAAGAACGTGGCGGCCGCGCGCGAGGCGTGGGAGACCGTCGTCAAGAATTTTCCCGACAGTTTCGAGGCCACGCTTGCACGCCAAGGTCTCGAGCGGCTCAAACGTCCCGACTAGCCTCGTCCAGTCCGTCAGGTTTCGTCGTACAATCGGCGTCCTATGGGTTCAGTCAACAAAGTCATTCTGGTTGGCAACCTCGGGCGCGACGCTGAGCTGCGCTACACGCCGGGGGGTGCCGCCGTCGCCACGATCAACATGGCGACGACCGAGGTCTGGAACGACAAGGCCGGCCAGCGGCAGGAGAAGACCGAGTGGCATCGCGTGGTGCTGTGGGGTAAGTCGGCAGAATCGCTCACCGAATACCTGACCAAGGGCAAGCAGATCTACGTCGAGGGCCGTCTGCAGACGAGGCAGTGGGACGACAAGGACGGCAACAAGCGATACATGACGGAAATCCGGGGCGACCGAATCGTGCTGCTCAGTGGCGGCGGTGGACGAAGCGGGGCCGGCGTGGGTTCCTACGGCGGCGGCGCTCGAAGCCAGGCGGGTCCCAGTGCAGTTGGGTCAACAGGCGACGATCCGACGGCTCCCGTGCCGCCCGACGGCCCGTCCGAGCCGCTCACGGACGACGACATTCCATTTTGAATTGCTGATCGCGGATTGAATCGACCGACTGATTGAATCCCGCATTGAATCTCCCGGTCGATTGAGTCCCACGCAATGCCTTAGGGTTTGTCCGCCCTCCCGTATCTGTCTTCCAGGCGCACGACATCCTGCAGCTCAGGCGTCGAGACCTCGAAAATGTCGCTGTCCTCGATCGCCGTCATGCGATGGACAGTCCTGGGGGTGATGTGGACGCGCTCGCCGGGGCGCATGTCACGCTTTTCGAGCGTGCCGTCCACTTCGATTTCAAAGAGCAGCCTCCCCGAGTGCAGGTAGATCGTCTCGTCCTTCAAGGTGTGGTACTGCAGGCTGAGCGCATGCCCCTTGGCGACGTGAATCAGCTTGCCGACATAGCGATCGGTCGTGGCCCAGTGAAGCTCGTAGCCCCAAGGCTTCTCTACCCGCGGAATCTCGGTGCTCACGATGTCACCCCTCCGGTGATTCTGCCAGTTTGCCCGAGTTGCCGACCACCGTCAGCAGCTCACGCTCGATGTCGTCGACCGTCGGCAGCCGGAGGATCCGACGCGCCATCGCGCGCAGCTCGTCGCTCCTCACCTCGCGCAGCACCTGTTTGGCCACGGGAATCGCGCCTGGCGTCATGCTGAACTCGGTCAGGCCCAGGCCGACCAGGAGCGTCAGGAGCGCCGGATCGGACGCCATTTCGCCGCAGAGCGAGACCGGGATGCCACGGCGGCGGGCCGCGCGCCGCACCATGACGATCATCCGGAGTATCGCGGGGTGCAGCGGCTCATAGAGCCGCGAGACGCGCTCGTCCGCCCGGTCCACGGCAAGGCAGTACTGAATCAGATCGTTCGTCCCGATGGTGAAGAAGTCCACCTCGCGCGCCAGCAGATCCGCCGTGTAAGCCGCGGCCGGTATCTCGATCATGACGCCGACCGGCACGCGCGGAACCGTCTCGCCGCGGCGCAGAAGATCGGCGGCCGCCCCCGCCACCATCGAGCGCGCCTCGCGCAGCTGCTCGACGCTCGAGACGAACGGAAACATGATCCGCAGCTCGCCGTGCCGCGCCGCGCGCAGCAACGCGCGAAGCTGGACGCGAAATACCTCTGGCCGCGTCAGACTGAGCCGCAGGCCCCGCAAGCCCTGACGGCTCCCCCGCTCTTCGTCCGGCGTCCACCCCGCATCGAAGGGGTCTTTCATGAGCTTCGACGCCAGCTGATCTTCGTCGACGTCGAACGTCCGCACGGTCACGGATCCCGGCGCCATCCCCTCGAGCATTCCACGGTAGATTGCGTATTGGCGGTCCTCGTTCTCGATGTCGCCGGCGCCGCTCGCCAGCTGAAACTCCGTTCGGTACAGGCCGATGCCTTCGGCGCCTGCGTAGCGGGCCGCGGCGAGATCGTCTGGAAACTCGACGTTCGCGTCGAGGCGGATCCGCACCCCGTCGGCGGTCGTGGCGGGCCGGCGGCGGTCCGCCTCGGCGGTAGCCGCCGGCCGCCGGTCCTCCGCCGCGCGCGCAGCGCGGGCGATGTCTTCCGGCGTCGGATCGATGATCAGCTGGCTGGTGGAACCGTCGAGGACGATCATGTCGCCCGCCTGGACTCGCGAGCTCGCATCGTGCAGGCCGACGACCGCCGGAACCTCCAGCGACCGCGCCAGAATGGCCGTGTGATATGTTCGACTGCCCGCGTCCGTCGCAAACCCGCGAACGCGGCTCCAGTCGACCTGCGCCGCCAGCGAGGGCGTGAGCTCGTCGGCGATCAGCACGGACGACTCGTCGAGCTCGCGCAGAAGATCGCGCGGCGTCGACACGCCCTGGCGGAGGTTCATGCGGAGGCGGCCGACGAGGTCCGCGACGTCGCCGGTCCGCTCGCGCAGATAAGCGTCGGCGACCTCATCGAAGACCGCGCTGAACTCGCGGAAGACCTGTTGCACCGCCCATGCAGCATTGACGCGCTGCTCGCGCACGATCTCGGCCGCGCGCGGCACGAGCATGGGATCGTCAAGCATCAGCAGCTGCGCGTCGAAGAGCGAGGCGATCTCGGGGCGCCGGCGCCCGATTCGCGCGCGAATCTCGCGGAGCTGGTCGCGCGATCGGGCGCGGCTGGCCTCGAGCCGCTCGAGCTCGTGCTCGATCCGCGACGCCGGAATCTGGTAGCGCAGCACCTGCGCCCGCTGAATCAGAATCACCGCGCGGCCGGCCACGACGCCGGGAGACACGCCAATACCCATCAGACGCTGCATACGTCCTCGCCAAACCCGGATGCGACCAGCGCGACGAGCGCCTGCACCGCTTCGTCTTCGTCGGCGCCCTCGGCGCTGATTGTGATCGATGTCCCGCGGGCGGCGGCCAGCAACAGGATGCCCATGATGCTCTTGCCGTCCATCTCGCGAGCATCGCGCGCGACGCGGACCCGCGCCTGATAGCGCGTCGCGATGCGCACGAACTTCGCCGCCGCGCGCGCGTGCATGCCGAGCTGGTTGACGACGACGACTGTCCGGGATGTCATGACCGGCCAAGCTTCCTGGCCCACGACGGGCGCTCACGCATTGCCCTTGTCCCCGCGCAGGAAATCGGACGCCACCCAGATCGCGTTTCGACCATGCTCCTGCATCTCTTTCGCAACGGCCATCAGATCGGTCGACTGGCGCGAGCCCGCCAGCTTGATCAGCATCGGCAGGTTGACGCCGGTAATGACCTCGAGGCGATCCTTCGCGAGAAACGTCATGCCCAGATTGGACGGCGTGCCGCCGAACATGTCCGTCAGAAGCAGGACGCCGTCGTCGCCCCGAACGCGCTCAATCGCCTTCGCAATGTCCTCCCTCGCGTCGTTCACGTCATCGTGCCAGCCGATCGAGACCGCCGTGACATGCGGGAGATCTCCCACGATCATTTCAGCGGCGTTGACCAGCTCGGTCGCCAGCTGCCCGTGCGTGACAACGACAACTCCAATCACAACTGCCTATCGTAAGGCAGGAAGGGTGGCGTCAGGCCCGCCCGATGTCGCGGTGCCGTACGCGCACCCGCGCACCCTCGATGTCGGCAAACGCACGTTTCAGCCTTTCCGCAATCATGACCGATCGATGGCGCCCGCCGGTGCAGCCGATGGCCACGGTCAGGTAACTCTTTCCCTCCGCGATGTAGTGCGGCACGACGTACCGAAGGTAATCCTCCAGTCTGTCCATGAATGCGCGCGACGACGCGTCCTTCTCCATGAACGCGACCACCGCCCGATCGCGCCCCGTCCGCCGGCGAAGCGCGGGCACGAAATGCGGGTTCGGCAGGCAGCGGACGTCGAACACGAGATCGGCATCGAGGGGCACGCCGTGTTTGTATCCGAAGCTGAGCAGCGTGATGACAAGCCTCGCGCGAGTGCGTTCGCGCGCCAGACCCATGAAGAAGTGGCGGAGCTCGTGAACGGTCATGTCGGAGGTGTCCACGATCTCGTCGGCCATGGCGCGGATCACGTTCAGCCGCGCGCGCTCGTCGCGGATGCCCTCGGTGAGCGACCGGTTCTGGGCGAGCGGGTGCGGGCGGCGTGTCTCGCTGAAGCGGCGGACGAGGGCCGCATGGCTGGCCTCGAGGAAAATCAGGACGGGATTCAGGCGCTGCATCTTCCGCAACCGCCGGAACACACGGGGAAAGGACGACAGAAACCCGCCTTCGCGGACGTCGACGACAATGGCGACCTTGGCGATGTCGCCGCCGGCGCGCAACGACAGCTTCGCCAGCGTTGGAATGAGCGTCGTCGGGAGGTTGTCGACGCAGAAGTAGCCGAGATCCTCGAGAGCGCGAATCGCCTGGGATTTGCCCGAGCCGGAAAGGCCGGTGAGAATGATGAAGGGCTGCCCCGCCTTTCGGGTGGTCCGCCCCGTCGTTCGCCGATTCGCTGGTTGCTTCGCCCGCGGGGATCTCCTTCGGTGCTTGACCGGCCGTGTCACCGGCCCCCTCCCGACTCCAGGTCATCATCCTCGTCGTCGGCGGGGACCGGCAGAACCCCCTGGCGCAGCGTTTCCTCGAGGCGGTGCGCGAGCTCGCGGGCGGCGTGGTGACCGCGCGCTTTGAGCAGCTGATTGCGCGCCGCGACCTCGACGAGGATGGCGATGTTGCGCCCGGGGCCGACCGGCATCCTGATCAGCGGCACTCGCAGACCGAGCACGTCGTAGGAGTCGTCGTCGAGCCCCAGGCGTTCGTACTCACGCCCCGGATCCCACCGCTCGAGCCGGACCACCAGCTCGACGCGTTTGGAAGATCGTGTCGACGCGATGCCGAAGAGCTCCTTTATGTTGATGACCCCCAGGCCGCGGATCTCCATATGATGCCGCGTGAGCTCGGGGCAGGTGCCAATCAGAATCGTCTCCTGCCGCCGCCGGATCTCGACCGTGTCGTCGGCCACGAGACGGTGGCCGCGCACGATGAGATCGAGTGCGCACTCACTCTTGCCGATGCCGCTCTCGCCCACCAAGAGGACGCCAAGGCCGAGGATATCCATCAGCACCGCGTGGATCATCGTCCGCTCCGCGAGCGAGTCCTCGAGCATCGACGTCAGCTTCGCGATGGCCGTCGGCGTGGCGATGGGCGTCTTGAGGAGCGGCAGGCTCGCTCGTTCGGCCTCGACCACGAGTTCCGGTGGCGGCGTGAAACCGCCTGTGATCAGCACACAGGGGAAGTCGAGCGTCAGCGCGAGCCGGAGTGTTTGGGTGCGCGCCGCGGGGTCGAGGCTCTCGAGATAGCGGACCTCGCTCTCGCCGAAGATCAGGACGCGGCCCGGCCTGAGATACTCGTGAAATCCGGCTAGAGCGAGACCGGTCTTCTGAATGTATGGGCTCGTGATGAGGCGCTCGAGGCCGTCCACCCCCGCCAGGAGCTCCAGTGCCAGGCCAAACAGCTCGGGCCGGCCGCTGAGGAGCGCGGCGACGCTGACTCCTGGTGGTGAGGCCATCGGCGCGGACGACCTCAGTCTGGGGCCTCAGCCTGCACCAGCGTCAGCTCGCCGTTCGGACGCCGATACATGACGCTGAGCGTCGCCGTCTCCACGTCCCTGAACAGGACGACCCCGTCGCCGCCGGCGTCCACCTCTCGCGCCGCATCAGCGACGCTCATCGGTTTGATCGGCTGACGGGATGCGCGCAGGATACGCGGCATCCGCGCCGACTCGCGGCGGAGCGGGACCGGTGCCGGCGCGGCCGCCGTCGCGACCGCTTCGCCGGTCCGCGTGCTTCGGCCGCCCTTCCGCCGCCACTTCCCCTTCACCTTCTGCGCCTGCTGCGAGATTTTCTCGATAGCCTGCGAGACGGACGTCGACCACGCGGTCGTATCGGCGACGCCGTGGAGGAACTTCTCCCCTCGGGCATGGAGCGTCACGTCGACGCAGTGCCGATGCTTCTCACGCGTCAGGACGGCATGCGCCGACACCACCTGGTCGTTGAGGAGCCGTTCCAGTTTGACGAGCTTGCCTTCGACGAGGCGCCGCAGCGCAGGGGTGATGTCAACGTGACGGCCGGTGAGTTCAAGACGCATGGCTCTTGAGCGCGCGATCTGCGCGATTAGTACAACACCTTCCGCTGGTTCGATGTGGGAATCTTCAGCTCTTCCCGGTATTTCGCGATCGTGCGCCGCGCCAGCTCGAGCCCCTCTCGCTGCAGGATATTCACGATCTTCGAATCGCTCAGCGGCTTTCGCGGGTCTTCGTTCTCGATGATCTTCCGGATCCGTTGCTTGATCGTGACCGACGAGACGCTCTCGCCGTACATGCTGCTGATGCCGCTGTGGAAAAAGTACTTCATCTCGAAGACGCCCTGCGGCGTGTGCATGTACTTGTTGGTCACGACGCGGCTGACGGTCGATTCGTGCATGCCGATGTCGTTGGCCACGTCGCGCAGCACCAGGGGGCGCAGGTGCTCGATGCCGTGGTCGAGAAAATCGCGCTGAAAGTTGACGATGCTCTTCGCGACTTTGAAAATGGTCTTCTGCCGCTGCTCGACCGACTTGATCAGCCAGAGCGCCGATCGAAACTTGTCCTTGACGTACGCCCGCGTCTCATCCGTGTTGTCCGCGGCGCTCTTGTCGAGCAGACGCCGGTAGACCGGACTGATACGCATCTGCGGGAGACCGTCTTCGTTCAGGACGACGACGTATTCGTCCTCGACCTTCATGACGTAGACGTCGGGAATCACGTACTGGGACTGCGTCGGGTTGTAGCGGCTGCCCGGCTTGGGGTCCAGGTGACGGATGATCTCGATATGCTCCTTCAGATCGTCGATCGTCATCCCAAGCTTTCGGGCGATTTCCGGTACCTGGTGGTTCTGAAGGAGGCGCAGATGCTCCAGGACGACTTTCTCCGTCGGCGTGTTCTCGAGGCCGAGATGCCGGAGCTGAAGCAGCAGGCACTCCTGGAGGTCGCGAGCCGCCACGCCCGTGGGATCGAACCCCTGCACCAGCTTCAGCGCGCGCTCGACCTCGTTCACCGGCCACGGGCCCATGGCGGCCAGCTCGTCGAACGACGCCACGAGATACCCGTCGTCATCCAGGTTGCCGATGATCGCCGACCCGATTTCCCGCATCAGCGGGTCGTCGGTCTGCATCGAGAGCTGCCACAGCATGTGATCGGCGAGCGAGCTGCTGGTCGAGAGCGTGTTCTCGATCGGCGGCAGCTCCTTGACCTCCTGTGGCGCTCGCGGGCGGTAGCCGTCGTCCAGATAGTCGCCGAAAAAGTACTCATAATCCTGGTCATCCCAGGAGTCCGTTTTGTTCGCCTTCTGCTCCGAATCGGTTTTCTCCTGGGCGGCGGGCGTCTCGGCGGGCTGAAGCTCCTCGGTGGGCACCTCCTCGAGCATCGGGTTCTCGACCATTTCCTGATTCAGCAGGTCGGACAATTCGAGCGTCGACATTGGCAACAGCTTGATCGCTTGCTGCAGCGACGGCGTCAGAATCAGCTTTTGAACGAGCTTGGTGTGAAGTTTCTGCTGGATGCCCATGAGGACGCGCGTCAGCTAAGCCGTTGTCGTACCGGTATTTATACTGTAACGGTGGCTGGGATACGAAGTGGCCGCTCGCTCGAGGTCTTTCGGTATCGGAGACATAATGCAATTCTCACGCCCATTTTAGTCCAATCGGAACTCTGTCCCCAGATAAATCCGCCGGACCTCTTCGTCTGCAGCCAAGGTATCGGGCGTGCCGCTCCGGAAGATGACGCCGCCGTGCACAATGTATGCGCGATCCGTAATGCGCAAGGTTTCTCGAACGTTGTGGTCGGTGATGAGAACGCCGATCCCACGATCCCTCAGATGAAAAATGATCTTCTGAATGTCGGTGACTGCGATCGGATCGATGCCCGCAAACGGCTCGTCGAGCAGGATGAATTTCGGTGAAATCACGAGCGCCCGCGTGATCTCCGCGCGCCGGCGCTCGCCTCCCGACAACGTGTAGGCCGGCGACTGCGCGAGCGGGGTCAAGTTCAATTCCGCGAGCAGCTCCCGGAGCCTCGCGCGTCGCGTGACGGGGTCGAGCGCCATGGTCTCCAGAATGGCCAGGATGTTCTGCTCCACGGTCAAACCCCGAAAGATCGACGGTTCTTGCGGGAGATAGCCGATGCCCTTTCTGGCCCTGATGTACATCGGATCGTCGGTCACGTCTTGACCATCGAGTTCCACGCGTCCCGAATCCGGGCCCGTCAAGCCGACCGTCATGTAGAAGGTCGTCGTCTTGCCGGCGCCGTTAGGCCCGAGCAGTCCGACGATCTCCCCTGATGCGACGTCGAGGCTGACGCCGCGGACGACCGTCCGCCCTCCGTACGACTTCGTCAGGTTATGTGTGCGGAGAGTCGACATGAAGAAAGGGAGCGCGCGCGGTCAGCGGGACCGCTCATGTCCACGCGCTACTTGCACTGCCCCGACCCACCTTTCGTCTGGGTACGGATCTGCTGATTGCCGTCGACGACGATGGTATCGGCCGACTTGAACAAGGTCAACGTCTTGCCGGTCGTCTCGCGGCCGCACTGCTCGACGACCGACGCCGGAAGGCCGGTGACCAGGTACCGTTCGTTCGCCGCCGTGTAAGTCAGGTGCGCACCGGTCGTGGTACGGGTCGGCTCGCGCAGTGTGAGCTTGTCGTCGGCCGCGGCGTACCCCTCGACGCGCTCCACGTCGTCGCCGGACGGCTTCAGGTAAACCTCGATTTTGGCCCCGGACATGTCGCCGTCCGGTCCGACCAGATGCGCGGACCCCGTGTAGGTAAGCTTGCGCGGACCGTCTTCGTACTTGAGATCGTTCGAAGTCCCCGTCGTCTGCGTGCGCTCCTTCTTTGCTTCCTTGCTTCCGTCCTTCCTGATGTCCTTACTTTCACCTTTGCCCCCGGTCTCCCGCAGCATGGTGGTGAGCGCGTGGCCCGACGCGGCAAGGTCCCCGCGCTGCTCGTCGATCACGAGCGTGTCCCCCTTGACCGTCGTGTCGAGCTGAAAGAGGCGCCCGCCGCCGGTGTAGGTCGCCGTGGACGCCGCGCCGTCGTAGATCAAGTTGTCGGCGAGGACGGTGACCGGCTGATCCTGCTTGAGCATCGAAGGCAGCTTTGGACTATCCGCGCCGTCCTCGGCGGACGCGGCGGCCGGCTGCAGGGTGCTTTTCACGGCGCCCGCCGCCTTGACCTGCGGCCCATCGAGCACGATGTCGATCCGGGTCGCATCCACCGCGATCCGATCGTTCAGGGCGCGCGGCGTGAGGGAGCCTGGCTCGGAACCGGTCAACTCGAGCGTTCCCCGTGTCGTGTCGTACTTTGCGACCGCGGCCAATGCCGCGAGCTTGCCGTCCTCGAAGCGCGCCGCGTGGAGGAAGCGCGCTTCATCGATTGACGCCATGCCTGGCTTCATGGCGATCTCGAGCTCGGCGGAACGGGCGGCTCGGTTGACCTCGGGGCCGCGTTCGCGAAACACCACCCCGCCGGTGAAGCGCGCGCTCGTAAGCCCGCGGTTCGCCTCTCCTTTGGCCTCGATCTGCGCCGCCTGGATCGTGCGGGCAGGGGCCTCGGCCTCCGCCGGGAAGGTGAGTCGGACCGCCTCCCGGCCTGTCAGCCCTGTGGGCGTCATCCCGTCGGGCGCCATCGAGATGTCGAGGGTCTGCGCGGAGATCTCGCGCCCGGCGCTCTCCCCCTCCCCGGCGAGCTGCAGCAGCGATTGACCGAAGATGCGCGCGCGCTGAATCGCCTGTCCGTCCGCGCTGTAGGTCAGCGTCATGTCGGTGCCGGAGAGCGCACGCAGGCTTCCCGGTCCGCCCGCGGTCCCGGCAATGTGCGCATGATTATGGAGCTCGAGCGTTTCGATGCGCTGCTCGTCGTCGCTCAGCCGGGCTATCGCCGTGTCGGCCTCGATCGTCTGGCCCTCCCGGAGGATGCGCACGTTCCGATCGAACTGCAGCAAGTGGTCACGCCGTACGAATCCGGCGCCGCCGGCGGCGATGGCGACGCCGCCCGACTTCCCAGGGCTGTCGCTCGCGACACCCAAAGTCGACGGCGCGACATGCACGACCGCCTGCTCGAGAATCCACAGCGTGTCGCGTCCCTTGTCGTATTTGAGGCCGGTGCCGCGGCCTGACAGGCGGCCCTTGGCGAACTCGACAGGACCCGGCGCGGTGATCGTGCCGTCGCTTTGGGCGTAGGTGGCGTGCTCGGTGCGGGCGGTCATACCGTCGGAGGACCGGAGGCGCACATCGCCGTCGAGGGTAATCGACGATTCGTTCTGGCCGAGGACGCCTTCGCGCCCGGTCACGACGAAGGTGCGCCCGGCTCCGCCGCGATCTTCAGCCGCGCCCCCGCTGCCGTCCGCGACGGCGCTCCCACCGCGATCGGCAGTGGTGATTGTGACGCCGATGAGTTTGCTGGAGCCGTTCGCGTAGGTCAGCAGCTTGTCATAGCTGACGCTGACGTCCTCACGGGACGAACGGAAGCGTTGCGTGTTGCCGCCCGTCGTTTCCATCAAGGCGCCGGGGTCGGACCGAACGGTCGCGGCAGGCGCCGCGCGGCCGCCGCGCATCAACTGCACCGCGACAAACAGGGCGAACACCACGCCAAACACGGCGATGATGAAACGCGCGTTCTTCCTCAAGGTGCGTCAGTCCGAGACCAACAACTAGCGGTTC
>Ga0306926_10004156_pt1 | contig 15163 bp, 14 predicted proteins | sample flu12Cox44000178_FD_203759 | JGI IMG/M metagenome (GOLD analysis project Ga0306926, IMG submission 203759) | Lab enrichment of tropical soil microbial communities from Luquillo Experimental Forest, Puerto Rico - flux8day.12C.oxic.44.000.178 (v2)... | ecosystem: Environmental > Terrestrial >...
CTCGCCACAATTCTGGCGAGCCGTTGTCGGTTATCGGTCAAGGCTCGTGCGGCCAAAAGCTGGAGGGGCAATGTGGAGCAGCAGCGACAACCGCCTTGATGATCGCGTGGTCCACCAGACGTGTCGCGCTAAGAATTACAACAATTAATTCAGTCATTTCAAAATACTCAGAGTTTTTAACGGTCCTCAGAAACATGACATCACCAACTACATATGCCATTACGGTGCCACAATTTCTGATTATAGAGGCAGTCACTACAGGGGTCTTTAAGGCCGGTACCCGGCGACAGTTTTCTACGTTCCCCTCGTCAAAGGATTACCAAATGTCAAATGACCACGATCTTGCCGACACGGCTGCCGCAATCCTCTTTGAAAAGGCTGAGCCACGCCTTAACGCCCTGCTCGCCGCACACGATGCTTCGCATGCCGAGCAACTTCCAGAAGCAATGTCGAGAGAGATCTTTCGGCGCGCCCTCGTCGAGACAGCTGCTGCGGATTTCCCCTGCGCGATCTCGAAGCGCTGAGCCACGGGATCCAGTCCTTTACGCATTCCGCATTCTCTGCTGCCTTCGAGCGGGTTAGGCTGTCCAAGAAAAGTAGCGATGTCTTTGAGCCGGCGAGAGGCGTCGATAGTGCCGTGGTGCTCGCTGGCTTTGGCCTTCCGGTGGCTCCCTACGATCTGGAGGCGACGCGTATCCTGGAGAAGCCGAGCAACAACATCGATACCGTGCTCGCCCTATTCTCACGCGACGAAACTGCGTTCGTCGGATATGACGTCTGTGACGCGCCATTTTACCTTTTCATGACGGACTGCGGCCGCACTCTGCGGCAGCGGGTCCCCCATGACCCCGAGCTTTCCGAGCTCAAAATGCTGTTCGAGCGCGGCGATGGTGCGGCCTGGCCCCCCGACCCCGGAAGAAGCTTTCAGCCGGCCGTGGGTCTTTTCCCGCGGCGGCCGGGCGATACGATTTCGGCTGTCGCAATGGACGCGGGCCCGACAGCAGGGTTAATCGTGCTGTGTGCCGGGTGGGAAGTCGACGGCCAGCCGTATGGTGCTTCGAGTGACGGATACCTTCCAGTCCCGTTGTGGCTGGTTCGCGCGGCCATCAATGAGCCTGATCTCGCCCGCGCGTTCTGGCACCACTCTGTTCGTGCTCCGGTGTCAATCCAATGATGCAACGCCCCTGCCCTACTCCCGAGGGAAGCTAAGAATGCCGATTGTGAAGATACAACGGTATTCAAGAACCCGGGTGTGCCAACTCGGACCTCGACACCGTCGAGCACGGATGTGAGGTGATGTGATGGTGCGTCGTCTGGTGCATCTGCGGCACGACGAGTGGGACCGTCCCAGGTGCTCGATTTGTAGTGCGGGCCGCGCCGGGGAGATCGATCTCCTCCGCATCGAGAAGCTATTGGCTGATCGGGCGAAGCTGAAGGCGGTAGCAGCGAAATTTGGTTTGAAGCACGATGCACTGCGCCGCCATTGGGAAGGGGTCAGCACAGACAGAAAGAATTATCTGCGCGTAGGGCGTCAGTTGAGTCAGGAAGCGCTGGCGGCGGCGACGGCGGAAGAGAAGGTTTCGACGATCGACCATCTCCGGATTGTGCGGGCCGGACTGCACAAGCTCTTTCAGCACGCGGTCGAGGTTAACGACCACGGAGGCGGCGCCTCGCTGGCGGCGGCGCTGGACCGAAATATTATGCACGGCGCACAGCTGGCGGGAGAATGGCAGCCCGGCCCCAGTGTGCAGAACAACGTGGCGATTTTTAATATTCCCGGTGTCGCCTCCACCATGGCAGGGATTGCGCGCGCCTTGGCGCCTTACCCAGAGGCGCGCCGCGCCGTTATGGAATTTCTGAAGGGCAAGAATGGCGCCGCGGTCTTACCGGCGCCTGAGGTCATCGATGTTGCAGCCGAATGATGTGGACTTTGCAGCTGCGCTGCTGGCCGAACTCGAGCACGGATGGCACGCAACCGCCAGGCCGTCGCAGCTGCCGCCCGAAGGAGATTGGGCGATATGGCTAATGTTGGGAGGACGCGGCGCTGGGAAATCGAGGGCTCTCAGCGAATGGGTTCTCGCGCAGGTCCTCGACGGCCGGCGGCACATTGCGTTGTTGGCTCCGACCGCGGCTGATGTGCGCGCCGTCATGGTTGAGGGGCCATCGGGGATCCTGGCTGTCGCGCCGGAGTGGAACCGGCCCACATTCAACCCCAGTCTGCGTCGCCTGACCTGGTCGAATGGCGCAGTTGCGACGCTGTTCAGCGCAGATGAGCCGGAGCGCCTCAGAGGGCCGCAATACGACGCGGCAGCTGTCGATGAATTGTGCGCGTTCCGAAAGCCCGAGGCGTGGGACCAGCTGATGTTTGGCTTGCGGCTGGGGGACAAGCCGAGATGCGCGATCGCCACGACGCCAAAGCCGACCAAAATCCTGAAGGCGCTGCTCGCCCGCGAAGGCCAGGACGTCGTGGTGTCGCGCTCGACCAGCTACGACAACCGCGCGAACCTCGCCCCATCGTTTTTTGACCAGATCGTCCGAAAATACGAAGGTACCCGACTTGGCCGACAGGAACTGGAGGCTGAGCTGCTCGACGATACGCCGGGTGCTCTCTGGCAGCGCGACAAGCTCGATGAATTGAGGCGCGATGCCGCGCCGGAGTTTCGCCGCATCGTTGTTGCGATCGACCCCAGCGGCACCCAGGAGGGCGACGAGACCGGGATCGTTGCGGTCGGGCTCGCCGAGGACGATCACGCCTATGTGCTCGTCGATCGCTCGGGCCAATACGCGCCGACCGATTGGGCGCGACACGCCGTTGCGCTCTACCACCGCCTCCACGCCGATCGCATCGTGGCGGAGACCAATTTTGGTGGCGGAATGGTCGAGGCCACCATCCGCATGGTCGATCCAAACGTCGCTTATACGAAGCGTCACGGCCTCGCGTGGCAAAGTCGCGCGAGCCGAGCCGGTCGCCGCCCTCTATGAGCAGAGCCGGGTGCATCACCTCGGGAGCTTTCCCGAGTTGGAAGATCAGATGTGCTCGTTCACCACTGCATTTGACCGCCGCACCGCCGGCTTCTCGCCCGGCCGGGTCGATGCCTTGGTGTGGGCGATCACCGAGCTGATGGTCGAGCCGATGGCCGGTTTCGGAATATTCGAGTACTACCGCAGACTGGCAACCGGGCTGCCCCTTACCGCACCGCGTCCCGTCACGATCGATGTAGCGGTCGATAACCGTACCGAGTGGCGCAGGGGTTATGATGAGAGATCAGCCGCCCAAACGCCCGATCACCCGGACAGCAACGGTGGCGAGACCGAATGGGTAAATGGTCCCTTGTCCCTGCTGCCGCGTGTCGATACCAAAATGCTTGCCATCAAGAAGGAACGGGAGCGCTACGCCGCGCTAATGGCTGATCGTCTGCCGACCGCGGAAGAGGTGGCCGAGCACGTCGCCATAATCGACCGGATCAAAAGAGGGGAGCGCTGCTGATGCCGTCAGACGAGCGCGCCCGGCCGTTCGAACAGGAAATGCCCGCGCGCCTGAGAGCAATCTAAGGCGGATCGACCGGCGGAACGAGACCCTCAAGGAACTTGATATCCCTCGGCGGCGCTGGCGCGCAGACGCTCGCCAAAAGATTCGCGCCCCATTTTCGGTCGGAAGCTGGCTTCGGCGTCGAGGTCGTATCCGCGGGAAATTCCGGCGCGGTCACAGTTACATGGTGCGCTCCGACATGATCCAATGCCGACAAACCACCGGAACAAGAGGTCGAATTCCAGCCGCTCCATCAGCTGGCGCTCCGAACGAACCGAGTAGAACGCTTGTAATAGCGTTGCCCGCAGCAGCTTTTCCGGCGCGATCGATGGCCGCCCCATCCCTGAATAAAGCGCCGCGAAGTCGCGCGACAGCACCGCCAATGCCGCGTTCGCAATCTCCCGAATCGCCCGCAGCGGGTGATCCGCCCTGACTCGCTCCTCCAGGTCTATGTAGCTGAAAAGACTGCCGCTAATTTGATCGTCGCCACGCATCGCCACCCCCATCCCTAACCAAGCGGATCACGATGCGAAAATTCGGCAACTCTTTTTCAACAGCCTGCTAGTGGATCGACTCTGACGCCTGTTTCCGTCGACCCCGCGATCAGAGTGGCGTTGCGACCCGAGAGAGGTTATCCTGAGCGTGGAAGATCGCTACTGAAGAAGCCGCTCAAGCAGGGTCTGTGTGGCCGTATTGATAAGGCTGTTCGACTCCCCGTTGGTCAGGATGACCACGCCCGTTTTGGAGGATGGAACCAGAGCGAAGCTTGCGCGAAAACCAGGATTTGCACCCTTGTGATAGATATGGTGCACGCTGTTTATGTCGTCGGTGAACCACCCGAGCGCGTAATGCAGATTTTCTGCGCGAGCGGTCGGCTTCCAGTCGTCGCCTACGGCGGTCTCCGGACGATGCAGTTCTGCCATCATCTGCGCAGAGACGAGCCGATCCCCAGAGAGTGTCCCGTCACCAAGTTGCAACAACGCATAGCGGGCCATGCCGTCGATAGTGGCATCGATGCCCCCGCCCGGCCCCAACGGCCCCAAAAATTGAAGACGGCTCCACGGCACCGGCACGTCGCCTAAGTCGAGGTCACGCCGATAAGGTTGCGCTCGGTCTGCCGCCTGTTCCAGCCCGAGCGGCCCGAATGAGGCGGTCGTCATCCCAAGTGGCAGGAATATGTGCGTTTGGGTATAGGCCTCCCACGATTGGCCGGTGATCCGTTCGAGGACGCACGCTGCGAGGACGATGCATCGGGTGCAATATTGAAACTGTGTCCCAGGCGGCGCGGTAATCGCCATCCTCGCGAACTCGGCGACGATATCCTGCCGCGTCGGCGGGGTTCGTTGGGGCCAGTGCTCGTCTGCGGGAAGGCCACTGCTATGTGAGAGTAGCCGCCGCAATGTGAGTGTCTGCGCTACACCAGAATCACGTAGCTGCAAGTCCGGAAGGTAGTTGATGACCGGCACGTCGAGATCAGCTTTTTGCTGATCGACCAGTTGAGCGACGCCGAGCGCGGTGAATGATTTTGAAATCGAGCCGATGTTGAACAGTGTAGCCGTCGTCACAGGGGTCTGGGTCGCAATGTCCCGAACGCCGTATCCCTTCTCTAGCACGATCCTATTGTCTTTGATGAGAGCTACCGCCGCACCGTGGACGTTCTCCTTCGACATGAGACGGAGTATCAGGTCGTCGGCATCGAGAAACTCCGACGCCGATACCGTGTGCGATACCGTCGCAACGGCCGCCGCAATAGAGACCGCGCACGTCGCGAGCAGATGACCCCACAGATAGCGGAGTATCGTCCGGCGGGGCTCGGGAACTCGTCGAGCAATGTACCGGCCGAGGCGGCCCCGACGTTGGAGCAACAAGGCAAACCCAGCCACCGCCACCACAATCCAAAAAGAGAACCTCATCGAGCCATGCCAAAAGCGCTTAACGCCTGTCTCCCGCGCAGCGCCTTCTCAATGATCGCGTCGGGATCAGCAGTCCAGGCGAAGGGCTTGGGGTTTTGGTTGGTCTCGTCAAGGTAGCAGTTGATCGCAGCCTGAAGATCGACGATGCCCTTGAAGACTCCGCGTTTTAGCCGCTGCCGGGCCAGTTTGGCAAAGAAGCCTTCGACGGCGTTGAGCCAGGAAGCCGAGGTCGGGGTGAAGTGGAAGTGGAACCTCGGATGCCGTTCGAGCCAGGCCCGCACCTTGGGATGCTTGTGGGCGGCGTAGTTGTCAACGATCAGGTGCAACTCTCGCCCGGCCGAGGTCTCGCGATTGATCTTGTTGAGAAAGCGGATGAATTCCTGATGCCGGTGGCGCGCCATGCATTGCCCGATGACGCGGCCCTCCAGCACGTCGAGCGCAGCGAACAGCGTCGTCGTGCCGTGGCGCTTGTAGTCGTGGGTTATCGTCCCGCAGCGGCCCTTCTTCATCGGCAGTCCCGGCTGGGTGCGGTCGAGCGCCTGGATTTGCGATTTCTCATCGACCGACAGCACCAGCGCGTGGTCCGGCGGATCGACATAGAGGCCGACGACATCCTGCACCTTGGCGGCAAACTTCGGATCGCTCGACAGCTTGAAGGTCTTGACGCGGTGAGGCTTCAGGCCGTGCGCTGCCCAGATGCGCTGCACGCTGCGATGGCTGACTCCGGCAGCTTTCGCCATCGCCCGGCCGGTCCAGTGCGTCCGCTCGCCGGGCGGTTCGGCCAGCGTCATCTCGACCACCCGCTCGATCACGGCCGCCGGCAACGGCGGTTTGCCAGCGGGCCGCGTCGCCTCATGCAGCAAGCCGTCAACCCCTTCGGCCATAAAGCGTGCCTGCCAGCGCCAGATCGTCGGTTTGCCTTTGCCGGTCTGCCGCTGGATCGCCATCGTGCCAACCCCAGCCGCGCTCAGCAGCACAATCCGCGCCCGCCACACGTGCTTCTGCGGGCTGTTACCCGACCCGACGATAGCCTCAAGCCGCTCGCAGTCACCCGGACCAAGCCGGACCTCGATGCCTTTCCTCATCCGGCCAGACTCGCACATCCGCGAGCCGGCTGGAATCATTCGTCAGCGCCGATCCACTAGTGGTGTGAGTTCAACACTTGGTACTCGCACCCTTTTCCGTCATGCCCGCGAAAGCGGGCACCCAGAGCTTGCCCCTGGCTTGAACAGCGGCGGCCCGCTCAGTACCCGCAGCCCTGGACCCCCGCTTTCGCCAGGGCGACGAGAAAGGGAAAACGGGAACCATCTGTTTGGTTTGCACCACTGGTATCCCGAGCGATCATGGTAAACGAGCGTGTGGCAAAGAAAAGAAGCGTGGTGAACAACAGTCGGGCTTCGCCGTGAGCGATTTGCAAGAAAATGTGCTCAGCGAGCCCCGTAGCATTTGCGGGATAGTCAAGATTCATACGAGAAAGGGGACCGATAGTTCCATATGTCCAACAACAACAGCGCTTTGATTTTTATCAACTTGTGGCATAATCCCTGGGATTGCATTAATCGAAACAAGGGTGACGGTTGGCCCCATCTCCCATCGGAGATTACGAGTAGGCTGCTGCCGCTGTTCTCGATTTCAGGCCGCGCCATCCAGAATTTTGACTCCAACATCCCGCCGATGTTGCGATTTGGATCGCCGCGCTCGATTTCGAGCCCGGTGACAGTGATGTAGGCCCGGAGTTGGGCTTGCGAGAAGATGCGGGCGTCCGCCCCAGCCCTTTGCATCTCGGTCAGCTGTCCTTCAAATATCCAAGCAGAGGCGATAGCAGCAATGGCCGCGATGAACGCGAAAATAGCAGTGGCAATCAGAACCACGATGGTCTTCTTCTCGCGTTTTGCGCGCCGGCGTTCTTGGGAGTGACGGCTCCGGCGATAGGCGTGGATTGCATTTGTTACCGCGGTAACGCCGTGTTGGCGCCGGGTATAATGTTGGGATTCCTCGGTCGGGCGGCATTTATCGGTGCCGTTCGCAGCATCCTCGGGGTCGTCCTCGCTCATTACTGATGACATTAGCGATAGAAGCCAAATGAGAACGGCAAGAACGGCTAAGCACAAAAAGAAGAACGCTGTCGCACGCACCGCTTATAGATCCGTGAGGTTCACCTGCTCCCGGTCGATCGCCGAGATCGCGTGCCGGTCTTCGTTTGCCGAAATTTTAAAGGGAACAGATCCCAAACCGGGCACCCCGAGAGCTGGGCTTTTTTGCATATCGGCCCTGTCCGATCTGCTACCCAGAACGCTACCCAGATCGACACACCAAAAGAGAAGCCGACCAGATTCGGTTTCTAAGACATTGAAAAGATTGGGGCGAGTGACCGGATTCGAACCGGCGACATCCAGATCCACAATCTGGCGCTCTAACCAGCTGAGCTACACCCGCCGTCGGCGCTTGAGGTAACGACTCGGGGGCACCGCGTCAAGAATAGGGTTTCGGGCGAGCTCTATGCTTCCCACATCACGGCGATGAGCGTTTCCGCCGAGGGCTGGCGCAAGCAGGCACTCCTCACGCCGAAGCAGATGGCCGAGGCTGACCGGCTGACGATCGCCGGCGGCATCCCCGGCATTACGCTGATGGAGAATGCCGGGCGCCAGGTCGCCGACGCCGTCGTGCGGCGGTGGTCGCCGCGGCCGCTGGCAGTACTTTGCGGGCCGGGGAATAACGGCGGGGACGGCTTTGTCGCAGCGCAGGTCTTGGCTGAGCGCGGCTGGCCAGTGCGGTTGGCGCTGCTCGGGGTTGTATCCGCACTGCGCGGCGATGCCGCGCAGGCCGCTGCCCGTTGGCCGGGCGCCGTCGAGCCGCTCGACCCTGCGGCGCTCGACGGTGCGGAGCTGGTCGTCGATGGCATCTTTGGCGCCGGGTTGACGCGCCCGGTGAAGGGGGTGGCGGCGGCGGTCATCGAGACGGTCAACGCGCGGCAGCTGCCGGTGGTAGCGATCGATGTCCCGAGCGGGGTCGACGGAGCGAGCGGCGAGGTGCTCGGGATCGCACCTCGGGCCACGGCAACCGTCACGTTTTTCCGCAAGAAGCCGGGGCACCTGCTGCTGCCCGGACGCGGCTGTTGCGGCGAGACCGTGCTCACTCAGATTGGCATCTCCGACTCGGTCCTCGAGCAGGCTGCCCCGGATACGGCTGCCAACCATCCTCAGTGGTGGCTCAGTGGGTTTCCCTGGCCCAGCTTTCAGAGCCACAAATATAGCCGTGGGCACGCTCTCGTCGCCGGCGGCGCCGTGATGACCGGAGCGGCACGGCTGGCAGCACGCGCTGCCGCTCGTCTCGGCGCCGGGCTGGTCACGGTCGCCGCACCCGAAGCGGCCTTCCCGATCTACGCCGCGGCGTTGACGGGGGTCATTGTTCAGCCAATCAAAGGTCTCAATGATTTCCGGGCGCTCCTCGCCGACCCCAGACGCAATGCCGCGCTGATCGGTCCCGGTGCCGGCGCCGGCGAAGAGACGCGCGACAAGACCTTAGCGATTCTCGGGGCCGGCAAACGTACCCTGCTCGACGCCGATGCGTTGACTTCGTTTTCCGAAAGCCGCGACGCGCTGTTCGGGGCGATCCGCTCGCCTTGCGTGATGACACCTCATGCCGGCGAATTTGCACGCCTTTTCGACACGTCCGGTAGCAAGCTAGAGCGGACGCGTCGGGCAGCCCGCCAGAGCGGTGCAGTGATCCTGCTCAAGGGTGCGGACACGGTCATCGCCGCGCCCGATGGCCGTGTAACGATCAATGCGAATGCACCGCCATATTTGGCAACTGCAGGGAGCGGCGACGTCCTTGCCGGAATGGTACTCGGTCTGCTTGCCCAAGGGATGGAGCCGTTTGTCGCGGCTGCCGCTGCGGTGTGGGTTCATGGCGCTGTGGGATCCCGGTTTGGCCCCGGGCTTGTCGCCGAGGACCTTGTCGACACAGTTCCGCCCGTGCTCAAAGATCTTAGGGACATGCTGTTGCGCGAAACGCCAGAACCCGATACCAGCATTAACCTTTTTCGGGATTGACCTTGGGCTGCTGCTCGCGTCTCGTTCGGTACCAACCACTGCTGCATGAGCCCTTATGACCGATCCCGCTCCAGCCGGTTTCTTTGAGGGCGTGTTTGACCGGACGCTGACAAATCTCCGTACCGCGTGGCGCGAGATCGCCGGGTCGGCAAGGGGCGTTCTAACCGGCGCCCCGCGACCCGATCTTTCCGGGGAGGATGCGGGCCGGCTTCACCAGCAAATGTTGAATTGCCTGAATGGAAGGGGCGGCGGTGTTACGGCGCGCGCGCGCGCAGCCGATCTCGGCCGCACCTATTTGTCGCTCGACCCGTCCGGGCGCGAGCGTTTTCTGCAACTGCTCGCACGCGAATTCGATGTCGATCACGACGAGATCAGGCGTCGATGCGAAGCGTTGATCGAGGCTAGCGAGCCGGGTGAGCGAACGACTGGGGAGCGAGCGTTGCGCGCAGCGCTGGACCCGCCGCGCATTACCCTCTTGCGTCAATTCAACGCGCTTCCCGAGGGCGTGAAGTTCCTGGTCGACCGCCGCGGCGAATTGCTCGACCTCGGAGAGCGCGATCCCCTGCTGAGCGGCCTTGAAGAGGATTTGAAGCGGCTGCTCGCCAACTGGTTTGACATCGGCTTTCTCGAACTTCGGCGGATCACTTGGGAATCGCCCGCGGCCCTGCTCGAAAAGCTGATGGTGTACGAAGCGGTTCACGAGATCCGTGGCTGGACCGATCTCAAGAACCGCCTCGACGCGGATCGCCGCTGCTTCGCCTACTTTCACCCGCGCATGCCGGACGAACCTTTGATCTTTGTCGAGGTCGCCCTGGTGTCCGGTATGGCGAGCGATGTTCATGCCCTACTCGACGAGGCCGCCCCGATTGGCGACCCGCACACCGCCGACGCGGCGATTTTCTATTCGATCTCGAACTGTCAACGAGGTCTTGCCGGGATCAGTTTTGGCGACTTCTTGATTAAGCGGGTCGTCGATGCGCTCGCGATCGAGCTACCGCGCCTCAAGATCTTTGCAACCTTGTCGCCCGTATCCGGCTTTCGCTCCTGGCTCGAACGGCAAGTGCAGTCGGGATCCGACGACCTTCTGCTGCCGGCTGAGAGAATTGCAATCGCAGCGCTCGGCGACGAAGGATCGGAGGGCAATCTTGTGGCGCTGCTGAACCAGGAGGGCTGGTGGAACGACGAGCAGATCGCCGGGGTCCTCCACGAACCGCTGATCCGGCTGTGCGCGCGCTATCTCCTGAGAGAGAGAGCACCCTCCGGCCGGACCCTCGACCCGGTCGCCCACTTTCACCTCAGCAACGGCGCGCGGGTTGAGCGACTCAACTGGCTCGGCGATGTCTCCACCAAGGGTCTGCAGCAATCGGCCGGGATCATGGTCAACTATCTGTATCGGCTGGGCGATATCGAGACCAATCACGAGGCTTATCGTGGCGAGGGGCGGGTCGCAGCCTCGTCCGGACTTCGCAATCTGGCGCGAGCGGGGTGAAAACGCGAGATCCTCGGCCGGTTCGCTACGCCGGTTACTGGCTCATCTGTATAGCGGAGGGTGTTTGTGGTAAGAACCCTGCGCGGACGGGTCGGAACAGCCGCTCCGGCAGCAGCAGCAGCGGGCGTGGCGGAATTGGCAGACGCACTGGATTTAGGTTCCAGCGATGTGAATCGTGGGGGTTCAAATCCCCCCGCCCGCACCATGGCGTGTCGTATTTTTGTGAACCACAGGCTACTGTCTCATGCAAGTGACGGAAACCATCGCTGAGGGGTTGAAGCGCGAGTTCCACGTTGTCGTCCCTGCCGGCGAACTCGAGGAAAAGGTTACCAGTCGGCTAGGTGAGATCGGCCGCACCGTCAATTTGCCGGGCTTCCGTCCCGGCAAGGTCCCGATGCAGATCCTCCGCCGACGGTTTGGCCCCTCGGTCCTCGGCGAGGTCCTGGAGAGCACCGTGCAAGGGAGTTCGGCCGAGGCGATACGCGAGCACAATTTGCGTCCGGCAATGCCGCCAAAAGTGGATATCGTCTCGTTCGCCGAGGGCAGCGATCTCGAGTACAAGATGTCCCTCGAGCTGCTGCCCGAAATTCCGGAACCACACTTCGCCGATCTCAATATCGAGCGGCTCGTCGTCGAGGTGCCGGATGAGGACATCGACCGCGCGGTCGAGCGGATCGCCGAGCAGCAGCGGAAATCGGAGGCAGTTGAGCGGCCGGCCGAGAACGGCGATATCATCGTCGTCGACGTCGAGGGACGGATGGAAGACCGAGAGATCCCCGGCGCCAGCGGGAAGGACCGCCAGATCGCGCTCGGCTCGGGCAACTTTGTCCCCGGCTTCGAGGAGCAGCTGATCGGCGCCAGTGCGAGCGAGCACCGCACCATTCGCGTTACCTTTCCCGATGATTACGGAGTGTCCGATTTCGCTGGTAAAGAGGCGGTGTTTGCGGTCGATGTAAAAGAAATACGTCACCGCTTGCCGGTGGTTATCGACGACGAGCTCGGCAAGGCCGTCGGGCTCGAGAGCCTCGCCGAGCTGCGCGACGAGGTACGGCAGCAGATGCAGCGGGACTACGATGCCGCGTCACGCATGCGCCTGAAGCGAGCGTTACTTGACAGGCTGGCTGAAGCTTACGATTTCCAGGTTCCGCCGGGCATGGCCGATCTCGAATTCGAGAATATCTGGCGGCAGTTCCAGGCGGAGAAGGAAAGAGAGGGGGCAGCACAATCGGAAGGCGCGGCCTCGGATGCTGCTCAGGCCGATGCCGCGGAACCGGGATTAGCAGCCGAAACCGCTGGCCGCGCGGCAACCGAAAGCGGTTCAGAGCATGCCACTGCGGGGCGAATCGGGTCTGAGCCGGCGCCTGAAACCACGGCCGGAGCACACCCCGATCGCGGGCTGGGCCTCGACCCAGGGGCCGCCGCCGATGCGGCACAGGCAGTCGAATTGTCACCTGCTACAGGCGAGAGCGAGGAGGCCGCGAAGGCCGAATATCGCAGGATTGCCGAACGTCGGGTTCGTCTCGGGCTGCTTCTCGCAGAGGTCGGGCGTAACAACAACATTACTGTAACCCAGGAAGAGCTCAACCAGGCGATCACGCGGGAAGCGCGGCGGCATCCCGGCTACGAGCGCCAAGTTCTCGAATTCTATCGCCAAAACCCCGAAGCCGTCGGCAATCTCAGGGCCCCGATCTTCGAGGACAAGGTGATCGATTTCATCGTCGAATTGGCGAAAGTCGAGGAGCGAAAGATTACCCCCAAAGAGCTGCTCAGCACGCCTGATCCCGACGATGCAAACACCGTGGCTGCGACCGCGAGCACCGGCGCGGCATGACCGAGGAGGCGAGACATGTCTGAGTATTTCGAACAGTATATGAACAATCTAGTCCCCATGGTGGTCGAGCAGACCAACCGTGGCGAGCGCGCATATGACATTTATTCGCGCCTACTCGCCGAACGGATCATCTTTCTGGTCGGCCCGGTCCATGACGCTGTTGCAAGCCTGATTTGCGCCCAACTGCTGTTTCTCGAATCGACAAACCCGGCGAAGGACATCAACTTCTACATCAACTCGCCGGGAGGGGTGGTGACCTCTGGATTGGCGATCTACGACACGATGCAATACATCCGTTCGCCGGTCGCGACGGTCTGCATCGGCCAGGCCGCCTCGATGGGCTCGTTGCTGCTAGCTGCGGGAGCGCCCGGCAAGCGGTTTTCGCTGCCGAACGCACGGATCATGATTCACCAGCCCTCGGGCGGCGCTCAGGGTCAGGCGACCGACATCGAAATCCAGGCGCGCGAGATTTTGGCGCTGCGGGCCCGGCTCAACGAGATTTATGTCAAACACACCGGCCAGCCGCTCGAAACGATTGCGGCCGCGGTCGAGCGCGACAAGTTCCTGTCGCCGCTCGAGGCGAAGGAGTTCGGGATTGTCGACGAAGTAGTGGAGAGCCGGCCCGGCCGCGACGAACCGGAAAGAGGGTTCAAATAGATAGGGCGCCAACTTGACGGGTTCGGCGCTACAAACCAAGCGGCCACGATTAAGTGGTTGTTGATCGGTCCGGAGCACATATACTTGTGATATCGGGTGGACGCGTGGCCGCGAGCTGTCCGTCTCGCGACCGAGTTCTAGCGTCACGCAGATCGGTCGCAGAGGCGGAGGTAATGAGGCCGAACGGCCCGGAGCATTGCTCCAGCCGGTGACGGAGTGGCGATGACCAAATCCAGCGGCAGCGACGCGAAAAATACGCTCTATTGCTCGTTTTGCGGAAAGAGCCAGCATGAGGTCAGAAAGCTGATTGCCGGGCCGACCGTGTTCATCTGCGATGAATGCGTCGAGCTCTGCATGGACATCATCCGCGAAGAGCACAAGACGACCTTGGTCAAGTCGCGTGACGGGGTTCCCGGACCACGCGACATTTGCAAGGTGCTCGACGATTATGTCATCGGTCAGGATCACGCCAAGCGCGTCCTTTCGGTGGCGGTGCACAACCACTACAAACGCCTCGCCCACGGCGCGAAAAACAACGACGTCGAACTAGCTAAGTCGAACATTCTGCTCGTCGGTCCCACAGGCTCGGGCAAGACTCTGCTCGCTCAAACCCTGGCGCGGATTATCGACGTACCGTTCACTATGGCGGACGCCACGACGCTGACCGAGGCTGGCTATGTCGGCGAGGATGTCGAGAACATCATCCTTAAGCTGCTGCAGGCCGCCGATTATAACGTCGAGCGCGCGCAACGCGGGATTGTCTATATCGACGAGGTCGATAAGATCTCGCGCAAATCGGACAACCCCTCGATCACCAGGGATGTGTCCGGCGAAGGCGTGCAGCAAGCCCTTCTCAAGATCATGGAAGGGACGATCGCCTCGGTACCGCCGCAAGGCGGCCGCAAGCACCCGCAGCAAGAGTTTCTGCAGGTTGACACGACCAACATCCTGTTCGTCTGCGGCGGCGCTTTTTCGGGTCTCGAGAAGATCATCGCCCAACGCCGTCAGGGCACTTCGATCGGCTTTGGCGCGGAAGTGCACGGGCCGGACGAGCGGAAGACGGGCGAGATTCTCAAAGACCTCGAACCTGAGGATCTCCTCAAGTTTGGTCTGATCCCCGAATTCGTCGGCCGCCTTCCGGTCGTGGCTACTCTCGAAGATCTCGATGAGGCGGTGCTGGTTGATATCCTGACCAAGCCCAAGAATGCGCTGGTCAAACAGTACCAGCGGCTGTTCGAGATGGAGGATGTCCGGCTCGAGCTTAACGAGGAGGCCCTCAAGGCGGTCGCCCATAAGGCGATACTCCGCAAGACCGGCGCCCGAGGGCTACGCTCGATCATGGAGGCGATCCTTCTCGACTCGATGTTCGAGTTGCCCAGCCTTGTCGGGGTCAGTGAGATCGTAATCAATCGTGAAGTCGTGGAAGGCCGCGCAAAACCGCTTCACATCTATTCCGATCGCCGCGGCGATGTCGGCACTGCCGGCTGAGACCCCGACGCCACGGTTGGCTCCTAAAGCTGCAGGCCGACTTGACGGCCGGCGCAACGAGGCCAACCTTAGAACGGTACGCCTATCCTTGCCTCCCGACGTTCGGGACGGCCCTTTTGCAGATGAGGGCATATGCTAGAAACTGCGCGCGGTGCGCTCTACCCTGTCCTGCCCCTCCGTGACATCGTCGTGTTCCCGCACATG
>Ga0306926_10004157_pt1 | contig 15160 bp, 20 predicted proteins | sample flu12Cox44000178_FD_203759 | JGI IMG/M metagenome (GOLD analysis project Ga0306926, IMG submission 203759) | Lab enrichment of tropical soil microbial communities from Luquillo Experimental Forest, Puerto Rico - flux8day.12C.oxic.44.000.178 (v2)... | ecosystem: Environmental > Terrestrial >...
GCTTCTTTTTCTAGTTGAGCGCGCCCGCAGCTGTTAATGAGTAGAACTTTGCTTTTCTTCCCGTCTCGGTTTCCGCCCATTTGGCTTTGATCCATGCCTTTTGTTCGAGGCGATGCAAAGCCGGATAGAGCGAGCCTTGCTGGACTTGCAGAACTTCGTTGGAGATTTGCTGGATGCGCTTGGCGATGGCCCAGCCATGTTTCGGTTCGAGCGAGATGGTTTTAAGAATTAACAGGTCCAACATCCCCTGCACTAAATCGTTCGGCTTTCCCATACTCTGACTATCTACAATACTTATTGTCGATAGTCAAGGTATGCAGTGCTAAGGCGAACCTGAGGGAAATTCCCTCTCTGCGGTTGGTCTGGTCACCGCAATTCGGGATTCATCCGCGAGCTACAGCAACTGCGGCAAGAGTTTCTTCTGCCAGACATGATCGGACGAATGGACCAGCAGATCAGCGGCTGCTTGCACGCCTGAGCACCGACTAGGGCGACCGTTGGCCATCCAAACCGGGACACAACCTTCCTCAGCTCTCGCGTTATTTGTCGATCGGTGCGTGCGAGTTCAGCGTCAAATTCTCTTTCGCGAGGCGGACCGGCCTCGCGCATCCTTGTCCGCATTCCCTGATCTCTCTCGTACATGGCCAGCAGCTCTTCTTTGAGTGCGGACTGCGTTCCCGGCCCATTCTTGGCGATGATTTCTTTAGCGCGAGCTTCTGCGCGCTGCTCCCAGTCGGCGGTTTGTCCTGCGCACGGGATGGCCTGTACTACCAGTGCCAGAGCAATGCAGGGAAGGATTCTCGTGTTGCTACTCATTTGAGCAGCCGGCGTGGCACAAAGGAATCGGCGAGGTTTTTCCTCTTCTCCTCTGTCGTAAAATCAGCCTTTTCGAAGCCCGCGTGTTCGGCGCAGAGACGCAATAGGACCCCGATCTCATCAGGACAAAGTGGTCGTATGCGCAGTTTTGTCACGATTGCGTTCGGACGCTTCCTCTTTTGTGAGATCGAAACCTTCATCTTTCCAGCCCTCCACCCCTCCAATCATCTTCTTGACTGTGTGTCCAAGCTTGGAGAGCCTTACGGCAGCCTTGTCCGCACCATTGCAATGCGGACCGTTACAGTAGACAACGAACAATGTGTCTGGTGGATATTCCGCAAGGTTCCGCTCATTGATGCGGCGGTGAGGAAGATTAACTGCTCCGGGGACGTGCCCGGCTGCAAAACTGTCTGGCCCGCGCACATCCAACAGGACAAAACCGGGCGCGCTGGTTCCAAGCGCAGCATGCACATCCCAGCAGTCGGTTTCGAAGGACAATAGCCGCTCAAAATGCGCAAGCGCTTCGCTCGGCGCTGCGGCGGCAACGGCTGTAACTTCTGAAGTTTCTGTACTCAACATCGGCATGTAAGCACCTCCGTAGCAGAGTTTCCCGTAAAAGACGATTTACACCCAATAGGCAGAAATGACAATCTTCGATAAAATCCTGCCATGCTTTCCCGGGCCTCACGCGACGTTGTTGCGCTCACCTATGACGGGCTCTGTACGTTTGAATTCGGCATCGTAGTAGAAGTATTTGGACTGCCTCGTCCGGAAATGGGCCGCGACTGGTACCGGTTTCATTCCTGTTCGATTGATGGTCGGCGAGTCCGCGCGACTGGCGGTGTGTTCGTCGAATCGGACACGAACCTCGCGCGGCTGGCGCGTGCCGGAACCGTCATTGTTCCCGGTTGGAAGTCGCCGGACGAACCGCCTCCCAGGCGGCTCCTTGAAGTGCTGCGTCGGGCGCATGCAAGAGGAGCCCGGTTAGTTTCCATTTGCTCCGGCGTGTTCGTGCTCGCCGCGACCGGGTTGCTGAATGGCAGGCGCGCGACGACACATTGGCGTTACGTCGATAAGTTGCGATCGCTTTATCCAGAAATAGACGTTAAACCTGATGTGCTATACATTGACGAAGAAACGATCCTGACCTCTGCCGGGAGTGCGGCGGGAATAGACCTCTGCTTGCACATCGTCCAAAGTGACTTTGGAGCGGATGTCGCTAACCGGGTCGCGAGGCGACTGGTAGTACCTCCTCACCGCGAAGGTGGCCAAGCGCAGTTCATCGAGACTCCTCTCCGCGATTCAACTCGTGGAAGTCTCGCGCCGCTTCTCAGTTGGCTTGAGTCCAATCTAAGACGGGAATTGTCGGTGAAGTTGCTGGCCCAACGTGCCGGAATGTCAGCGAGAACATTCGCGAGACAGTTTCGTCAGCAGACTGGCACAACTCCGCATCAATGGCTAACGCATTTACGCTTGCTAGCTGCACAACGGCATCTTGAGCGAACAACCGACAGTATGGACGAGGTTGCTGAAGCCGTGGGATGGCAAACCGCGGCCACCCTGCGGCAGCAATTTGCCAAGCATTTGGCGACAACTCCGACATCCTATCGTCGCAAGTTCGCAACATCGTAGACCGACTATAGTGATGCAAGGCGCTATGCTATTTCCCCGGGCCATGTTGTCATTCCCTTGTGGGCGATTCGGAAGTTGTCCGAAAAGCGCGCCAATTTTCCGGATTGCCAGCTGGAACTGATTTGTTCGGTCGACACTATGGCGTAACCGAGGGGCGGCTATCGAGTGTCTCGTGGCTCTTCAGCGCCTCGGCTGTTACCCAATCGGTCCAGAGAGCTGTACCACCGCTCGAGAGAAGCGGGGCGCCATCGAGTACCGCGTCGACAAAATTCTTCACGCAAGGATAATGCACATTCGCGTGGGTCGGCAGGTTTTCCTGCCCACCAGGATATTCGAGTCCGGGGCCATTGAGCGGCGTCAAGTCCAGTTCGCCCTCGGTCCCGGTAATGCTGAACTCGTCGCGCTCGATCCGCGAATGCCAGCGCACGTCCACGATCGCGCGCAACTTGTTCTTGTACTCAATCATTACCGTCGCCGAATCTTCCACCGCGAGGGCGTGGACAACGTTCGAGAGTTGACCGGCGACCCGCGCCGGCTCTCCAAAAAGGAAATTCAGGATGTCAATGCGGTGGCAGGCGATGTCGTACAGCGGTCCGCCGCCCGCCTGAGCGGGGTCCAACAGCCACGAGCGATGCAACTTTGTGGCAGGTACCTCCGTGTGGCACGTCGCCCAAGCGAGCACTGGCTCGCCAATCACGCCTCGGCGGATCAGTTCCCTGGCGCGATGGATCTTGGGATATGCACGGCGATAGTAGGCTACGCCCAAGGTGCGGCCGCTCCTGCACGCCTGCGCGACCATCCTTTCCGCCTCGGCCAGGTTCATGGCCAGAGGCTTCTCGCAGAGGACGTGCCTATGGGCTGCGAGTGCGGCGATGGACTGCGGAGCGTGTAGAAATACGGGTGATGCGACGTAAACCGCAGCGGCTTCCAATTGTTTGAGAGCGGCGTCAAGGGTTGTAAACGCCGGAACGCCGTACGGCGCGGCCTTCGCCGGATCGCGAGTAACGATGCCCGTCAGCTGGCTGCGCTCCTCGGCGAGAATCGCCGGCAGCACGCGCCTAGTAGTGATGTCTCCGACGCCGATTACGAGCCAAGTCAGCACCTGTGTATTCTAAGCCGGTCGACAAGAATCATCGAAACTGCGCGATACGCCTCGAGATGCGACAGGACGCCGTCGTCCCAGGTCACATCCGGAGTTACGGGCAACAGGAAGGAATCAGATTACTTCTTGTTTGCCCATCCACCCAGAACCTCCTCTTTCCTTGAAAACCAAAAGCCATCCGTGCTACGGAAGACTATGCAGATTACATTTCGTCCGGCTGTCACAGAAGACTTCGATTACTGCAAACGCCTGTACTTCACCGGTATGAAGACGATCATCGAGTAACCTGGGTGCCCAACCAGGTTTACGGGTTACGCCGCTTACGAGGCATCAAGCGTTTTGCCAGCTACATTGCCGATTTCCCCTCCGGACTGAGAACGGAATCATGTCCGGATAAGCCGACAATTTCGGCCCCGATGGTCGGAACTCCAACGGTTCAACGAGACAATCTCATGCGATGCAATCGATTTTGAAATCGCGGGTCTGGGCGAAGCGGTTCGAGGGCTCAATGTTTTGGTACACGAGAGGCGTGCAGCGCTCAGCAAGGCCTTGTCCATCCATGTGAGAGCAGCGCCCTTTTCTCCCAGGCCCACGTACACCCACGCGATATCAAGCGGTGATATTGGGCTTACAGCAGAAGTCACCCAAGCAACTGCTTGAGAATGTTCCGAGCTCGGCCGTTCATGCCCGCCAAGCCACAAGCATGACCCAAACCCGCCGACCAGAAGGACGCGCGAGTGCCAGCAAAGCGTCTAACTTTGTTGAACCTTTGAGATGGCCTCGCGAAACACATTCGGGCCAAGGCAAGTTCGAGTCGGCTAGTGAGAGCCTGTTTCTCGCGTCGGAAAGATACTTTTCGCCGGGGCTCGTGGGCAGCCCACGCCGCTCGCTGGCTGCTGCCGACTGCTTTGCAAATAGACCTTTGTGAGGTCGCTGCCTTTTGGTAGCATCCGCGCCAAGTTTGGAAGAAGGAGGAACACGATGGCTAAACTCAAACACATTGGACCAGGCTCCGCGGTGAAGCTTGGTGCAATGACTTATGCATTCGTAGGGCTGGTTATCGGAATAATTGCCGCGTGTGTTTCGCTGGTGGCAGGGTCGCTCACGGGAATGGGTGGGAGCGGCATGGGTCTGAGTGCAAGAACATTTGGGTTTGGAATGGGCGTTGGGGCAATCATAGTTGCCCCCATTGTTTACGGGATTATTGGGGGAATCGGCGCGGGGATCGGGGCGGTGGTGTACAACCTGGCTGCTCGCTGGGTGGGCGGGCTCGAGGTGGACATCGGCTAACCCATCGAATAGGTCGGGCAATGAGGCATTCGCTTAGCTGTTGAGAACAGTCGTTTATGGCTTGAGCGGAATGGCGTCTTCATTTCGGCTCGATGACGGGCAAGCCGGAGGAAGAGATCCCTCTGACCACGTTCAGCTGGTCGGATGGGAGAGGTCCATTACTCCAGTTCTCTGTCCGATCGCTGTCCGCGAGCGAAGCCTAATACGTCAATCGCGCTTGGATTTCTTGCCCTGGCCTTTCAAGATTCGCACGATGGCGATTATGGTGTTCCAATTCCGTGTCGTCGCCGGTACACCGAACAGTTTGTCGATCTGGCCAAGATAGCCGATCGTTTTCATGTGGCGACGGTACACCCCGAAGACGAATTGGTTTTTCGACGCGATAACTCGCACGAACCACTCCCCGCGGGGCGGAAGTGCGCATGGAATGGAAGCCAGGCCGCGGTCGGTTTTCGACAGGATGCTCACGAATCGAACCATATCCGGGCGTGATGGCTCGGGTCCAAACGGATTTTCCATCTCCAGGCGGATAAGATCGCGACCGCTGCAGAACACAACTTTCGTTTCGAATGGCAGCTTCCGGAGCAGTTCAGCACGGAACTTTGCTGGAGGTCCGGGCTTCCGAACGACAAATGTCCCTGCCGCACCCACATTTACGACACCATAGTCGCTCAGCTGTCTTGCAAGGATGCTTGGGCGAAACGTCCTGTGTCCGCCAACATTGACGCCCCGGAGGAAAACAACGAGAGCCATACGGGGATTATAGAGAAAAGGGGCGGGCGCTTCGCCATTCAATCAGGAAATTCTCGGTTTGGAGGTATTCTCGTTCGTCTACGTTTCAACAGATAGACAAATCCCGCAACTGCCGTAACTGCCGTGATCGTGATTTACTCCAGGGGCACGACCGAGTAAGCTGGCGCCCGAAGGATTCTATTACTCCCGGCCTTCAATGCGGCAATCTCTGCCTGTACCGGGACTCGAAGTCGCGGCTTCGATGTTGGTTGTTTTTTTGGTTCTTTGCTGATCGATTCCATAACGCTCGCTCTCCCTGAAGTTATAATCGGCACGATAAAAATGGGTGGTGTTCTCATCTCTCTAATCGGCCTTGCGGGATACATCCTGCCCGCTCCTTCACTGATTTGGGGCTGGGTACGATGGTGGAATACAAAACCGCGCTTCGCTCCGGACAGATGGAGACGGATTAGCGCGTTTGGCGGATTGATCCTCGCTTCCTTCCTCGGATTGTTTGTGCTGTTTGTAATCGGCCACGCAATCGACCTGGCCGCAGATTCCGCAGCGTCGTCGGCAGAACGCGGATTTCAAGCGTCGATAGTCGCCCTGGTGCTGTCGCTGGTAGGAAATGGCCCTGCGCGTCTCCCCGCCTCTTTGGCGTCATTCGGTTTGGCCGCTCTCTGTTTTATCGGTGCCTTTTTGTACTAAATTATTGTGTCCCGCTTTGCTAAATCGGTCGTTCCACGATTTCCGCGTCTTGCTTTAACTTGTTCCCCACAGTCGTTTTTGGGTCGTGGCTCACTACGCTAGTCTGCGCGGAGCCGTCGCGCATCGTCATTCGGCTATCCCCGTGCCCTGAGGTGAAGGCTGCAAGCCCTAAACGGCTTCGCCCTGATTTCTTTGTTGCCAGGTTTTCGGAGGACGAGATTAGAGGCTTTGGCAACTCACGACCGAAGTCCTGCGCGGACTCCGGGTTGACGATTTTGAACGAAAAATAGGTGGAACCGAAGATTCTGTCGAAAAGCTCCGGAACAAACTCCCGGGTAGTGAGCCGGACAGCGAAGTTTTCCTTCCGGCGTCCGAGATTACTTTTCCCTGTAGGCCATTAGGCTTTGCTCTATAGGGAGTTTGGCAGCGACGAGTTTTCGACCCGCCTAGGTTTTTCGCCTGACAAAGCCAAGACCACGCAACCCACTGAGGCGTGGTTTGAACGATGTGGCGCAGAACCGAATTGCTGGCCAGCCGGACCCCGATCAGCGGAGCGCTCATCAAGCTAGGAATCTGGCCAGCTCTTCGAGTAACACTTGTGGTGATTGTTCCGGCAGGAAGTGCCCTCCAGGAAGTGATTTCCCATTTACATTGGAAGCGCGCTCTCTCCACGTATCAAGGACATTGAATAGCTGTTGCATCGCGCCCTGTTCCGCCCACAGGGCAAGCACCGGGCAGGAGATTTTCTGATTCAGGTCGGCAGCGTCATGATCCAGGTCCACTGATGCAGCAGCTCGATAATCCTCGCAACTTGCATGAATCGTAGCGGGATCGCGAAAGCATCTCAGGTACTCGGCAAATGCTTGGTCCTCGAGGCCACTGGGAGAAATTCTTCCAAAGAATCGGGATTTTAGATAGAACTCGACATTATCGCCGATCAGGGTTTCTGGGAAGGGTGCTGGCTGGATCAGAAAGAACCAATGCCAGTACGCCGTGGCAAATTCCTTTGTCACGGTGTGATACAGCTTGTAAGTGGGTACGATGTCCAGAACCGCCAGCTTTTCGACTGCGTTTGCGTGATCCAGAACCATCCTATGAGCGACCCTTCCGCCACGGTCATGACCGACCACGGCAAACCTCTTGAAGCCCAGACTTTCCATTACTTCCACTTGATCCTGTGCCATGGTCCGTTTCGAGTATCCGAAATGGTTTTCTCCATCAGGGGGCTTGCTGCTGTCGCCGTAACCACGCAGATCGGGAATCACTACCGTGAATTTCTTGGAGAGTTGAGGTGCGATTTTTCGCCACATGACGTGCGTCTGGGGATATCCATGAAGGAGCAACAGTCCTGGTCCAGTCCCACCAACAACAAAGTTGATCTCTGCGCCTGAAACGGCCTTTTTGTCTTTCTTGAAACCAGGGAAGAAATCCGCACTGGTGCGATCTTGTCCTGCCAGCTTTGTAGCCTCTATCACGGAGAGGAGCGGATCGTTAGCCGAAAGCCCTCCAACCCCCAGAACTGCGGCATTCCTAATCAGGTCTCGGCGTGTGCTCGTGGACATGAATTCTCCTGCTGAAGCGTCCATGGACGGCATCACGCTTGGTGACGCTTACGCTTTGCAAACCCTTCTCTTAGCAACTCTAGCTCTGTGGCCGAGAGATTGGAGTGTGCAATCCCGCAGTCCACGCAAACTACAAACCTTAAGAACGTGGAGACGGAGGACCTTTCTAAGCCATTGAACGGAGGAGAATGAAGTTTCAGCGTTGCGTCAAACATCGTTACGTTCTTCGACCCGCATGAGACACAAACGCAAAGCGACTCCGTCATTGTCGCACCCGCTTTTTAGTGTCATGTTGATATGCCGCGTTCACACACGCGGAAACTGACAAAACTGACAGGAGGCGCTATCGACGCCGCGAACTTCCAATGTCTGAGCCGGTCTGCTTCTGGCTACTCCAGGAGTTGTCGTCACAATAACAACCTGGTTTTGCGGCTGCGTTTGCCCGCTGCTTCCTCCTCCGCATCCGGCCTGAAAGGCGAGCATCCCGAGGCTCGTTAGCGTCCGACGGACTCGTCACGCCGAGGTCGATGCCCACCGCCTCCTAGTTTTCGCAGGCCGGTTCGACTGTAGTCAAGACCCTAAAAGGAGCCCGGCGAAAGTGCTCTGGTTGAAACCCAACCAGACCTAGTGGGAATCGTCGCCCTTTCCAAGGGCAAGGAGGATGTCGGTCCATGGGCCAACCCAAGGTTGGCTTGGCTTTTGAGTGCAGAAAACTACTTTTTGGGGCTGAAGGGCAAAACGAGGATAGAGAATCGCCTGTCGCTGTCTATCCTGTGAAAACAGCTTTCGAGATCGGGATAAAGCTGGTGGAGCCAAACACTGCCCAGGGTGTGTCGGGCAACTCAGCAACATCGGAGCGGTATGCCTTAATCGCTGCCAGTCTCCACCGCAGAACCTTCCCCGGCCAGACCGACGCGCCGAAGCAAACCCCGGAAGCGCTCTTCCGAGCGAATCGAATCGAACACCGGATCGACGGCGAGATAGGACATCCAAACAGCGCGATCTCGGTAGGCAGTCTCAAGCCATTCGTAGGTCTGCCCCAAACCCTCACAGGCACGCACCTGCGCAGCCGCAAAGCGACCCGATCTCTTCCCACCTTTGTACTCGGTTCGCGGTATTGTTCAACGGAAGCCAGGGAAACAAGCATTGCTGTCCCGGAGGACAGCGATATTTTTGCCCCTCTGGTCAATTGTCCTTCAGTCGAGTCAGTGGCACATTCTAGTACAGTACTAGTCAACATGGAACCAGATCAACCTTTGCCGCTACGCCTCGTGATTCAATGAAATCTTCTAAGGCGATAGGCCTATTTGCGTCTTCCGTGTGGCTTGCCGCGGCGGGGTTGAGTGCATTGGAAATCTTCAGCTGTGGAGGCCTCTCGACGACGCAGACCCCTGTTGCGGTCACCGTGATGATTTCGCCGGCGTCAGCGACGGTAGCGGTCGGAGGTACACAGCAGTTTACCGCGACGGTCGAGAACACCAGCAACACGACAGTGACCTGGCAGGTGAACGCGATGACGGGAGGCAATGCAACGATAGGGACGATTTCCAGTTCGGGTCTGTATACGGCGCCTGGGGCAGTCCCGAGTTCAGCCGCAGTGACGGTCACAGCCGTATCTCAGGCTGACGCCACAAAGTCGGCTTCGGCTCAGGTAACGGTCACGGCGGCTGCTCCGGTGAGCATAACCATTTCGCCGGCGTCGGCGACGGTAGCGGCCGGAGGGACACAGCAGTTTACCGCGACGGTCGAGAACGCCAGCAACACGGCAGTGACCTGGCAGGTGAACGGGGTGACGGGAGGCAATGCAACGGCAGGGACGATTTCCAGTTCGGGTCTGTATACGGCGCCTGGGGCAGTCCCGAGTCCAGCAGCAGTGACAATTACAGCCGTGTCTCAGGCTGACGCCACAAAGTCGGCTTCGGCTCAGGTAACGATCACGGCGACCACCGGCTTAGCTTTCTACGTTTCGACCACAGGCAGCGACTCCAACCCGGGTACGCTTTCGTCTCCGTGGAGAACGATCCAGCATGCGTCCAATTCCGTACAGGCGGGTGACAGTGTTTACGTGCGTGGTGGCGTCTACAACGAATCGGTGAACATTTCGGTCTCGGGATCGGCGATAGCTGGCCCGATTACGTTCCAAACCTACCCCGGTGAGCAAGCGATTGTAGACGGCACGGGCCTGGTATCCCCCACCTCCGGCACCCAGGGGTTGATCAATATCGTGAATCAAAGTTACATCTCCATCCAAGGGCTCGAGATCCGCAACTACCAGACCTCGAGTGCCTCGGGCACTCCAGCCGGGATCTGGGTATCGGGCTCAGGCAGCAACATCCAGATCGTGAATAACCTGATTCATAACATCGTGACGACCTCAGAAACCACCGGCAGCGCCTTTGGCATTGCCGTGTACGGCACAGCAGCGCCCGCTTCGCTCGATGCTGTCACGATCAGCGGTAACCAGGTTTATAACCTCAGGACCGGCACCAGCGAATCGGTAAACGTCGACGGAAATGTCACCAACTTCGTCATAGCCAACAACGTCGTCCACGACAACGACAACATTGGAATCGACGTAATTGGCTTTGAAGGCGTTTCGCCCGACCCAGCCTACGACTACGCCCGCAACGGTACCATCGCGGGCAATACCATCTACAATATTTCGGCCATCAACAATCCCGGTGAGGGTAACCAGTACGATGCCAACGGTATTTACGTGGACGGCGGCTCTCAGGTTGTCATCGAGCGCAACCTGATCCATGACGTAGACATCGGCATCGAGATGGCCAGCGAGCACCAGGGGCACATAACCAGTTTTGTGACAGCGCGGAACAACCTGGTCTATTCAGCCAATTCAGTCGGCATAACCATTGGAGGATACGCCAGCAACGTGGGCGGCACCGACCACTGCACAATTGTGAATAACACGCTGTTCCAGAACGATACAAAGAAGACGGGCAGTGGTGAATTTCAGATCCAGTACTATGCCACCAGCATCGTTTTCAAGAACAATATTGTCTACGCGTCGCCCCAGGGACTGTTTATCAACAACTACACGAGCAGCGAGCCCGACCCGGCGGACGTGGATTACAACCTCTATTACTCCTCGTTGAGCTCCTCAACGGCGAACTTTCTCTGGAATGGAACGAATTATGTTGGTTTCTCGTCCTATCAATCTGCTACCGGGAAGGACAGCCATTCGCAGTATGAGGATCCGCAGTTCCTGAGCCTGACGGCGCCTAACCTGCAAGTCCAGCCGACTTCACCGGCAGTAAACGCAGGAATTAACCTGGGGTCGGCGGTCGTAGGTGTCTTAGACTTTGCCGGCAATCCGCGCTTAATTGGAACTAACATCGACATCGGCGCCTACGAGGAATAGCACACTCCGCCAGCTCGATCAGTTCCGAACTCTCGAGACGAGATGAGGTCGAAGGGATAACGACGAGCCTAGAGAATCCTAACCGACTCCTAGAATCCCTGCCGCACGAGCTGGCGTGGTAAAACCTCGCCAGCCTCTACATTCTCGCCGATGCCTATTTTTCCAACGACACTGCTCGCGCCAATGAGACTTTTCCTGCCTCTGACGCGCTGTGGTGGCCGCACGGTGGCGGAGTATAATTGCCAAAGAGATGGGTTGTGCGTTTTGAGGCCTTTAGATTCGGGTCTATTCGCATTGATGGCGTCATCTACGAACACGACGTGGTGATCGACCGCGGCGAGGTCAGCAAACGCAAGAAGAAACCGTCCAAGAAATTCCGCGACCAATTTGGACACACGCCGCTGTCTCTCGCAGAAAAGATACCGTGGAAATGCCGCCGCCTCGTCGTGGGCACGGGCACGGGTGCACTACCGGTGATGGAAGACTTAAAGCGCGAAGCCAAACGGCGCAACATTGAATTACTGATCCTGCCTACAATTCAGGCCATCAAGGTTTTGGAACGCGATGCCGTCGAAACCAATGCGGTTCTCCACGTAACGTGCTGAGGTTCGGCAGTCTGTCACTCGCCAGAATCTCATCGTTTGCGTGAAATGCACCACCAACTGTAATGGCACCGATTGAACGAGAATCAATTATTTGTGAGGAACAGGCTGGTAACGGTCAGCTGCCCACAAATGACGATTCGGGAGGCGAGCTGCAATGAGTGAAAGCGCTCAGGAAGTGGCGACAGCTAGCTATCTCAAGACTATGAAAGACCTAGGTTCGCCGGTACTCCTAGTTTTCGGCCCACCACCTGGCGAATTGTTGTCCAGCCTGTTAGCCGGCCAGACGGCCTATCTCCAAGTTCACACCAACGTCGACGATTCGATGCCAGAAGGTCGGCGTGCGCTGGAAATTTTGCTGAAGCGGCTGTCGGACACTACCTTGCCGCATGAGGGTTTGGAGCAATGAGCAAAACCGCTGGCCGCTGTTGAGATTGAGATTGGAGCAAGCCCAAACCTGAGGAACTGACAGCCGCTTGTGGGTACCATCTTCGGCATTGCCGCAGGGCTCAACGCCGCCAGAACATCACAGGATCCAAATATCGCTTGCAGAGTTGATCAACCAAAAAGATGTACGCGCTCAGAACAAAAATCACGACGAGCACAATAATGACCCGCTCTCGCACCTCTTGCCAGATGGGAAAGCTGATCATCATCAACTCTTGTCTCACTTCGGCAAGGAAGATCCTGATTTTTGCCAGCCACGTTGGCTTTTTCATTTTCTCTGGCGCTTGAGAATCAATGGGAACCACAGACGCGCTTCCTTTCTCGGTCCGCGATGGGCCATTCAGAGACACACGTGCAACGAAGCTCAGGCCGCCTCAAATCAGCTTTGAGTTGTCAGATGGACATAGCGGCGTGCTGCTTAGGCAGGGGGGCTCCGACCGAGGACAGTAGGAAGGAACGATTCGAGATGACGAACCAGGTCTTCAGGCCGTAACCAATCGAAGGGCAGGGTTGTGGGCGTTAGAAGAGCGAAGGCGGCTGCGGGTAACGCCAGAGCCACCTTGGCGAATCCCTCAGCGTTATGTGTGGTGATGACAAACGTTAACAGTAGCGCCGAGGTGATGAGGACGACGGCAATCACCCCGATCTCGCATCGGCGAACCCAGATCTGTTGCAGCACCTTCGACATGGTTCCTAGCTCAGGATGCCGTTCATCGGCGGCTCTCGCTACTTTCAGATACGTGGTCTCGGGACGACAAGTTTCAACCGGAAGGGCTACCGCGACAGGGCGTAATGGACGGCGGCGAGCTGCAAGTCGAGTTCTGGTAGCTACTCAGTACGCGGCCATAGCGACCAGTCTCGACCACGATCTTTTGCACGAGGATCTCTTCTAGGATGCCCTCAGGCTTGTAGTATTCCCGCAGGACCCGCAGCCAGTTCCTGGGTTTCTGCCATCGTCTCGGGCGCGGCGCCGTGGAGATACTGCTTCACGAAAATCCCGTGCGTCGGGGGAAGCATACTTATGTTCGTCCTACTACCCCACGGCGGAGAATATTGTCGACACTCAATAAAATGAGATAAGAACGGCATCGATCAGGACAAATCGTGGCATCTGACGTTGTAAGCAGAAGTTAGCGTATCCCGAACTCCGCTAGAAAGTTTTCGACGTCATTGCGACACGCGTCGGGATCCTGCAACCACATCTGATGTCCCGCATCCGGAAAGACGATGGTCTTGCTCTTAGGCAGCAAGCGCGCCAGTTCACGCCCAATCACCCCCAGGAACGGATATGACACGCACTGTAGACTCCACCCACTAACGAAACTAGAGCAATGCGTCCCATAGTTTTGAGCCCAACTCGCCTACAAAACTGCTGACGGTCGCTAGGTCATGACATTCGAATTCGACGCAGGCGACTACGCGCGAGAGGAATCCTATCGAAACTAAGAACACGATTAGCAGCAGTGCTTTCTTCATGTCTCCCGCCTCCTTCACTGGCTCTCCGCGATTCAATCAGTAGAGGTGTCGCTGCCCCTTGTCATAAAAAGCAGCTTGGCGCGCTCCTTTCGGAGGCGTCCGACCGAATAAACCTCGTTCAGCCACCAAACGACCGCGAAAACCGCCGTGTAGATGGCTGGCCAAATCAAATCAATCCAACGCAAACCTCCCCTTGCCCTTTCCTGCAGGGCTCCCAGGGTTTCAAGGAGTAACCCAAGGTACGGTGGGAGCAGATACCAGTATTTGACAGACTTGAGCAGCTTGATCTGATGGTCATATCGATTCGCGAGTGCGTTCGCGTATCTCATAAGGTCCTGGCTCGGATCCACGGTTGATGGCCCTTTGCCAAAGCAGACCAAGTAAAAGACGATCCAGGCCATACTCGCAGCCATGACCAACCACCCTGCCTTCACCAACGCGTTATCCGACCGGAAAGCATAGGAACCGACCACGACCATGAGCACGCCGGCCGCGATGCACTCGATCCAGTTACGCACCACGATTATTCGGTCAAAATGATTTGCCTTTCTCTGAACGAACTCCAACATCTCTTTTGCTTCCGTCGTTTTCGAGGAGGGCTCACTGCACCATAGTTCACGCAATTCATTGTGTTCGTTCATGGCTTGTCCACCTCCCTTCTTCGAATTTCCTCTTTCAACTTAGCGCGGATTCGCGTGAGCCGCGTGGCGATGGCACTTTCGGAAAGCCCACTCACGTCTTCAATCTCCCCGTAACTCAATCCCTCGAAATGCAGCAAGATGATTTGCCGGTCGGTTGCCGGGAGACGGCGGATTGCATCGACTAGGGCTCGCCGCTTCTCTTCGCGCAACAATCCTTCCTCGGCGCTGACAGTGGGAGACGGATGATCGAATTCTTCAGGGAGAGAACCTTCTCTTCGTCCGCGACGATGCGTCCTGACTGAAAAGGAAATCGCGATGTTGTGGGCGACGCGATACAGCCAAGTACGCTCGCTCGACTCCTTGCGAAAACTCGGGATGGCCTGCCAAAGCGCAAGAGCGATATCTTGGAACAAGTCCTCACGGTCACCCTGGCGATCCACGTAAGCGGCTGCCAGGCGCCTTAGGGCTGGCCCGAACTGCCCGATCATTCGCGCGAAGATATCATGCCGGTCTGACTCCCCGGCGACCATGACGGTTTCCGCCACTGCTTGGGTAATCATTGATTTTCGCTTCCATACAGGTAGTCTCATCGGCTGCGAATTCCTTGCATGAAAAATAGCGCCTCTCCTGGACTTCCGCTCGGCTCGGAACACCAGAGGCGCAGCATGGTGGGCGCTATGCGTTCAAGCTAGCCGCGTTTCGAATGGTCGTCACTTTGGCGAAAACGCCGTTGCCGGCATGTCCCGTGGCTTTCAATCGCAACCACGGAATAG
>Ga0306926_10004158_pt1 | contig 15158 bp, 20 predicted proteins | sample flu12Cox44000178_FD_203759 | JGI IMG/M metagenome (GOLD analysis project Ga0306926, IMG submission 203759) | Lab enrichment of tropical soil microbial communities from Luquillo Experimental Forest, Puerto Rico - flux8day.12C.oxic.44.000.178 (v2)... | ecosystem: Environmental > Terrestrial >...
GCGCAAGATCGGCGAGCCGATTACTGGTCAATTCCAGCTATTTTATCTGCAATATCCCTGGTACCGCCTTCTCATCGCGGTGCTGTCCGCGGCGATCATCGGCGGGTTCTGGGTTTACCTCAAACGCGGTAAATTCGGTGTCTGGATCAGGGCCACCGCGCAGGATCGCGTTATGGCGCAGGCCATGGGGATTCCGGTGCCGTGGGTCTATACCGGCGTATTTGCTATCGGCGCGGCGATGGCGGCCGCCAGCGGCGTGCTGTTCGCGCCGATGGTCGGCGTCAACCACACGATGGGGCTTGACTGGGTGCTCAAGGCCTTCATCGTCGTGGTGGTCGGCGGGATGGGCAATTTTGGCGGCTCGATCGCGGCGGCGATCTTCATCAGCCTGGTCGAGGCTTACGCCGCAATCTGGGTCGATCCCTCGCACGCCGTGCTGGTGTCCTTCGTCATTCTGATCCTCACCTTGTTATTCCGGCCCACCGGCCTATTTGTGGCGACCCCGCGATGACAACTGCTCCGCTCGACAAAGGAGCCGCGCTCCAGAAATTGCCGCGGGACGAAACGCGCGTGAGCCACACGGCCGTGTTCTGGATCGGATTTTGCTGTGTCATGGCGGCGTTGATCGCGGCGCCGCTGGTGCTGCCAGAATTCTGGCGCCGCCTGACCACCGAGATTCTGATCTGGGGACTTTTGGCTATGTCGTCCGATCTGTTGATCGGCTATACCGGCATGGTCTCGTTCGGCCATTCGGCTTTTTTCGGGCTTGGCATGTACGGCGCCGCCGGCGCGCTGTTGATCGTGAGCCCGCCGAACCTGTGGCTGGCGATCCTATTCGGGCTCGCCGGCGCCGCCGGCGCCGCCTTGTTCGTCGCCTACTTTTCCACGCGCCTGCGCGACATCTATTTTGCCATCACAACGCTGATCTTCAGTCAGATCTTCTACGTCATCATCTTTACGTGGACCGCTGTGACCGGCGGCGAAAACGGCCTGATCTTCACCCGGCCGCATTTGCGCATCCCGTTCCTCTACGACGCGCGCTTCACCTCGACCACCATGCATTGGTTCGTGCTCGCAGTGGTCGCCGGCTCGTATCTGATCCTGCGCCGGGTGACGCAGTCGCCGTTCGGCATGGTTCTGCAATCGATCCGGGAGAACGAGCCGCGCACCCGCGCGATAGGCTACCGCGTCGAGAATTTCAAAATGGTCGCGGTCATGTTGTCCGGCTTGTTTGCCGGATTGGCGGGCGTACTTTATGCAATCCAAAACGAATTTGCTGCGCCGGACTTCGTCTATTTCCTCACCTCCGGCGAGACAGTGATCTATAATGTCATGGGCGGCATTGGCACGCTGGTCGGACCGATCGTCGGCGCCGGATTCTTCCATTTGATGCGGGAATTGCTGTCGCGCTTCTTCGGCGAGCAATTCCCCTATCTCATCCCGCTCGGGCTGATCTTCATCATCATGATCATCTTCCTGCCGCAGGGGATTCTGGGCTTCGCGCGGCGATGGCTCAATCGGTGAGCGTACTGAACCGGTGATTGTCTTCAGCGGGCGCCGCTCCAAGTCGACTGCGACGACGCCGCCCTCGGTGCCGGGCCCATCATGTTGAATCTCCTTTTCAACGTGGCGTAGAAAATTTTTGAGCCTGATTGGCACCCGACTGTCATTCGAGCCGTTCATCGCGTTTAACTGATGCTTTTGTTTCTCGCTCAGCGGCTGGCGGACTACTTCAATGGCTTGGTCAGTTGCATCCAGTGTTCGGCGGCCAATTGGCATCGGAACGGTCGTTGGACACGACGACTGGATGATACCGCTTGCTCGAGATGACGCCGCGCTCAGATCGTCGAGCGCAGTTTCCTGATCAGCCGTTGGATGTCGGTCTGGCGGATCCGATCGATCGGCACTACCGTCGTTCTACCGATTGTCTCGAAAATTGCCGAAAATTAATACGGAACTTCAATTTCGGGATCTAGCAACCCGTGGGTGAGGTGTGAAAGACGACCGCGGGTTCTGCGGCGCTCCTGCGGTTTGCGTCGATCAAGGGTCTCGAGCGCGTCAAGGATCCGACCGGCCTGGCGCCAGAGAGTCGATTCATAGCGGCTGAGGCGATCAAGCGCGAAGTTGGGAAGGTTGGCGAGACGCAGAAAGCAACGAGCGAACTCGACAGCGGTAGCGTAGGCTTTCATTTCAGAGTCGGAAAGCGTTTCTATGTTGCTGACAGCACTGAGTGAAGCTGCATCGCCGCGGGCGGATTCGCCCCGACGGAACATTGAGTGAATTACCTCACTGGAATTCGAAGGCAGCTCGCGGTTCTGCCGATAGTCATGCAGTTGCTGAGCTTGAATCTCGAACAGTCCGGTTTCCATAGTCGTGGCGCGGCGCAGACGCCACAGAATGCTCACCAATCGCAGCACGAGCTCACGCTCGACAGCTGATTGCGCATCATAGTCGGCGGTTATTGCTGCCTCGAAGGCTTTGTAATCTTCGGGATCCTCAAGTGCGCTTAAGACTGTCTCGGCTGTAAGCCCATGACGGACGGCGTTGCAGCGTGACACTTGCTTTCCAGCCTCTGTTTTCGGCCCAGTGCTCTTGAGCGCATTGCGCCGGTTAGCCTCGATTTTCCGGTACGAGGTCATAATGAGCCAGCTTCCAAATTAGCTTCGTTTCGTAGTTTTGACCCGCCTTGATCAATTGCGCTTGGAAGCGGATGTGTTTTGAGCCAAAGGACGCGCGCCGCCGCGCTCGGATCGATACCGATCTTATTCCACCACGCGGCTTCATCACCGCAACGATGCACCTCGCGATGATGGCCCCGACAGAGTGGAACGGTGAACTCATCGCTGACCTTGCGCCCGAGTGCAGGTGATTGCGCAAAGCGCAGGTGATGGGCGTCAGCAGGGCGGCGGCCGCACACTAGACACGGCTGCTTGGCAACCGATTTCACATGCTCCCTATCGCGAATGCGACGTGGCGCTGGTGAACCGAGCACGCTTTTATCGATGGCAGATCGAGAGCGGTTTTTGCTTTGACCGGGGCGATGCAACGGCTGTTCGACTTTTTTGATCGAATCAGTTGTAGCATCGGTTGTAATGCCCATCAGCCGGTCCTGGAAACATCGCTCGACACGTTCAGCATCCGCAGCAGCCAAACTGTTTTTGGCCCTCATAACCCGATGAGCCCAGTTTGCCGCCTCTTCCGCCGAGTTAAGATCCTTCAGTTCGCTGGTTAGTTGTTCCCGCAGAGCCGCGGACGCGTCAGTGTCAAGCTTTGCCCTCGAGGGAGTTGAGCTCGTCTTGGCGCGGTGGCCACCTGCGCCCTGTTGAACTGACTGCCCTTGGCCGCCATTGAGGCGGTCTTTTTTATTTCCGAATGGACTGTCTGCTTTGGCTTCTGGAGCCGCTGGCGATAGCAGACCCGGCGCGTCGAGATCATCCTCGCCGGCAATGCCGACCAGCGTGAACAGCGCATAGCGTCGGGCGTAGGTCAGTGCCGCGCCCATCCGATGTGGCGTAGCTGTCTCGCTAATCGCGCAGACTGGCCAATCCGACGCAATCCATTCTCCAGAGGCATGCGCCAGAACTGTGCTGAGTCGCACGATGCCGACACTCTCGTCTATAGAGGTGGTCTGCACGGTCGCGATCTCATGCTGACTTAAGGTCTTGCGCACGATATCAAGCCCGCTCGAGAGCGGCGCGTAGCGAAACGATCGCTCTGACGCGCCGGCTTGGTCAGATCGAATGGTCCCAATCAGCGACTTTTCCGGATTGACGAGTTGGGCTTGGGCTTTGGCCAGAGCTGCAGCGATCGTGCCAATCGTCTCACTGCACCGCTGCACAGCTGTCCTCCACTTCGAGGAGATCGAAGCTGACTGCGCCCGATTTCGAGCGCTTGGCGCGGACGCCATGGCCGATCGCCTCCTTGGCGTCCTCTGGCATCAAGGCCTTCAGCTCAGCCTTTGATCGCTCATGGTCCAGAAACGCATGCCGTGTGCTGCAGAATAGACCGGCAAATTCCGCCCACGAATTCGATCCACTCATGTCGACGATCCGCACCGCCGCGATCCTTGGCTTGGGCGGCTCGACGCCGAATAGACGAGGAGGCTCGCCGCTCTCGACACAACGCCAGAACTTGCGCTCGGCAGTTACAACGAGATGCTGGTAGAGCGGATCGGCATGGGTGGTGATCTCGACCCATTTGCCGCCGCCCGTGATCACCGAGAGGACAGCACCTCTGGTTGCAACCACCCACATATTGTGCTGCAGCTGCGGCATGTATCTCTCGGCCGCGGCTTCTTCCGAGAACGACCACGGCAGCATGAACTTGGCCTCGAACACCGTTCCGGTGGCCTCAACTCGGCCGTCGAGTGTGGCCGCCATCCAGCGCAACACCGGATGCCGGACCCGTTTCTGAATATCGACGACCACCTGTCCGGTGTTGGCCTCATACCAGCGCCGGTTTAAATCCTCGGTCGCATTGCCAAGCTGAACAACGAGATTGTCCGATAAATCTTCAGGCTCGATTTCGCCCCGCTTCTCCCGCCACAGGCGCAGGAGGGCGGCTTCGTCATCGCCCATTATGATCCGAGCGTCGGAGCCGCCGATGAAGTACCGCCGATCAGAGGGCTTGACCCTAATACGGCGCGGCTTCGTCGTGGACTGCTGCTCGGGCGCGTCTGGGTTCGGAGCGTGATTTAGGGTAGGAACGGGATCAGCCTGGGCCATGGGGTGCCTCCGTAAGCTTGGGTTAGGGCTGAGGCAACTTCGGGTGTTCGCCCAGCCCAGGGCTGCAGGGTATATATTAATGCCATTTATATCAATACAGAAACCGCACAAATGACAAGACGACCTCGTGGCCGTCCCACAAAAAGGCCCCAAGATCGCCTCTTTCAAATGCGCGTCTCAGAGGAGTTTTTGCGCGCTGTAGACGACTGGCGGCGCGGTCAGACCGACCTTCCATCGCGTGCTGAGGCAATTCGGAGAATGGTTGAGCTGGCGACTAAGATGAAGAAGAAGTCTGATTGATAACAGTTGTTCCTTGCGGGCGATGACGCCGCCAAGCAATTCGACAATTTGCTGCGCCGGGCAAACTTGACCAAAGCGGCGATCTACGCCCACGCCATGGCGCGGCAGCCCGTATAGAGCGGGACCCGTATACAGCGCGCCCGTATAGCGGACCCGTATACGGCGAGCCCGCATAGAGGCGGCCCGTAGCGGGGCCCGTACCCGCATATAGCTAGCGCGTCTACAGCGAGCCCGTATATGGCGGGGCCCGTATATGGCGGGGCCCGTATGCAGCGAGACGCGCGCAAACAGCGGCCCGTATACAGCGGGCCCGTGTACAGCGAGCCCCCATACTGCAGCCGCGTATAAGCACCGCCCGCATACAGCGAGCCTGTATATGGCGGAGCCCGTGTAAGGCGAGCCCGTTATACAGCGAGTCCGCATACAGCGAACGCCTATACAACGGCGCGCGTATACAGCGAGCCCGTATACAGCGGGCCCCTATACAGCGGGCCCCTATACAGCGGGCCCGTATACAGCGGACCCGTATACAGCGGACCCGCATAGCGAACCCGCGTATACAGCGAGCCAGCATACAGCGAGCGCCTATATAGCGGGGCCGTATACAGCGGGCGCATATACAGCGGCCCGAAGCAGGTAGTCGATACACAACGAGGCCGTATACAGCGGCCACTGCACCGCCAGCATAAGAAGAACTGAAGTCCAGCGGCCAGAGACGCGCTCGCAGCTTGTTTTTGAATTTAATTCAAAAAAACAAAGAATTACAATGCGTTAAATTGAGCGGCTTCGTGTCTCTACTCAAGAGAAAACATGCTACTTTAGAACAAATAGCACGGCGCGCGGCGGTATCACTCGCATTCTGTGCCCCGCCGGAAATATCACTACTTTAGTGAGAGTAGTGGCGTGCCCCGATCGGCAGACCCCGGGTCGCGAATTACAAAACGAAGCCATTCTGGTCCGGGGGTGACATTTTGGTCTATTTTAGACAAATAGAACGGCCGAGACGTGAACGTCGTGCTTTGAGACGTTGTCGTCGGCGAGGTGCCGCCTACTCATAGCGCCGGCGACGAGTAAGCATCGGCATTCGACCGGCGGGAGGAGCGCTCGGCAGCATCACCAAGCAGGGCAATCTGCCTGGGCACCAAACCAATCCAGCAGTCGCCGATGTCGGCAACCAAGCAGTGGGGAAATCTCTTCGAGCCGTCCGCTCTCTTCACTGGATCGATGCCAAGCATGGATGCGCTATCTACTGACCCAATTGATTACGCTGACCTTGCGGGCGGCCAAATCGCTCACGCGCGGCGGCGGACCGCGCTGGCGAAGCTCCCAGAAGCGGTGTGGGAATGACTTACGGCCTCCGATTTCGCCGCGAAATCGTTTTTTCCGATCACTGATTGCGGAATTACTCGTTGGACTAATTGTTTGGACTACGGCCCTATGAACTTTCCGAAGGTCCAAAGGGAGGACACCATGACCTGGACGACACCTGTTTTGGTTGAAATCTGCATTGGGCTCGAAATCAACGGCTACCTGCCAGCCGACGGCTACGTGCCGCTCGAATCTCCTATTTCCCAGATTGCTTGATCCGGCGAGCGCGTTGCATGTTGCGGGCGCTCGTCTTTTACTGTGAGGTAACATGATGCAGCAATCGTTGCTAAGGGCAAACTGAAGGGCAAACGGTCTCGAAAGTCATCCTCAATGCCGATCAGGGAGTATGCTGACCCCAACGGAAAACAACGACAACGTTTTTCTACACCCGCTGGTTCCGCTGCATTGAATAAGGCTTGCAATTGCCCGCACGAGGCGTTGCCGACTTATTGCCGCGAGGTTTTTGAATGCACTCTCGCGCGCTCCGAAAGTTCTTTGGCAAGTAAACTGAATTCTTGACGACGCCCGGTACCGCGTCGCCAAATGAAACCAATCTTTCTTATCGGCTCATCGCCGAGCAAGGGCCTAGTGACAACCTTGGTGCCCCGCAGCAGCCCGGCATTGACAGCGAGGATCGGCAACAAAGTGGTGCCCAATCCATTGTCGACCATCTGCACCAACGTCGGTAGACTGGTTGCTTCAAAGCCCTCGGTGACGCGCCGGTCAGCAAGGCGACAGGCCGCGAGGGCATGATCTCGCAGGCAATGACCGTCCTCTAGCAACAGCAAATTCTCGCGCCATAAGCGTTGAGCTTTGATGCTCACTTGCTTTGCAAGCGGATGCCCTCGCGGCAATCCTACCACAAAAGGATCGTCGAATAGGATAACGGTTTCTACCGCCCCACAATCGTAAGGCAGTGCGAGCAACACAACATCAAGCCGGCCTCGGTGCAGCAAATCAATCAGGCGATGAGTCAGATCCTCTACGAGATAGAGTTTCAGGTTTCTATAGGTCTCGCGCAGATTTGGCAGCACCTTCGGCAGAAGATAAGGACCAACCGTCGGAATGGTCCCCATACGGAGGGTTCCGGAAAGTGGCTCCCGTGAGCTGGTTGCGAAGTTTACGAGTTCTTCGACCTCTTTGAGAATCCGACGAGCGCGCTCGACGATTTCGATGCCGATGGGCGTCAAGATGACGCGCCGTTTGGTGCGATCAACGAGTGGCGCTTGAAGCACAGACTCGAGTTCTTTGATGCTGGCACTTAACGTTGATTGCGTTACGTTACATGCTTCGGCTGCACGGCTGAAATGGCCGTGATCGTGAAGCGCCATCAAGTGACGCAGATGACGAATGGACGGAAAGTTCATCACCGATTTTTCCGATCAGTATTGACGGAATTTCTCGTTCGGCCGATCGCGACGAGCTCTGTAAGTAGCACGAGTGAGTGGTGACTGCGTTGCCCTAGTATCGTGATTTACAAGATTTGACGGGCTATGATCGAACCCATCGCCAGATGCTGCGCCAGGGGCAATTGCCTGACAATCCCCCGACGAAAAATCAGTGCCGTATCAGTTTAAACTCGCTTCTTCGTCTTTGGAAGTTCTGGAGCCATTTTAGAAGGGCTAGTCCCTGGCCGAGCGGCGCGACGAGCGATTCTCCGTTAAGTACGGAACCATTTTTGAGGTATGACACTCGCCTTCGAAACTATACACGATTGATCGAGGATTTGGAGGCCAACGAAAAGTTTCGAGCGTGTCTCGGCGCTGCAAGGACATGACCGATCGCGGCAGCATCGTCAAATCACAACTATCGGAGCCGGTGGCTCCATCGCTTGTTGCCCCAGTCCTCTTCCGCCTCGCGTCTGACCGCTGGCGCTGATGGGTTCTTGATCTTGAGCCAGTGCTCGACCAGACCAGAGCAATAAGGCGAACCGAGTCGCTTCGACACGATGCCCTCGCAGCCGAACGTGCAGGCGTGCTTGAAGATGGTTACGCCATTACAGTCATAGTGAACGTTGAACACGACGCCGTTACGCTCCCGGCACAGTACCTCGGCTAAGGCATGCTTGCGCTCTTCGATTGGAGCGCCACGCAAGTCTTTGCCGTCAACCTCAATCAGGTCGAAGGCGCAAAGGACGGCGACATGGTCGTGACGTCGGTAGCGCAGAAGGTCAAAGACCGACAGGCCGCGCTCATCGATAACGACAGCTTCGCCATCAATGAAGCAGGACCGCACCGGGAGGTTCGAAATCGCTTCGCCGATCCGTGGGAAGCGGTCGCCGAAATCATAACCGTTGCGGGTGTAGAGCCGCACGCCCATGCCATCCCGCCGTGCCATGATGCGGAAACCGTCATGCTTGATCTCGTGTACCCAATCCGGCCCAGATGGAGGGAGCTGGGCCGGAGATGACAGGCACGGTCGGATGAAGCCGACAGAGCGGTGGCTACGCGTTTGTTTTAGAGAGTGTGCTTTCATCACCCCTAGGGCCAGATAGTCGAGGCCGGATTAAGTTTGGATTGGACTGCGTGAGAAATGTCGTAGCGCGTGATTCCAATATCGGCCAGTTCACGGTCACTGAGGGACATCAGTTCCTGGAGAGCAGTTCTGTATCTCTGCCTAGCCCTGAGATAGCTAATTAAGTGGCAAATCATGTCGGGCTCCTTTTCTGCGGAAGGAAACCTAAGCAGCAAGTGTGCAGTTAAAAACGTTCCATATTTGCACGGCAGTCATACGGGAATTTTAAGACCCGCTTGGTGTTCACGCTCTTGGCCGAAAAGCATTCCGAATCAAGCGTGACACGGCACTTTCGAGACCATCGTTTTTTCCGATTACTGATTTCGGAATTATTCGTTGGACCAATCTGCGAAATTGATGACAGACGGGATGAACGGGCAGGACACAAAAAAGATAGCATAGGCTGCAAGTCCGTTCGTCGGTTTGAGTGTCGCGCGGGAGAATACCCGAAGGAGGGGTAAAAGGCTTTGCTGCGCGCTTGATTTGTGACTGAGATGCACTTGATTTCTGGTTGAGGCGATGCCGCTAGGGGGCGCGAGATGCAATTTCGCTTTGCGGATTACATGCTTGATGCCAAGCGGCGCGAACTGCGCCGCGGCGCCGAGCAAATTGCGGCGGAACCGCAGGTGTTTGATCTGCTTGTGCACCTCGTGCAGAACCGCGAACGGGTCGTCAGCAAGGACGATCTCATCGCCTCGGTCTGGAGCGGCCGGATCGTATCGAATTCAACGCTGACCAGTCGGATCAACGCGGCGCGAAAGGCCGTGGCCGATAACGGCCAGGACCAACGGCTGATACGAACCATCGCCCGAAAAGGCTTCCGCTTTGTCGGTGACGTGCAACAGTTAGAGAATGGTGAGACGGTATCGGCCGGTCCGGCAACCAACGGTGTCCAAGAAGCGCCGCGCTCAACCCTGCCTTTGCCGGACAGGCCCGCTATTGCGGTGCTGCCCTTTACTAACCTAAGCGGAGATCACGAACAAGAGTATTTTTCCGACGGCATCGTTGAAGAAATTATCACAGCGCTATCGCGCATGCGTTGGCTGTTCGTGATAGCACGCAGTTCAAGCTTTACATTCAAAGGTCGGTCCGTTGATGTAAAACAAATAAGCCAGGACTTGGGCGTGCGCTACGTCCTTGAAGGAAGCGTACGTAAGGCGACAGACCGCATCCGCATAACGGCGCAGCTCATCGATGCTTCTGCGGGGATACATTTGTGGGCTGAGCGTTTTGATGGCGGACTTGAGGATGTCTTCGATCTACAGGACCAGGTCGCGGCGCGGGTCGTGGGCGAAATCTCGCCTAAGCTGGAGCAAGCCGAGATCGAGCGCGCAAAGCGCAAGCCGACACAGAACCTCGACGCATACGACAATTTTTTACGCGGACTGGCAAACGTCCATCAATGGACGAGGGCTGCAAACGATGAGGCGTTGCGCCTGTTCTACAGGGCGATTGAGCTCGATCACGGGTTCGCCGCGGCCTATGGCATGGCCGCATGGTGCTACATCTGGCGGAAGCTCAATGGTTGGGTGATCGATGGCGCGCAAGAAACTTCGGAAGGCGCACGGTTGGCTTGGCGGGCCGTGGAGCTCGGCAAAGATAACGCGGTCGCCTTGTCCAGGGGAGGACACGCCCTCGCTTGGTTTGCTCGCGACCTTGATAACGGTGCAGCGTTCATTGACAGGGCACTTATCCTGAATCCGAATTTGGCGGCGGCGTGGAACCTCAGCGGCTGGGTGAGGGCCTATCGGGGCGAGCTGGACTTGGCGATCAAGCACCACGCGCGCGCAATGCTTCTGAGCCCACTCGATCCCATCCTGTACAATATGCATGTTGGGACCGCTTTTGCCCATTTCCTTGCCGGCCGTTATGACGAAGCAATCCGATGGGCAAACAGCGCCTTACGCGAGCAGCCCAACTTTGCAGCTGCCACCCGCGTTCTGACTGCCAGCCATGCGCTCGCCGGTCACTTGAGTGAAGCTCGTAAAGTAATGGCACACTTGCGTGAACTCGCTCCTTCGTTGCGTGTCTCCAATCTGAACGAAGTGTTTCCTCTTCGTCGACCGGACCATCTCGCCAAGTATGCAGAAGGCCTGCGAAAAGCTGGGCTTCCTGACTGAATCTTCTACTGCCCAACCAACACGACTAGCTGCTTGCCACTGTAGCGCCGGTATAGAATTGGATTTCACCCCATCTTTGCTGACCGCCAGCTGAGCGGCAACGACCTTCGCTCTGTGTTCATACCGGACGTCACAAAACAATTTTAAAAAAGAGATGCCCGTGAAAGACTTTGCCGTGCAATTGATTTGTGGTTGAGATGCGCTTGATTTTCGGTTGGCGCGGCGATTTGTTCTTATCTCAAGTTTCGAAAAGTGTACGCCCGCGCCCTACATGCGATGAGCGCAAAATCAGGCGAACGACAGGGACAAATCAAGATTTGCTCAAAGACATTATGCAGCTGCGATGACATGGATCGACCTCAGGCTCCGATGGAGGCGACCATGCTGAAAAGCACGCTTTTTGGTGTCGCTATAACTGCTTTTGCTATTGCGGCCCCACTCCGGGCCGAAAATGGCAGCCGAACCTCCGCTTCAGCCATGACGACGACTGATCCACGTCAGCTTAGGAACGTACAAATCCCGGGAACGGATTATAAGATCGATTTTACTCAGAAGGCTTCGGGTGGTGTATATCCTTCGCACTCTTTGATCAAAGCCATCAAGCGCTGGCTTTCTTTGAATTTCTATCTGCGAGCAACTTATCCTGACCCTATTATTCAGCTCACAGCGGCGGAGACACTCATTTCCCTTCGCTATTGAGCCTTGTTGTCGGACTGGCCGCGGGACATTGTTTCCCCCGGTGAGCAGCCAGTGGCACCGTTTGAGGAGATGACAAGCTCGCGCGATCGTGAAAAGTCGATTGCTGTGTATGACGACGAAATGAAAACGATTTATTTGCCCGAAAACTGGACAGGTAATGCCCCTGCAGAGCTATCAGTTCTTGTGCACCAGATGGTACATCACCTTCAAGGCGCGACGCTGGCCAGATATGAGTGCCCGCAAGCACGCGAGGAGCTTTCCTACACTGCCCAGGCAAGGTGGCTCGACCTATTTGGACGCAATTTGGAAACTGAGTTCAACACGGTTTCCGGCGACTCCACAGTGTTGGCACCGCTCAGTACGTCAGGCAGCTTCCCTATTGGCGTCGGAATAGACGACGTTAGGTGGCTTGAAGATGGCAGTCGCGTAATTGCGCATGAAATGCTCAGTAATCCGACGCTCGAGTGCATCGGACAGAGGCCCGTCCGAGCAGCCGAGCAGACGCCGAATGTCGCGTTCCGCTTTGCGCTGACGCGCTTCCAAGACCGCATCGAAAATCCGGCGGAGACGGCTGTGGCGCTTACTCCTCTCAGGCGGAGCGGTTGCGCACATCGATCTTTTTCTTGCCATGCGAGTGCCATTGATGATGTGCCTCATCGCCCTCTCGGCTTCTCCAGATAAACGTACAAGCAAAAGTCTCGGCAGCGGTGAGCGCGAAGTAGCCCAACAATAGAAAAACCATCAGTCTCAGTTGAGCAGCTCCTGATTTAGGCGCACCAGAACGGCTTGCGGATTTCTTGTAGCGCGTCGTAGCGCGTGAGGCCCAATTCCCGGAGTGACCTTTCGCCCATCAATGCAAGTTCACGTCGATCACGCAGACGCTGCCGCCAAGTTCTGACCAAAGCGATCAATTGGCGGACGTGTGATCTGTTGGGCTGCGAATCCAGGTTGGCTGAATACGCCGACATCACGACCGTTCCTCGTCACGTGACCGTGACGTACAGCGTGCCCACATCGAGACTGGTAGGCGCAGTGATTGCGATGAACAGCGCTTCAACAATCAGGACCACCAAGAATAGACCGGCAGCGAACAAGGACCTTGAATCGGTGCCGGCGCGGCGCGCTGCGCCACGTTCGGACGGCACGGGTAGCCGCGCGGGATTCATTGCTGTGGTCGCAATCATGGTTGATCTCCTTTGTAGTCATTTTCGTGGGGAGATTTAGCGTTTCTATCGATAGCGCGATGAGGTGCTCATCGGCGCCCCGCAGGTGCATCATCTAACAGTACGGCGGCCACTATCGGCAGTGCGCCCAAAACCAGCATCATGACGACGATTTCCATAGGTGTTTCCATCTCGTTAGGAGAACGGGCGATGTCATCGGGAAACGGAAACAAGATCGTCAGCGAAACCGCCAAGAGCAGGCCGAGCACGGCGAGGACAAGTGACAGCAGCACATCAGGATTCATCAAACTTTCGCAAAACAGACGCCCTGAGAACTCGATCCCTCGTGCTTTCCAGCCAGTATGCACTGCAGAAATTGAAAGCTCACTTCTCATAGGCATGTTTGACTCTCATCCAAGACCCGGTCGAACCTGAGATCGCGCAGGAGTTTTTGCCTCGACGAGCCGTGAAAGACTTTGCCGTGCAGTTGATTTGTCGTTGAGACGCGCTTGATTTTCGATTGAGGCGAAGCCGCTTGGGAGCGCGAGATGCAAATTTCGCTTTGCCGATTACGTGCTTAATACCAAGCGCAAACCGAAAACTGGATTTTTGCACTCAGTGGTACACCCCTGTATTTGTCGAAGAGGAAGACAGTTGCAGCACAGAATAATCGGTCTGAAAAATGTTCTCAGGGGCGGCTACTCGAAGCCGCCAGGCGTGATGGCGGTTAATCTAACTCGAACTGCAAATCGACCACGGAGCACCATAGATGCCGCAATTCTATCAATTACTAGTTATCGTCGCAGTGTTCGTCGGAGTCTTTGTTGCTTGGCTAACAAAGTGGACACTCTCGAGTGCATGGAAAAGGCTGTATCGGCATGATCGTTGACGTCGGATATTATCTTTCAGCAGCAATCGCACTGACCATTGTGCTTATTGGCACGCACTTCTTTGTTGCGCCTTATGCAGCCGCGCAAGGATTTGGTGTGGCGGTAGTGCCTGATGCCCGCTGGGATGCATACCTTTCGGTGAAAGCGATTCGTGATATCGGTGCGGGTATATTTACCGCGATACTAATTCTCAATCGCTCAAGTCAGCTACTCGGGTTTTTCTTGCTGGCCGTAACGATCGTCCCGCTGAGCGATGCATTGATCGTCCTAAAGCACGGCGGCACAAAAGCCACAGCATTTGGTATCCACGGCGCCACGGCCGCCATCATCCTGATCACCAGTGGTCTTCTGCTTTTGGGCTGAGTTGGCGGCGGTAGGCAAAGCAGTCATGTTGGAATGTCGCTTATTTGCCCTGAGCCACGCGGACGAGAAGCCTGGCAGCACGCGTGGTAGCAAGAACGGCCCGACAGTGGGAATCGCTCCCATCCGCAGCGCACCCGACAGTGGTTCACGTGCCGATGCGGTGAAACTCACCAAGTCTTCGATATCTTTGAGAATCCTTCGTGCCCGCTCCGCTGTCTCAATCCCGACGGGCGTCAAAACAACGCGTGTGGCGAACGGAATGGCAGGTTCAGTTTTGCCTTCCCGTTGAAACACGCAAAATAGGGCGTACCCTACCGTTGGCCAACGAGTAATTCCGCAATCGGTGATCGGAAAAAACGATGGTGTTGCTCTTGTTTGCTGCCCTTGGGTTTGCGCTCGATATTGGCATCACAGCCACACTCTCCTTCACTTTTGAGCAAACTATGACTGGAATATCTGTCCATGCGTGTGCGCACTGTGGTGCGGATATGATCGCACCCGAATGGTCTGCATACCTGCCGGATTGTTGTGTTCGGAACGTGTGGTCCTGCGCGGCCTGCGGATCTCAATTTGAGCATATGATCTGTTTTGTCACGCATGAGGCGGCGGATGCAGCCCCTATATTTGCACCGTTTGTGTTTGTGTAAGTTTCGCTCGCTCAATCGCCAGGTGCTTACTTCAGGTCGTGTTCTCGGCATTGTGCGGAAGCCTCTTCTTTTATCTCACGGGGCAACAGTCGAGGCCGTCCAGGTGATGATCGTTTGCAGTATCGCGATGCAACTCTTCGGCGTCCCCGCTCTCTACGTCGGACAAGCAGATATTTTGTAATGCATTCGTGTCGGTCTTTGCCGCGGCATGTGCGCCGCGTAACAAGTCACACCGGATAACCGACGCGAGCTTATAATTTCCGGCTCGGTGGTCGGCACCTCTAAAATCTAGAAGTGCAAAAAAACCAAACGGGCCTGGAGTCCGTCATCACCTCTGGTCACCCCAGAAATTCTCACTGAGGGCTTCACC
>Ga0306926_10004166_pt1 | contig 15147 bp, 12 predicted proteins | sample flu12Cox44000178_FD_203759 | JGI IMG/M metagenome (GOLD analysis project Ga0306926, IMG submission 203759) | Lab enrichment of tropical soil microbial communities from Luquillo Experimental Forest, Puerto Rico - flux8day.12C.oxic.44.000.178 (v2)... | ecosystem: Environmental > Terrestrial >...
TTGGCCTCGAACAGCAAAAGCTCGCCATTGGCGTTCAGTCCGAAATCGACCCCGGCGTAGTCGAGCCGGAGCGCCTCACCGATCGCCGACAGCGCGGCAATCGCCTTGTCGCCAATCACGCTGCGCATATCGGCAAGGAATTCCGACTCCTCGCGGCGATGCTCCACCTGGTCGGCCATGTCGGAGGTGAAGTAGTGCACCTTCCAGTTTCGTGAGATCGCCAGATGCAGCGGATGGATTTTGCCACCGATCAACATGACGCGGTATTTCCGCGCGCTGCCGTCCTTGCCGCGGGCGTCCAGATACTCGATCACCAGAAGCTCGCTGCCCGGCAGGCTTGCGGCCGCCGCCGGCAACCCGGTTTCGTTCTCGACCAGGATGAAATTGCGCCCGGTGTGATAGCCGGGAGAACGCATCAGCAGCGGGAAGGTGAGCCCCTGGTTGAAAACCCATGCTTTACCCCTTGAGCCGGCGAGGACATCGCGTGGAGCCAGCAGCGTCTTCGGCGCCACCACGCCGGGCAGGTGAGCGAGCCGCCGCGCATTGTCGATGCGCCCGGTCTCCATCACCGCGCGCGGATCGTTGATCACGGGTGCACCGCTGCGCGAGGTGAGGCCGATGGCGGCCTGCAACGCGCGAGAGCACAGGTCGGCGTCGCCGATGGCGTTGAAGATGAGCCGGTGCGGCGGAAGAGGTGCGGCGGGGTCGAGATAATCGGCGACCGCGACCGAAGTTGCGAAAATGCAATCGTCAAGGAACGGGGCGGTCGGAATGTTGCCGCCGCCCGACGACACCAGTTGCAGGAGCGGCACCGGCGGCCGGCTGCCGCGGTAGGGCAGGGTCGAGATCGCGTGGCCTTGAAAACCTTTGCGGAAATGCTCGCGCGCGCCGTCGCGGTCGCCGAAATCCGCCAGCACCGCGCCCAATCCCTGATGCGCCTGGGCGTGATGCGGATCAGATTTCAGGGCCGCCTCGTAATGCACACGCGCCTCCTCATGCCGGTTGGCACGAAGCAGGAGGTTGGCGAGGTTCACACGCGCCATCGCCTTGTCGGGGTGGTGGAGGATCGCCTCGGCATAGACGCGGCAGGCGGCGTCGATCGCACCCATGGAAGCAAGAAGCGTTCCGAATTCGTTGAGCGCGCTGAAATTTTCAGGCCAACGCCGGAGAATGTCGATGAAAGCGAGTTGCGCCTCCTGCCGCCGGTCCAAGGCGCCGAGGAGCGCCGCGCGCTCGATTTCGCTTGCGATCGTCGCGTCACCTTTGCCGGCTCGCGCGATGAGATCGTCGAGTTTGCGCAACCGCGATTCCTGTGCCAGGCGGGGACCCCAGCCGCCGGTATTTTCGGTTGCGAGGGTCGCGCTTTCTGTCGCGTGGCTTTGCATGGATGGAATTTTGAAGATTCTGGGCAACCACTATCGGCTGATTCGCCGCTCGTTCGCGACAGGTGTTCCCGCGCATCCGTTGCCTGCACTCCCGTTTCAGCAGTGCTGGTTTCTGATAGGGCAACATTACTGACCCGTCTCTTCAGGCGAAGTCGCGCTCAATTGAGCCGGGCTGGAAGATTTGACACCGTCACAGACGTTGCGGTCCGACAGGACAAGGGCCGCAGAATCTGTAACAAGAATGTTGAGGGCGCGCGGAGGTCCGATCCATCGAAGCCGTCAACCGCCGTTTGGAGGGAGCGTGGCAGGGTCCTGCCGTTCATTTCGACGATCGCCGTGACCTGCGGCTCGATGTCTGTCGCGGGCTGGCGCTCTGGTTCATCTTCATCGACCATATCGCCGGCAACGCGTTCGAATGGCTGACGCTGCGCAATTACGGCTTCAGCGACACCACCGAAGTCTTCGTCTTCGTGTCCGGCTACACCTGCATGCTGGCCTATGGCGGCGCGCTGCGCGAGCAGGGCTGGCGAACCATCCTGGCGCGCAGCCTGCGGCGCGGCTTTGAAATCTACGCGGCCTTCCTGCTGCTCGTGGTCGCCTATCTCGTGCTGATCTGGGTCGCGGGCGGCGGCAGCCGTTACTTGGACGAAACCAACACCAGGTTCTTTTTCGAACATCCGGGCACGGCGCTGATTCATGTCGTGGCCATGCAATACGCCCCGGTCAACACCGACATATTGCCGACCTTCGTCATGCTGCACCTGGCCTTTCCGCTTGTGCTGTGGCTTTTGATCCGTAATGCCGCGGTCGCGCTTGCTGCGTCGTTCTTTCTCTATCTGATGGTGCAGATCCATAGCTGGCAGGTGCCGGCCTGGCCGAGCGGCGAGTTGTACTTCAATCCGCTGGCCTGGCAGATCCTGTTCGTGTTCGGCGCATGGTATGCCGATCGGGGCGGCGAGCGGCTCAAGGCGGTGGTGCATTCGCGGGCCACACTTTTGGTTGCGCTGCTCTATCTGGCATTCAGCCTGATCGTTACCCTGAGCTGGCAAATCGAACCTTTGAAATGGCTAATCCCCGACGCGGTCTCGGGGCTGATCTATCCGATCTACAAGAGCCACCTGGCGCCGGTGCGGCTTTTGCATTTTCTCGCGCTAGCAGTGGTGGTCTCGCGCTTCATCCGGCCGGATTGGCACCATTTGGTGAAGCCCTGGACGAGGGCTTTGATCCGTTGCGGTGAAAACTCGCTGGCAATCTATTGTTTGAGCGTGCTGTTGTCCTTTTTGGGTTTCGTGGTCCTCAACGAAGTCTCGCCGGGCCTTGCGATGCAGGCGATCGTCAGCGCGGCGGGGATTGCGCTGTTGATCGCGGCGGCGACGGCCCTGACTTGGGAAGCCAGGCTCGATCGGCGCGGTCCCAAATTGTTTTGAAGGTATCGCTGTTTCATAGAAGTTGGCTGATTTGAAGTCCCGACCAGTCGCGGCGATCGTTGCGGAAGTGGCGGGAAAGCACAGTTCCGGCTTTCTTCTTCGGCAGGAATCGTTGCAAAAGGATGCACCCGCTTTCCGAGGATCCTGCCTGTGAACGATATCGCCAGATCGGAACTCCCGAAAAAGATCGCGGTACTCGGCGCCGGAATCGAGATCGGAGCGTCGCAGCGCGGAACCCTGATGGGACCCGCGGCGCTGCGCACGGCCGGTCTGTTGACCCTGCTCGAGAGCCTTGGCTTTGCGGTTGAGGATCGCGGCGATCTGTCGGTCACCGGCGTACCCGAGCTCGACGACGTTGCGCCCGAGAACTGCAAGCATTACCGCGAGATCCAGCGCTGGATCCGCACCCTGAGCGCTCGCGCCTATGAGCTCGCCCATTCCGGCGTCATCCCGATCTTCATCGGCGGAGATCACTCGCTGTCGATGGGCTCGGTGAACGGCGTGGCGCGTCATTGCCGCGAAACCGGCCGCGATCTCTTCGTGATGTGGCTCGACGCGCACGCCGATTACAACACGCCAGCGACGACCATCACCGGTAACATGCACGGCATGTCCGGCGCCTTCCTGTGCGGCGAGCCGGGTCTCGACGGTCTTCTGGGCGGCGAGCCGCGCGCCTCAATCGATTCGAGCCGGCTCGAATTGTTCGGCACGCGCTCGATCGACAAGCTGGAAAAGGACCTGGTACGCGAGCGCCGCATCAGCGTCGCCGACATGCGCCATATCGATCAGTTCGGCGTCGGAATCCTGATGCGGCGGGCAATCGACAGGGTGCAGGCCAGCAATGGCGTGCTGCACCTGAGCTTCGACGTCGATTTTCTCGATCCCGACGTTGCTCCCGGTGTCGGCACCACGGTGCCTGGCGGGGCGACCTATCGCGAGGCGCATCTGATCATGGAGATGCTCCACGATTCCGGAATCGTTCGCTCGGTCGATATCGTGGAACTCAATCCCTTCCTCGATGTGCGCGGCCGAACCGCGCGCGCCGTGGTCGAATTGATCGGAAGCCTGTTCGGCCAGCAGATCATCGATCGTCCGACGCCGACGAATGCGATCGATCCGGATCGCTGAGCGCCTCCGGCCCACGGAACCTTTCGCAGAGCCGTGCGATTGACGTGAAGTCGAAACGTCAGGCGAGGTGGTTCGATGACCGAAAGTCATGCGAAGCGGACGGGCGTGCGTCCGGTCTGGATCGCGCTCGCGATCGCGATCTTCGGCGTGCTGGCAATGCTGATTGTCGATCACGGTCCGTGGAGCCGCGCCCACGTGCAGGCCGCGCAACTCGCCAGCCACCAGACCACCGGCGAAGCCGCGCGTTCCGCAGGCGCCGCCGTGGAACCGACCGCGCCAAGGCCCGGGCTGGAACCGGAGTCGCCGGGGCCCGCGCAGCCCGCCGATCCGGATACGCGCTGATGAAGTTCCCGCCGTCGCCTAGCGGATGCTGACGAACGTGCCCCAAAGTGCGGCGAGAATGGCACCTACGAAGACGTAGGATGGGTTGTCACAAAACATGCCGCCGTAGCTGCACATGGTATTGCCGAGCGAGCCGATCTCGTGATGCGAGGCGGCATAAAACAGGCCTGACAGGACGACCAGGGCTCCGGCTACAAAATACATCGCACCCTCCTGAAAGGGTAAGTAAATCTGAATGACCTCAAGAGCGAATGCCTTCGGACATCCGCTCTTATTCGAAACGATATTGCCGCAATTGCCTTGCTATTCCGAAAACAGAAAGGGGAAATTTTTCATTACTCCTCGCCCGGGTCGGATGCGGGTGAGCGCGATGAGCGCCCCGCCACTCGGCCAAAGGCCGAGATAACGGGCTTCTCGCCCGGTCAAGTCGGATGCCGAGGAACTGAGCAAGTGCCCAATCAAGTATCCATCAAATGTCTCAGGTTAATGCAGGGAGGGGGGAAGAGGTGACATCATCGCCGAGTCATGGCTCATTCCGATCCGCTTCTCGCGCGTGCCCAGATCGTGCTGATCGAAAACCGGCTGCTTCAGCAGGAGCGCCGGCAGATGCGGGCCGAGCGTGAGTACGCTCGAACGATGCTGCAGATGAATTTATTTGAGGCCGCCTCGCTGCGGGTTGAATCGGTTTCCTTTCGGCAGGAGCTGAGCTACAGGCGCCTCAGTCGGCCGCGCCACGTCAGCGGCAGATGCCGGCTGGATTCGTAAATTCGCGAGACGACCGCGCGGCCGCCGCTGATCTATTTTTCTCCGCCGGCAGCTGCGGCCTGCAGCGCGATCTTGTTCTGTGCGACTACGCCTTCGAGGCGGGCGATGTTTTCCAGAAGGCGCTGGCTGGTCAGAACCAGGAAGTAGTATCCGAATTGCGGATTCTGGAAATAGATCTCGAGCAGCTTCTCGTAGGTGATCATCAGTACCTGGCCGTCTTCCAGGCACTGCACCGTCGCCGTGCGCCTGTTCTCCGGCGACAGGAAGCCAAGTTCGCCCATGATTCGCCCTGGCGGAAGTTCGACATTAATCTCCTTGACCAGGAAGTTGCCGGTGACGGTCATGAACATTTCGTTGGCGATATCATCCTTTTTGAACAGCACGTCGCCCTTTTTATACTTGCGCTCGGTCATGAACGGTTTCAGCCATTCCATCGAGGTGTCGCCTTGCGTCGCGGTGCGCGCCTTCTTCACGAGCTGGAGCATCTGGCGCAGGCGGTACGCATTGATGGGGAGCAACAGGAGATACAGCAGAAATGTCGTGATGTTTCCGGCGAGCGCGCCGAAGCCTGCCCAAAACGCGCAACCGATCATGGTGGCAACGCGCAAGGGGACCATGGTCTGCATCAGCAAGGTTGCGACGAAGAAGACCGCGCCGACCAGCGCGAACAGGTTGGCAAGGGTGATGTTGGCGAGAAAGATTTCCAGCAGCCGGTTGAAAATCGCATCCCAGGTGACGTTGTTGGGATCAAGGCCGAGCTGGATCAGAATCTTTGCGACTCGCAGATTGTCCGCGGCGGTGTCGAGGATGCGATTTAGAACCGTCGAGATGTCTGCACTCGTCATCGGATCCTCCCGCGCAAATTTGCCGGTAATCGCCGCAAATCCCGCGCCGCTTGAAAAACGACGCCAGGCAGCCACGATTTGAAGGAGTTAGTACCGGTCTCGATGCGAACGATCAACTTCTACTCCAGTAGCGCTGGTGTGGTGGTTTTGATATTGGCTTCAGTATTGCCGCGGGTCCTCGAGGCGAATGTCAAATCCAAGCCACACTACATTCCATGTTTTACTGGCGTCCCTTTGGTTCCGATGAAAGTTGCCAGCGCGACGCGCACTCCTGGCCGGAGAAGCTCACGAGCTGGCAGGCTCCGCGTCCGAATTGCGCGCATCAATTGTCGGCCTTCGCTTCGGCTTCCGCTTGCGGGGCCATCCTCCGGTTTGAGGAACAGGAGCCATCGGCGGTGAAGCCGATCGCGTCCCACGGGAGGTCTGTCGAGGCGGCGTTCGGCTGGCTCGACAGCGGTCCGGGAATGGGAGCGGGGCTCGGCGTAACGTCGTCCATTTTCGGCGGAGCGGGGATTGGAGGGGGTGCCGGGCGGCCCGGCGCCGGTAGCGGAACGGGGGACCCCGTCGACGTCCGTGCGATGACGAAGGCGTCGAGCGGATGGGACAACGTCTCGGAGAGCGCATGTCGGGCAGGCGAGGCTGCAATCAGGGAAGTCGTGATCGCCACTGCTGACGATGGCGCAATGGGTCGAACGGCTCGCATTGTCCAAGTCAATTCACGTCAACTTCCGGCCTGTCGTCGGTATCGCGTGACCGCAATGTCCCAAGAATCCGGGCACATCACAAGGGCCGGAAGTCAAAGCTCCCTTGGATTTTCGGTCCGCCGCTCAGGTCTTGGTTCCAAGCTTTTTGATGGTATCAAAGGTTGCGGGGCTCGGATGGCCATCGATTGCCTCTGCCTTTGCGTTGGCAGCCCCAATCCTTAAGGCAAGCGCGCCTCTATCCTTGCTCCGTGACCTACGGTGGCGATCGCGAAGATCATTGAAGTCCTCCCTCTCTTCGGCTATTTCGGCGGTCGCACTCGTCAGGGTTGAATGCGGGGACGGACATGCGGCGGCGTGAGTTCATCGCGGTTCTCGGGAGCATCGCGGCCTGGCCGGCTGCGGCGCGAGGTCAGGCCGCCGGCCTGCAGAAGGTCGGCTTTCTCTATCCCGGCCCGCGCGCTGCGGTTGGCGCTCGCATCGATGCATTTCTGGACGGATTGCGCGGCGGCGCCCATCGGGTGCCGGAGCAGGTCGAGTTGATTTCCGAGTTTGCGGAAGGTGACCCCGCGCGACTTTCGCCGCTGGCGCTGTCGTTGATCGATCGAAATGTCGCCGTCATCGCCGCGGTGAGCACTGGCGCGGCCAATGCGGCCCGGGCTGCGACATCCACCATTCCCATCGTGGCGCTCGATCTGGAGACCGATCCGGTCGCTACCGGCATGATTGCGAGCCTGTCGCATCCCGGCGGCAATTTGACCGGCCTGTTTTTCGATTTTCCGCAGTTCAGAACCAAGCTGCTCGAACTACTCAAGGAGGTCATGCCGAAGCTTTCGAGAATTGCGCTTATCTGGGATCCAAATAGCGGTCCGGCCCAACTGGTCTCGGTCGAGTCAGGTGCGGCGGCGATGAACCTGACGCTGGAAAAATTTGAAGCCCGCAATGTCGCCGAAATGAACCAGGCATTCGAGGCGGCCAGGCGCGCGGATGTGGATGCCGTGGTGGCCCTCTCGTCGCCTTTCTTGGGTGCAAATGCCAGGCTGATGGCTGAGCTCGCCTCGAAGCATGGGCTCCCTGCCGTGACTCTGTTTTCCGCGTTTGCCCGAAATGGAGGGTTGATGTCGTACGGCCCTGACGTTTTGGAGATCTATCGCCGCGTCGGCGCCATCGCTGCAAGACTGCTTGAAGGACGGAAGCCCGCCGATCTGCCGGTCGAACTGCCGACAAAGTTCGAGCTCGTGATCAACCTGAAGACTGCGAAAACCATGAACCTCGTCATTCCGCCGACCTTGCTGATCCGCGCCGACGAAGTGATCGAATAGGGCTGGCGAGCAGCATCGTATCGTCGGCCTCTATGCCGGCCGCATCCTCAATGGCGAAAAGCCGGCCAATCTGCCGGTTCAGTAATCGACGAAAGTCGAACTGGTCGTCAACCTCAAGACCGCCCCTTTTGGTTCTGACATTCGTAAAAGCCCTCGCTGCAACACGATATGAATGTCAGAAACGGGGCACTAGGACGCTCGGCTGAACATACCGCTCCCGATCCTTGGCCGTGCCGATGAGGTGATGAATAGCGCGGCGAAGCCGCGGCCCGCGTTGGCTTAACCCGCCTGTCAGCACTCGAACAAAGCCGCTGCCGACGACGTCGCAAAAACCAACCCGCCAGATGCGTGCATCCTGGCCACGGGATGCCGCAGTTTGTGGTCGAAACGGAGTGATTGAGCAATTACGCGGGGGGAACTTGGTTCCAATTCCGCGTCACTCCGCCGCGTCGATGCCGGATTTGTGAAGCAGGATGCCGCGGTGCTGGCGCTCTCGGTGCCCAAACTCACCCATTTGGGTGGCGGGCCGGGCGATTCATTAACAAATGATTAAAAGCCGCTCGCCGGGCGCCACAGGGCGAGAGAATGTTGCGGGATAGTTACATCCCACACAAAACATATGATTTTTTCGCGATAGCGGAAATCTAGCACAACTATTGCATTGCCTCATGAAGTCGGTCGCGTGTCCAATAGAGTTATGTGCAGATGCTGATTCGCTGGCCGGGTACAGGCAACGCTTCGACGACGTGAAAGTGATGACGCGCGTTACAGCGATGCAGCAGACCTTATGAGGAGAGGGATCATGTACAACGATTCTCTGTTCAATGCTTTCGCCCGGTCGTTCGAGGCGAGAAGCGAAACGGACATGTCGATGGCCGAATATCTGGAATCGTGTCGAGGCGATCCGATGCGATATGCGAATTCGGCCGAACGACTACTTGCTGCAATCGGCGAGCCTCAAATGATCGACACGGCCAAGGACCCCCGCCTTGGCCGTATCTTTTTGAATCGCACCATGCGCATCTATCCGGCGTTCGCCGGATTTCACGGAATGGAAGAAACGATCGAGCGCATCGTTGGTTTCTTCCGGCATGCCGCGCAGGGGCTCGAGGAGCGTAAGCAGATTCTTTATTTGCTGGGCCCGGTCGGCGGCGGCAAGTCATCGCTGGCCGAACGGTTGAAGTCGCTGATGGAAGTCCACCCGATCTATGTGCTCAAGGCCGGCGACGAACTCAGCCCCGTGTTCGAATCCCCGCTCGGCCTGTTCGATCCGGAAAACCTCGGGCCGATCATCGAGGAGAAATACGGCATCCCGCGCCGTCGCCTCAACGGCTTGATGAGCCCATGGTGCTACAAGCGGCTCGAAGCCTTCGGCGGCGACATCTCGCGCTTCCGCGTCGCCAAGATCCAGCCCTCTCGTCTGCGGCAGATCGCGATCGCCAAGACGGAGCCGGGCGACGAGAACAACCAGGACATCTCCTCGCTGGTCGGCAAGGTCGACATTCGCAAGCTCGAGACCTATGCGCAGAACGATCCCGACGCCTACTCCTATTCCGGCGGTCTCAATCGCGCCAACCAGGGCATTCTTGAATTCGTCGAGATGTTCAAGGCGCCGATCAAGATGCTGCACCCGCTGCTCACCGCAACGCAGGAAGGCAACTACATCGGCACCGAGAACATCGGCGCGATTCCCTTCACCGGAATCGTTCTTGCGCACTCCAACGAAGCCGAGTGGCAGAGCTTCAAATCCAACCGCAACAACGAGGCCTTCATCGACCGCATCTGCGTGATCAAGGTGCCGTATTGCCTGCGCGTGATCGAGGAGCAGAAGATCTACGAGAAGTTGATTGCGGGCTCCGAGCTCGCATCGGCGCCATGCGCGCCGGCAACGCTGGAAACGCTTGCGCGCTTCTCGGTGATGTCGCGCCTTCGCCGGCACGAAAACTCGACGCTGTTTGCGAAGATGCGGGTCTACGACGGCGAGAGCCTCAAAGAGAGCGACCCCAAGGCAAGAAGCGTCCAGGAATACAAGGATGCGGCCGGCGTCGACGAAGGCATGGACGGCGCCTCCACCCGTTTTGCGTTCAAGGTGCTGGCGGCGACCTTCAACCACGACACCGCCGAAATTGGCGCAGACCCCGTACACCTGATGTATGTGCTCGAGCACGCGATCCGGCGTGAGCAGTTGTCGGAGGAAACCGAGAAGCGTTATCTCGAATTCATCAAGGCCGAACTCGTGCCACGCTATGCGGAGTTCATCGGCAACGAGATTCAGAAGGCGTATCTGGAATCCTACGCCGATTATGGCCAGAACCTGTTCGATCGTTACGTCGATTATGCCGACGCCTGGATCGAGGATCAGGACTTCAAGGATCCCGACACCGGCCAGATGCTCAACCGCGAACTGCTCAACCAGGAACTGACCAAGATCGAGAAACCCGCCGGGATCGCCAACCCGAAGGACTTCCGCAACGAGGTCGTGAAATTCTCGCTGCGCTCGCGGGCCCAGAATGGCGGCAAGAATCCGTCCTGGACCTCATACGAGAAGATCCGCGAAGTCATCGAAAAGCGTATATTCTCGCAAGTCGAGGATCTGCTTCCGGTGATCTCGTTCGGCTCGAAGAAGGACGGCGATACCGAGAAAAAGCACGGCGAGTTCGTCGCGCGGATGGTGGGACGCGGCTATACCGAGCGCCAGGTCCGCAGGCTCGTCGAGTGGTACATGCGTGTGAAACAAGCCGGCTGAGGCGGCGGCAACAGTGGCGATGTTCATAGTCGATCGGCGTCTCAATCCGGGCAGCAAAAGCCTGGAAAACCGTCAGCGTTTCCTGCGCCGCGCCAAGGCGCTGGTGCAGGGTGCGGTGAAGAAGACTTCCGAGGGCCGCGACATCAAGGACGTGCTGGAGGGCGGCGAGGTCTCGATCCCGCTCGACGGCATGCATGAGCCGCGCTTCCGCACGGAGGGCGGCACGCGCGACCGGGTGCTTCCCGGAAACAAGAAGTTCGTCGAAGGCGACATTCTTCCGCGTCCGGACGGGGGCCGGGGAGGGCGGGGATCGCAGCCGGGCGAAGGCGACAGCGAGGACGATTTCCGCTTTGTGCTGTCGCGCGACGAGTTCGTCGATCTCTTCCTCGACGATCTCGAACTGCCGGATCTCGCCAAGCGCAAGCTTGCCGAAGCCGAAAGCGAAGGCCTCCAGCGCGCGGGCTATTCGACCTCGGGGTCGCCGGCGAACATTTCGATCAGCCGCACGGTGCAACTGGCGCTTGCGCGCCGCGTCGCGCTCAGAAGGCCGAGGCCGGAGGCGATCGCCCAGCTCGAGGCGGAGCTTGCGAGTTGCGAGGACGAAGCGCGCCGCGCCGAGCTGATCGCCGAGATCGGGGCGCTGAAGGCAAAGGCCAAGCGCATTCCCTTCATCGACCCGATCGACATCCGCTTCCGCCGGTTCGAGACAGTGCCGAAGCCGGTGGCGCAGGCGGTGATGTTCTGCCTGATGGACGTGTCGGGTTCGATGTCCGAACACATGAAGGATCTCGCCAAGCGATTCTACATGCTGCTTTACGTGTTCCTCACCCGCCGCTACCGGCATGTCGAGATCGTCTTCATCCGCCACACCGACCGCGCCGAGGAGGTGGACGAGGAGACCTTCTTCCGCGGGCCGGCGTCGGGCGGCACGTTGGTGTCGAGCGCGCTGCAGGCGATGAGCGACATCGTCAAATCGCGCTTCCGCCCTGCCGACTGGAACATCTACGCCGCGCAAGCCTCCGACGGCGACAACTCGATCGCCGACAGCGCGCTCACCGGGCGGCTTTTGACCGATCACATCCTTCCCGTAAGCCAGTTCTTCGCCTATCTCGAGGTCGGCGAGGCCTCAGGCAGCTCGTTCGAAATGCCGGACTCCTCGCTGTGGACGCTGTACCAGCGGCTGCGCGCCGACGGCCACCCACTGTCCATGCGCAAGGTCAATGAACGTAGCCAGATCTTTCCGGTGTTTCATGACTTGTTCCAGCGTCGAGGAAACCAGGAGAAAGCCGCGCCATGACAGCGACAGCCGAACGCCTGTTCGAGGGAGCGGATTGGGATTTCCCGAAGCTGCAGCGGATTCACGACGCCTGCGAGGAGATCGCCAAAGGCGAACTCGGGCTCGACACCTATCCGAACCAGATCGAAATCATCACCGCCGAGCAGATGCTGGACGCTTATTCCTCCGCCGGCATGCCGCTGTTCTACAAGCACTGGTCGTTCGGCAAGCATTTTGCCCATCACGAGGCGTTCTACCGCAAGGGGCTGAAGGGTCTCGCCTACGAGATCGTGATCAACTCTTCGCCCTGCATCTCGTATTTGATGGAAGAAAACACCGCGACCATGCAGACGCTGGTGATCGCGCACGCGGCGTTCGGCCACAATCACTTCTTCAAGAACAACTACCTGTTCCGGCAATGGACCGATGCCGACGGCATCCTCGATTATCTCGACTTCGCCAAGAGCTATGTGGCGCAATGTGAGGAGCGTCACGGGCGGCTCGCGGTCGAAGTGACGCTGGATGCGGCGCACGCCCTGATGTCGCACGGCATCGACCGCTATCCCGGCAAGAAGAATCTCGATCTGCGCGCCGAGGAAAAACGCGCCAAGGAACGCCGCGCGCACGAACAGAGCATGTTCAACGATTTGTGGCGAACGGTGCCGACGGGACCGGTGAAAAGCGCGGAACTGCTGAGCAGCGAGCGGCGGCGGAAGCTGCTCGGATTGCCGCAGGAAAACATTCTTTACTTCCTGGAAAAGACCGCGCCGCGCCTGCAGCCCTGGCAGCGCGAGATTCTGCGGATCGTGCGGCACATCGCGCAGTATTTCTATCCGCAGAGCCAGACCAAGGTGATGAACGAGGGTACCGCGACCTACGTGCATTACCGCATCATGAACCGGCTGCACCAGCAGGGCCGGCTTTCCGACGGCAACTTCCTCGAATTCCTGCAGTCGCACACCAACGTGGTGTTCCAGCCCGATTTCGACGATCAGCGCTTTTCGGATTTCAACCCTTACGCGCTCGGCTTTGCGATCATGCAGGACATCGAGCGCATCGTGACCAATCCGGACGACGAGGACCGCGAGTGGTTCGGCGAAATCGCGGGCTCCGGCGACGTCATGGGCGTGCTGCGCAACGTCTGGGCGAACTATCGGGACGAAAGCTTCATCAGCCAGTTCTTAAGCCCGCGCCTGATCCGAAGCTGGAGGTTGTTCCATCTACACGACGACCCCGGGGAAGCCGCCGGCATCAAGGTCGATGCGATTCACGATGCGCGTGGATACCGGCGAATCCGCCGGGAACTCGCCAAGCAATACGACGTGGGCTATATCGATCCGAACATCGAAGTGGTCGATGTCGACCTTGCCGGCGACCGCCGCCTGATGCTGCGCCACGTCGTGGTGAAGGGCGCCCAGCTCAACGAAACCGACGCCAGGCGTGTTCTACAACATCTGGCTGATCTATGGACCTATGACGTATCTCTGGTTGAAGTCGACGCCAAGGATACGGTATTGAAAGAGTATGTTGTCAGCCCCCGCACCCTGGCGATAGCAGCCTGAAAAGTCCGAGGAAAAAGCCGAGTAACTGGTCGAGGCAGACCGCCTAGCCTGTTGAAAACTCCACGCGCCACCAAATGTTCGCGTATGACGCCGAAATTTGCCCCAATCCCCGCAAGATATGGCGGCGGGTGTTTAAGTAGGGGAATACACATGGCGTACAAGCGAACTGAGGTTGCTATCGAGAGAATTATCGCGTCCTGCGATGGCAACATGCGCGGAGCGCTTGAAGCATTGATGCTGGTCAACGAGCATCTGGAGGCCGAGCTTTCCCGGCTCTATGCGTTCATGTCGATCGACGAGACCGGCGACGTGGCGTTCGAAACCTTGCACTGAGTTCTACCGCGCCATTCGCGATCTGCGATCCGAAAAGGCGCAAAACCACTCGGAAAGGTGGAAGCGACAAACGCTGCCAGCGGGCGAGGCTGGAGCGAAGCGGGAGCGACATGGCTCCAAGGCTTTGCTTCCTGTCGGATTCGCCGGAATCGTTGTGTCGATCAGAGCGCTTTCGAGCGAAGTGGATACCGGTTCGCGCGAAGAAAGCGGGTTTTCAGCCTGGTTCCGGCCAGTAAAGCCGCATCGGATTTTCGACCAGAAGCTTGCGTTGCAGCTCGGATGTGGTCGCGATGCGCGCGATGAAGTCCACCAACAGACCGTCGTCGGGCATGTGGTTCTTCAGATTGGGGTGCGGCCAGTCGGTGCCCCAGAGTACGCGATCGGGAAATGTCTCGACGATGCGCCGCGCAAAGGCAACCACGTCGTGGTAGGGGTTTTGTTCGCCGTCGAGCGCCGGCGGTCCCGAGACCGACAGCCGCTCCGGACAACTGACCTTGGACCACACGTTCGGATTTTCGGTCATGAACTTGACGAACAGTTCGAATTCAGGCCCGTCCACCGGCTTGCTCACATCGGGCCGGCCCATGTGATCGACGACGACCGTGGTCGGCAGGGCGGTGAAGAAGTCCCATAATTCGGCCAGGTCGACCGCCTCGAAATAGATCACGACATGCCAGCCGAGTTTTTCGATGCGACCGGCAATCTCCATCAGTTCGTCTTTCGGCGTGAAATCGACGAGCCGCTTGACGAAGTTGAAGCGAACGCCGCGCACGCCTGCCTCGTGCAGCGCCTGCAGTTCGGCATCGCCGATGTCGCGCCGCACCGTCGCAACTCCGCGCGCGCGCCCTTGCGCATGATGAAGCGCATCCACCATCGCACGATTGTCGGCGCCGTGACAGGTCGCCTGCACGATGACGTTGCGCGAGAAGCCGAGGTGATCGCGCAAGGCAAAGAGCTGTTCCTTCGAGGCATCACACGGCGTGTATTTGCGCGTCTGTGCAAAGGGGAATTCGGCCGCGGGCCCGAAAACGTGGCAATGCGCATCCACCGCGCCCGGCGGTACCTTGAAGCGGGGTTTTGACGGGCAGGCGTACCAGTCGAGCCAGCCAGGTGTCTTTTCGAATGTCATGCAATGATTCTCTTTGAGATCAGGTTGGCTCACCCAACCGGAGGTACGCTCCCTCTCCCCGCGCACGGGGAGAGGTGTATCGAATTTATTCGCGAGCTGGTTCAACCAACACAGAACGCTTCATGCCTTGGTGTCGGATTTTATCCAAGCCAGAATGCGGTCGGCCTCGCTGCGCCAATCCGGGCT
>Ga0306926_10004168_pt1 | contig 15145 bp, 15 predicted proteins | sample flu12Cox44000178_FD_203759 | JGI IMG/M metagenome (GOLD analysis project Ga0306926, IMG submission 203759) | Lab enrichment of tropical soil microbial communities from Luquillo Experimental Forest, Puerto Rico - flux8day.12C.oxic.44.000.178 (v2)... | ecosystem: Environmental > Terrestrial >...
GATGGACACTTCATTGCCGCGCAGTCGAGTGACTCCAGAAAACTGTTTCTCTATCAGGCCGGGTCGGGACATTGGATGGAGCTAGCCTCTCCCCCGATGCGAACGATGGACGCTATAAGGTGGCTGGCATGGTCGACCGACAGCCGATACCTGTACGCCGAAAAGGGCCGGCTCATCGGCGGCCAGATCTATCGGTTTCACATTCCCGATGGCAACCCAGAGTTAGTTCTCGCTAACGTGGGTTCAGACGCTATATGCCCTGTCTTCCGCTGGACTGGTTGTTTTGGGCTGTCCCCCGACAGCCGAATCATGGTGCTTCGCGACCGCGGCTTCGACGAACTCTATGCGCTGGATTTGGAATATCGGTAGCTCGAAGACAGCCCCTCGTTGTCTGGAAAGAGAAACGGGGCGCTCCTTGTGAGCGCCCCGTTTCATAGCCGCTAAGTCATGGTGGTGGGACAGGACCGCGCGGCAACTCAAACTTCACTTACTTCTTCGCCAGCAGTGCCAGTTCCACCACATCTGCCCGCCATTGCGGGCTACTTGAATTTCGTTTGCCGACGCAAAGAACTCGCGCGCGTGATCGGAATTCGGCAACCAGGCTGCCGCAAGAAAGTAGGCGTTGCCATACCTATGGAAGATCAGCTTGGCCCGGCCATCGGAATTCGCTGACGATCCGTTGTTCGTCATCGTGGTCTTGGCCTCGCGCCCTCCAACATGCTGTAGGCTGACCACCCGCTCGCTGGATGACGAGATGAGGTACTCGCCCGCCGGCATACGGACATCATCGACCGTAAAGCTGAATGGGATGTTGACGTGTGTTCTTTCTGGGCAGCGACGATTTCCCAACGGAAGCAAAAGTCGACGCGGCGCGGGACCTGAATGCTGCACTAGAGGCAGGATGGTCTGGGTTCGAAATTGCCGAGCGTGTACCGCTCCCAGACATCGCTCGTGCTCACGAGCTTGTGGAACACCCAGTGCGGCCCGGGCGGATCGTCGTTGTGCTGTGAGTTTCTTGCGGACCGGGAACCAGGTTGCGTCTGGATCATCGGCTTAACCCGGAACCAACCCACATGACCGTATGGTCGGCACTTCGGACATGTGAACTCCTCGCGATTGCTCTTCGATCACGAGCAAACCGGAAACTGACGTTGAGCCAAAACCATGAGGTTCTGGCACTCCGCTAGCTCATCAAGTGCTCTCTGCAGAATCAGAGTGTTACGCTACCCACCGCCGCAGTGGATTTTGGCACACGAAATCCAGTGCCCCGGATTGCCATGCTCCGGGAGATACCTAGGAACGAATTCGGTGCCGAGGCGGCCCGTCGAATCAGCGTGCATGCGTTTGTATCCACCGTTCGCCCCAGCTATTTGGACGATTGAGGCGCCAGGGCCTGCGCAACAGACTTGCTCGCTGGATGCGAAGGCACTTGCCCTTTCATCCGCTTCATCAATTCCGGATGCCTCGCCCACGCGATGCCTTTCTCCTCCGGCGCCCCGTACAACTCAGGATGCAGATAGTAGCCGTGCTCGCGAGCGTTCTTTTCTTCCTCCACGGGAATGCGGTGGGCATTGGCCCAAGCGTCCTGACGAATGCCAGTGACCTGCCAAGAAACCTTCATCCCTGGCTTGCCTCCCGCGATCTTGAACTGGTTGTTCGCGATTTCTTCCGCGATGTACACAGGGGCAAAGCCGCCGATGCAGGTGAGTTGGTAGCGGAAGTCCCGATTGAGCGCACCGAACCAATCGGGAAGCAGGACCACCGCTTCACCGTTGGCGTCAAGCACCACGTTACCGTTGTAAACGTTCATCATGTCGGGCGATTCTACGAAGGAGTGGTAGAGGTACTTGTTAGCGGGATCTAACGGATGATCGATCTTGAACGAGCCACCACCTTTGGAGAGATTGCCGATCACCTGGACGTTGCCACCAAAATATCCTCCGAGTCCGTTGGGAGATCCGGTACCGGGTAAGCCCACGATCCCGTCCCCCCCAGAGTTGCTGACGCTATAACCACCAACTCCCTCCACGCCATCCGCGCCCTGTGCACTACCGTTTGATGAGCTGCCCCCGAAATACCCAGCGAGGAGTTGAGCCTCCAACGGAGCAATCACTTCAAGCATCGCCCCTGGATTCCCGATACCGATACCCACCCGGCCGCCCGATACAATCGTGACTTGTTCGCTGTTGCCCTCCCGGAAGTGCATTGCTCCTCCTGATGTCCGATTAAGGAAGGTGTCAGTGGCGTTGCCGATCAAAGAGTAGTTGTTGCATCCCGAAAGGCCGTTGAAGCCGATGCCGGCATAGCCCGGGCCACATCCCGGATCGCCGACCAAGGTGTAGAGGCTGTTGCCTGCGAAGAACTGATCGGCCACAAACACGTTTTGGATGCCGGGTTGCGCGAAGGCACCCGACGAGAAGCCACCGAGGAAGGTGGCATTCAGGTTTGCGACCTGAGTCGTGGAATTGACGCTGAGCGGAGCAGTGCCGTTCGCTACTGTCGAGATCAACTGGCCGGTGGCACTGATGTGGCCGGTCACGGTTTGGTTACCGGTGCTCACATTGCCGGTGAAATTGGCGCTCGCGCCGGACACTGAGCCGGTTGAACTGATGTTGCCATTCACCATTACGTTGCCCGTCACCGTGGGCAGGGTCTGTCCGGTTGCGAAAGTGATGATGCCCCTGTTGCTGATGGAAAGGCCGGTCTCATTGGGTGTAGCCGTACCCGAAGCGAACAGCAGGTTGAACTTGCCCGACGGCGACGCGGTGTTGTTTGCCACCGGTTCGGCCTGCCAGCGAAAATGTTGGTTGACTGCTGCGTGGGTACTGCTGCTAAAAGCCGAGGCCAGCGCATCGAGTGGCTGGGAGTTGAATCCGTGCGTTGCTGTGGCCGTGCCGGTCGCTGGCAATTGCAGCGTGCCTCGAATGACCGCTCCACCGCTTACGTCCAAGGTGCCGGCGGGATGGGTGTTACCGATGCCCACATTCCCACCCGTCTGGTAGATCGTGGAGTTGCCCAGAGCGGTGCTGTTGGTCCAGATAGGAATGAAGTTAGTCGTGCCGCTGCCTCCCACGGGAGGAACATTCAAACTGAGGTTTAGACCGGAGGACGACTGGGCCGATGAAGCGGATTGGGTTGGGGTGGCCCGCACGAAGGCAGCAGCTGGCAGTCCGCTGATGGTTTCCGCGTCCGCCGCTTTCATGGCGTAAGGGACGCTCACTAACAACACTCTGGGCTGTTCCGCCTCTCCCTGCTTTTGCACCCCGAGCCAGCGCTGCTCCTGGGTGCTGAATAGATCGGCGGGAATGCCTTCGGCTCTCGTGCTGCCCAGCAAGACGGTGTAATGGCCGGCCGAGTCCAGCGTCACATTCTGCGTCTCCAGCCAGAGGGGTGCGCCACCATCCTCCTGGCGATAAATGGCGAACATGACCCCCACGACATGGGCTGGCGACTCCAAGCCGCTTGGGAGGTGCAGTGTTCCGCTGTAATTGATGAGGTTGGGAACGATAGTGGTCGAAGCTTGTTGAGCCTGGCTGGCTTCGGCTAAGGAGAAAACGACGAATAACAGGACAACACAGGGGAGGGACCGCATGACATACTCCTTTCGCAGGTGGTCGCGAATCCAACGCTGAACTTCACGTGCCAAAATTGATACCGATCAAGATCGAGCAGCAACGCCGCAGGAAATTTTGCGAGCTGACTTCTCGGCGCTCATCCCAATCGTTTGGCCCTCCAATTCACGGGATGGCCTGTTCTCACCAACTGTGTGCGAGCCTGTTCGGCAGCGCTATTTCTTGCGCCACCCGGCTCCGGCGTGGGCGCCGCGCCGAAGATCAAACCGGTTGCTGGGTCGATACTACCTAGCAAGCTGGTACTACCGATTGCGACGTAGCGGGCCTACACGATTACGGCGACCACAGCAGCAACCGCGCCGACCGCAGTAAGGACGCTGTTGGTGAGTCCTCCTAGGTCGACATTCGTATTCGCTTGCCAGTTTGAAATCGGCCATCCTGGTGCCACGAGCGCCTGCCATTGTTGGGCGACCGTAGTGTTCTGGACAGTGACGTCGAAGATGTCGTCTCGCGAGCCGGATTCAAACGTGCCCGCAACATTACCTTGGTGAGAAAAGGTATACGCCTGGTTATTGCAGTCCTTAACGACCCAGACCAACTCATCGTTGTAGGCGAGGGCTCCCGAGTCGTGAAACTGCCCATTCAGGCGGCAGGTACCATCCTGGTGAAGTGTCAAATGGGCGAACCCGCCCACGGGGACACCATTGGGAAACGCAATATACCCGGTATCGAAGTCCAGTTGGCTTGGCGGCGGTGTCGTATCCCAGGGCATCGCATACGCACCACTTGCGCTTCCGTCGTGTGTCCCACCCACTGGACAAGCGCCCTGGTCCGGATTGCCGGCATAGAACATTGCCTGGCACCTTCGGCACCACCGCCATCCGCCTTGGGTGCCAGACAAGCCGTTGTCCCATAAGATAGCGTAATGCCCGCTCTGGCTTCCGTCGTGAGCTTGCCCGTCAAGTGGGCAAACACCCTGGTTTGGACTGCCGGAAAAGAACATCCCCTGGCATTTCTGGCACCATCTCCAGTTCCCTTGCTGACTGCCCGAGTCCTCACCCCAATCGGCGGCGTATCTACCGCTCCTACCCTGATAGTGAGGTAGTCGAATACCACCAAACTTCTGTCCGGGGCAGGCTCCCTGACTTGGATTACCAGAGAAGAATAGCCCTTCGCAAAATGCACACCATCGCCATCCTGTTTGTACAGCCATATACCTCTCTCCTTACCGCGAATTCTGCATAAATCATGTCAAGTTCAAAGGTTTGCTGTCCGCGTTCTCCCCCTACACGGAACTCTGCAGAAGCGACGTGACGCAAATGTGGACAGTTCCTTCCGGTGTTTGCCAAAGGTGCAGCTTGCCCGTGCCGAGCCACTGTTCGACCTGGGCCGAGGTGGCTGATTCCGCGAAGCTGTCCGGGGTAAGTGTGATTACGTCCACCTCGGCGCCGCATTGACGGCACCAAGCGACGCAGACCCTGGCCCCACGAAACACCCATACCGTCTCCGACTCCACGCTGATTCGGGTCAACTTCCGCACCGTGTCCGGCTCCGTTTGTCCGCATTCCTGCAGCATTCCGCTCGCGACGGAAGCATCCTGCGGGAGGTCGTGGTCAAAAGTCCTTAATGCGGAGGTCAGAAATTCTCAAATGCTATCAAGATCTGAATTGCCATTGAAAAATAAGCAATTGCGGGAAGTCGCAGGGGAGTTTCGTTTGCTTGGCGAGACTAATTCGTAGTAGAGCACGACGTTACATGCCCCAAGATTCGTGGTAGATTGCGGAGCAGAGCGTGCCACCTGGCGCGCAGACGCCGGTCGGGGATTGGGCATTGTGTCAAGTCCCAAAGTCCTCTACGAATTCGGACCTTTTCGGGTCGATCCCGATAAGCAGGTCTTGATGCGCGACAACCAGCCGGTACCCGTTACGTCTAAGACCTTCGATACTCTGCTCATCCTTGTTCGCCACAGCCGAGAGGTCGTTTCCAAAGAAGACCTAATGAACGAGCTCTGGCCAGATTCCTTCGTCGAGGAGGGCAATCTCAAGCAAAACATCTTCATGTTGCGCAAAGCGCTGGGTGACTCTCCCGAAGACCGGCGTTACATCGTCACCCTTCCGGGGAAGGGGTATCGCTTCGTTGCCGAAGTCCGCACCGTCACTCAGGATGGCGACGACGTAATCGTGACCAGTCGCACCAGCTCACAGATAGTGGCGGAACATCCGGAGGCCGCCCGTATTGTTTTTCCGTCAGCGCTGCATAGGGCCAAGGCACGCAAATCCAAATGGAAGTATGTAACCGCAGGGGTCGTGGTCGTGATGATCGTTGGCAGCATTGTCTATCTCCGCAAGAGCAAACCCAAAGTGTTGGGCGAAAAGGACTCAGTAGTCATCGCCGACTTCAACAACACGACGGGCGATCCGGTCTTCGATGAAACCCTCCGCCAAGGCTTGGCGGTGCAGCTTGAGCAGTCGCCGTTTCTACGAATCATTTCGGATGACAACGTGCGCAATACGTTGAAGCAGATGGGCCGTCAGCTACACGAGCCACTAAACGATCAAGTCGCGCGCGAGGTCTGCCAGCGAAACCAGAGCAAGGTTTACATCTCCGGTTCCATAGCCACCCTCGGCAGCCAATATGTCCTTGGCCTAAAAGCGATGAACTGTCTGACCGGAGAAGCGGTAGCTGAACAGCAGACTCAGGTTTCAAGGAAGGAAGACATCCTCAATTCGCTCAGCAGGCAAAGCTCGCTCTTGCGTGGCAAGCTTGGGGAATCACTGGCAAGCATCCAGAAGTTCGACGTTCCCCTGGAGCAGGCCACAACGACATCGCTGGAAGCGCTTCAGGATTACAGTCTCGCCATGAAACAGTTCTTCCTGATGAACTATCCATCGGCGGGCACATTGCTGCAACGGGCAATAGAACTGGATCCGAACTTTGCCTTGGCGTACGCCCGCCTGGCGAGCCTCAACCGTAACAACTTTCAAAGCGAAAGCATGCTTGAAAACTCCGCGAAGGCTTTTGCACTGCGCGAACGTGTGACGGAGCGTGAGCGCCTGTACATCGAGACCACTTACCACTGGTCCAGGGGGCAGGTGGAAGAAGCCGCCCAGGCATACGAGCTCTGGAAAACTACGTATCCGAATGATCCGTTTCCCAACATAGGCCTTGCAGTGATCAGCGAAGACAAGGGCCAATTCGAAAAGTTTCTGGAGGAATCCCGCCAAGCTTACCAGAAGGACGTCTCGGTATTGACGGGTTGGAACCTGATCAACGCCTACGCTGACCTTGGGCACCTAGATGAGGCTGAAAAAGCGCTCAGCGAGAGCAAAGCCCGCTTTCCTGGGAAAGAGCAGTGGGTTCGATGGCAATATGCCCTTGCCTTTCTGCGCAACAATCCCTCAGAAATGAAGCGCATTTTGGAAGCTGCGCCGAGTGGCTCAACTTTGCAAAGGACACTCCTTAGCCTGCAGTTTAGGACTGAGCTCTACTTTGGGCGGCAAAAGGAAGCTGCCGAGTATCGTCGCCGCGCAACCCAGCTCTCCCGGCAAATTGGCATCGACGAACGAGCGGCGTTGTATGCGGCCTTTGCTGCGTTGCAGGACGCCAACTACGGAAATTTCACCGAAGCAAAGCGCGTGGCCGCTGAAGTGCCACCCCAGGCACGAGGGAAAAACCCGTTGCGAAGGCTAGCCCTGGCTTATGCGCGGTCGGGAGACGCCCGAAATGCAGAGAGACTTGCCGATCAATTAGCACGACTATATCCGACGGATACGCTACTGAAGAATCGAGACCTTCCCCTGGTCCGAGCTGCGATTGCCGTGCAGCAGAGCAACCCATCGCTAGCGATCGAGCTTCTGGAGAGCGGCGTTCCGACCGAACTTGGTAATCCCGATGTTGCTTACACGCGCGGACAGGCCTATTTGTTATTGCATCGCGGAACGGAAGCTGCAGCCGAGTTTCAGAAGATTATTAAATATCGTGGTTTTCTCCTCAACGATCCTCCAGGAGCACTGCCGTACCTCGGTCTTGCCAGGGCCTACGCGATGCAGGGGGACATTGCCGAGGCGCGTGGGTATTACGAGCATTTCTTCACGCTCTGGAAAGACGCCGATCCCGACATTCCTATCTATAAGCAAGCCAAGGCGGAGTACATGGCACTGCAATAGGGACGTCGGATTCAGTGGGGGGCTGCGCAAGGCACCCGCTGCCACTCCGTTCACACGCAATATGGAGCTGGCTGCGTTCTCCGGATTTGTCCGTCCCGAGCTTGTGTCTTCTAAACAGCAGTCTCAGAAAGGCCACTCACAGTTTTCATGTATCCGGTCCTCAGTTGGTGAAAAATAGTCATCGCATGAAGTGAGGTCTGAAGGTTTGAGGAGAGTCTGCTCGATGAGTGGGTTTCTGTGGTGATCCCTTCAATTCGGAAACATCGTATCAGGGGCGTATTCCCCCTTGCTCGCCAAAAATCTGAATTGGACGGCCCTGGGTTCTGGGAAATCTACGGCTGAAAGTCAAACTGCCCGAAGATACTGAAACTCGGGAACCACTTGGAAGGGGGTCGCCGGAGCATTGACAGTCTCTCCAATCTGGTCGATGAAAGCAGGCGACGCGTTACCCAAGAATCTGGAGCCTTCGCGAATGTGACTGACTCGTTCGGGATGAAATCCCATCAACCGTGCGCATGTTGAGTCGGCGGCGACGAGGTCATCTGCCAACACAATCTTGCCCAGTTCACGAGGCGTGCCGTTAAGGGGCCCGTTGCCTTCCATCGCAACGATTCCGTCTGCAATAACAAAATGTACTGGCACTGTGGCGCAGATATCGAGAATGCTCTCCTGAATGCCTTTCCAGTGGAGAATATTCTTCGGCCACCCATATCTTGCACCAGGCACTATTCCGAACATGTTCTTCATGCTCAGGGTCACGCCGGACCAGTGGTGAGTTTTTATTTTCGGCATGGAAACCAGGAAGTCGGCCTCCAGCACAGTGCGGGGGAGCCAAAGGCTTTTCATCCCCATGTAGCTCGCCCGCAGCGGTATGCAAATCAGCTCGTCGCGATTGAGGTCGACGAATCGGATCCTTTCGTCTCGAAGACATTGCTCATAACCAGTTTGCTGAAACACCAACTGTGTGTCGCGTTGATGTCCTGGCCCCTCAGCCACGATCACATACTTAGCGCCCATGTGCCGAAACGATTCGGCTGCGGCGAGCACCAATAATCGGTGCGTGTTTATTGCATCGCCAGGAGCGTAATCCACCAAATTGGGCTTCAAGACTACGGTCTTGCCTCGGACATTGATCGGAAAGAGTCGTAGACCGGTCGCGAGGATTCGATCAAGTTCCTGGGAGTACTGTTCTGCGTGCAGGATTGCGACCCGTGAACGCGGCGGTCGACGATCAAAGTGATACTTGGGCAGTAGAAATGGGGCGGCAACTGAGACTCCAGCGGCTAGGCCCGCGCTTCCAACGAGAAAGTCTCGGCGAGTAATGTTCACGATGTCACTCCAAAGGCCGATAAGGCGCGCTCGTAGTCAAGCGCAAGGCAGACCAGTGCCAGGGTGCTCGTGTCATCGACACTCGCGAGATAAGGACTCGCCGCTAGCGAGCTGTAAATCGAATCGATGGATCGACCGTAGGCGGCCAGCGCGAGGGTTGCCCAAGCGAGACTCCACGGCGCGGAAAGGGTAGGGGCGACACGCTCCAAGTATTGAACGCTGCTTTGAACCACCGGTTCCTGTTCATGGCCTCTTAGCGCCAGAAGCGCAATCGCAGTATCGTCCGGGTGAGGTGCAACCCGTACCCCATAGACGACGCCATTGCCGGCATTCCATCCGCCTCCAGGGCAGACGCGATCCAGCAGCATCTCGACGCCACGTTCAACACGGAACGGGACTTGTTCCAAACCACCGCAGGAGCAAGGCAGTTGGTTCAGCGCAAGAACTGCAAACGCGGTAGGAACGACCCAGCTGACCGTGTCAGGAAACCACGGCCAGCCGAACTTGTCTGGGTCGAAACGAACGTGTCGATCGGCGGTTCGGAACTTCCATTTCCAAAACCAATTCGATTCCTTCCCGGCACAGCTCATGAGCCAGTGAACGCCTTGCAACCTAGCCGGAATCGCCGGGACCACATCATTCAGAGCCATTACGACTAGCGAGGTGACCCATGCGCCATCGGACTCATCTCCAGCGAACGCGGGCCAGCTGCCATTTGGATTTTGCGTGTGCAGAAGAAACTCCTGCACACGTTCAAGAGCACCTCCAGGAAATGAGCCAAGCGCTAGCGCAGCGAAGGAAGTTGGCTCCAGTGCTGGCTGCGAGGAAGAAGCCAGTGCAGCCCAGCCTCCAGACGGAAGCTGCCGAAGGATAAGGTCGGCCAGCAGGCTGCTAAGAACAATTCGATCGGTCGTCATGGTTGGGACTTGTAATGCGGGACCTCTTTGCTGTCAAAACTCAGGGCGAGGACGGGGACCTGTTGGCGGTAAGTCCAACCATGGTGTGGTTTGAGAGGCGGAGAATTCTGCGTCCAGTCAAAATGTGATAGGTGAAATTACTTTGGCGACTGATATGCCACGGACGATTGGCAGAGCCTGGTGGCTTCCAGTGTCAGAGGCGACGGTAGTCTTGCGTCCAGTCAAAGTGTAATAGGTGAAATAAATTTGGTGACCGAGGTGCACCAGACGATTGGCAGAGTCTGGCGGCTTTCGGTGTCAGAAGGGAAGATAGCCTTGCGTCCAGTCAAAGTGTGATAGGTGAAATAAATCTCTGGCCCCCAAGTCGCCCGATTCCGTTAAGGACGCGTCTTGGCAGGCATGAGATGCCAAGTAATCAGAATGACTGGGGTTAGCGGAAAGAAGGAGTATTCGCGCTTCGAACTCGCGCTCCCGACGCGAGACCCGGCCGCCATACAGAGCTACCGGACTGCCGCAAACTTCGCGCACCGGCGGATGCGGAAAGGTCGATTCCGGGGTAGTTTCCACGACGGAAGGAAGCCGTCGTGTTCTCCTCTGCAAGCGAACTCACCACCAAGCTGCGTGCGGCACGCTACATCATCGATCCAGTCACGCTGGAGGTGGTGTACCTCGCCGCCCGAATGCGCAAGCCGCTGCTGGTGGAAGGCCCCCCAGGATGTGGGAAGACAGAGCTAGCCTACGCAGTGGCCGCGGCGGCTAATACAGTGGTGGAGCGCCTGCAGTGTTACGTTGGGATCACCGAAGAGAAGGTCATCGGCAAGTTCGATGAGGCGCTGCAAAGGCTCTATTTGGAAACGCAGGCCGCCGACCTTGGCCAGGACTGGGGCCACATCCGCAACCGCCTGCACTCCCTCGACTTCTTTGCGGAAGGACCCGTGTTACGGGCGTTGCGTTATGAGACCCAGCCGTGCGTACTTCTAATCGATGAGATCGATAAAGTCGACCAGGACTTGGAAGCACTACTTTTGGAAGTCCTAAGCGCGTGGCAAGTGACCGTGCCGAAGCTTGGGACGATTCACGCCACAACCATTCCTTTCGTCGTACTAAGTTCCAACGAAGAGAGACGGCTGGGGGATCCTCTTCGGCGGCGATGTCTCTATCTGCGGTTTGAGTACCCGACCGTCGAACGTGAGAAGGAAATCCTGGCCATACGGAACGGCAGCGACAGCCCTCAGCTACGCGGACAACTCGCGGGACTGGCCCATGCACTTCGCGGCTGGAATATGGAAAAGCCACCTTCGATTGCCGAAATGCTCGACTTGGCCCAAGCGCTGGAAATCTTGGGCTGTGAGGAGATCTCACACGAGCAGCGCGACCTGTTATTGCCGTTATTGGCCAAAACCGAAGGAGATCGTAAACGGCTTCTGTTGCGCTCGGGATTCGAAGGCCTGATCGCTGATTCGAAACGCTATCGCGACGAGCTGATGAGCATTGCCGAGAACGGTACACCAGTACATGTTGAGGCGGCCGCATGAAGTGGGCAACGGCTCTTTCGTTTGTGCTGCTGATAGTGAATGCAAGAGCACAGGTGTGCGATGCATGCTCGGTGCAGGACGTATCAGTGCGCTGGGCGGAGTATTACGCCGGTTTGTACCAGGTCCCGGTGGAGCTGGTTGCGGCGATCATCGATGAGGAGTCGGGATGGAACCCTTACGCAGTATCGAGCAAGGGAGCGGCCGGGATCATGCAGTTGATGCCGGCAACCGCCATGCGGTTCGGAGTGCGCAATCGGTTTGTGATGCAGGAGAACATTCGCGGGGGAGTCGCGTACCTTGCCTGGCTCAAGCCGAAGTTCAATGGAGACCTCCGATTGATCACCGCAGCCTACTACGTCGGTGAGTGCGCAATCTCTTCGCGGGGACTGAAATATTCCTCCCCCGATGTTCAGGCGTACGTCAAACGGGTCGCGCAACGGTATCGCGTGCGGCGAGTGGTTAGGGCAGGGAATCAATTGTCGCGACAGAGGGAACAGTTGAGGTGACGGGATGAGAAATGCTCTGGTTTTCGGCTGGCTGTTGCTGGCTATGCTTGCGGCAATCGCGGAAGCACAACAAGTAACCATCGTTCCGCAGGTCCGCACCAAGCCCGCGGCGGACAGCAAGATCACTGCGATCGAACTTGCGGCACATTTCGTGACCACGATCCGGGTGCCGGAGCCGGTGAACTCAGTCGTCGTGGGAGACCCAGCGCTGTTTCAGGTGGAGCATTCCGAACATGAGCCGGAGTTGGTGTTCGTCAAGGCCCTGACAAACGAACGTGCCGAGAGTAACTTGCTGATTTCCACCTCGACAGGCCGCCAGATCAGCTTTCTCCTGACCAGCCGCGGCGACGTACAGCATCCAGCGAAAGTCGATTTTCTTCTGCGATACCAGCCCTCCGGCGGTTTTCTGGTTGAGCCCGATGCCGTCCCGTTCGCCTTGGTATCACAAACCGCAAGCGTGTCGAAGACGCAGGCTGTAGAGGTTTCTTCAGCTCCAAGTTCTTCCGAAACGGGCGCTGCGTTGTTACCTGCGTCACTTAACGCGGTCAATTCTCCAGTCGAGAAGGTGCCGACCCAACCCAAATCAGACTCGCTCGACAGCTTGCTCGAACGCCAGAAACAGGCACATCTTCCCGTACTTTATGGCGAGAACCCGGAAGGTGACGAGGTGAAGGGCCATCGGCTGCGGGCGGGCATCAGCGAGGTCCTCGACGGAGGCCAGCAGGTGATTGTGCTGTTCTCCGTCGTAAACACCAGCAAGCACGCCATTTTGTTGATGCCTCCACAGGTCCAGTTGGGCGGCCAAGAGAAGTCGGGGAAGGTGATCAAGCATGAGCACTGGTCCACGGCGGAGCAACTGCCGGTTGCTGATTTCCGTCTGAGCCATCGGCGGATCGGACCAAGGGAACGCGCTGACGGAGTAGTGGTGTTTGAGCGTCCGCCATACAAGCGGTCGATGGAGACGCTGTTTTTACAGATGGCGGAGTCAGGCGCGGTAGATAAGCCTGCTTTGGCGCCTATTGGTTTTGGAGTCAGCACACTGCGAGAGGTAGCGAATCATGCCCACTGAGGAAACGAAGAAAGTACCAAATATCGATCCAGCCAACCCTGAGACGGAGATGGCGACGGAGGAATCCGCACCGGAGGAGACCGGCAAAGGAAACTGGCGCGAGGCATTCGTAGCAGCTTTCCAGGTTGCGAGAAAGCACCAGAAGCCCACGGAGAGCCGGCAGGAGTTGGGCCGCGACAAGAGCAAGTCGCTGTTCCTGCTGTTGGGAGTTTGCGTGGCGCTGGTGCTGCTTTTCTTCGGCGTCTTCTCCCGCCCGAAGAAGAAGATTCCGCTGCCGGGTGAGAATCCTCGCGGTCAGGCAAGTCTGGGCCGCAAGGTTACGCCAGGACAGGAGAACAGCGATCCCACCAAAGCGGTCACTCCGATGTTGAGTGCGGATGTACGCTCCTCGGACCCGGCTTTGGATGGCCAGTTAACGCCGGAAGATATCGGCCGCACTTCGCGAACCGGGATGGCACCCAAGCCGACTGCAGCGATCCCGAACAAGACGAATCCCCCACAGGATTACGCCTTGAGCAAGGTCGATTTCTCTGACCCAACGGTGGGACAGGGTACAACCCCGCCTAATCCGCCGTCATCGGACTCCACTTCCGAGCTAAAAAAACCCTCACTGGTGTTCGTGCGTTCGGCGGAAACCAAACGGACGATGACGCCGAACTCGCCAGAGGACGTGGACGAGACCTTGGCCCTGGCAGCGGGAACGCGGCTGGTGGCGCGGCTGCAAACGCCGGTGAGCTCGGCTGTCGCCACGCCAGTTGTCGCGGTTGTTGAATACAACTACGAGCGTAACGCCCAGATCATTCTGCCCGCAGGAGCCAAGGTTTTTGGCCATCTTGCTGTGTATGAGGCGGCTCGCGGACAGACCAAAAGCGTGTTCGAGTTCCTGGAGGCTGCTTTGGCTGAACGTGATCCTTACCTTACGCGCATGGACTCGGAACCGTACTTTGAAGGCTTACGCTCCGACCCACGCTATCGTGACTTGCTGCGTAGGATAAATCTCGTTTAAGAACTGCGTGTGATGCACTGACAGGTCATCGGTGACCTAACGTACATATGCAGTAAACGATTGCGACTCCATCGGACCGCTCAGCAAAGCTTTGAATGGCAGGCGAAGGAGGAGCAAATAACGAGCTCTTCCGCTCCCGCTCACTGCACGCGGCTTCCTCCTCGTGCAGCAGGCTACGCTGCCCTCCACCGGCGCCACCATGCACGCGAACTACTTCAACGCGGTAGTGAACAACCAAGTTTGTTTTCACCCCTACCGAAATCTTGCCACTGCGTGTATGGCGTTGGAGATGTGACCCTTCAGGACTCCAATTGTGAGCCATCGTCTTCCAAGATCATCGGAATATGTGAAGCAAAAAGGCCGGAAGCTCCCAAAGTAACGAGCGTTCCAAGAGGTCGGGAAACGATCAGCGAGTGCATCGCGGAGACACGTTTCTCTTCATTGTGCCTTGGAATATACATGCGGGCCCTCGGCTACATCCTAACCCAGCAGCAGCAAGAATAGCCGGCGTGTCCTCCTACCGATGGCATTCCCGCCGTTGGTTACGCAAAAGCTTCGTAAGTCAGAGGACTAATCGCTGCGTTGCAGTGGCACGCAAGACCAAACCCGTGACCGCTACCTGCTAACCGTTTTGGTGCAACTCCGTCCAAGCGGGGTAATTCTGTGTGTCGCTCCTCCATCGCGTCGGGCCTGCTGGTTCTGGTGTTCGCAACCTCGACTTTCGGTTGCGCAACCGGTTCTGGCAGTGGGTCTTTGGGCTTCTGCCCTGGTGGGCGCAGCCAACGACTTTGTAGTCCCAGCAAGTCCCGCGCAGCAGCGCCCAAGTCATCTCCGTGCGGCCACGTGCTGAAATCGTCCCCTGGACAGTGCAGCTTGCGCAGCCTCGCACAGTTTCAATTCGCGGAACTCCGCAACTTCGAGACTTCTAGTCCGCTGCAGCGCGCAAACGGCAAAGCTTCGCCCGCTATTAACTCACGTATCATCGTATTGTCCATCGGCTCGCCCGAGACCGATCGTGGTCCCCCTCACTCCTAAAAGTAAACCT
>Ga0306926_10004171_pt1 | contig 15139 bp, 13 predicted proteins | sample flu12Cox44000178_FD_203759 | JGI IMG/M metagenome (GOLD analysis project Ga0306926, IMG submission 203759) | Lab enrichment of tropical soil microbial communities from Luquillo Experimental Forest, Puerto Rico - flux8day.12C.oxic.44.000.178 (v2)... | ecosystem: Environmental > Terrestrial >...
CGGGTGGTCGACCACGGTCGAGGCGGCTGGACGTACCTGGAGTGGCGTCGTCGATGCCCCCGGGGAGCAGGTTCCGCCGCTGCTTGTCAGCATGATGGAGGTCGTGGTCGCCGCAGCGAGGACGCCGCTGGAGGAGCTTTTCACCGGCGCCGATTGGGACCTGTGCGCGGCACTGCTGACGCTGCACGCCATCGCCGACGAGGCGTGCGCCGGGCTCGGCGTCGCCCTGGCCGCTTCAAATCCCCTCGGGTGCGGCTACCGGGGCCGCGCCCGGGAGCCGGCCGGGACCTGCCCGCGCCGCCGCCCGAGGCGCCCGGGCCGTTCGCCCTCGCCGACCCCGGCCGGGTACGCCAGCTATTGACTGGAGCCCGGTTCACCAGCATTGACATCGACCCCATCCAGGCGCCGATGTGGTTCGGCGTTAGCACAGACGACGCGTACACGTTCGCGCTCGGGCTGCTGGGCTGGATGCTCGAAGGCCTCGACAATGACCAGCGCGGCCAGGCGCTCGCAGCGCTGCGGGCGACCGTCACCGCCCACGCCACCACCAACGGCGTCATCTACCATTCCGCCGCCTGGCTGATCCGCGCGCAGCGAACCTAGCTAGCACCGCTTCTCTCAACACACGGACCGGTGTCATGGTGGTGGAGACCGACTCGTGTCATCGCGTAGGGAGGAGCATGAGCGATGCGGGAGCCGAATGCGGCGGACGTCGCGGCGACGTTTGCGCACTACGAGCCGTACGGGGTCGTGCCGGACGGGTGGATGGCCCAGCTGCGGCGCGTCCGGGAGAGCTGCCCGGTCGTCCACAGCGACGCCTGCGGCGGTTTCTGGCTCGTCAGCCGTCACGACGATGTGGCGACGATCCTGCGGACACCCGCGGTATTCTCCTCGGCGGACGGAATCACGATCCCGCACAATCCAGGCGCTCCGGTGATGCCTCCGATCGACCAGGATCCTCCCTTGCAGACCGAGTTCCGGCAGCTACTGAACCCGTACTTCACGGCGGCGGCCGTCCGGCCGTACGCCGCGGTCATCGCGACCCTTGCCCGGCAGCTGATCGACCGGTTCGCGGACCGGGGCGAATGCGAGCTGACGAGCGCGTTCGCGCGCCCCCTGCCCGCGTTGGTCCTGGGGCGGTCCATCCTGGATGTTGAGGACCCTGATGCGCTGACGGAACTTCAGTCCCGGGTGCTGGTCATCTCCGGGCAGAACACCTCCGAGGAGGCCGCCGGGGCGTGGCGGTTCCTCCGCGAGTACGTCACCGCAATCGCTGCTGCGGCGAGGAACCGGCCCGCCGATGGCGGCCTTGTCTCGGCCCTAGTGCACGGGCGCGTGGCCGGCCGACGGGTCACTGAACTGGAGCAGGTGGGGACGTTGATGATCATTTTCCTCGGCGGGCTGGGCACGACGGCAGATGCGATCTCGACCATCGTGGTCCGCCTGACCGACGATCCGGCTCTGGAGGCTCGGCTGCGCGATCCGGCCTGGGTGGATCGCGACCTGAATGAGCTCTTCCGGCACGAATCCCCGGTCCAGTGGGTCGGCCGGACCGTCACCAGGCCCGTCGAGCTGAGCGGGGTCCTGCTGAGCCCCGGTGACCGCGTCATGGCCCACATAGGGTCAGCCAACCAAGACGACGCGGTCTTCGAAGACGGCGGCACACTGGATTATTCCCGCGGACAAACCCGGAACCTGTGCTTCGGGCTCGGTCCGCATTACTGCATCGGGGCGCCACTGGGGAAGCTGATCATCCGGGTTGCGCTCGCCGAGCTACTGGACCGGGTCACCCGCCTGCAGCGTGACAAGAGCGTTCGCCTGAACAGGCGCGACGGGCTGAGCCGGCCGTTCCGTGAGCTGCGCGTTACGTTCGAAGCACGCTAGGTCCGCGGTCCTAGGTTGCGTTGGTCGCGAGATATATGGCCAAGAGCGCGCACACCAGGGCGCAGCCGGCGGCCGCCGCGACATGGGAGGATCGCGATGGCGCGGGTGCGCCGGGCTGCGACTCTACCTTGAGCAGTACGGCGCGGTGCTGCACGAAACCGATGATGATGATCAGCAGCCCGACAAGGACCATGAAGGTCCCCAGGTACCCGGAGAGGTGCATCATCTTCGGGTTCAGCCCGAACTTGGCCACCGCGAAGCCGAGCCCGGCGAATGCGAGCGCGGTCCGGATGTAGGCCAGCAGCGTGCGGTTGTTCGCCAACTGATCCCGCAGCCTGGCGCTGTCGTCGGCGTTCACGGGCGATCTTCGAGTGTGAGCTGGCCGCGTATGGCAGCGAGGACGGTGCGGGCGCCGATCGCCGCGATGAAGACGGTGATTAGCGTGAGGGTGGCGATGGCGTAGCCCGTCGCGCCGGGCGGCCTGGCGATGGTGATCCACAGCAGGGCATCTACGGCGACAGCCGCGTAGGAGAAGGTGAAGGCCCAGAATCCGGGGGAGAACCGGAGCCTGGCGTAGAGCGGTACGAAGCGCAATTGCGCCAACGCCATGAGCACGCAGAAACCGCCGAGCGCACGGGCAGCGAAGTTGATCGCCCCGCCGGTCAGGGCGAAGTAGGCGACTCCCGCCACGGCCGGCGGAGCGAGCTCGATCGCCAACGTCGGCACCAGCGCGGCTGGCAACATCGGGCGGAAGAACAGCCGGGTCCAGACCGGTGAGCCGAGCAGCAGCCAGCACCCGATACCGATCCCGAACGACGCCTCGGCTACGCCAGGCAGCCGGACCCCGGCCGCCACGGTGGCGCCGACCAGGCCGCCGGCCACGGTGGGCAAGAAGTAGCCGGGATGCATGGAGTCCTGGTCGAGGCGGCCGGCAATCCACTGGCCGGTCAGCCACCCGCCGATCACGATCGTCCCCGCCAGAGAGATGACCACCAGTATGCGCCCGGCGGCGAACGCCGCGGGGGCCGCCGCTGCCAGCGCGCCGCTCAGGATCATCGCCGTGATGGCCCCAGCGGGCACGAAGGCCCCCAGCACGGGATCGCGCAGGTCGGCCAGCACCTGCCGCCAGCCCTGGGCCGCGTACACGGCAACCAGTGCAAGCCAGGCCGCGGCCGCCAGGGCGAAGATCGCATCAGACACCGCCGTCGGCGCCCCGAGCACCGGCTCTGCCGCATGCCACACCTGCCCTAGCCCAGCCAATCCGAGTGCGACAGTGAACAGGGTGGGCGGAACCCTCGGCCTGCGGAGCTTGCCCTGGCCGGCATCGTCCAGGGCGGCGGCGCGCTGAGCAGGCATCGGCATTTCCCGGCTTTCATGCGGTCCGGCCGAGGGGCGTGCCCTGGGCGGCCGCGAATTCCTGGGCTCTGGTCGGCCCACGCAGCACCTGCGCGACGCCCACTTCGATCACCGCGCCGGCCATGGGCCCGACCAGGTAGACCCACCAGGTGGACAGGTTGCCGTCCGTCGGGCCGATGGACAGGCAGATCCCCGGGGCCGCCGGTACTCGTCCGAGTACCGCTCGATCGCGTCGCCGACCGTGGGGTCGTAGACGACGGGCAGCAGCTCGGCCAGGTGGTCGGCCAGCACCCGGTAGTACAGCACCTCGTTTCGGTCGTGCAGCTGCTCCAGGTACACGTTCTCGGCCAGGTCGTCGCCCTGGGCCTGCAGCTGCTGCCAGGCCCGCCGGGCCTGCTCCTTCCGGGTCAGCACCCCGGACGGCAGGCGCCCGGTCAGGCCCAGCGCCTCCCCCTCCGGCCAGCGTGAACGCCACCCCGCGGTTGCGCAGCGGATCTTCCGGGGCAGCCGGTATGGCCCGCGTGCGCGTCATGTCGGGGCTCATGATCTTCTCTCTGGCTCTGTCCGTCGCGATGATTCTGCGGCCGGGCCGGACACGGGTCATCGGCCAGATGGCTCCGTCTCCGCCGGAACCGCCGCTGATTCGTAGAGAAGATGACCTAACGGCTACCAGGTGAAGGGTTCGGGGCAGCTGAAACCACCGGTCGTTCGGGATGAATAAGATCTTTTGACCGAACGGACGGTGGTTGAACGTCCGCGGAACCCGGTGCCGAACCGGCGGGGCGCGGCGCGGCGCTACTTCGGGTGAACAGCCGCGAGCGCGTCGCGCAGCGCGACCCGGGTCGTGACGCCGAGCTTGCGGTAAACCCGGTGCAGGTGAGCGCCGACGGTGCGGTGCGACAGATAGAGCCGTCCGGCGATCTGCTTGTTGGTCAGGCCTGAGGCGGCCAGCATCGCGATCTCGCGTTCCTGCGGCGTGAGCGGCTCGTGTGCGGACACGCCGGAGCGCGACCGGGTCTGGCCGGTGGCTCGCAGTTCGCTGCTGGCCTGGGCCGCCCATGGCCGGGCGCCGAGGCGCTCGAAGGTCTCCAGCGCGGCGGTCAGGTGCACCCGCGACGCTGTCGGGGCCCGGCCGCGCCGCAGGCGCGCGCCGTAGGCAAGCTGGACCCGGGCCAGGTCAAACGGCCACCGGTCGATGCCGGGAATGGTGAGCGCGGTTTCGAACAGCCCAGTCGCCTCGTCATCCGGGGCGGCGATCGCCGCCGCGCCGGCGGCCAGCAAGGCGAGCCGCGGGGACAGCACGGCGACGTCGTCGGTGCGCATGGCCGCGACGTGGGCCGCCGCCTCGGCCTGGCGGCTGGTCCGCAGCGCGGCCTCGACCAGATCCATCATCACCCAGGTGGCGTACGGCACGTGGGAGGCGAAGGTACCGGCCGGGCTGATGGCGGTCGCCTGCTGGTAAGCCTCCTCGAAATCACCTCGGCCCAGCGCAGCCAGCGTCCGGGCGTAATAGGCATTCCACTGCGCCACGCGGACCCCGCGCGGCCCGCCCCAGGCCAGCATGGCATCGGTCAGTTCCCGCGTCGTATTCTCGTCGCCCCGGCAGGCCGCGATGACCGCCCGGTTGAGCTGAGCCCCCAGGATCCGGTAGCCGTGCGGCTCGGCCAGCCTGAGAGCCTCGTCGGCCAGCTGCAGGGCCTGGTCCCACTGGCCCGTCCGGAACTGGTCGAAGCCCAGCAGGATGAGCGCGGTGATGGCCGATCCGACCGCGCGGCCCTCGCGGCCATCGCGCACCACCCGCCACAACGCGGCCCGGCACGGCCCGTACCGGTCCACGAACCCGCACGAGTTGGCGATTCGCATGATGTGGACCGGGTCGGTCTCATCGGCCAGGTCGGCGATCGCCGCGTCCAGCTGCTTCAGCGCCGGGGCGGCGGTGCGGACCGGATCGGCGACGATCTTGCTGGCCAGGTCCAGCGACACCGGGATGTTCGGGGCAAGCCGGGCGAGCAGGGCGTCGAAGGGCCGCCACAGTTCGGCTCGCCCGCCGAACCAGCAGACCCGCAGCAGAGCGTGCAGCGCCTCCTCCAGCACGCCGTCATCGGCCGCGTCGTTCGCCGCCCGGTGCTCGATGGCGCCGACGAGCAGCCGGTGGGCGGTGTCGACGTCGCCATCGCCGTTCAGCAGGAGATAGGACGCGGCGATCGCGGCTTCGAGCGACCCGTCCGGATCGGGGTCGACTAGGCGCGCGTCATCGAGCAGATGGGAGGCGGTATCGAGCTCGCCGGTCACGGTGGCGCCGAGGTAGGCGGCCTTAGCCAGTCGTCGGCTCCGGTTGGTACTGTCCGGGCTCAGCTCGGAGGCCCTGGTCAGCGCGGCCACCGCGCCGGTGGCGTCGCCGCGCGCCAGGATCCGCTGGGCGGCCTGCTCGAGCAGGCCTGCGACGTGCTCGTCGGGCACCAGGGTCGCTTCGGCGAGATGCCACACCTGGCGATCGGGCTGGTCGGTCAGCAGCGCGGCCAGCTGTTCGTGGGCGCGGCGGCGCTCGTCGTCGGTCGACATGCCCACTACGGCCGCGCGGATCAGCGGGTGGCGGAACGCCAGCCGCCGGATCCGGTGATCGACATAGACCAGACGCGCCCACTCCGCCGCGGCGAGATCGTCCTGACGACTGCCGTCAGCGCGCAGCACCCGGGGGTCGCCGGTCCCGTCCAGCGCCATCACCAGCAGCAGGTGCCGCGTCCGTTCGGGAAGCGCGCTCACCCGCGCGGCGAACATCGCCTGCAGCCGCCTGCTCAGCGGCAGCCCGGCGGGATGCTGCGCCAGCGCCTCAGGCTGCGACACGTCCAGCACCGTCGGCAGCTCCAAGAGGGCCAGCGGGTTGCCCCGCGCCTCGGCCAGCACCCGCTGTCGGGTCCGTGCGGCCAGCCCCGGGAAGCGGGCATCGACCAGTCCGGCTGCCGCCTGGCCATCGAGCGGCCCGAGCTCGAGTTGCGGCAGCCCGGCCCGCTCGAAGAAGCTCTCCTCTCCCGGGCTTGATGTGGCCAGGAACCCGACGGAACTGCCGGCCAGGCGGCGGGCCGCGAATCCCAGGACTCCCGCGCTCACCCGGTCTAGCCAGGGCAGATCGTCGACCGCCAGGAGCACCGGACGGGCCGCGGCCGCCTGGCGGAGCATCATGAGCGCCGCGTTGGACACCAGCATCCGGTCCGGTGCCTGGCCCGTGCCGAACCCCAGGGCCACGTTCAGCGCATCCCAGTGCGGCTGGCTGAGCATGTTGAACTCTCCCTGGAGAGGAAGGAGAGCCTGGTGGAGCCCGGCGAAGGACATATCCGCCTCGAACTCCACCCCTGCCGCGCGCAGAACCTGGGTGCCTGCCGCCAGCGCCATCTCGGCCGCGGCCTCCAGCAGCACCGTCTTGCCCGCGCCGGGTTCCCCGAAAATCAGCAGCGCCGCCCCGCCGGACCTAGCCTGATCGAGAAACGCGCCGACTGTCGCTAGCTCATCTCTGCGCCCGATCAGGCCCTCGGCAATACTGATGTGCGGGCCGTCACGATCGTCCACTGAGGCAGGTTCCGACCATAGGCACGACCTCCAATCGGAACGATACGCTCACCAGCCTGGCAAATCGAGCAGTCAAACATGGCACGCAGGGCCGGCTCTCAGTCGGCGTGCCCCTGCCTCAGTACCTGACCCGGGCAGACACCCGGGCGGCCGGGCAGCGGTCAGGGTAGCGGTGTGCGGGGCCTTGTTCTGGTTTGGCCGCCGCGGCTCAGATGTTGTCCATCGGTTTGGCCGCGGCCTCGGTGGCACTGCTGGTGACGGCTGCGGGCTGCCGGTGCGCAGTTGTCGTCTGCAAGGCGATTGCCGCCGCGATGACCCACAAGACCTGGAGGCCTGATAGCCCTGCGGTAGCGGCGGCGGCGGCCGACAGGAAGATACCAATGAGGCCGGTCACCGCGAAGGCCGCGCCCAGGGCCAGTGCGAGCCGGGCGAATGCGGAGGGCAGTACGGGTACGCCCAAGAGGAGAACGCCGACGGACAGGTAGAGCGCTGGCGCGGGAACCAGCGGGAAGACGCGGATAAAGGCGGACATCAGGTCGAAGCTGGCACGGGAGCTGGTGGCCTGGCCGTCGACGGCGGCACTGGCCCTGGTGAGGGTGAACACCACCTCGGCCAGGACCACGGCCAGCAGCACGGCCGAGCCCAGTTGGGTGATCTTCGCGGCGAGCGGGCGGGTCCCGCCCGTCAGGTCGGCCAGGGCGAGGAAGAAGATGACGGCGAGCAGGGCGCCGGTAGCTTGCAGCCAGGTTCCCGCGTAGAGCAGCTCGTGGTAGCGCCTGCCGATGTCAACCACCTGGGCTGTGGTGGGATGGGGGGCATAGACCAGCCGGGCGAGCGGTGGCTCCAGCAGCGGAGCTGCGAAATAGGCAGCCAGCATCAACGGACCCAGCATGCCGCATGCCTTCACGAGACTGCGGTCGCGCGGGCTATCTGGCCACATTGCTATTCTCCGGTTAGATGATGAGGTTGAGCCAACCCACCCGACGGTGCGCAGATTACCGGTTAGTCGCCTAGGGGGCGACCAGGGCGTCGGTGAGCGGATCGATGCCGGCCAGCTTGGCCGACAGGTCGGCGTTCAGGTCGTAACGCGCGGCAAGCGCGGCGGGCCCGTAGTAAGTGACCTTCGTCTGCCCATCGTCCGCCCAGACCAGTACTTTGAGCGGGAGGTCCAGTGCCGCCAAGGGCACTGCCACCATCACCGGCGTGCCCGCGGCCGGATTGCCGAACAGCACCAGCGTGGTCTCGCGCAACTGCATGCCGACCTGGCTCGCCTCGGCGCTCTGGTCGATCACGGCGAAGACCTTCATGCCCTTCGCGGACAGGATGCCGGTCAGGCGCGAGACGGTGTCGGTGACCGACCTCGAGCTCACCTTGGTGGTGATCTGCGTCTCGGTCCAATCGGCCATGGCCGGTCTCCTCTCCCGCTTCGTGGCGTGGGTGTCCAGGCCGCGAGCCTATGACCTCGGCCTGCGGCTAGCATCTGTCATCTGACCACAACGCCGGACCAGCACGTCGGCCGCAGCCAGATTGCGCCCCGAGAGATGAATCCGGCAGCGGGCCGGACTCCGCGCTACCGGCCAGGTCCGGAAGGTCCATTCCGGCTGGAGTCATTTGACCGAAGGCCTGCGGCCTGGCTTGCCTCCACACTCGACGCGTGGGCCGTTTCCGTCACGGCTTACCCGGGGGCTTGAAGGAGGAGCCGATTGACCAGACAGACCGGCAGGATTTTCCTCATTACCGGCGTCAGCACCGGGCTTGGCCGCGCCTTCGCCCTCGGCGCGCTGCAGGCCGGGCATACCGTCGCCGGTACCGTGCGCCGGGCACGGGACGCGAAATCCTTCCACGCGCTTGAGCCGGAACGCGCGCACTCCTACTTGCTAGACGTCACCCACGACCGCGAAGTGGTGCGCGTCGTCGACGAGGTCGAGTCCGCGGTGGGGCCCATCGACGTGCTGATCTCCAACGCCGGCTACGGGCACGAGGGCATCATCGAGGAATCGACGATGCAGCAGCTTCGCGACCAGTTCGCCGTCAACGTGTTCGGGGCCGTCGCGGTGATCAAGGCCGTGCTCCCGCACATGCGCTCCCGCCGCGCCGGGCACATCATCACCGTCACCGCGATGGGCGGCCTGACCACCTTCCCCGGTCTCGGCTTTTATCACGGCAGCAAGTACGCCCTGGAGGGCATCACCGAGACCCTCGGCAAGGAAGTCGCGGGCCTGGGGATCCACGTCACCGCGATCGAACCCGGGGGGTTCCGGACCGATTGGGCCGACCGGTCGATGGTACGCGCCGAACGCTTGATCGCCGACTACGACGCTTTGTTCGACCCGCTGCGCGCCAACCGCGCGCGCGGCAACGGCCACCAGCTGGGCGACCCCGGCAGGGCGGCGCAAGCGATGCTGCGGATCTTGGATGTGCCGGATCCTCCTGCCCACCTGATCCTCGGGTCAGACGCGCTACGCCTGGTCACTGCGGGCCGGGCCGCGGTCACCGCGGACTTCCGTCGCTGGAAGCAACTCTCACGCTCAACCGACTTCACCGATCCCGCCTGAAGCGGCGCCAGGTTGTGCAGTCCCGAGGCCGTCGGCCGAGGCTCTACGGTGATCCTCGACCAGCTGAGTATTCCGACCGTGCTGGCGCCGCAAGCCGCATCATTACCGGGCGACCGGTTGTCACATGCGGGCGGGTCGGCTCACCCTGCGACGGAGACACGAGGGTGCCATCTTTGGCAGTTCGCTCGCAGCCGCCTACGCACATCAGGAGAAGAACAGCAGCCTGACTGAAACAATCACCCCTACTACGACGATCAGCCACCGAAGCGCTGCTGATGGCAGGCGGCGTCCGTACCTGGCGCCGAGCAGGCCGCCGATCGTTGACCCGGCGGCGATCAGCAGCACGGCGACCCACGCGACGTGGGCGAATAGGACGAACACCAGTGCCGCGATGGCGTTGACGATTGCCACAAGAACGTTCTTGGCCGCGTCTACGTGCTGCAGATCCTCGTCGAGGAACATGCCTAGCAGGCCGATGACCAGCACGCCCTGCGCCGCGCCGAAATAGCCACCGTAGGCGCTGGACAGGAAAATCGCAGCGCCGAGCACCAAGCTGCTGTGCCTCGCCCGGCCACCCTCGCGCCGCGCCGCCAGCCATGGGCCTATTCGCGGGTCGATGAGGACGAGCCCGCAGGAGATCAGGATGAGCACTGGAACGATGAGGCGGAATGCCGCTGCCGGCAGCGAAAGCAGCAGGGCCGCTCCGGCCAGCCCGCCCGCCCCCGCTACCGGCCCGAGCCGGGCCAGCAGGCCTCGCTGGCCGGCTAGTTCCCGGCGGTAACCGACCGCGCCGCTGATGTTGCCCGGTACCAGGCCGATGTTGTTGGAAACGTTGGCGACCACGGGCGGAAGGCCAAAGGCAAGCAGCGTGGGGAACGTGATAAGGGTTCCGGAGCCGACAACGGCGTCGATGCCGCCTGCGCCGACACCAGCCCCGAAGATGGCAAGCCACTCAGCGGGACCCACAAGATCCTCGCATGGCCGCGACGGTCTTCGCGATAGCAGTGGTCATCGCGTCCCTGCCGTCCACGCCGGTGGCCACGTCAGGCCCCCTTCGCCTCCGAGACGATGTCAGCCGAGCCCGGCCGGGTGAGCGCGAGGGGGTTGACGACGCGGTCGAAGAGTTCTTCGGTGACGCCGTTGGCGAGGGCGGCCTGTTTGAGGGTGAGGTCGTGGTCGATGGCGTAGTAGGAGATGGCGGCGGCCTTGTCGTAGCCGATCACCGGGGACAAGGCGGTGACCATCATCACCGAGCGTTCGATGTTCTGGGTGAGCTTGGCGGTGTTGAGCTTGGTGCCCTCGATCATGAACTCGCGGAGGTGGTCGCACATGTCGGCCATGATCAGCGCCGAGTGCAGGTAGTTGCTGATCAGGATGGGGCGGAACGCGTTGAGCTCGAAGTTGCCCTCGGCGCCGCCCATCGTGACCGCCACGTCGGAGGCGATGATCTGGATGGCGACCATCAGCATGGCCTCGGCCTGGGTCGGGTTGACCTTGCCCGGCATGATCGAGGACCCGGGCTCGTTGGACGGGAAGATCAGCTCCTGTATCCCCGTCCGCGGCCCCGACCCGAGCCAGCGCAGGTCGTTGGCGATCTTGAACAGGGTGACCGCGGCCGCCTTGAGGCCGCCGTGCGCGCGGACCATCCGGTCGAGGGTGCCCTGGGCGGTGAACTTGTTGACGGCCGTCTTGAACGAGGCACCGATCATCGTGGCGATCTGCGTCGCCACCTGTTCGCCGAACCCGGGCGGGGCGTTGAGCCCGGTGCCGACCGCGGTGCCGCCCATGGCCACCTCCAGCAGGCCGCGGGTGGCGTGCTCCACTTCGGCGATGGCGTCGTCCAGCGCGCCGGTGTACCCCGACCATTCCTGGCCGACGGTCAGCGGGGTGGCGTCCTCGAGATGGGTGCGGCCGATCTTGACCACCTCAGCCCATTTCCTGGCATTACGCTCTATCGAGTCGCGCAGCCGCCGCAGCGCCGGGATCGTCTTTTGGGTGGCCATCGTGTAGGCGGCGATGTGCATGGCGGTCGGGAACGTGTCGTTGGACGACTGGCCCATGTTCACGTGGTCGTTGGGGTGGACCGGCTCCTGGGAGCCCAGCGTCCCGCCGACCAGCTGGATGCACCGGTTGGAGATGACCTCATTGACGTTCATGTTGGACTGGGTGCCCGATCCGGTCTGCCAGACATACAGCGGGAACTCCGTATCCAGCGCCCCGCTGATGACCTCGTCGCAGACCCGCTGGATCAGCTGCCCCTTCCAGGCGGGCAGCCGACCGGCCTTGGTGTTCACCACCGCCGCGGCTTTCTTCACATACCCGTAGGCGTGGTACACCTCCTTCGGCATCCGGTCGTGGCCGATGTTGAAGTGCTCCAGGCTGCGCTGGGTCTGCGCGCCCCAGTACCGGTCCGCTGGCACGTCAACATCGCCGAGGCTGTCAAACTCCCGCCGCATCCCGGTCGCGTCGAGCCCAATCGGCAGATCAAGGATGTTTGGTTCTTCGTTCGCGGTGGTCATGGTGCGTCCTCTCCTAACGAGTGGTCCTGCTGGTCGTGGGGGATAAAGGCAGGCCGGGACCGCCAGCCAGGCGAGCAGCGGAAATCATGGTGACGCCGGCGGCCGGACCAGGGGGCGGACGGCGCGCAGGCCGAGCCACGCGGCCGTCAGGCCCACGGCGACACCAATCGCGGTGTCGGCCAGCCGGAGGATGGGCTGCCGCCAGGCGTCGTGCGGGCTCAGGCTGGCCACGACCAAGACGACCGTCGTCGTGATCCCGGCGGTTATCTCATCTTCGGGTCGGCCGATCAGAGCCGTGACCAGGACGCTCAGGCCCACCAGGATCGCCAGGCCCCATGGCTGGAAGGGCAGGAAGGCCAGGTAGGCCAGGCACAGCGCGAAGCTCACCAGAGTCGCCGCCATCCGGGACACCGCCGCGGCCAGGCTCTTGTTATAGCTGTCCCGGAACAGGAACACGGTCGCGATGACGGACCACATCCCGCCCAGCGCATCGTCAGCCGGGCTGACCGAGTACACGAGGGACAGGACCTTGGTGGTCAGCGAGTAGCTGATCAGGCAGGCGACCGCCAGCAAGAAACTGTCCGCGATGGCCGCCCGGACCTTCGCCCGCGGCGGCAGAGCGGGCAGCGAGAAATGCCCCGGTCTTAGCTTGCGGACCGTTCCCGCGGACACGCTGCCGGATGCTGGCATCACGACACCGAGTCGGGGTAAGTCGGCTGCCACATCGCGTCTTGCACCGCTTGGACCAGGTTGGCGGGCTTCTGGGTGGCGACGCCCTCGTCGATGGCAGCTTGAGCGACGGCGACGGCGGTAGTCGCTGATGAGGCACGCAGGTTGGCCACCGGCGGCACCAGCGGCGCGCCCGGCGCGCTGACGTCGACCTGGCCCGCGACCGCCTCGGCCGCGGCGAGCAGCATGCCGTCGGTGACCTTGGATGCGCCGACCACGATGGTGCCCAGGCCCAGCCCTGGGTAGAGCAGGGCGTTATTGGCCTGCCCTATCTGGTAGGTCACACCCTGGTAGGTCACCGGCGGCACCGGGATGCCGACCGCTACCAGTGCCTTCCCCGCGGACCAGGCGATGACGTCGGCGGGCATGGCCTCGATCTTGGAGGTGGGGTTGGAGATCGGGAAGATGATCGGCCGCTGGACTGCGGCGCTCATGGTCTCGATGACCTGTTGGGTGAACGCGCCGTGCACGGTGGAGGTGCCCAGCAAGATGGTCGGGCCGACGTGCCGGACCGTGTCCAGCAGCGAGATCGTCTCCCCGGCTGAAGCCCAGCCGGTCACCTCGCCCGGGTCGCGGGCATACGGCTGCTGGTAGTCGCGCAAGCCGGTCATGCCAGAGGTGAGCAGTCCCTGCTTGTCAATCAGCCACACCTGCGCGGTGGCCTGTTCCGGGGTGGCCCCGTCGCGGATCATGGCGTCGTGGAGCTGGTCGGCGATCCCGACACCCGCGGTGCCGGCGCCGAACACCACCAGCTTCTGCTCGCGCATCGGCACCCCGGTCACCTTGACTGCGGCCAGCGCGGCAGCCAGGGTGATCGCCCCAGTGCCTTGCATATCGTCGTTGAAGATCCGGTAGGTGTCCCGGTATTGGACCAGGATCCGCCGGGCGTTGCCCGGGCCGAAGTCCTCAAAGTGCAGCAGCGCGTTCGGGAACATCGACGAGGCGGTCTGCAGGTACTTCTCGATGAACGCGTCGTATGCCGGGCCGCGGACCCGGGCGTGCCGGTTGCCCAGATACAGCGGGTCGTTCAGCAGCGACTCGCGGTCGGTGCCCACATCCAGCGACACCGCGATCACCCGGCGCGGGTCGATCCCGGCTGCGGCGGTGTAGACGGCCAGCTTGCCGACCGCGATCTGGATACCGCCCACCCCCCAGTCCCCGATACCCAGGATCTCCTCGGCGTCGGAGCACACGATCAGGTCCACGTCGTCGGGCCCGAGTTCGAAGGTGGCAAAGGTCTTTCCGATGCCATCGGGCTGATCGATCGACAGATACGCACCCCGCGGGCGGCGGTATTCGTGGGAGTACTTCTCGATCGCCTCGCCAACCGTCGGGTCGTACACGATGGGAAGTAGCTCGGCCAGGTGGTCGGCCAGCAGCTTGTAATACAAGACCTCGTTGCGTTCGTGCAACTGCTCCAGGTAGACGTTCTTGGCCAGGTCGCTGGGCTGGGCCTGCATCTGCTGGTGGGCACGCTGCGCCTGCTGGTCCAGCGTCAGCACCGCGGACGGCAGCCGCCCGGTCAGGCCCAGTTGCTCCCGCTCGGCCGGCGTGAACGCCGCCCCCCGGTTACGCAGCGGGTCGTTCAGCACGGCCGGTTCGGCCGGCGTGCGCGCGCTGTTGTTGCTCGTGATATTCTCGTTCACTTCGCTGAACCTCCGGATTCGGTAGATGGAAGCGAGTTCCAAGCCCTGGCGAGCCGCCGGTGCGGGCAATCCAAGCTGATTGTGCGAGCCGGGCCAGATGCGGATCATCGGTCACATGGCTGCGTCTCAGCGGTGCCGGCCACCGGGGTCATACAGAAGATGGCGTAGCGCGGGATCGTGCCCGACGGGTGGTCATCACCGCGTCGCCGGATAACAGCACCCTGTTGCCAGTTTGCCGGTAAGCCGCTGCGTGTCGCCGGCGCCGGCCTCGACGAGTCTCGCGATGAGCTGCGGGTGCGGGCCGCTCGCCTGCGCAGCGCCGGTGATCAGTTCTCGGGCCCGGGCGGCGTGCCGGGCCGCCCGAGTGGCGCTGGAGCAGCCCCCTTCGGCCAAGGCTGCGCACGCCGACGTCAGCTCGCCCAGGACTTCGCGCACTGCGGGGGGAGGCGGCAGCTGGGCAGCGGACCCGGCGGTGCTGGCGTGCGCCAGGCTCACAACGGTGGCAGCGAGCAATTGGAGCGGCGCGGTCTGTTCGCCGGCCTGGCGGACCCGAGACCGTTCGGGCCAGTGGCGCGGCGCGAGGCTCGCGACCTGGCGGGCGGTCGACCGGGCCTCTTGGAGCCCAGCAAGCTGGGCCTGGATGCGCTGTCCAGCATCGAGCGCCCAATCCCGGTCGGCTGTCCTGCCCGGACCGGCCAACTCCGCGAGGTGAGCGAGCGTATCGCGTAGCGCGGCGAACACCTGCTGGACCGCGTCCCGGATGAGCGGCAGGGGGGCGGCGGGGGAACAAGACCACGATGATCACGAACGTGACCCGCTGCCGATCAGCGCGTCGGACAGCCGCTCTGAGCCGGTCGCGGCGCCCGCTACAGCGATCATCAAGATG
>Ga0306926_10004178_pt1 | contig 15129 bp, 18 predicted proteins | sample flu12Cox44000178_FD_203759 | JGI IMG/M metagenome (GOLD analysis project Ga0306926, IMG submission 203759) | Lab enrichment of tropical soil microbial communities from Luquillo Experimental Forest, Puerto Rico - flux8day.12C.oxic.44.000.178 (v2)... | ecosystem: Environmental > Terrestrial >...
TTCCGCGCATCGGCCCTGCGGCCCGAACCAGCGACGATCGACTTGATTCTGAAACAGATGCCATTGCCCGCCGTTGTAAAACTCGACCGTTTGTTCGTGCGACCGCGATGCGGAAATCCAATTGTACTCAACGAGCTTTTCCTCGCGCAGGAGGCGGTTGACCAGCCCGTTCCCGTACACGCCGATCGCATAGCGCGTGCCGACCGTCTGATTCATGAAACGGAAGTACTCGAGGATGGCGTCCACCATGCTGCTGTTGGGCGCCGTATCGCCGTTGCGGTTGCGAACGACCTGCCCGGCGCCGTCGCATTTGCATTTGGTCACATTGAAGTCGACGCCGAAATAGATTGCGGATCCCTCGGGCTGTCCGACCAGCTTCGCCTGCTCCAATGCGGCCTTTGCATCGGCCGCGAGTTCCGCCTTCGCCGAACCGGTATCTTCCAGTCCCTTCATGAATTTCTCGGGAAGATTATTGCGGTACTGGTAGAGGGACAGGATCGATAGACCATTTCTGATCAGAACGGTCGGCTCGCGCACGCCGTCGATCATGTTTCCGTCGGACGCCATGATCTTTTCGCGCAAACCCGGCTGGGGCTTTCGCGCGTAAAACCGCACGACAACTTTCACATTCTGAGTTGCCAGCTTCGACGCATACTTTGCGGCATTATGCGGTGTATCGATAACGGCAACACTGCCCGCATCGTTCGGTTGTCCGAAAGCGAGATTTCCCGGCACCAAGGTGCTGGTCAGCAGCCCTTTGGTGAATGTCCTTCGCGAAACGAGCGACATTGCCCCCTGAGCAGTTGTTGCCCCGACGCTCAGCCTTGCTGAGCCTTTATCTCGTTGAACTTGGCCAACGCACGGTCAAATATATCATTGAAGAGCCACATCGAATCGAGAATTTCGCGCATCGTGGCCGACGTCTTTGCGCGGTCAGTTTTACCGAAGGCGAACATGCTGTTATTGCGCAAGTATCCCATGATTCGCGGTTCGGAAATCCGGTAATTAACCAAGTTACCGGAATTGAGCGCGGTCTTGGCCGGACTTGGAATGATCTGGATCAGTTCGAAGAATCTCATTTGGTCGATCGGGTTCGGCAAAGCTTTCATGATCGCCGGTATGCGCGGGAACAGATCCGCGTGCGCGTTCATCAGGCCGTTCCGCACGGCGGTCCAGTGATTGTATCGCGGATCTGAATTGCCAACGCGCGCCTGCTCCTTGTCGTCGCGAGCGTTCAACTTCGGATCAAGGGCGGCGATGGATTTCTTGATCGCTTCCCATTTCTTCTGGCCGATCTTGTCCTCGGATACGCCCGTCTGAAAACTTCCCTTGTAGGCGTTCGAGCGCGCATTACCGATGTTCTGATGGCCATCCGTCTCCGCGTAGAATACGGCGAGACTGATCCGGCCCGCGACCTCGGCATGCGCCGGATCGAGGCCCTTGATCCGCGCAATCGCCGTTCCGAGATCGACAACGTCTTTGAACGGCGTATCGGATTTCTGCGCATTTGCAGGGGGTGCCTGCATGATGCCCTGAAGACTCTTGTACTCGTCGATCAGTGGCTCATTGGCCGCATCGAAATATGCCGGTGGAATTTTGTATTTGTTCGGCCTTCCGATTTTGGACGGGATCACGTCGGTCAGATCCTTGTACGCACCCATCATGCTGACGCGCGCAAGATAAAGCGCCTGCCCCGGTACGTCGGGCAGCTTTTGTTTCGCATTGATCTGTGCGCGTCGCTCAGCGAGGACCGCTTTGAAGTCCTGCACGGTCTTGTCGTAGGCATCGAGCGCTTCCGACTGTGATTTCGTGAGCGTTGCGGGCTGGGCGGATGCCAAGGAGACGAAGCTCAGGTTGCCGACATTGAGCGGAAGCGCGGCCAGACAGCCGAGCCCACAAAGTCCAATTGCCGCCAGAAAACGGGAACGATTCGCAATCCGCACTAGCCCTCCTGCCGGTGCAAGAGAATCGAAACACGAATCTTAATGGGCGGCATGCTTAGATCAAGCGACCGCAACATGTAAGCGGACTTATCAGCGCACATACGAAGCTTCCATTCGGGCCGCAGCGGCACATTCGCCGCTTTCGGCTCCGGATAACTTCTCAGGTCTTTGGCATTTCTGTGACCGAACTCATGCAGTCGACGCAATCAATCCGGCGTGAGCAAGGAAATCCCAAGCTTGGCCCGCCGGCGCAGCCAGGCGGTCGCGCGATATTTCGGATCGTGCGTGATCGCGTGCATGCCATCGAGAACGGTCAGCACGCGCGCTCCGCCGAGCGCGTCACCGAAGGCCAGCGGTCCTTTCGGATAATTCAGCCCTAGTTCGACCGCAGTATCGATGTCGGCCGGCGCAGCGATACGCAGCTCAGCGATCCGGGTTCCGATATTGGCGATCATGGACAGCATGCGCTGGACGACAAAGCCCGGACTGTCATTGATCACGGTGACCGGCGTTTTCTCACCCGACAGCGCGGCAACTGCAGCGCCAAGCGTTTCCGCGCCGGTCAGCGGCGTTTTCATCACCGTACGCCGTCCCTGGAAAGCGCCGAACATATCGACGGCAACCGTGCGCGCCGGGTCGAGACCGAGGCGAACGCAGGCGCTGGAAGCATCCTCGCCCAGCGGCGTGACAAAGCACGGCCCAATCGATGGCGGCTTGCCGCCGCGCGTGGTCTTGACGCCGGTACCGTTCAGCCAATTCGCCAGCTCGCGACCGCCCTCTTCGTCGGCGACCCAGGCCGATGTCGGTATCGCTTGCGGTGACACCGCAACCGTCGGCGGGCCGGAAGCATCCGGCTTGTCATATCGATAAAAGCCTTGCCCGGACTTGCGGCCGAGGAGCCCGCCGGCAACCCGGACCGCCATGTTCGCCGAAGGCTGATACAGTGGGTCATCGAAATACTGTTCGAAGATGCTCACCATGACGGCGTGCGCGACATCCCCCCCGACGAGGTCGAGCAGCTCGAACGGACCCATCCGGAATCCGGCCGCTTCCTTCATCAGCAGGTCGACTTCGCGCGGGCTTGCAATGCCCTGCGACACGATACGCAGGGCCTCCGGCCCATAGGCACGGCCCGCATGGTTGACAATGAAACCGGGCGTATCGGCAGCGACCACCGGATGCTTGTTGATGCGCTTGACGAAGCCAACGAGCGCCGCAACCAGTGCCGGATCGCCGCGCAAGCCGCCGATCACCTCGACGAGACGCATCAAGGGCGGCGGATTGAAGAAATGCAGGCCGCCGACGCGTTCTGGCCGCTCGCAACCGGCCGCGACCTCGGTGACCGACAACGAAGATGTGTTGGTAGCGAGCACGCAATTCGCTGGCACGCGCTTTTCCATTTCGCGGAACAGCGCGCGTTTGGTAGCAAGGTCTTCGACGATGGCTTCGATGACGATGCCGGCGTTTTTCGCTTCGTCGAGGGAATTAATCGGCTTCAGATGATCAAGCACGCCCTTCTTGGCGGCGGGCGTCATGCGTTGCTTGACCACCAGGCCTTCGAGACCTTTATCAACCGCCGCGATCGCTTCTTTTACCGCTCCGTCACGGGAATCGAACAGCAGCGTGGTGACGCCGGCTTGCGCGCAGACCTGCGCAATGCCGCGGCCCATCGTGCCGGCGCCAAAGATGCCTACGATCAGATCAGGTTTTGCAAGATCCACCGCCACGCGTCACTGCCCTTCGAATTTCGGCTTTCGCTTTGCCATGAAGGCGCGCATTCCTTCTTTCTGATCGCGCGTGGCAAACTGCAGCTGGAAGGCCTTGCGTTCGAGCATCAGCGCGGTATCGAGCGGCGCATTCACGCCGGCATTGACGATCTCCTTGATCTGCAAGATCGAAATCGGCGGCATGGCGGCGATTTCGCGCGCAATCTCGATGGCGCGTGGGAGGGCCTGGCCGGTCGGCGCAACCTCGCCAACGACACCCATATTCAGGGCTTCGGCCGCGTCGAACATTCGTCCGGTCATGATCAGCAGCATCGCGCGCTGCCGACCGACGAGCCGCGCCAGCTTTTGCGTGCCGCCACCCCCCGGCAGGATGCCGACTTTCACTTCGGGCAAGCCGAGCTTTGCACCCTCGCCCGCGATAATAATGTCCGCGCACAGAGCGAGTTCGAGGCCGCCCCCGAGAGCGAACCCTTCCACTGCGGCGATCACCGGCTTGGGGCAGTCCATGATCGCGCGCCAGTATTTCTGCACATTACGCGACATGACCTCGACTGGGCCCGCTTCGGCCATTTCGCCAATGTCGGCGCCGGCGGCAAAGGCAACGTCCGATCCCGTCACGATGACGCAACGCACCTTGCTGTCGGCACCGGAGCGGGTGATCTCGTCGGCCAGCCGCACGCGCACATCGAGATTCAGCGCATTGCGCACCTGCGGACGATTGATCTTCAAGACGACGATGTCATCTGTCGGATGCTCAACGAGCAGGGATTCCGGAGCGGTCATGACAATTAATCCACGTGATTTGCAGTCACACGATTGGGGCGAGAGTCCTGGAAGCGGACGCCGGTTATTTTGGCGCCCGGGTTTACGACAGCAAGTGCGTCGACGACACCTGCCCCGACTTCATTGCGCGTCCCGGGAACGCGATGCGCGGACCGGACGAGATTGCCGCGCACTTGCGCCGGAGTGAGCTTCGGTTTCGTCGCCAGCAGCAGCGCCGCAACCCCGCTGACATGGGCTGCTTCCCCGAGGTTACCTGATATTTGCCGCCCGGTGCAGCGGCGAGAATTTCCACCCCGGGCGGGGCCTCTGCAACCTGCGGCCCGCGTTTGGTAGCGGTCACGCACCATGCCCGAAAGGTTCATGGGAGAAGCCTGGGGAAGCTTACGAAAATTTTCTAATGTGGCCGCGTGACCACTGCATCGATCAGATTGCGGCACTCGACAAGGTCGTGCAGCGCGGCGTGCAGTTTGTGTAAATCCTCACGCGCGAGGCCGTTTCCGCCAACAGCGGGCGCTGGTTGCGGGGCCTCTGTTATCGCCGGTTCGGACGAGGTGACGCTGTGCATTGCACGATCGGCCGGATCAACGCGCGGAACCGGCGCGCTCGTCATTTGCGGCTCGACGCGAGCCGCCGCGTCGTCATGCTGGTCACCGACATCACGTCCAATGAGCGAGGAGATGCGACCGCGCAACCCGCGGTCGTCATCCGGCTCAACGTCGTCGGCCGCGACGACCTCTTCGGCCATTTCTTCATCTTCTATTCTGCCGTGCGGCGGCTGCGGCGCGCCGTCCTGCCAAACCACCTGGACAAATTTCTGGCCCTGTTCACGCAAGATGCGCTGCACGCCGCGAATGGTGTAGCCCTCGCCGTAGAGCAGATGCCGAATACCACGCAGTAAGTCGATGTCGTCGGGGCGATAATAGCGCCGACCGCCTCCGCGCTTCATCGGTTTGATTTCGTGAAAGCGGCTTTCCCAAAAGCGCAGTACGTGCTGCGGCAAATCGAGATCGTCAGCCACTTCACTGATGGTGCGAAATGCGTCCGGCGCCTTGTTGTCCAAAGCAAGCCACTCCTGAGTTTGATCCTAACGCAGATACGCAACCGAGGACGACGGCCTAGCCTGGCTCGGCGGCGGCGCCATTGTTGATGCGTTGCTTGAGAATCGCCGACGGCTTGAACACCATAACGCGCCGCGGCGAAATTGGCACTTCCTTGCCGGTTTTGGGATTGCGGCCAATGCGCTGACCTTTTTTGCGCACGACGAAAGAACCGAACGAGGAAAGCTTCACTGTTTCCCCGCGCTCGAGACAGTCGGTGATCTCCTTGAGCACCAACTCCACCAATGCTGCGGATTCTGTGCGTGAGAGGCCCACTTTTTGGTAGACCGCCTCGCACAGGTCGGCCCGCGTCACTGTCTTTCCGGTCATCGCCTGCCCTGCCCCCGGCGAGGTATCCCGCTGAATTATCGACGATATTAGCTTCGCCCAAAGGGGTCAACAAGGCCCGTTAAAGATTGTGATCAATTAGTCCCCATAACCACAGCGTCAATAAAAGCGGTTCCGATCTCTGGGATCACCAACGCAAGAGCGCCGAACCCCAGGTGAACCCCCCGCCCATTGCTTCCAAAAGGATCAAATTGCCCCGTTTGATGCGGCGGTCGGCCACTGCATCGGCCAAAGCCAGCGGAATGGAGGCGGCGGACGTATTCCCGTGGCGGTCCACGGTGACGACCACCTTTTCGGGGGCAATGCCAAGCTTATGGGCAGAGCCATCAATGATGCGCTTGTTGGCCTGATGCGGCACGAACCAGTCGATATCTGCGGCCGAGTATCCTGTGGCCTTGAAGGCATCCTCGATCACGTCAGTGATCATGGCCACCGCATGCTTGAAGACCTCCCGCCCCTCCATGCGCAGGTGACCGACGGTCTGGGTCGAGGAAGGACCCCCGTCCACGTAAAGCTTCGCTCGGTGGCGTCCGTCGGAGCGCAGATGGGTGGTCAGTACCCCCCGATCGTCCCTTTTTCCGGCTTGCTGCTGCGCCTCAAGGACCAGGGCACCCGCGCCGTCGCCGAACAGGACGCAGGTCGTGCGGTCATTCCAGTCGAGGATCCGCGAAAAGGTTTCCGACCCGATGACCAGCGCGCGCTTGTAGCTTCCACTCCGTAGCAGGGAGTCGACTACCTGCAGCGCATAGACGAACCCCGAGCAAACCGCCTGCAGGTCGAACGCCGCACCATGTGTAATGCCAAGCCCAGCTTGTACCGACACGGCAGTTGCCGGGAACGTCTGATCCGGTGTTGAGGTCGCAAGAACGATCAGATCGATAGAGCTTGCTTCGCAGTGCGCATTCGCCAGCGCCGCGCGCGCTGCGTGAAGTGCGAGATCCGATGTGAATTCGCCTGGCGCGGCAACATGGCGTTCGCGAATGCCGGTCCGCTGCACGATCCATTCGTCGGTGGTTGCGACCGAACGTGCCAGTTCGTCGTTGCTGATGATGCGCGCGGGCAGATAGCTCCCGCACCCTAGAATGACCGAACGCAATGTCGTCACGAACCTGCTCCGCTCGCAAGTCGTGCGGTGGTGCCCGCCTTCAGGTCGCGCGCCATCGACTCTCCGATCTTGGCGAGCAATTCATAGCGCACCATGTCGTAGCCCATGTCGATTGCCGCGGCCGTGCCTTCGGCGTCGGACCCGCCATGACTTTTGATGACGACGCCGTTGAGGCCGAGGAAGACTCCCCCATTCGATTTTCTTGGATCCATTTTCTCCCGCAAGGTCCGAAAAGCCTGCCGCGCAAACAAATAGCCGAGCCGCGCGGCCCAGGTCCGGTTCATCGCCGCGCGCAGATACGAGGCAAGCTGATGCGCCGTCCCTTCGGCAGTCTTCAGCGCGATATTTCCAGCGAAGCCTTCGGTGACGACAACGTCGACGACACCTTTCCCGATGTCATCGCCTTCGACAAATCCATGATAGTCGAAATGCGGAAACTGACCTTCGCGCAGAATGCGACCCGCCTCACGCACCTGCTCCAGTCCTTTGACTTCCTCGACGCCGATATTAAGAAGCCCGACCGTCGGACGATCGATGTCGAACAGGACGCGCGCCATCGCTCCGCCCATCGCGGCGAGATTGACCAGATGCATTTCGTCCGCGCCGATGGAAGCGCCGACATCCAGCACGACGGATTCGCCCTTCAGCGTCGGCCATAACGCAGCAATTGCCGGGCGCTCGATCCCTTCCTTCATTTTCAGATTGAAGCGCGCCATTGCCATCAGCGCGCCGGTATTCCCGGCCGAGACGGCCACATCGGCTTCGCCTTTTTTCACCGCGTCGATCGCCAGCCACATCGAAGACTTCCAGCGACCATAACGGAGCGCCTGGCTCGGTTTATCGTCCATGCGGATGGCGACTTCGGTGTGCACGACTTTCGATTTTGCCTTAAGGCGCGGCAATTTCTCGAGCACGGGGTCAATCGCCGCGCGATTGCCGAAAAGCAGGTACTCGACGTCCGGGTGGCGTGTCAGTGAAATGTCGGCACCCGGCAATATGACGGCCGCGCCATGGTCGCCGCCCATGGCGTCAAGCGCGATGCGAACCTTATCCGGCATGGATCGCTCTCGGCGTTAACGGGGGTGGAAGCGGCACGGTCCTGAAAAGTGGGCGAATGGCCGCGACCATAGCTGCTCGGCAGCCGCAAACAAGACGGTTCTCCGTTGATCCCATGCCCCGCGCCCGCTGGCTGCCGGCTAACTCCCACCGAGGCGCTTTTTTAGCGCTTCCAGGGCTGCGAAGGGTTTTGCGCTGGCATCGTCGGCCTTGACCGGCGCGAATTCGGCGCCCGGCTTGCGCGGATAGGGATCGATGCCGAGCAGCAGGAACTCGGTCGCGATCGCACCCAAATCTAACTTACCGTCCAAAAGAGGCTCAGGTGGCTCGTCGTCGCTTGCGTGCGCCGCAACGGTCTCCGACTTTGCCGCTGGCACGGCCGCTTGCGGCGCGAACCGCAGATCGACTAATTCGTCGATATCGTTTTCGACGGGTTCCAGAGTGACGACGCAGGTCTGACCGACGCGCGCGCTGACGTTGCCGGTAACGCGGACACCGGCGCCGCGCCGCGCAAGATCAAAAACGGCGGATAGACGCGACAATTCACGCAAACCTGCAAGCATGGCGAGCTCCGCGCGGACAGTATCGTGTGCATCGATCTCGACGTGTAGACCGGTCTCCGAAATATCTTCCACCGCGACCGGCACGCTCCACGGACTTCGATTTTTTTCCATAGAAATCAGTCTTCTGACGACCGGTCTTTGTCTTCAACGCGAACAGCAATTTCAGGGTTTCGGCAGGTTCAGCTTGCCCGCCAGAAGGTCGCCGACCCACTGGGCCCTAACATCACGTACCGCTTCCCGGACATAGGCTGCAAGATGGCCAGGGGCTTCCGGGGTCGGCGGCGAGCCGGCATAGACGTTCCGGGTCAAAGCTTCGACCAGGGCCGCCTCACCGTCCACCGAAAGTGCCGATCTATAGGCCTGCGCCCGACCGTAAAAGGCTTGGCCGATGCGCTGCATCTCCTTTGGCACCGACAGGTCGCCGATACCCATCTCTCGCAAATTGTAGTCCATGTCCTGGCAGAAATGGTCAAATAAGGCCTGTCCGGCCTCCCGGGACTCGGGTTCCTCGGCCAGACGGTCGATGATCAGGGCAAGATGCAACACAAGCAGGTCGAAGCGACCGTCTACAGTGTCTGCGACACCGTAATCGCGGTAAAAACGAGACAATCGCGACTGCGCCACGATCGTGCCATACAGGGTGGAAATGGTGTCTTGCCGCGACCTGCGGCGAAACATGGGGAACATCATCGGGTCATTCGGGGCTGAAGGCGGTTTGCCGCGGTTACGTCAACGCCCCACTCGATGCAAGACCGAGTTGGATATGTCGCGTATGGGTTCGAAGACTGTGCACTATCGTAGCCTCACCCTGTCGCTGGTGCTCGCCGGCGGTTTGGCGCTCGCCGCCTGTACAGGATCGGAAACCCTTCAGCGCGGCTACGTCCTGCCTGAGGGCGCACTGGAGCAGGTTCCTGTCGGGGCAACCCAGGAACAGGTCCTGATCGTGCTTGGCACGCCGTCAACCGTCGCAACGGTCAACGGTGAGGCTTTCTATTATATCTCGCAGAAGGCCACGCGCTCAGTCGCGTTCATGCCGCACGAAGTCGTAGACCAGCGCGTCATCGCGGTCTATTTCGACAAAGAGCGGCGCGTGACCCGGCTCGCCAATTACGGAATCAAGGATGGCAAGGTCTTCGACTTCTATTCGCAGACCACGCCGACCGGCGGCCAGGAATTGAGCTACCTGCGCAACATCTTCAAGAACGTCGGCTTCCATCTCTAGGCACACGCGCCATGAAAAAAAGCCCGCAGAAATGCGGGCCCTTTTTCATTTTGTTCGCGCGACTAGTGAGCGAGAACCGCAAGCAACAAGAGCGCCACGATGTTCGTGATCTTGATCATCGGGTTCACAGCAGGTCCCGCCGTGTCCTTGTAAGGATCGCCGACAGTGTCACCCGTGACCGCGGCTTTGTGCGCGTCCGAGCCTTTGCCGCCATAGTGTCCGTCCTCGATGTATTTCTTGGCGTTGTCCCAGGCACCACCGCCGGACGTCATCGAGATGGCGACGAACAGACCGGTGACGATGACGCCGAGCAACATTGCGCCGACGGCCGAGAATGCCGCCGATTTACCGGCCGCTCCACCACCCGCGATGAAGTAGATCGCGAAGTAGCAGACGATCGGCGAGAGTACCGGTAGCAGCGACGGGACGATCATCTCCTTGATCGCGGCCTTGGTGAGCATGTCCACGGCGCGGCCGTAATCAGGCTTGTCCTTGCCCTTCATGATGCCGGGCTTGGCGCGGAATTGCCGGCGCACTTCCTCGACGATCGCGCCGGCGGCACGGCCAACGGCGGTCATGCCCATCGCGCCGAACAGATAAGGCAGCAATCCGCCGAACAAGAGACCGACCACCACGTACGGGCTGTTCAGAGAGAAATCGAGCTGAATGCCCTGAAAGTACGGATGCTGTCCGGAAGTCTTGATGAAGAATTGCAGGTCCTGGTTATAGGCTGAGAACAACACCAGCGCGCCGAGACCGGCTGAACCAATGGCATAGCCTTTGGTGATGGCCTTAGTGGTGTTGCCGACCGCATCGAGCGCGTCGGTCGACTTGCGTACGGCCTTCGGCAGACCCGCCATTTCGGCGATACCACCGGCATTGTCCGTGACCGGGCCGAAGGCATCGAGCGCGACCACCATGCCGGCGAGCGCCAGCATTGATGTGACCGCGATGGCGATGCCGAAAAGCCCCGCTTGCGCATAGGCGACCAGAATTCCAGCAATGATCACCAGTGCCGGGAGCGCCGTTGCTTCCAGCGACACGGCGAGGCCCTGAATGATGTTGGTGCCGTGGCCGGTAACGGATGCGGCGGCAATCGACTTCACCGGACGGAAATTGGTGCCGGTGTAGTACTCCGTGATCCAGATAATCAGCCCGGTAACGACCAGCCCGACGATCGCGCAGATATAGAGCGCCTTGCCGGTGAAGGCGACGCCGCCGATCAGCCCCATCCCGATGAGATGATCGGTCACGAACCAGATTGCGATCAGCGAGAGCACCGCGGAGGCAATAAACCCCTTGTAGAGCGCCCCCATAATCGACTCTTTCTTGCCCAGTCGCACAAAGAACGTGCCGATGATCGAGGTGATGATGCAGGCGCCCCCGATGGCGAGCGGATAGATCATCATGGTCATCAGCTGCGGCGAGTTGGCGAAGAAGATCGAGGCCAGCACCATCGTGGCGACGATGGTAACCGCATAGGTTTCGAACAGGTCGGCGGCCATGCCGGCGCAATCGCCGACATTGTCGCCCACGTTGTCGGCGATCGTGGCCGGATTGCGCGGATCGTCTTCCGGAATGCCAGCCTCCACCTTGCCGACCAGGTCGCCGCCGACGTCGGCACCCTTGGTGAAGATGCCGCCGCCGAGACGGGCGAAGATCGAGATCAGCGATGCGCCGAAGCCGAGTGCAACGATGGCATCGATTACCGTGCGATCATTGGGCGCCTTGTGCATTGTGCCGGTGAGGAAGCCGAAATAGAGCGTCACCCCGAGCAGTGCGAGACCCGCGACCAGCATGCCGGTGATCGCGCCCGATCTGAACGCGAGCTCGAGCCCGCCGGCGAGCGACTTTGTCGCAGCCTGCGCGACGCGCACGTTGGCGCGCACCGAAACGTTCATGCCGATGAAGCCGGTCGCACCCGACAGGATCGCGCCGACCGCAAAGCCGATTGCGACCAACCAGCCGAGCGTGAAACCGATGATCACGAAAACCACCACGCCGACGATCGCTATGGTGGTGTATTGCCGTTTGAGATAGGCCTGCGCGCCCTCGCGCACGGCCGCGGAAATTTCCTGCATCCGCTTGCTGCCGGAATCCGCGCTCAGCACCGATTGGATCGCCCAGATGCCATAGAGGATCGCGAGCACCCCGCAGCCGACGATCAACCACAAGATATTCATGGTGGCCATTTTTTCCCCGATTAGATTGTGCTGGCGGGACGAACGCTCCCGCCGGCGCCAGGAGCGTCGAGGATGGCCGCTTTAAGGGCGCTTCACCCCGACCGGAAAGCGCGCGGATATAGCCAAAAAGATACCAGTTGCGCAACGCGGAAAATGGGGTCCGGGTTGGTATTCTTTGCCGCCGTTTGGCGCGGCCTATTTTTCCTTGGCTATGGCCGCTTCGAACTTCGTCTTCTCCTCGGCAAGCCAGCGGCGATAGCCCTCGGGATCGGCCCAGCCCTGCACGCCGTCTTTATCGGCGCGCGACAATTTCTCCGCAAAGCCCGGGATCTGCGTATAGGCGGGAAGCCAGATATCGGGTTTCATTGGTTCCAGCATGCGGAATGTTCGCCGGTAGTCATCGGCAATTCCCGGATACGAGGGACGAACAGCCAGCCGATACAAGGGATTGACGCTCGTACAGCATGGAAAAACCACGTTGTAGGATCGGCCGCCATCCTCGATGGTGGTGACCCGGGTCGTTGCGCCGCGCGTATGGCCGGCCCCGAGCAGAGCCGTCATTTTGATACGCCACAATGCGAAACATTCAGGGTTCCCGACACGCAGCACTACGCGTGGACGTCGGAGCCGACCGTGATCCAGATTCACGGCCGAGGCCCGTTCGTCATCAATTACGTCAATCCGGCGGATGATCCGCGCAACAAGACCTCGGAGAAGAAGTAGGCTGCCGAAACGACCGCCATTGCGCTCCTCTCCACTGTCATGCCCGCACTTGTTGCGGGCATCCTTCGTCTGGGGACTGATCGCCTCGCTCGCTCGGCGCGCACAAGCGCAATCCTGAGATCACGCCGCCTGCGCGCTGAGCTCCTTGTCCTTCGCTTCGGCGCGTTGCGCCGCCGGACGCGCCGCGATGCGCACAATGTAATCGGTGAATTCCTTCCGCTCGGGAATCATCTTGAAGATCGTGCTCCATCGGATATTCGAGCCGATCAGCACATCGGCCGCGGTGAACTGATCGCCCATCAGCCAGGGGCCCTTCTCGATCGCTTTCGCGAGCACGTTCATCGTGGTGTCGAAATCCCCATAACCGAGCATCGCGCGTCGTGCTGCTTCCTTGCGCGGGGCGACGCGATCGATCACCGCAGGTTCGAGGCAGCCCGGACCGAAGAACAGCCACTTCAGATAGACGCCACGCTTCGGCGTTCCGACCGGCACGTTGAGTTTCATTTCGGGAAATTCATCCGCGAGATAAGTGCAGATTGCCGCGAGCTCGGTGATCACCGTGTCGCGGTGCTTGAGCGCAGGAACCTTGCCCATCGGATTGATGGCGAGATAATCCGGCTTCATGTTGTCGCCCGCGCTCAGCCGCAACAGCTTGATATCGTAAGGCTGGCCGACTTCCTCCAGCATCCAGAGCGCGACCGACGAACGCGAAGGCGAAGCGTGATAGAGCGTGAGATCGGACATGAGGCACCTTGCAATATTGGCGGCGGGGACCAACGTTATTAAATCACGAATGTGCTGAGACCATGACATGACCAATTCTGTCCGCGACAATACTGAGCGTCATCGCTTTGAACTCGAAGCCGATGGCCATGTTGCCTTCGCCAATTACAAGCGCGCCGACGGGGTACTGACGATGCTCCACACCGAGGTTCCCAAGGAGCTCGAGGGGCGCGGCATCGGCTCGGCGCTGATCCGCGGCGTGCTTGATACGGCCCGCCGCAAAGGACTCAAGGTCAACCCGGTGTGCCCCTTCGCGAGGGCATATATCGACAAGCATCCGGAATACGCCGACCTGCGTAAGTGACATCCACTCCACGGCCGCGCGCTTCACGCCGACGTACATCTCCAGCATGGATCGCGTTCCGCGGCGTGCTCGGGCGGATCTTCGTCAGCCCCGCGCATCATCAGGTGCATCACTCGGCCAATCCGAAGCACTTCAACAAGAACTTCGGTTCCTGCCTTGCGCTGTGGGACTGGATGTTCGGCACGCTCTATATGCCGGAGAAGACGCGCGAGCCCCTCACCTTCGGCTTCCCCGGCCAGCCGGATGCGCACACGTGAAGGGGGAACTGGTCGATCCGTTCATCAATGCGGCGGGCCACATCTGGCCGAAGCGTCCGGAAGGCGCGTCCGTTCTGCCGGTTGCGGAGTGCGAGCAGGCCTAGTTAAGTGGGCCGATGCGTCGGCGCACTGTCACCGTCAACGACAAGATGCAGAAGGGCTACCGCTACGCCTTGAGCGCGGCAACCGGACGCAATTTCGATCCAGAATTCCAACCGCAGCTCACGCCGGCGCAGATGCTGCGGCTTGGTGTTTTCGGCGGCAAATACATGACCGACTGCCGCCGAGAGTTTCCGAAAAGCTGGTTTGCGCACGCGAAGCTCTCACCGCGCGGCGCCGATCCCGCCTGCAATTTCTTCGGCGTCGACGCGAGCCAGCCGCTTTCGGAATGGGAGCGCAAAGGGTGGATTCATCACGACGACCCGCGCGGCTGGTTTCAGTGGTACTGCCGCTATTACATTGGCCGGCGCATCCCGGAGGAAGACCGGCGGCAGATCGGGCGGTGGAAAGCGATCCAGCGGCACGCGCGCCAGGTGCAGAAACATTGCGAACCCGGCGATTTGCTCTGCCGGCGGCGACAGCGGCAGGCGCTGCTGCATTGGGCTTACGACAGCCGCAAGATCTGACAGGCCTATTCGGCTGCCACCGCACGGGCGCGCGTGGTGCGGCCTCTAAAGCGCGACATGACGGCATCGACCGCGGTGACCGCGAGGCCCGCCGCCAGCACCTGCCAGCCCGGCCTGATGCCGGCGTCGAAGTCGAAAATCGTACCGAGAACGCGCATCGGCGAAACGTGAAATGCAATCGCAATGCCGATCGCTTCGCCGAGGAAAGTCGTAACCGATACGGCGATTGCAAGACCAAACAGGCTGAGTGTGGACAATTCGCCGCTGCCCTGCCACCAGGCCAGCACACGATAGGCGATCAACCAAAGAAAAAGACCGGCGGCGAAAGTCGGGACCGTCACATCGGCTTTGGTCTGTTGGAAGTAATGAATGAGCGCGAGCAACGCGATCGCATAGATCGCCTGATGCA
>Ga0306926_10004180_pt1 | contig 15126 bp, 14 predicted proteins | sample flu12Cox44000178_FD_203759 | JGI IMG/M metagenome (GOLD analysis project Ga0306926, IMG submission 203759) | Lab enrichment of tropical soil microbial communities from Luquillo Experimental Forest, Puerto Rico - flux8day.12C.oxic.44.000.178 (v2)... | ecosystem: Environmental > Terrestrial >...
CGGCAGCGCATCCCGCCCCACCGCGCCCGCAGCTGACCATCATCCCGAACGCCACGCCCCGCACGGCGGCGTTCTGCAGCGGCTGCCCGCACAACCGGTCCACCCTGCCGGGCGCCGGGTCGCCGGTCGGCGGCGGCGTCGGCTGCCACGCCATGGTCATGTGGCTGGACCGCGGCGCCGTCTCCTACAACCAGATGGGCGGCGAGGGCGCGCAGTGGATCGGCCGCGCGCCGTTCGCCGACGTCCCTCACTTCGTGCAGAACGTGGGCGACGGGACGTTCTTCCACTCTGGCAGCCTGGCCGTGCGCGCGGCGGTGTCCGCCGGGATGACCATGACCTTCAAGGTCCTCTACAACGGCGTGGTCGCGATGACCGGCGGGCAGGACCCCGCCGGGCAGCTCGACGTGCCGCACCTGTGCCAGGCCATGACCGCCGAGGGCGTGGCCCGCATCATCGTGGTGAGCGACGACCCCTCCCGCTACCGGCGCGCCGCCCTGCCCGCGGGCACCAAGGTGTGGGGCCGCGACCGGCTCGCGGAGGCCGAACGCGCCCTGGCCAAGGTGCCGGGCGTCACCCTGATCGTGTACGACCAGGCGTGCGCCGCCGAGCTGCGCCGGCTGCGCAAGCGCGGGAAGGCCCCCGAGCGCACCCGGCGCGTGGTCATCAACGAGGCGGTCTGCGAGGGCTGCGGCGACTGCGGCGCCAAGTCCAGCTGCCTGTCCGTGCACCCGGTGGACACCGACCTGGGCCGCAAGACGCAGATCGACCAGGCGTCGTGTAACACCGACTACAGCTGCCTGGACGGTGACTGCCCGTCGTTCGTGACCGTGCAGGCTCCTCCTCGGGCCGCGGTCCGCCCAGGACCTGCCCCCGAGCTGCCGGACGACATTCCCGAGCCACAACGGGCCGCCACCATCTCGGACACCGGCGGTTACGGGATCGTGGCCACCGGCATCGGCGGCACCGGGGTGGTGACGCTCAACCAGGTGCTCGCCACCGCGGCGTTCCTGGACGGCCTGCGGGTCACCGGCCTGGACCAGACCGGGCTCAGCCAGAAGGCCGGCCCGGTCGTGTCCCACCTGCGGCTGTGGCCCCCGGACCCGGCCGGGCCCGGCACCCCACCAGGGGCCAGCGCGGTGGGCCAGGAGTCGGCCGACCTGCTGCTGGCGCTCGACCTGCTGGTGGCGGCCGATCCGCAGCACCTGGTCCGGGCGAGCGCCGGGCGCACGGTCACGGTGGCCTCGACCTCCTTGGTACCCACGGCCGGCATGGTCCGCGGCGCGGCCGGCGCCCCCGACCTCGCGGCGCTGCTCGGCGCCGTGCGGGAGCGGACCAGGCCCGGCGGGCTGACCACGCTGGACACCGTGTCCCTGGCCACGGCCCTGTTCGGCGACGGCATCGCCGCGAACCTGATCGCACTCGGCGCGGCCTACCAGAAGGGCGCGCTGCCGCTGCGGGCGTCGTCGATCGCGCGGGCCATCGAGGTGAACGGCGTCGCGGTGGAGCGCAACCAGGCCGCGTTCCGCGCCGGGCGGCTGGCCGTGCACGACCCGGCCTGCCTGCCCGCGCCCCGCCGCGCCGGAGAACTGCGCCGAGAGGCCGACCACACGGTGCTGGCCGCCGCTCGCCAGTTCGCGGCCCGGCGCGGGCTCGACGGCCCGGCCGCCGAGCGGGCCGTCCGGCACGCCACCGAGCTGGCCGCCTACCAGGACACCCGGCTCGCCGCCCGCTACCTGGACCTGGTGGCCGCCGCGGCGCGGGCCGAAGCCAGACAAGCCGGGCCGGCCGGGGCGGGCGGCGCGCTGACCGAGGGGGTCGCCGCGGGGTTCTTCCACCTCCTGGCCTACAAGGACGAGTACGAGGTGGCCCGGCTGCACCTGCTCCCCGAGTTCGACCAGGCCCTGGCCGACGCGGTCGGGGGCGGGCGTGACGTCCGGTACCTGCTGCATCCTCCGGTCCTGCGGGCGCTGGGCCTGCGGCAGAAGATCGCCTTCCCCGCCCCGGTCATCCGGCCGGCCTTCCGCGTGCTGCGGGGCATGCGGCACCTGCGGGGGACCCCGGCCGACCCGTTCGGCTACACGCGGGTGCGCCGCACCGAGCGGCGGCTCGCGGCCGGGTACGAGGCCGAGGTGCGCGCCGCCCTGGCCGTCCTGTCACCGGCCAGTCACGCCGCCGCGGTCGAGCTGGCCCGGCTGCCGCTGTCCATCCGGGGCTACGAGCAGATCAAGATGGACGCGGTGGAACGCTACGAGGCCGAACTGGAGCGGCTGCGTCCCCGCCTGAGCTGAACGCCCGCCCGTCGGCCGAGGGCGCCTCTTCAGCGGCCGGGGATGAAGACGTCCGACTGGACGAGGCTTCCCTCGGGCACGCCGGGGAACCAGGAAGACGTCTGGAGAATGCGCTGGTCCACCGCGAGCACGGCGCCGGTTCCGGTATCGACCACGACGTCGACTTCATCCGCGCGGGTGCTCGCGCAAAGCCGCTGGCCTTCTCGTCCGGCGAGGTCTCGCCCAGGCCCGCACAGGCGAAGCCCCGGCAGGGAAGCCAGCGCCGACCAGGCCGCGGCCCGGGCGCTCTGCGACAGGGGCCCGGTGGCGAGCAGGAAGCCGAGTTGCAGCATCATGGCCGTGGCCGGCGCGCGCGCGCCCGCGGACGACCGCAGGCGCATCGCTATCGCCGCGGACAGGGCCTGGGGAGACCCGGGCAGCGCCCTCACCTGCCGGTAGGTCAAAGGCATTCCCTGCGGGATGAAACTGAACGATCCCGCGGGGATAGAGAAGGCCTGGCCGGTGACGGCCACTTGCGGCATCGGGGGCCGGCCGGCTGCCTGCCAGCGGGCACGTTCTGACGATGTCACCAGCCGGGCCGGGCTATAGCTGACTACGTTGACGCGCGCCGATGACGAGGGCTGGATCGCTATATCCCGGGTAGCCGTAGCAAAAGCCGTGAAAGCTTGGGGGGTCCGGGCGTTAGAGATTGCCGCGTAATACTCCTGGTCCTGATACTTTATTACTGAGCCCGGCGAGGTTACCGGATTGTCAGCGGATTTGATCCGGCTCGCGATCAGCGCCGCGAGTTCCCGGACGGAGCCGGCCGGCAGCTGGCCCGCCACGGTGCTGCGCGGCTGGCCTGCTCCGGCCGGGGGACCGGTTGACTTGGCGGCCGCGCACCCGGCGAGCAGCAGGCTGAACCCGGTGATGACGATGACTGCAGTCGCCCGCACGACAATCCTCCTAGGCGGGCGATCCCCGTGCCCGAGCGGGAATCGCCCGCTGGTCAGCGGTGTATGACTACCAGACGGTGCCGCAAACCACGGCGCGTGACGCGAGGAAGAACGAGGAGATCGTGTTCTGCGCGATGAGGCCGTCCGGCCAGCTCTTCAGGAAAAGGTCTGGTACGCGGCCCTCGACACACGCCCACTGATTGCCGGCCGGGTAATTGAGGGCTACGCCTGTCACGAGGGCGCGGTTGTTGTCGAGCGAGCGCGCCGCGTCGTTTGCCACTTTGCCAACGAAAAGCCACTTGTCATGCGAGCGGGTGTTGTAGTTGTAGCTAAACTTCGCGCCAAACCAGTCCGCCATGTTCCACATGCAGAAGGTGTGAGCGCCGCACCCGAGGTTGTCGGTGAGCGGGACGCTGGCCTGGGATACCTGCGCTGGCTTGGCTACCTGAGCCGACGCCGGGGCCAGGGTCAGGCCGGCCAGGGCGCCGAGCGCCAGCAGGGAGGAGGCCGCCATCACGCCGAACCGTCTAAATACTGACATGTCTACTTCTTTACCTATATAACCGGATACCAGAGTCATCCAACGTACCTCGCGCCCCGGCCGGTGTCAAAGACCGTGGGTGAGTCCCCGCGCGACCTTGCGGGCAGACCGCCTGACCAGGCTCGGCCGGGAGCTACCCGGTACGGACGCGGTGCCGTGGCCAGCGCCCGTACCTGTGCCCGGCGTACCCGAGCCTGAGCCCGCCACCCGGACGCCGGACGTCCGGAACCGGCGCGTCCCGGCCAGACCGGAAGGGCCTTTTGAACGGTTCTTGACGGGCCCTTAACGCACGATCCGCTGTGATGATCCTTATGCCCCACGAATACGGCTATGAGGCTGACGAGTCGGCGGACTGGCCGGAGTTCAGCGACACCCAACCCGGCGAACCGGCCTTCGACTACGGCATCTGGCCCGCCGACCCGGAGGCCGACCGGGACGAAAACCTGCGCCGCCTGGGTCGGCTGACCTGGCGTGCCACCCTGCTCAGCGCGGTAGGCGCCGCCGCGTTCGCGATCCTGTTCGTGCGCAGCGCGCCGGCTCATACCGCCGCCACCAGCCAGAACGTGGTGCGTCCGGCGGGCACGCTCAGTCCCCCCGCGGCGACCCCGACGCCGAGCCCGCGGCATCGGCGCCACAAAGCCCGGGCGAAACGAACGGACAACGCCGCGCCGGCTCCCACGCCTGCCGCGGCCGGGGCGCCGACTAGCCCCGCGCCTTCGACACCCACACTCGCGCCGCCGACCACGCCGCCCGCCCCTAGCCCGTCGCCATCGCCGGCCCAGAGCACGTCGAGCGGAAGCACCCCCGGCGGATGAGGCCGCGGACGATGAGCCGCTCCGCCGAACACGCCGCGGTGGCCTTCCGGGCACCCGCATCCGCCGCGTCCCGGCCAGACCAGAAGGGGTCTTTGAACGATTCTTGACGGGCCCTTAACGCACCATCCGCTGAGATAACTTGTCATGCACGACATATATGACTACGAGCCTCGCGAGCACCCGGAGTGGTCGGAGTTCAGCGACATCCAACCCGGCGAACCGGTCATCGACTACAGGATCTGGCCACCCGAGCCCCCGGAGCCGGAGGCCGCCCGGGACAAGAGCCGGCGCCGCCTGGCTCGCCTGGCCTGGCGCGTCACCCTGCTCAGCGCGGTGGGTGCCGCCGCGTTCGTGATCCTGTTCGTGCGCAGCGCGCCCGGCCCGACCGGCCAGAGCGTGGTGAGCCCGCCCGCCCCCGCCGCCGCGACCCCCGCGCCTAGCCCGCGGCACCCGAGGGCCGCCGCCGTGCGGCCGGGGCACCGCGCCGCGACCCTCAAGCCCGCCGCCCAGGCCTCTCCCACGCTCGCGGCGCCGCCCGCAGGCCCGGCGCCCGAACCCGAGAACAGCGGAGGCCACTCCGGCAGAGGAGGCCCCGGACGATGAGCCGCCCCGCGGAACTTGACCCGGTGACCTTCCGGGCGCTGGGCACCGTGGTCTCGGTGCTGGTCACCGAGCCGGGGCAGCGCGACGCGGCGGACGCCATCCTCCGTGCCGAACTGGCCGCGGTGGACGCCGCGTGCTCCAGGTTCCGCGACGACTCCGAGTTGTCCCGGCTGAACCGGGCCGGCGGCCGCGTAGTCCCGATCAGCCGCTACTTCGCCGAAGCGCTCGCGGTCGCGCTGACCGCGGCGCAGGCCACCGACGGCGATGTGGATCCCACCTGCGGCCGGTCCCTGATCGCCATCGGCTATGACCGCGACTTCGATGAGCTGCGCCGGGACGCGCCCTCGGAGCCGTCAGCCGGGCGGCTCACGATCACCGGGACGCCCGCGGCGGGCTGGTGGATGGTGGAACTCGACCGGCGTCGGTGTACCGCCCGGGTGCCCCCGGGAGTGCTGCTCGATCTCGGTGCCACGGCCAAGGCCCTGGCCGCCGATCGCGCAGCCGTCCGCATCGCCGAGGCGCTCGGCTGCGGGGTGCTGGTGAACCTGGGCGGGGACGTCCGGGTGACCGGACCGCCGCCGGAGGGCGGCTGGCGCATCGGGATCGCGGACGACCTGGCTCCCGAGGACGCGCCGGAGGCCGCGGCTCTCGCCCAGACGATCGTGATCACCGACGGCGGGATTGCCACGTCCAGCCCCAAGGTCCGGTCCTGGCGCCGCGGGGCCGCGTCGCTGCACCACATCATCGCGCCGGAAACCGGCCTGCCCGCCCAGACGTGCTGGCGGACGGCCAGCGTGGCCGCGGCCAGTTGCGTGGACGCGAACGCGGCGAGCACGGCGGCCGTCATCCGGGACGAACGCGCCCCCGGCTGGCTGGCGGCGCTGCACCTCCCGGCGCGGCTGGTCCGCCACGACGGCACGGTCGTGATCGTGGCCGACTGGCCGGCGCAGGACCGCCGGCCTGTCGGTGAGATCGGATTCCTGGCGTGACGGCCAGCTTCAGCGGCCCCGGCCTGTGGTATGCCACCCGCGCCGCGGGCTTGGTGGCGCTGCTGCTGCTGACGGCCAGCACGCTGCTCGGCGTCCTCACCGCGGGCCGGTTCAGCTCTCCTCGGTGGCCGCGCTTCCTCACCGTTGGGCTGCACCGCAACATCGCGCTGCTGGCGGGCGCCTTCCTGGTCCTGCACGTCGTCACCATCGTGGTCGACTCCTACACGCCGATCCCGCTGACCGCCGCGTTCGTCCCGTTCGCATCCCCGTACCAGAGGCTCTGGCTCGCCCTGGGCGCCGTGGCGCTGGACCTGCTCATCGTCCTGGCCGCGACCAGCCTGGCCCGGGCCAGGCTGGGCTACCGGGGCTGGCGGCTGGTGCACTGGTGCGGCTATGCGTGCTGGCCGGTCGCGGTGGCGCACGGCGCGGGCGCCGGCACCGATGAGCGCACCCTGTGGGGAGTCGGCCTGACCCTCGGGTGCGTGGCCGTGGTCGCCGGGGCGGTGGCCTGGCGGCTGCTGCAGCGCTGGCCGGAGCGCTGGGTGCTGCGGCTGAGCATGGCGGGGGTCGCTGCGGTGATGGTCCCCGTGGCGCTGAGCCTGGCCGGGTACGGCGGATGAGCGGGCGCCCCACCCGGCCGGGGCCGGGAACCCGGGCCGGGCCGGGCCTTCCGTCCGGCCCGGGAACCGCGCCCCGGGCGGCCCCTCCGCCCGGCCCGCCGCGCCGGCCCCGCCTGCCGCGGCTGCTGGCCGGCCTGTCCGACGGCCGGCCGGTCAGCCTGCCCGGGCACGAGCGGCTGCACGGCCCGCTGCCGCTGCGCGGCCACAGCGGGCGGGACCGCCCGGAACGGCTGATCGACACCGTGGAGCGGTCCGGACTCACCGGCCGGGGCGGCGCCGGCTTCCCCACCGGCCGGAAGATGCGATCGGTGGCCCAGCGCCGCGGCCCGGCCGTGGTGGTCGCGAACGGCGCGGAGGGCGAGCCGGCCAGCGCCAAGGACCGGCTGCTGCTGACCCGCCTGCCGCACCTGGTCATGGACGGCATCACCCTGGCCGCGGACGCGGTCGGGGCCCGGGAGGCCTACCTGTGCGTGCACCGGCAGGAGACCAGGCTGCTGGCCGGCCTGCAGGACGCCGCCGACGCCAGGGCCGTAGCGGGCATCGATCCCGTGCCGATCACGATCGTGGGCATCCCCGGCCGCTACGTGTCCAGCGAGCAGACCGCGATCGCCCAGTTCCTGGGCGGCGGCCCGGCCAAGCCGACCTTCACCCCGCCGCGGATCGATGAGCGCGGCCTGCACGGACGGCCCACCCTGGAGAACAACGTGGAGACCCTGGCGCACCTGGCGCTGATCGCGCGGTACGGCGACCGCTGGTTCCGCGGGGTCGGGCTGCCCTCGGCCACCGGGTCGTCCCTGGTCACGGTCAGCGGCGACGTGGCCCGGCCCGGTGTCTACGAGATCGAGCTCGGCACCCCCATCGGTACGGTCATCGCGATGGCCGGCGGCCCGTCTCAGCGGCCTCAGGCCGTCCTGGTGGGCGGCTACTTCGGCGGCTGGATGCCTCCCGAGCAGGCCTGGCCGATCCCGCTGAGCCAGCCGACCCTGCGCGCGGCCGGCGGCGCGATGGGCGCGGGCATCCTGGTCTGCCTGCCGCCCACCGCGTGCGGGCTGGCCGAGACCGCCCGGGTGGTCGGCTACCTGGCCGAGGAGACCGCCGGGCAGTGCGGGCCGTGCATCTTCGGCCTGCCCGCACTCGCGGATGTGCTGGCCGGCCTGGCCTTCCAGGGCGGCCGGGGCCAGGCGCTCGGCCAGATCGCCGGCCTACTGCCGATCATCGAGGGCCGCGGCGCCTGCCGCCACCCGGACGGGGCCACCCAGCTCGTCCGCAGCGCGATGCGGACGTTCATCGCCGATGCCCGGTCGCACGACCGCAACGGGGCCTGCCACGGGGTTAAGCAGGCCCCGTTGCTGCCGCTGCCGGGGGATGAAGGCAGGGAGTGGGACTGGGAGTAGCGTCACTCGCCACCACCGCCTTTGCCAGGTCCGCCGCCCCCGCCGCCTCCATCATTGGCTTCAGTGCTGACCGAGGCCGACGGCACGGACCCGGCGCAGGACACGACCATGCTCACTTCCTGGGTCGCGGTCTCGAACTGCACCTGGGCCGTGGCCGCGGGCCCGCGGACGACGCTGTCGGTCGCATAACCGGACTGCGGGCTCCACGAGAGCAGAAAGGCACCGGCCGGAAGGCACTCGGCCACCACGCTGCCGCCTGGCGAGCTGAGCAGCGTCCCGGTAGGCGCGGCGGCCGCCGGCGCGGCGCCCGATGCGGGGGCGGATGGGGTCGCCTTCGCCGGCGGCCGCGTAGCCGTCGCCGTGGCAGAGGGCGAGTCCGCCGGCGACGGGTCCGGGCTGTGGTGCTCGGCGGCCAGCGCGCGGCTGACGCCCGACGCGGTCAGCTGCTGGGTGGCCGGGCCGCCGATGCTCTGGCCGATCAGCGCGACCGCGACAAGGCTGCCGGCGGTCGCCGCGATCGCGCCCAGCAGCCACGCGCTGATAGTGAGGAAAACCCGGGAGTGCACGCAGGCCATGGTCGCGGAACGCACCTTAAGGTCAGGTCAAGCCAGCATCAAGAGGCCAGTTCGCAGTGCCGGGACTGGCTGCGACGCGCGGTGTTTCATCGATAACGTCCTGATGTGGCTCAGCTGTTGCTGGTGGAGGACGACGCGTCGATCCGCGGCGCGCTGATCAGGGCCCTCACCGAGCGCGGGCACGCGGTGACGAGCACGGCCAGCGCCATGGACGCGCTGCAGCAGATCCATCAGGTGCCGCCCGACCTGGTCCTGCTCGACCTGGGCCTGCCCGGCCTGGGTGGCTACGAGGCGCTGCGCATGATGCGCGCGATCAGCACGGTCCCGGTCGTGGTCATCACCGCTCGTGATGACGAGACCGAGATCATCCGGGTGCTCGACGCCGGAGCGGACGACTACATGGTGAAGCCCTTCGGCGGCGGCCAGGTCGACGCTCGGATCCGCGCGGTGCTGCGCCGGGCCGAGGGCGGCGAGGCGAAGCGGCCCGCGCCGGTCCTGGTCGGCGCGCTGTCCCTGGACGCCGAGGCGCACGAGGCCACCCTGCGCGGCGTCCCGCTCGACCTGAGCCGCCGCGAGTTCGACCTGCTGCACTACCTGGCTGCGCACGCCGGGCAGGTGGTGACTAAGCGGGACCTGCTCACGCACGTCTGGCAGATGCCCTACGGCGGTGCCGACCGGACGGTCGACGTTCACGTCTCGTGGCTGCGCCGCAAGCTCGGCGAGACGGCCCAGCAGCCCCGGTACCTGCACACCGTACGCGGGGTGGGGATCAAGCTCACCGCCCCGCCATGAGACTGCGCCTCGTCCTCCTGGTCGTCGCGATCAGCTCCATGGTGCTGATCTCGTTCCTGGTGCCGCTGGCCCTGGTGCTGCGCACCCTGGCCGCCGACCGGGCGGTGAGCTCGGCCAGCGACCGGGCGCAGTCGCTGATCCCCTGGGTGTCCACGGGCGGCGCCAGACTGGACTCCGCCGTCGCGCAGTTGAACACGGCGGACCCGAGCCGGCCCGCCACTGTCTTCCTCCCCGGCGGCACGGTGGTCGGCCTGGCCGCGCCGCGGTCGGCGGCGGTACGCCTGGCCGCCGGAGGGAGGAGCTTCTCGGCCGAGGCTCGGGGCGGCCAGGAAGTGCTGGTCGCCGTCCAGGGCCTGCCCCAGGGCACAGGCACCGCGGTCATCCGGGTGTTTGTGCCGAACGCGCAGTTGCGCGCCGGCGTGACGCGGGCCTGGCTGCTCTTGAGCGCGATCGGCCTCGGCCTGCTGGTGCTCAGCGTGGTCGTTGCCGACCAGCTCGCCCGGTCCCTGGTGCGACCCCTCCGCGCGCTGGCGCGGGTTTCCGATCGCCTGGCCGCCGGGGACCTGTCCGCCCGCGCCGCGGTGGTCGGCCCCCTGGAGATGCGTCAGGTGAGCAGCGGTCTGAACCACCTGGCCGCGCGCATCGGTGAGCTGCTGGCGCACGAGCGGGAAACCGCCGCCGACCTGTCGCACCGACTGCGTACCCCGCTGACCGCCCTGAGGATCGACGCCGAGTCCCTGCAGGACGACTTCGAGCGAGCGCAGCTGATCAGCGACGTCGACAGCGTCGAGCGCATGGTGAATGAGATCATCCGCACGGCGCGCCGCCCCGCGGGCGCCGCAGGCAGGGTCGCCTGTGACGCCACCCAGGTGATCGGCGACCGGGCCGCGTTCTGGCTGCCGCTCGCCGACGATCAGGACCGGACGATGACGGTCGAGATGGTGCCCGGGCCGGTCGAGGTCGGGGTGTCCGGCGAGGACCTCGCCGCGTGCGCGGACGTCCTGCTGGAGAACGTGTTCGCGCACACCCCGGAAGGGACCGCGTTCTCGGTGCGGGTCAGCCACCGGGCCGGCGGCGGGGCCTGGGTGGTGGTCTCCGATGCCGGGCCGGGGTTCGGTGATCCCGACGCGGCGCGCCGCGGGCGGTCCAGCGCGGGCTCCACCGGCCTGGGCCTGGACATCGCCCGGCGCATCGCCGAGACCTCCGGCGGATCGCTGACCGTCGGGCCGTCTGCCTCCGGCGGCGGGGCGGTCACCGTCGGCTTCGGCCCGCCGGCCGCCTCCGCCGAGCCGGGCCGGCGCCACCGGCGGGGCCGCCCGGCGATGAGCCGACGCAGGCCGGCGGCCGCGGATGACGGCTGGCCCGACGACCCGCCGCCCTGGCCCAGCGACCCGCCGCCGCCCTGGGCCGCCGTCCCCGACCAGGGCGGGCACCGCGACCATCCGTTCGTCTGACCCAAGCGGCCATTTCCTTGATCACCAGCATCCTTGGGTTCACGCGGTGGTGGCCACAGCCTGGATGATCCAGGGATGTTGCGATGTGGGTTGGCGGCAGGAGGCCGGTGGCGACCGAGGTGCGCGGGCCCGTTCCCCGGGCCCGGCCGTTCGTGGGGTTGCTGCACGGCGCGATCGGGGCCCGGCCGTGACCTGGCCCGTCACGGCAGCCCGGCGGGCAGGCCGAAGCGGGCGAAGATCTCCGCGGCGCGGGCCTGGTCAGCGGTGTCCGGGCGTTCCAGGTCGTCGCCGGTCAGGAAACCGGTGACCGAGGCGATCTGGTCGCCGTCCAGGGTCAGCACGTCGATCACGTGCGGGGCGTAGCGGCCCGTGCCGGAATCGAACAGGTAGCAGCCGACCGCGAGCTGCCCGTTGGCCCGGGTCGGCAGGTGCCTCCAGCGCACCGAGAGCGGATCCCGGACCAGCCATTCCCGGACCGACTCCAGGCCCTGGAACCAGGTAGGAACCGGCGGCATGGACCACGTCGCGTCCTGGGTCAGCATGCTGACCAGCGTGTCAGCGTCGCCGCGTTCGATGGCGTCGGCGTACCGCTGCACGATCTCCCGGGTGCGCTCGTCGCCCAGCGCGCGCAGAGTGGCCTGCTGGCTGCGGGCGGGCAGGCCGCCGGCGGCCGCGGCCCGGGCGCGCTGCAGCGCGCTGTTCACCGACGGTACCGACGTGCCCAGCTGGCTCGAGGTCTCCGCCGCGGAGAAGCCCACGACCTCCCGCAGGATCAGGACCGCGCGCTGCAGCGGCGGCAACTGCTGCAACGCGGCCATGAACGCCAGCTCCACGCTCTCGCGCTGCTCGTACCGCGCCTCCGGCGAGGCGTCCGCGCCGGCCGTCAGCCACCGGTCCGGGTAGGGCTCCAGCCAGACCGGGTCCATCACCGGCGCGTCCACCTCGGCTCCGCGCGCGGCGGCCGGGCCGAAGTCGACCGGGAGCTCCCGCCGCGACCGGTGCCTGGTGATGTCCAGCGCGGCGTTGGTCGCGATGGAGTACAGCCAGGAGCGCACCGAGCTGCGGCCCTCGAAACCGGATAGCCCGCGCCAGGCGCGCAGCAGGGCATCCTGGAGGGCGTCCTCGGCGTCGTGCACGGAGCCGAGCATCCGGTAGCAGTGGGCCCGCAGCTCCCCGCGGAAGCCCTCGACCAGCTCGCTGAACGCGCCCTCGTCGCCGGCGCTGGCCTGCTTGACCAGCGCCATCTCATCGGCTCGCGTGCGCCCGGCAACGCTCACAGGATCACGTTAGCGCCCACCGCCGACAGCCCGCCGCGCCGTCCGTCGGCCGGGGCGCTGGGATCGCCGCTAAGGCCGGGTCCGCAAGGTGGCCACGCCGTCGCCGGTCAGCTCGTCGAGGGCCGCTTTGCGGCCGGTCATGGCCATGACCAGCGACAGCACGGGCCCGGACGCCTCCGGCCCGCTGCCATGCGACCAGGTGGCGTCGGTGGCTCGCAGCGTCAGGCCGTCGATGCGCCGCTTGGCGCCGATGATGAGGTTCGAGCCCGCGTAGAAGTCCGCGACTCGCAGCACCGCGTCCGGCGGGTACTGGTGGCGGATCCCGAGGGGCCGGCGGATGTCCTCGGAATGAACGATCGTCTCGCCGAGCCACGACTCCACCGGCCCGGGCGGGTGCTTCACGGAGTTCACGACGGCCTCGAAGCGGGCCAGGGTGTCGGCCGGGCTGCTGCCCCGCTCCACCGCGATGTCCTTGTCCTGCAGCCGCTCGAGCTTGAACCCGGAGGCGGCCAGCTTGGCGAAGAACGCCGGAGGCGTGGTCTTGGCCGTGGCCGTCATGTGGGCGGTCATGTCGCGCACCGTCCACCGGCCGCACAGCGAGTCGGCCGACCACTGGTCGTCGGTCAGCCCCTGCAGGTCGGCGGCCAGGGCCTTGCGTTCGGCGTGGATCACCGGCCAGATCTCGGTCTTTTCCATCAGTCCCTCCCCGGTCAGACCCCGGCGGTGGCCCCCGCGCCGGCTGCGGACGCGACGACCGTGCCCGCATTGTTCGGTCATGGCTAAATTAGCTAGAAGACTAAAAAGTCACAACCATACGCAACGGGAAGGAGCCGGGTGCCCGACATCCAGAAGATGATCGAGGCGCTGGCGTCGCCCATCCGGCGTGAGATCCTGACCCTGGTCTGGGACCGGGAGGTGCCCGCGGGGGAAATCGCCGCCGCGTTCTCCGTGACCAAGCCGACGATCTCCCAGCACCTGGCGGTACTGCGCAAGGCCGGCCTGGTCACGGCCACGGCGGTGGGCACCTCGCGCCGTTACCGCGCCCGCCCGGAGGCGCTCCGCGGCCTGCGCGGTGCCCTGGCCAGCCCGGGCAAGTGGAGCAACGCCGACGACGCGCCGGAGCGGGCGCTGTCGGACGCCGGTATCAAGCTCGTGGTGGTGGCTACCACCGAAGTCGGCGCCGACCAGGCCGCGACGTTTGCCGCCTTCACCGACCCCGCCGTGTACTCGCGCTGGCTGGGCGTGCCGGTCACGATCGAGGACGGGAAGTTCGCCTGCACCATGGAGTGGGGCACACAGGTGCGGGGCCGGTACGAGCTGGTCAGCCCGCCCGAGCTCATCGTGATGCGCTGGGATTTCGAGGACGACAACGTCCCCCTCCCGGGCGGCGAGATGACCGGCTATCTCTGGATCCGGCCCCGCGCCAGCGGCGCGCACGTCGAGGTGCACCAGCTGGCCGACACGCCTGCCCAGGCTGAGTTCCTGGAGGCAGCCTGGGCGCTGGTGCTCGGCCGCCTGAAGGCCGGAGTCACCGGCGTCGTACGCCCCGGCCCGGCGACCGCGCGAGCTCCCCGGCCCAAGCGGCGCCGCCCCGGCCCGGCCGACCGGTAGACCACCCGGGTGTCAGCGCCGGCGGGTCGCCCGCAGCACGGTGTCCGTGACGGTCACGGGCTGGCCGTCCAGGTCGGTCGCGGGCCGCCCGATGCCGGCGGCGACGAGGATCTCCCAGTCGCCGGGATCGAGCCCGGCGGCGAGCTGCTCAGGGGTGGGGAACAGGTCGAGGTGCCCGGGCCGGCCGACGTTGGCGTGCCGGTCGTCGGGATGGTGGGCCACGATGAGCAGCGTGCCGCCGGGGCGCACGGCCGCGGCCAGCCTGCGGTGCACCGATTCCAGCTCCGGGCTCGGCAGGTGCATGAACTGCGCCGAGACCAGGTCGAACCGCTGCGGCCCGGGATCCCAGGAGAGCAGGTCCTCGCGGCGCCAGCTGATGCGCCCGGCGAATTCGTCGCCCTGGGCCGCGGCGTGCGCGGCCGCGCGTTCCAGGGCCACGGCCGACACGTCGACCGCGGTGACGGCCCAGCCGCGCGAGGCCAGCCAGATGGCGTCGGCTCCCTCGCCGCTGCCCGCGTCCAGCGCCTCGCCGGGAGGCAGGCCGGCGGCCTGGGCCACGAGCTGGGCGTTGGGCTGCCCGCTCCACAGCCGGCCGGCTGAGCGGTAGCGGTCGTCCCAGAACTCCTGGGTGAACTGGACGGCCTCGTCCGGCCCGTGGTGGTGGGTCACGGCTGCCTCCGATCTTCCGCCGGTGGTGCGCAGGCATGGACCACGATGCCCGCGCCCCGGCCCGCGGGGCAAGCCAGCTTGCTGATCCGGCAATCCAGCGGGCGGGCCGCGGGCGCCCGCGGCTCACCCCCCGGTCAGGGTGAGATCGAAGCTGTACCTGGAGGCCCGGTAGATGTGGTCGCCGCGCTCCACCGCGCGTCCCTGGTCGTCGTAGGCCGCACGCACCATGGTCAGCAGCGGCGCTCCCCTGGCCTCGCCCAGCGCGCGGGCCTCGGCGGCGGTGGCGGCCCGTGCGCTGATCGACTGCTTGGCGATCCGCAGGTTGATGCCGTTCGCGCGCAGCAGGTTGTAGAGCCCTTGTGCCTCGAGATCCCCCGGGGTGAGGCGCAGCAGGCCCGCCGGAACGTGGTTGCGCAGCAACGCGAGCGGCTCGGCTCCGGCGTACCGGAGTCGTTCGAAGGCGTAGACATCCGTGCCCGCCGGGATGCCCAGCTCCAGGGCGAGGGCGTCGGAGGCCGGCTCCGTCGCGAAGCTGCGCACCCGCGTGCGCGGGTCGCGCCGGG
>Ga0306926_10004181_pt1 | contig 15126 bp, 10 predicted proteins | sample flu12Cox44000178_FD_203759 | JGI IMG/M metagenome (GOLD analysis project Ga0306926, IMG submission 203759) | Lab enrichment of tropical soil microbial communities from Luquillo Experimental Forest, Puerto Rico - flux8day.12C.oxic.44.000.178 (v2)... | ecosystem: Environmental > Terrestrial >...
CCTCACTCCGCAGGTAGGAGCTCGCGCTGCTGACGCTCGGCTGGGTGAGGATGTACCGCACTGCGCCGCCTTCGGCGCCAGCGCCGAAGAGCGTGCCCTGCGGACCGCGCAGGATCTCGACACGCTCGAGATCGAAGGTCTTCGGCAGCGCATCATCGGGATTGAACCCCACCGAGCGCATCTGAATCGGGGTCTCGTCGATGTAGATACCGGTCGTGCCGGCTCCGGCCGAGGAGGAGATGCCGCGGATGGAGATGGCGTTGGTCGCTGAATTGTCGATCGATACGCCAGGCGTGTAGCGCGCGATGTCGAGGAAGTCCTTTATACCTTTCTGATCCATGTCACTCTGGGTGAGCGCCGTGACGCTGATCGGAACCTTGCTGAGCTGTTCCTCGCGGCGCGTCGCGGTGACCACGACTTCCTGCAGCGTCTCAGTGCGGAGGCCGGCTCCGCCGCCGGTCACTTCCTGAGCCGCGGGAGCCGCCGGGCCCACCGCGCCCGTCGGGCTCGCGGCATCGTCGGCGCGCGCCGTGTGCGGTGCAAGGATCAGCAGGGACACCGCTGCGAGCGGTGCGTATATCAGGGAGACAATGACGTGGCTTGAACTCTTCATACACTTCCCCCGGTTACGTTTCAGGCGCTACGTCTGCAGCAGCACCGCTGCATCGGCGCTCCAGCTTATGAATACTTCATCGTTCCAGTCGATGAGCGCCTCGGACGTGCGGCGCTCGTTCTGCGAAAACACGGTCACAAGCTTGCCGCTCCTGGTCTTGATCTGGTAGATCGAGCGGTTGCCGAGGTAGCCGAGCTCCCAGACCGTGCCGCCCAGCTGATTGACGCGAGCACCGTTGGCCGGCTCCTTGGCGAGGCGCACCTTCTCCGGGCGCAGCGAGATCCACACGCGCTGACCCGGCTCGAAGCTGCCGGCATCATCCACCAGCAGCTCCCCGTCGGTCTCGGCGCAGCGGACGCTGATCAGCCCGCCGTCGCAGGCGCTCACGGTGCCCTCGAAGAGGTTGGTGGTGCCGACGAAGTCGGCGACGAAGCGGCTGCGCGGAAACTCGTAGATCTCCGCCGGGGTTCCGACCTGCACCACGCGGCCGCGATCCATGACGGCGATGCGCGTGGCGAGCGCCATCGCCTCATCCTGGTCGTGAGTCACGACGATGAAGGTGATGCCGAGTTCGTACTGCAGATCCATGAGCTCGAACTGTGTCTGCTCGCGCAGCTTCTTGTCGAGCGCGGAGAGCGGCTCATCGAGCAGCAGCACCTTCGGCCGGCGGATCAGGGCACGCGCCAGGGCCACGCGCTGGCGCTGGCCGCCGGAGAGCTGGTGCGGCCGGCGGGCGGCCAGCGCGCCGAGCTGCACCATCTCCAGCGCCTCGCGGATGCGTTGCTGCTTCACCTCGCGTGCCAGCGGCAGGCGCCGCAGCCCATACCCGACGTTGTCCGCCACGGTCATATGGGGGAAGAGCGCGTACGACTGGAACATCATGTTCACCGGACGCTCGTGCGGCGGCACGCTTCCCATGTCGACGCCGTCGATGCAGATGCGTCCGCTGCTCGGGGCGGCGAATCCGGCCAGGATGCGCAGCAGCGTCGTCTTGCCACACCCCGAGGCGCCGACGAGAGCAAACATCTCGCCCTTGTAGATCTGCAGTGTGATGTCATCGACCGCCGTCGCCGCGCCATAGATCTTGCTGACCCCCTCGACCAGGATCTGCGGCGTCGCGGCTGGATCGAGCCACGGTCGCTGGACGGTCGATTTTGACTGACTGACGATCATGCTTCCTGCGGTGTCAGAAATCCGCCGGTGGCGTGGCGCGCCGCCGCGCCGGCGCAAAGAACGGCCGCTCGACCACGCGCGCAACGACCATGCGACGCTCCCACACCAGCTCGCGGTTGAGATAGATGTCTGCCCAGAGCGTCGAGCCGATCGCACTGTGGGCAGCGTCCACCATGGCGAGCGCGATGTTGCGCTTGCAGGTGGGTGACCAGGTCGCGGAGGTCACGCTGCCCGCCTGCTTGTGGCCCGAGCGTGCGGTATAAAGCAGTGCGTTGTGCGCGGGTTTCTGGCCCGCCACGTCGAGGCCGACGAGCTGATGTCGTGGCCCGCGCGCGGCTTCCGCGAGCAGCGCCCGACGGCCGTTAAAGTGCCCCTTGCCGAAATCGACCAGCCACGCGAGCCCGAGCTCGAGCGGCGAGCGCTCGGTGCCGAGGTAGAGGGTGTGCGCCGCCGAGACGAACTCCATCCGCGGCAGCAGGAACCCCGCCTCGATACGCGCGATGTTGAGCGCGCGCGAGCCGATCGGCCGTACGGCGCGGGTTCGTCCAACCTCCATGAGCGCATCCCAGACGGGCTCCGCGTCCGCGGGCGACATCCACAGCTCATAGCCGAGATCCCCGGTGAAGCCGGTGCGCGATACCAGCAGCGAAACGGGCGGCCTGCTGCTTTGAGGCATGGCGAAAGTTCCATGCTCGAAAGGCTTCAGGTTCTCGACGCCCTGAACCCCGATGGTCTTCAACAGCTTGCAGGAAGTCGGTCCCTGCACGGCGAGCGCGGCGATCTCCTCGGTGACCTCGCGGATCTCGACGTCGAAGCCGATGGCGGACGCCCGAAACCAGTCGAGCTGGCGCTCCGCGGTGCAGAGTCGATATTCGTTCGCTCCCAGGCAGAACACCGTGCCATCGTCGATGAGGTGCCCCTCGTCGTCGCACCACACCGTGTAGGCCACGCGGCCCGGCCCGAGTTTGCCGAGGTCGCGGGTCGTGAGGCGGTTGAGGAAGCGCAGTGCGTCGATGCCGGCGATGCGGTACTTCACCATCGGCGTCAGGTCATAGAGCGAGCTCGCGTTACGGATCGCGAAGTACTCCTGCTCGACGCTGGTGAAAACATCGACGGTGGTGTAGCCGCTCCAGGGAATGAAGCTGTCGAGCTGGCTGAGTACCCGCGCCCGCTCGTGGAAGGGCGTCTTCAGCAGCGGTTGGCGATAATGCGGCTCGCTCTCGGTGAGCATCTAGGCCGCCTCACGGATGAGCGCCTGCGCGGCGTTGCGTCCGGCAAGTCCCATGACGCCTCCGCCCGGATGGCAGCCGGCGCCGCACAGGAACAGTCCCGGCAGCGGGGAGCGGTACTGCGTGGCGCCCGGCACCGGTCGCACCATGAAGAACTGATCGAGCGCCAGCTCGGCGTGGTGCCAGTGGCCCCCGCTGATGCGGAATTCGCGCTCGATGTCGGGCGGCGTCAGCAGCTCGCTCGCCGAGACGCAGTCGCGTAGCCCCGGCGCGTAACGAGCGAGGTTGTCGATGATGAGATCGGCGAAGCGCTGTCGCTGCCCCGCCCAGCCCGCCGCGAGCACATACGGCGCGTACTGCACGATCACGGACATGACGTGCCGCCCGCGCGGCGCGAGCGCGGGATCGGTTAGCGTCGGGATCGTGACTTCCAGAATCGGGGCGCTCGAGAATTCGTTGTACTTGGCGTGACTGTAGGCGCGCTCGATGTAGTCCGACGATGGTGCCACCAGCAGCCGGCCGCGCAGCGCCGCCCCCGTGAGCCCCGCAAATTCCGGGAGCTGCGTGAGCGCCAGATGCAGCTTCGCTGTGAGGCCGCGCGAGCGCAGCTGCGAGACACGCCGCACGAAGCCGGCATCGAGGTGCTCGCAGCCGAGGAGCCTCAGGAACGTCGTCTTGGGATCCGCGCTCGAAACAACCGTCTGAGAGGTAATCTCCTCGCCCGAGGCGAGCCGCACCCCCGCGACATGGTCCTCGCGCACCACGATGCGCTCCACCACGGCGTCGGTGCGGATCTCGGCGCCCGCAGACACCGCTGCGCGCGCCAGCGCCTGCGACAGCGCTCCGAGACCGCCGAGCGGCTGCGCGAGTCTCGCCGCGCCCGGTGCGGCCGCTGCCCGGTAGAGGAGCGTCAGCACCGTTCCGGGTGAGCGCGGCCCGTAGTTCGTGCCGAGCACCGCATCGAGTGCCAGCGCCCCTTTGAGGAGTGGCAGGCGGAAGCGGTCCTCGAGCAGGTCGTGCACGCACATGCCACCGATACGCAGCAGCTCCCGCAGCTCGCTCCGCCCGAGGCGGCGCAGGCGCCAGCCGAGGGCGAGGAGCGCCGCCTGGTCACGCCAGGCCTCGGTGCCGAGCCGCGGTGGCGTCGCACTCAGCACCGGGTGCAATGCCGTGGCGAGTCGCGAAAGCAGCGACTGCCAATCCGCATACGCGCCCGCATCGGCCGGCGAGTGCGCGCCGAGTGCCGCAGACGCCCCAGCTCCCAGCAAAAGATGCGCGCCATCGCTCGCGAGTGCGGTGCTCGGCAGGTCCGCCGCCGCGAGCCTCAGACCGAGTGTTTCCAGGTCGAGCTCGCGCATCAACGCCGGCGGCATGAGGTGCAGCAGGTGGGCGCAGGCCGACACCTTGAATCCCGGCGCGAACTCCCGCGTGACGGCGGCACCGCCGACCTGCGAGGCCGCCTCGAGCACCAGCACGGAACGCCCGCTGCGGGCGAGATATGCGGCGCATACGAGGCCGTTGTGGCCTCCGCCGACGACGATACTGTCGTAACGCGTGCCGCCCGTTGCGCTCATGACCGGCGGTCCGGCTCCGGCAGGCGGCCGAGGTCGCGCAGAATCGCACGTGCACTGTTGGCACCCGGTGCGCCCATGACGCCCCCTCCGGGGTGGTTGCTCGAGCCGCACAGGTAGAGCCCACGCAGCGGCGAGCGGTACCGTGCGTAGCCGGGCAGCGGCCGGTTGAAGAACAGCTGATCGAAGGTCAACTCGCCCTGGAAGATGTTGCCTTCCGTGAGTCCGACCTCGTTCTCGATGTCCTGTGGTGTGCGGATCTCCGCGTGCAATATCAGGTCGCGGAAGTCCGGGCTGTGCCGTGCAATGGTATCGATCACGGTGTTACCAAACGCCTGGCGCTTTTCCGCGGTCCACTCACCGTCTGCGAGCCGGTAGGGGCAGTATTGCACGAACACCGACATGTAGTGCTTGCCATCCGGCGCCATGGTTGGATCGATCTGCGTGGGGATGAGCATGTCGATATACGGGGCGCGTGACCAGCGCCCCTCCTTCCAGTCGTCGTAGGCACGCTCGACCATCTCCAGCGTGTCGGTGACGTGCATATCGCCGCGGGTGCAGGGGGAACCCTGCGGGATCGCGGGGAAGCGTGGCAGGCCATCGAGTGCAATGTTGAGCTTGCCCGAGGAGCCGCGGATCTTGAAGCGCCGCACCTGATCGAGGAATTCAGGCGGCAGCTCCTCGGCCTTCACCGTGTTCAGGAAGGTGCGCCTCACATCGAGATTCGACACTACGATCGGTGCGCTCAGCTCCTCGCCGTCTTCGAGCACGACCCCGGTGGCGCGGCCGTTGCGCGCAAGGATCTGCGCGACCGGTGCGCTGGCCCGCACCGTGCCGCCGCTCGCCGTGAGCGAAGCCGCCAGTGCCTGGGTGATGGCCCCCATGCCGCCGCGAGCGAAGCCCCAGGCACCAACCGCCCCATCGATGCTGCCCATGTAATGATGCAGCAGCACGTACGCCGTGCCGGGTGAGCGCGGCCCGAGCGCCGTGCCGATGATGGAGCTGCCGGCGAGATGTGCCTTGACGATCTCGCTCTCGAAGTACTCCTCCAGCATGTCGGCGCAGCTCATGGTGAAGAAGCGCAGCGTGTCGTACATGCGCGCTTCGCCGAGCTTGTGGAAATGGCGCGCGAGGAACAGCAGCTCCTGCAGGTCGCGCGGCCGGAACGAGGTTGGATCGGGTGGCGTGCGGAGCAACAGCGGCTTGATGAAGCGGCAGTGGCGCAGCATGTCGCGCACGTAGCGCTCATAGGCTTCCGCGTCGTGCTGCGAGTGACGTGCGATCTCCCGGCGCAGCGCGTCGTGGTTATCGTAGAGCGCCAGGTGCTCGCCGTTGCTCATGAATGTGCAGCCCCCCTCGTAAGGGATGATCTGCAGGCCGTACCGCGGCAGCTCCAGAGCGCGGATGATCTCGGTGCGCAGCAGGCTGCACACGTAGGAGCAGTTCGAGTAGGTGAACCCGTCGTAGAGCTGGCGGCTCACCGCCGCTCCGCCGATGTAGGCATTGCGCTCGAGCACCAGCACCTTGAGCCCGGCACGCGCGAGGTAGCAGGCGTTCACCAGGCCGTTGTGGCCCGCCCCGACGACGATCGCGTCATAGCGCGTGGCCGCGCCGCCAGTCACGCCGCTGGTTCTCCGCGCATGAGCCCCCACTCGGGCCCCTGCCTCCTGCCCGGCTCGGTGTCGAGCGTGCGGTCGACCGCCTTCTCGAACGCCGCGAGCGTGTCCTTCAGGCAGCTGTCATCGTGCGCCGCCGACATGAACCAGGGCTCGCGCGAGTCAGGCTCGCACAGGATGCACTCATCGTGCAGCACCTTGGCCACCGCGTCGTAGAAAGTGTAGTCGCTGCGCTTCCAGTCGCGGTAGGTGCGCGGCGGGTCGTGCGCGAAGTACAGACCGCTCATGGACGGATGTCCGACGAAGCTGTGGGCGATGCCGCGTGCCTTGAGGATCGCGCTCTTGCCCTGCCGCAGCCGCGTGCCGTAGGCGGCGACGCGCTCGAGCGCATCGGTCTCGGCGAGGATCTCGAGAGTCTTCTCCGCCGCCGCGAGCGACACCGGATGCGCGGTGTAGGTGCCACCGTGCGCGACGCCCTTGCCGAGCTTGCGCATGATGTCCTCGCGCCCGGCGAGCACCGAGATCGGATAGCCGTTGGCGAGCGCCTTGGCGAAGGTGCACAGATCGGCTCGCACGCCGTAGAGCTCCTGCACGCCGCCGCGCGCGACACGAAAGCCGGTCTTCACCTCGTCGATGATCATGACGACGCCGTAGCGGTCGCACAGCTCGCGCGCCGTGCGCACATAGCCCGGCTCGGCGGCGATCCCCAGGCAATTGCCCATGATCGGCTCGATCAGCAGGCAGGCGATCTTCTGGCCGTGGCGCCGCAGCACGTCCTCGAGTTGGTTGGCATCGTTCGCCTGCACGAAGTGGGCGAAGCTGCGCGTCGCGAGCGGCACCCCCTCGCTGTAGGGGTGGACGACCGGGTCGCCGACCTCGGACCATTTCTCCATGGGCGTGTACCACATGGCGGCGTCGAAGAGACCGTGATAGCTGCCCTCGAGGATCAGGTAGTCGTCGCGCTTGGTGTAGGCGCGCGCGAGGCGCAGCGCCGCCATCACCGCTTCGGTGCCGGAGTTGGAGAAGCGCACCAGTTCCGCCGCCGGCACCAACTGCGCGATGCGCTGGGCGACGCGGTATTCAGCCTCGGTCGAGAGCGCGAACACGCCACCGACCCCCATCCCGGCGCGCGCGGCGGCGTCGACGCGCGGGTCGGCGTAGCCGAGGATGGCCGGGCCGTAGCCCATGCGATAGTCGACGTACACATTGCCGTCGAGGTCGGTGACGCGCGCGCCGCGTCCCTCCTTCACATAAATGGTCCGCTCCTCGCCCCAGAAGCGGAAGTTCGACGCCACACCGAGCGGCAGGCGCGTGAGTGCACGGCGGTAGTGCTCGTGGTTCCGGGTCAGGGTCCTGGCCATGAACGCTCCGCGCTAGGTCACTGAGATGGCAAGGCGTATTCGCCACGGTACCACCCCGCGACCCTGGCGTCTATATGATCATATAGTTTTTTGCGCTAGAATTATACGTTCGTATACCGCGCTGCCGGGAGATCCCTCCATGAATTTCACCGCCGCCCGCCCGGTCGAGCCCCTCACCCTTGCCGCGCCGCGCTCGCTCCCCGCCTGGGTCTACAACCACGCGGAGATGACGCGACTCGAATACGAGCGGATTCTGAAGCCGAGCTGGCAGATCGCCTGCCACATCAGCCAGATCCCGGAAAGCGGAGACTACGTTACCTTCGAGCTGGGCCCCGACAGCGTGATCGTGCTGCGCGAGGGAGGGGGCGCCATCCGCGCGCTGCGCAACGTCTGCCGCCATCGCGGCACGCGGCTGCTCGAGGGCACCGGACACTGTCACGGCCGCATCACCTGCCCCTATCACGGCTGGACCTACCGCTACGACGGGTCGCTGCTCGCCGCCCCGGCGCGCGATAGCTTCCCCAATCTCAACCTCCGTGAGCACTCACTCGATGCGGTACACCTCGAAGTGGCGCTCGGCTTCGTCTGGGTGTGTCTGGTCGCGGATGCGCCGCCGTCGCCGTCCGAGATGTGGGCACCGGTGATGGAGGAGCTCGCGCCCTATCGGCTCGAGGAGCTCATCCCGACGCAACCGATGTATTTCGAAGACTGGGACGTCGACTGGAAAATCGCGATGGACAACTACCTCGAGTCCTACCACGTGCCGATCGGGCACCCGGGTCTCAACCGCCTGTTCACGCCCGACTACGAGGATCAGCGCGGAGTCCCCGGCATTGCCCGCGGTTTCAGCTGGATGCGTGAAGCGCCGTCCGCGCGCTGGAGCGAGCGCGTCTACCAGAAATACGTCGGCGCAGTAACGGCGCCCCACCTGCCCGAGCCGCAGCGGCGCAGCTGGCGTTTCTACAGTTGCCTGCCGAACTTAGGGCTCGACATCATGCCCGAGCAGATGGATTTCTTTCAGGTGCTGCCGCGCGGGCCTGGCAGGACGCTCATCCGCGGGGCCGCCTTCGGTGTGCGCGATGACCGGCGCGAGATGCGTCTCGTGCGCTGGCTCGGAAACCGTATCAACATGGCGGTCAATAAAGAAGACCGGGCGCTGTGCGAGCGTCTGCAGCGTGGTATCCGCGACAGCGCCTACCGGCCGGGTCCCCTGTCGACCATCGAGACCTGGATGCTCGAATTCCACGACCTGCTGCGCGCGCGCATCCCGGAGGTCTCTCTGCCCGAGCCGCCCGCGCGCTTCGCCTGAGCTCAGCGCCCGCCGGGCTCCTGTCTCAGCGTGTGCATCACGGCGGCGATCTGCGCGCGGAACTGCGCGAGCGCCGGGTCGACCGGCCCGGCTTCCACCACGGCCTCCGCCGCGGCCTGAAGGCCAGCCTGCGTCGACTCCGCGAGTGCGAGCTGCTCCTTGAGCCCTCCATCCGGCCGTCGCCGCGCGCTTCGACGCTGCCCGCGCGCCGGCGCCGACCGTTCGGTGGAGAAGTCGAAACGGCGCACTCGGCTGTGGCCGGGCGCGGTCGGGGTCACCTGCAGTATGGAGGCGCCGCCGCTGGCGCGCTCGAGCAGCTGATTCGGCGCCACGAATTGCCGCTGCGGGAGCGGCGCCTCGAGCCACTGCTCGACCACGAGCTTCCAGTCCGCGGCGACATCCTGTTCCGTCACCGCGCGCGGCAGCAGCGCCGCGAACGCCTCCCAGGCGGAATCGTCCATGCCGGCTTCCGGCGCGGGCTCGGCCGCGCCCGCGACCCGTACCAGCAGCAGAGGCCCGGCTCGCCGCAGCTCGACCGGGGCGAGGTCACCGGGGGTCGAGCCTTCGACCAGGCGACCATCGAAACTGTAGGTGAGGGAATGCGCTGCGCAGTGAATGGCGCTCTTGAAGTGCCCGCGGCGCGCGCTTACGAGCGCGTGCGGACGCCGGCGGCAGGCGTTGCGGAACGCGTACAGCCGCCCGCGCTCGCCACGCACGACGAGCACACGCTCAGCGGCGACCTCGCCGCTCAGGTAATCGCCTACGGTGCGCAGCTCCGCCTCGTGGCCGAGCACCTGCCACGCCGGACGCAGCAGCTGCTCGCGCTCGGCGGCGAGCAGCGCCGCGTCGAGGTAGGCTCGCGGCGGCAGTCGGTCAGTGCCAGCGGCAACGCCCGCTGTGCTCTGCGGCGCACCGGGCGCAAGCTCGTTGAACTGGCCCGGGAAGACCGAGCGCAGGTAGCGGAGCGAGCGCGCCACCGCAGCCGGGCGATCGATGTTCGCCTCGCTCTGGAACGCGATCCCCTGCCAGAGCACCTCGAGCACGCCGATGAGCCCGAGCGCCACCGCGTCGGCATCGAGATGGGTGGCGCCGCTCATCGCGATCATGCGCTCGATGAGCTCGCGCACCAGCGCGGCGAACTCCTCGTCCTTCTTGCCGCAGATCTCCTGGTACTCCTGGCGCGCGCTCGCCTCGCCCCAGAACGCGTACCACACCGACACCTTGCGGGGGCTGGCGATGTCCGCGTCGAGGTAGAGATTGACCAGCAGCCGCAGCGCCTGCACGGGTGTGTCCTTGAGGCGCGCCACGGGGACGAGCACCCGTTCGCCGAACTCCGCCGCCAGGTGCTCGAGCGATGCCACCAGCATCGCGGCCTTGGAATCGAAGTAGAAGCGCACGATGCCGGGCGAGAGATCAGCGAGCGCCACGACCTTCTCCACCGTGGTGTTCGAGGGACCGTAGATGTGGAGCGCGGAGATGCAGGCGTCGATCAGGCGCTGCCGCTGGCGCTGACGGATGCGCGAGCCACCGCCCTGCGGCTCGCTCACCGTCACTCGCTCACCCGATGCCCGACTCACTCCATCTCCTTGCGGCGCCCGCGTGTTGGCGCTGATAGCTGTACGGCGCGCGAGTTTATCCCGCACAATACTCCGCAGGCACTGTCCGCGCTTTAAATCATGAGACGAACCTGGCGTCCGGGCCGCTGGCTCATCATCCTCCCGCCGCTGCTGTTCCTGGTCGTTTTCTTTCTCATCCCGTTCGCCTTCGCCTTCAAGATCAGCTTCGCCGAAGCCGCGCCGCACGTGCCGCCGTTCACCGATGTCATCTCCTTCACCCCCGATCATCGCCTGCGCATCGCCATCAGCCTCGGCAACTATCGTTATCTTCTGACGGATGAGGTGTACGGCCTCGCCTACCTGTACTCGCTGCGTACCGCCTTCTTCTCGACACTCATCTGCCTGGTGCTCGGCTACCCGATGGCCTACGCCATCGCGCGCAGCCCGAAATCGACCCAGGGGCTGCTACTGCTCATCATCATGCTGCCGTTCTGGACCTCGTTCCTGCTGCGGGTGTATGCGCTCGAAGGCATCATCCGCGATAACGGCTTCCTCAACACCGCGCTCCTGCACCTCGGCCTCATCAGCCACCCGCTGCGCATCATGCGCACCAGCGTCGCGGTGTATCTCGGCATCATCTATTCGTACCTGCCCTTCATGGTGCTGCCACTGTTCGCGACGCTGGAAAAGCTCGATCCGACGCTGCTCGAGGCCGCGGCCGATCTCGGCAGCACGCCGTGGCGGGCGTTCCTCGACATCACGCTGCCCCTGTCGATACCCGGGGTGATCGCGGGCTCCATGCTGGTGTTCATCCCCGCGGTCGGGGAGTTCGTCATCCCCTCGCTCCTCGGCGGGCCCAACACGCTCATGATCGGCCGCGTGCTGTGGGATGAGTTCTTCGGCAACCACGACTGGCCGGTGGCCGCGGCGGTGGCGATCGCGTTCCTGCTGTTGCTCGCCGGCCCCATCGCGATCTACCAGTACTACAACGTGCGCCAGCTCGAGGCCTGAAACCCGGCATGGAGCGGCGCCCTTCGATCGCCCTGCTGTCGGTGCTGTTTTTCGGCATCGCGCTGCTGTATGTCCCGATCCTGGTGCTCATCGGCTACTCCTTCAACGCTTCGCCGCTGGTGAACGTGTGGGGCGGTTTCTCGACCGCCTGGTACGCTCAACTGCTGCACAACCGCCAGCTGCTGGAGGCGGCGCTATTGTCGCTCGAGGTGGCCCTCGCGGCCTCGACTGGCGCGATCGTCCTGGGGACGCTCGCGGCCATCGCGCTGGTGCGCTTCGCGCGCTTCCCGGGGCGACTGCTGCTCACCGGCATGGTGAATGCACCGCTCGTCATGCCCGAGGTCATCACCGGCATCACACAGCTGCTGCTCTTCGTCTCGATGGTGCAGCTCATCGGCTGGCCGCACCGCGGCTTGACCACCATCGTGCTGTCGCACATCACCTTCTGCACGGCTTACGTCACCATTACCGTGCAGTCGCGCCTGCAGGGCGCCGACCGCTCGCTCGAGGAAGCTGCCCAGGACCTCGGCGCCACCCCGACGCGGGCCTTCGTCGAGATCACCCTGCCGATCATCGCCCCGGCGATCATCTCGAGCTGGCTGCTGTGTTTCACGCTGTCGCTCGATGACCTGGTCATCTCGAGCTTCGTCGCAGGGCCTGGCGCAAGCACTCTGCCCATGGTGATCTACTCCAAGGTGAAGCTCGGTGTCAGCCCCGACATCAACGCGCTCGCGAGCCTGATTGTGTGCGCAGTCGGGGTCTGCATCATCGGCGCGCGCTGGCTCACGACACTCGGTGAGCGGCGCCGCGCTCTGGAAGCGCAGCGCCCCGGGCACTGAACCACGCTCGCGGCACACGCCGCGCCGCTCACCCGGCAGCTCAGAGACCGGTCTTGATGCGCGTCCAGGTGCGGGTCCGCAACCGCTCGAGCTTGGGGCCGGCTTCCTCGGCATGGTAGAGCCGCGCCTCCACCGCCGGCGGCAGATACACCGCCGGATCCGCGAGAATCTGCGGGTCGACGTAGGCATCGGCCGCCGCGTTGTCGTTGGCGTAATGGATGTCGTTGGTGACCGCGGCGATCACCCGCGGCTCGAGCATGTAGTCGAGGAATTTGTGCGCGGCGAGCGGATGCGGCGCATCGGCGGGGATCAGCCAGGCGTCGTAGGAGCCGTTGGCGCCCTCTTTCGGCACGGTGAAGGCGAGCGGCACGTCGATGCCCGCGGCCTTGGCGCGCGCGCGTGAGGTCGCATAGTCCCCGGACCACGACATGGAGATGCAGAACTCGCCGTTGATGAGTCCGTTGAGGTATTCGGTGGAGTCGAAGGCCTTGACATACGGGCGCACGGCGAGCAGCAGCTGCTCGGCCTTCCGGTAGTCCTCGGGTCGCGTGGTGTTGGGATCGAGGTGCAGGTAGTTGAGCGCCAGCTGCAACACGTCCTCGGCCGAGTCGAGGAAGGTCACCCCGCAGTCGGCGAACTGCCGGATGATCTCGGGCTTCAAGATCATGTCGAGGCTGTCGACCGGTGCATCTTGCTTGCGCGCGCGGATCAGATCGATGTTGTAGGCAAAGCCGTTGACGTGCCGCAGGTAGGGCACGGCGTGGCGGTTGCCCGGGTCTGCCTCGGCTTCGATGGCGAGCACGCGCCGGTCGAGGTTCTTCCAGTTCGGCAGCAGCGACTTGTCGAGCGGGCGGTAGATCCCCGCCTTGATCTGGCGGCTGAAGTAGTCGGTCGAGGTGCTGACGACGTCGTAGCCGGCATCGCCCGCCATCATCTTGGCTTCGAGCGTCTCATCGGCGTCATAGGTGTCGTAGATGACCTTGATGCCGGTCGCGGCCTCGAAGTTGCCGATGGTGTCCTTGCCGATGTAGTCCGCCCAGTTGTAGATGCGCAGCTCTTTCCCTTCCGCGGCCGGGGTGCTGCCCGAGCCGGTGCCGCAGGCAGCGAGCAGCGCGGCCGCCGCTGCCGCGAGCGTCGCCAGGAACCGCGCCGGCCACTTGAGGGGCTGCGCCGTTTCGATCACCCGACCCCCTGGAGCTTCACCATGACGTGACGCGCCACGGTGTAGTCCTCGAGCGCGTACACCGACAGGTCCTTGCCGTAACCCGAGCGCTTGAAGCCCCCGTGCGGCATCTCGCTCGCCGTCGCGAAGTGCGTGTTGATCCAGGTGGCGCCGTACTGCAGCTGCGCCGCCACCTGCATGGCGCGCGACACATCGCGCGTCCACACCGAGGACGCGAGCCCGTACTCGCTGTCGTTGGCCCAGCGAATGGCCTCCTCGGTATCGCTGAAGGGCGTCACCGATACCACGGGTCCAAACACTTCGCGCTGCACGATCTCATCGTCCTGGCGCGCCCCGGCGATGACGGTCGGCTCGTAGAAGAAGCCACCCCCCGCGCGCGGCCGACCGCCAGTCGTGACTTCGGTGTGTGAGGCTGCGGCGGCACGCGAGACCATGGCGGCAACACGCTCGCGCTGGCTTTGGGAGATGAGCGGCCCCATCTCGACGCCCTCTTCCTGCTGCGCGCCGACCCGGATGCTGCGCACCGCGCTCGTGAGGTCGGCGACCAGCCGCTCGTAGATGCGCTGGCCCGCGTACAGGCGGCAGGCCGCGGTGCAGTCCTGTCCGGCGTTGTAGAAGCCGAAGACGCGCACGCCCGCGACCACCGCCTCGAGGTCGGCATCGTCGAACACAATGACCGGCGCTTTGCCACCGAGCTCCAGGTGCGTGCGCTTCAGGTTCCCGGCGGCGGCCGCGAGCACCTTCTGCCCGGTCGCCACCGAGCCGGTGAGCGACACCATGCGCACGCGGTCGTGGCTGACGAGCGCGGTTCCGACCGGCTCGCCGCGGCCGCAGACGACGTTGACCACTCCCGCGGGCAGGAGCTCGGCGAGCCGTGCTGCGAGCTTGAGCGTGGTGAGCGGCGTCATCTCGGAGGGCTTGAGGACCAGGGTGTTGCCGGCCGCGATGGCGGGCGCGATCTTCCACGCCGCCATCATGAGCGGGTAGTTCCACGGCGTTATCGAGCCGACGACCCCCACCGGGTCGCGGCGGATGAGGCTCGTGTGCCCTGGCAGGTACTCCGCCGCGGCGAGTCCCGCAGGACTGCGGCAAGCGCCAGCGAAGAAGCGGAAGACGTCCGCGATCGAGGGCATCTCGTCGTTGCGCGCCGCGGCGAGCGGCTTGCCGGTGTTGCGCGATTCGAGCGCCGCGTAACCGTCGGCGTCGGCCTCGATCTCGGCCGCGATGTTCAGCAGGGCCTGCGCCCGCTCCCTCGGCGCGGTGCGCGACCAGCCCGGGAACGCCTGCTCCGCCGCTCCCACCGCCGCCTGCACCTGCGCCACCGATGCCGCCGCGACGCTCGCGATCTGCGCACCGGTCGCGGCATCGAGCACCACATCCGCCGCCCCTTCGCCACCGACCAACCGGCCACCGATCAACAACTGTGTGTTCATGCCACTCTCCTGCGGTGGGTGATGCCGCGCAGGCTGCGCGCGGGTGAGGTGTCATCCGTGCGCTTGCCGGGCGCGGGCTGCAATTATATTATTACAGCCATAATATTAACTCGCGGTGCGCGCTGCTGCGACGAGGATCGCCATGAATTCCGACGTCATCATCACCTGCGCCATCACCGGCGATGACACCAAGGTTACCAAGAGTCCGCACTGCCCGATAACACCCGAGCAG
>Ga0306926_10004183_pt1 | contig 15120 bp, 15 predicted proteins | sample flu12Cox44000178_FD_203759 | JGI IMG/M metagenome (GOLD analysis project Ga0306926, IMG submission 203759) | Lab enrichment of tropical soil microbial communities from Luquillo Experimental Forest, Puerto Rico - flux8day.12C.oxic.44.000.178 (v2)... | ecosystem: Environmental > Terrestrial >...
GGGAGCCGGGCATAGCGTTGACATTCCCAGCTCGGCCAAAAGGGATGCACCGCAAAACTTATCAGCGCCTTCAATCCGCTGCGTCGAATGCCGAAATATTGGCGCAGGAACGGCTCGTTATAGCTTTGGCACGGCTGCTGCCACGTAGCGATCGTCGCAATGGGCGTCGGTCTACCGGTCGGCCGAGGAAGGAGTTCTGGACGTGAGCTCGGCGGAGAATGTCACAACGCTTCCCCACCGGGGTGGCGGCAACTACGACGTCACCCGGTTCAATGCACTCCGCCATGGGGTGCTGTCCCAGCACACAGTCCTGCCTTGGGAAGATGGCGCGGAATATTCGACGTTGCTCGAGGCGCTCGTGGCGGAGCACAAGCCACAGGGGCCGACCGAGGAGCACCTCATTGAGGAGTTAGCAGGCGTTATTTGGCGCAAGCGGCGGCTGCGGCTCGGCGAGTGCGCCGTTCATCATCATGCCCTCAAGCGCGCCTTCGATCCGGATGGAGAGACAGCAAGGGCGGCAGTGATTAATCTTATTGAAGATATTGACGCCGACTGCATTGGCGACGCAATCCGCACCACCGATGAACAGACAGCCGGAGATACTGCGGATCTCGAACAAGACCAGGCCATGACTGAGGAGGCGCTGAGGATATTGGCGGACTCGTCGCCGACGGCGTATTCCCGCGCGTTGGCCGCGTTGCGCACGGATACCCATAACTGGTGGGAGGAGCAGCTCGGCTGGAATGCAGAGGACTACGAGGAGGGCCAGATACCTTATGCCGCCGACCCCGAGAGCCTGAAGCGTTTCATCGAGGATGAGGTCCTGCCCTGGTACGAGAAGCGGCGTCAGGAGCTCGACTATCGGCCGCTGATCCGAGAGCAGGCATTTGGCGAAGCCGTCGATCCGGATCGGCTTGAGCGCCTCGCTCGGTACGAGGTTCATCTCGACCGGAAGCTCGAACGCATGTTGGCGATGTTGTTCAAGCTGCAAGAACTGCGTCGCGCCGCAAACCCCACGTGAATTCCGTTTCGCAAAAAATGACCCCGGCGAGTCCGGGCGCGGGGCCCGGAGCGAAGATCGGATCAACCGCGGTGGGCTGCCGGTGTGGATGGCGTTTGCGGATCGCCGTTGGGCACCGACCAGCCTTGCAGTGAGGCATTGGCCGATTAATTGGCTGAGGGACTCGGCGTCGGCGTCGCAAACCTGAAACGGGCTGAGTAGGGGCCCAGGAACAGATCACCAAGGGCCCGGCGGAGCAGATAGGTAATCCGCCGCCGCGCCAGATGGTGCGGGCGATCGTGGATTATGTGGCAGCGCTGGCAGAGACTCTTAAGATTGCGCCACCGATTATTTCTCGGGTCGTGATCCAGATGCGCTGCCGCCAGTATGACGCGGGTTTGTCGCATCTGCGCCGCGTCCTCGAGATCAGGCCACCGCGCCGGCCGGCCGCGGCCATTGCGCCAAGTATGACGGGCGGAATCGAACCAACGCCCATCCGGCAGACACCGAATTGTCATTCCATGAGGCCGGCCGCATCCCTGACAAATCCCTCCGGCGCGCTCGAAGCGCACTCTCCGACTGATCTCCGGCCAATCGCTGGGATAGACCTCCCTCATCTCAGCCTTGATCGGCATTCACTCCCCCAATGGCATTGCCTGCAGTGATGTACTTGCCAAGCACGCGATAGACGCTCGCTCGGCCAATACCGAGCCGGCGCGCGATCGCCGCCGGCCCGAGCCCTTCCTCGCGACGTAGACGGAATACCTCAACGGTATCGATCGACGGCTTGCGACCTTTATAGACGCCGCGCGCCTTGGCGGCATTGATCCCCTCTAGCTGGCGCTCACGCCTCAGGTTGGTTTCAAATTCGGCGAATACGCCCAGCATATCGAGGAAGGCCTTGCCCGCAGCGGTGCTGGTATCGACCGGTTGTTCGGTCGCCTTCAAGGCGACGCCTCTATCCTTTAGCTCGTGCACGATATCCTGGAGGTCCTTCAGCGAGCGGGCTAGACGATCGATGCGAGTAACGACCAGCGTGTCGCCGTCGCGCAGGAAGTCGAGCAGCATCTGTAGCTCCGTGCGGCCGTTGCGGCGGGTTCCGCTGACTTTCTCAGCGCGAATCACCTCGCAGCCGGCGGCCTTCAATGCTGCGCGTTGGATAGAGAGATCCTGATCGAGGGTAGATACCCGAGCATAGCCATACAGCGGCATTGGCGAGCAAATCGTCTCGTTGAGGTTTAGACCATGCTATCTTACCGTCTCATATATAGACAATCGAGCCAAATGAGACGAATTTAGGCGTCTCGCCGCTCGCTTCGTTAGGGTAACCCTCGTAGGACACAGCGCACGTCATCCCCCACCGTGGCTTTTCGAGGAGGGGGCCTCTCTCGGGAGGCCCGCCCCCGCAAATATTTGCCGGTGATGTGAAGCAGCTCACACAATCCGGCGCTGCGCGCGCTTATCCGTGGCGCCGCTCCCGCCTCGTGTAGGGAGGGAGCTCGCTATGGAGGCCGCCATGCCGGGCATCAAATCTTGGAGCCGAAGCTTGTCGCGGGTCGAGATCGACCAGAGCTCGCGCGAGGCGAGCCTTCGACTTGAGCGGATGGAACGGCTCATATCCCGCGCAGCAGTGAGATTGCCCCGGCTTCGGCGGCTGCTTTCTCTTCTCAGCGTTGGCGAATACGGCTGGCGGCGAAAAAGGAGTCGAGTTAGGGGGCCGATCGATGATCAGCGGCCCTGCCGCATAGAGGACTGCCTTGGTTCCCGCTGTACCACCTGAATGCGCCTGAGGACTGGACGTTCCGCGCACTCAATGGGCGATGCCTCCTCGGGGTTTTTGCACTTAACTTTTGCAACACCTAAGTCCTCAGGCGAGACTGCCGAAAGTCTTAAAGGGCTTGCGTACAATTTGAACGCGGACTAAGGGTTACCAGCGGCGGGGCGCTTGCCCTCACTGCTCAATGCATGGCTTGATGGTAGATGATTTCAAGCCGGTCTTCAGCAACTTGGTCCCGACTTGGAATCAGCAATTCCCGAGATCTGACGCTCCGCTGGCTGCGGATCCCGAAGCGTGGGAATTGTCGACCGATCGCAAAAGCAGCTGCGACGCGCCTGAAAGCGGTCTGTCCAACCCCCAGGGAGGACTGAGGGCCATGAGGATAATCACCTTGGCTTCGCCGCTACAAACCTGGTAGGAAACCTAAGCACATGAATCAGTCGCTGTTACGAACATTGCCAGTCATCGCGTTTGTCGGATTGGCAAGCTGCTATCCGTTTTCGCATGAACCACCAGGAGGCGACTATGTCAAATTCGCCGAGCTTGCTCCCGGGTTTCCCGCCTTCGCCCCAGGCTTGGGCACAGTCTATGTACAACCAAGCACACGGCCAGTAGGTCCGTATCGGTCCTACGACCACAACGGCAAGCTCATCGCCACCATCTACATGGTCCCGGAGAAGGACCTTGAGGAGCACCTCAAAATCGTCTCTGATGAGAAGACGCCCCCTGTAGACCATTGGCAAATGCACTACGTGAAACAAATGCACGGCATTGATGGGCCACACTATCACATCACCCTCTGGCACGTCCCAGCGGACGAGGCGGCGGCCCTAAAGTGAAGAGAGGTGGCGCATGCGATTTTGTAAGATTAATAGGAACTCGCTTGGGATCATCGCGGTCAGAGTCATTGCGGTAGCCATATTCATGATCGCGGCCCCACTGCTAGACCGGCCCGCAGTAGCAGACCAGTCCGCCGCCGCTGCGGTAGTGCCGCAGCAACCGCTCGATGATGCTGTTGAAGACTTTGCTGATCGCATGGCGCTGGACCGGCGGCTTCGGACCCTGGAGCAGAAGATCCAGACTTTGTTAAATACCGCTCCTACGATAGTGCCGCAGCAACCACCGATCGCTGATAACCCTCAAGACTTTGCTGATCGCATTGGACTGGACCAGCGGCTTCAGAGGCTGGAGCTTCAGATCCAGAGTTTGTTAAATATGCAGAGCGAGATTTTGTTAAATACCCGCAAACACGCTGTTCAAACCCGCACTGAGACATTCCCCAAGTCCTGGGTGAGCGCCAAGCAGACAACTACAAAATACCGCTATCGTCGTCGCCACGAGATTGACGGAACCGCTCTCGCCGGGGAAACAGTAGGTCCTAACCTCGCGGCCCAACGGGGGATAACGAACGCATCTGGTTGCCCGGCATCGGTGCCGTGCGTAAATCGGGGAACCGCCCCATTCACAGCGTCTACAGCACCGCCAGAATACGACGAAGCAGGGAACGAAATAAAATAATGCGGCTCGTCGCCCGCTCTAGCGGAATGGCCTCGCCGCTGGCCGCAAGCCTTTGCGTCCGCCGATAAAGAACATATCAATTGAAGTTGCCCCGGTTTCGTGATGGGCAAGACAAGAGCAGCCTACCCGCCTGAGTTCCGCCGCCAGATGGTTGAGCTAATGCGCGCCGGCCGCTCGCCGGAGGAGCTGGCTGCGCGGTCGCGTATCGCAAAGCCGGCCGATCCGTGACCGCACCCGACATCTGCTCGGTGAAAAACCTTTGGCAACCTGCTTCGGTGAATGCATCGCGCTGCAAGCCAAGATTCTGGTCGACGGTCGAAACACAGGCGTAGCAGATCAGCATCGGTTTCGCCATGGCGAAATCGGCGGCGGGTGAGGTTACACGCCCTCGCGCAGCCTTCGCCACGATGGGGCGGCGTCGCCCCCGCGAGGCACCAGTCGTGCGAGCAGTCTTTGCCTTTCTGTTTCGGGCCGCGGAATGGCCGCCCCGGCCCCGGATTTTCTGGTGCTCAGACTAAGCAGGGTAGGTTGCTTAGGCCGGACCGTGCCGTTTCGCTTTCGCGTTACGTATTCCCGCTATCCGCTTAGCCTCAAACTCCGGGTCGGCGTGCAGGCGCTTCATGCAATCGCTGGCCGCTGCCGCCTGCCGTGCCGCAAATTCGGGATCGCGGCGCCGGCGCTTCATGCGCTCTCTGTTCGCCGCCGCGTATTCGGGATCGGCGTGCCGACGCTTCATGCGCACGCTGGCCGCCGCCGCGTGCCGCGCCGCAAATTCGGGATTGGCGTGCAAACGCTTCAGGCTCTTTCTGGCCGCTACCGCCTGCCGTGTCGCAAATTCGGGATCGGCGTGCCGACGCTTCATGCGCGCGCCGGCCGCTTCGGTAAGATCTATGCCTGTCGCTTTAATGACCTTCAAGACGGTGGCATAACTCACGCGTCCGACTGCTTCGTTTATTTCTTTGTAAACCTGTTTCGCATTCGGAGTTTCGGTTGCTTTTTGAATAATCGCGATGCGCATTTTTGCGGTAATCACGGTGCTTCATTCCGCCTCAGACTGTTGTCAGAAGTTCGTACATTATACCGCAATCTCCGCGCCAGCGGCACCAGTGTCAAAAGAGGGTCTTTCGTCAGGTTGGTGCGCGATCGACCACCATTCAGCGTAGACATTTGATCGCTTTGGCATCTCGAGTGTCCGTTTGCGAGCCCGGCACGGACGGTCGCAATTTCGCGGCGACATGGCCGCGCAGCGGAAAGACATCGTGCCGCCAGGAAAAGCTGACCAATCCGAAATAAACAGAATTTACGGGCGGGCCGATTTGTTAACTATAAAATTTAATGCGGCCTCCTGCGTTCGATGCTAGAGTTGCTTTGCGAGCGGCACCGGAGACAGAAGGTCGCCAGCGTGCGTGCCCGTGACAAAGGAAGGGAGCAAACCAGGTGGAAGACATCGTTCGCGAACCCGTCGAATTGATCGACCAAGATCTTGACGAAGTTGCGGGAGGAAGCTTTGCTATTGCCATTGGGGAACTGAACCTCGGCATCGGTCTGTTCAATTTGGGCAACGTTGCCGTGGCCAATATCGGTAACACAAGCATCGGCATCGGCGAAAATAATGGCCTCGTCGGCTGATTAGCTGGCGGCGACCATACGTTGACGTGTATTAGATTCAGGTCGGCTACAGCAAAACAGACAGTCCGACGCTAAAATAGCTGAACGGCCTCGAAATAAAGCTGTCCCCTCCCGATAAACTATCGGGAGGGGACGATTTCAGATCGGCCCTCACTCGCGATCTGATCAGCCTCGGGTTAGCAGACGGGTGTTTACAACTCATGAGCAACACGAGGACGTATAGGCTGTTTCGACCGGAGGCATTGCTGGCCGGCGAGCTCGCCTGGCGAGGCCGTCCGGCACTGGCCTTGGGTCTTCCAGCGGCATTCACCAGCATTAGCGCAGCAGCGTTGGTGGCGGCAGCTGTCGCGCTAATCACCCTGGGCGGTTATTCGCGCCGTGTGGACATGGAAGGCGCAGTCCTTCCGAGCACTGGGGTGATTGCGATCGCCGTCCCGTCGCTAGGCCGGATCGAGGCGCTCTCGGTTCAGGAAGGCGAGGTGGTCAAGAAGGGGGCCCCACTTTACACAATGGATGTGGACACCGTCACGAAGGACGGCGGCATCCAGCGGCGCATCATCGAGGCACAGACCGGCGAACGAGACATGCTCGCGCAGGAAGTCGAGCGCAAGACCCGAATGAACGAGGCGACGGAAAAGGAACTCCAACAGAAGATCGAGGCAACAAAACTCCAAATCGACCGGGTGGCGGCTCACCTATCGGTCCAGCAAGACTTCGTAAAAAAGGTCAGCAACGACTATAGCCAATTTACTTCTCTGGTCGAACGTCACCTTGTATCGGTGAACGAATTGCAAGCACGCCAGCAGGCGTGGATGCAGGCCGTGGCAAGGCTTCAAGACCTAGAGAACAGCGAGATGCGTCTGCAAGGCGAGCTGAAGGATGCACGATACCAGCTCGACTCGTCTGTGCATACAAGGGGTGACGAGATCGATACGCTGAAGAGCAAGATCCTCGAAATCAATGAGAAGCTGGCGAACAGTGAGGCTCATCGTCTAATCGAAATTCGGGCGCCCGAGGATGGCGTGGTCACCGCTATTCTTGCTCATGCGGGCCAGACCGCCAGCACTGGTGCGCCGATGCTGAAAATCGTACCGCAACACGCGCCAATGCAAGCTGAGCTGCTGGCCCCGAGCAGCGCCGTCGGCTTTATTCACAAGGGCGCCCGCGTGCTGCTGCGGTACAGCGCGTTTCCGTATCAGAAGTTCGGCGAATATTCGGGGACAGTAGTGAGCGTCTCGCGTGCAGCGCTGAACGCGGAGGAGGTCAAGGACTTGCTGGCCGGAGCGCCGCCCACCAAAGAGCACGGCCCTTTCTACCGCGTCGTCGTCGAGCCCGACACACAGATCGTCAACATCGACGGGGAAGAACTTACTTTGCCGGCTGGCATGCAGGTGCATGCCTACGCCTTGCTCGAGCGGCGTCGGCTGTACGAATGGATGCTCGAGCCGCTGTACGATATTGGCCGCGCCACGCGGGGCTTCTGATCGGGGATGGCATGACACTTCCCGACCGGATGCAGGATGCCGCGGCGATCATCCGACGCAGAACCCCGCTCGTTCGGCAGACCGAGGTGGCCGAATGCGGTCTTGCTTGCCTGGCGATGGTCGCCGGCCGCTACGGCCACCGGATCGATCTCCCGGCATTGCGACAGCGCCATAATCTGGCGCTCAGAGGGACGACCCTGCGCGATCTGATGCGGATCGCCTCCAACATGCGGCTTGCCACCCGGGCGCTGCGGGCCGAGCCGTCGCACTTGCGGCGGCTGCAGCTGCCGTGCATCTTGCACTGGGAGCACAACCACTTCGTTGTGCTCACGAGAGCGAACCGACGCCGCATGCTCATCCATGATCCGGCTGTCGGCCGCCGCTCGGTCCCGGTGCAAGAAGTCGAGAAGCGATTCACCGGAGTCGTGCTCGAGGCCTGGCCCACTGAAGGCTTCGAGCGAAAGACCGAACGCGCGCGCGTTCGTATCTGGGATCTTCTCTCGCGCAGCCGTGGGTTTACCGCCGCGGCGACCCAGGTGCTGACAATGTCCCTGGTGCTGGAGGCCATCGGCATCGCCATCCCGATCGGCTTCCAGCTAGTGCTCGATGATGTTGTGGTCTCCGACGATCGTGACCTGTTGACAGTGATTGCGCTCGCTGTCGGGTTGCTGATCGTCTTTCGCGGGCTCGTCGACTTTGTGCGCGGTTGGGCCATGATGGCCGCCGGCTCGCGCCTTGCACTGCAATGGAAGATGAGCCTGTTCCGGTATCTACTTCTATTACCACTCAGTTTTTTCGAGCGTCGCTATACCGGCGATATCGCTTCGCGCTTTCTGTCGATCGACAGAATCCAGCAGACCCTCAACACCGCTTCGATCTCCCCGGTGGTCGATGGCGCGACGGCCTTCGTCCTGGTAGGCATGATGTGGCTCTACGACCCATGGCTTGCAGGGTTAGCGCTTGCCACCACCGCGATCTACGCCGGAGCGCGCAGTTTCGCCTACCGGCTGTACCGCAGGGCGAATGAGGAGGCGGTGGTCTATGCCGCTAGTGAAAACTCGCATTTCCTCGAATCCTTACGGGGGATGGCGAGCATCAAGGCGCTGGCGATTGGCGACCGACGGCAGGGCATCTGGAACAACTACCTAGTGGACCGAGTTGGCGCGGAACTCCGTGTCGCCAAGATCGACTTGATCTTCACGGTCGCCGCCCCCGTGTTGTTCGGGCTTGATCGCGTTGTAATCATCTTCTTCGGCGCTCGTGCGGTCATCGATGGAATTCTGTCCATCGGCATGCTGGTGGCATTCCTCGCCTACAAGGATCAGTTCTCGCAGCGCGTCAGCAAGTTGCTAGACAGTCTCGTTCGGCTGGGCACCTTGACGGTACATGGCGAGCGGATCGCGGACATCGCGCTGGCCGAACCCGAGCGCGGCGACAGCGGTGACATCATTGGATCGGCCGCGAACATAATCAGCCCCAAGGCTCGGCTTAGTGCCAGCGGGATCAGCTTTCGCTACAGCGATAACGAACCGAGGGTGATAGCCGATTTCGACCTCGACGTCGCGCCGGGTGAATGTGTCGGGATCGCCGGACCGTCCGGTGCCGGCAAGACCACCTTGCTGAAGATCCTGGCTGGCCTGTTGCGGCCGACGGCCGGCACGGTACTGATCGATGACGTGCCGCTAGAGGCCATCGGGCTCGAGGCGTATCGTGCCCAGATCGGCTGCGTGTTGCAGGAAGACCGTCTGTTTGCCGGCTCGATCGCCGAGAATATCGCTGGTTTCTGTCCTTCGCCCGACCCCGAGCGGATCCAGCTAGTGGCGAGGTTAGCCGCCATACACGAAGAAATTCTGCGCATGCCGATGGGCTATCAGACACTGGTCGGCGATATGGGCAGCTCGCTCTCTGGCGGGCAGATGCAGCGCGTCGTGTTGGCGCGCGCGCTTTACCGCGGACCTCGCATCCTGCTGCTCGACGAAGCCACCAGCCATCTGGACGAGGAGAACGAACGGGCGATTAACGAAGCTATCCGGGGTCTGCCGGTATCGCGCGTCATTGTCGCGCACCGGCGCTCTACGCTGGATATGGCCGATCGCGTTGTGCCGATTTGGCCTCCGTTGGCGCTGACTAAGCGGACGGCCTAGACTGGCGCGCGTCCATAAAGGCCTGTTTTTCAGTGGTAAAGCAAGACGGCGCAGATCGCCGCACCCTCACGCCGACACAATCGGCGGCGTGGTTGCGTGATCACGATCACCGGAATCGGTGATCACCTTCGGCCGGAATGGATGATCACAATCACCGGAATGCGCACCCAAAGACCACCGGCCAAAGATCCATAGCACCAATCCGCTGGAACGCTGGAACGCCTCAATGGCGAGATCAAGCGGCGCACCGACGTTGTCGGCATCTTCCCCAACGAGGCTGCCATCACCCGTCTGGTCGGCGCCATCCTGCTCGAGCAGAACGATGAATGGGCCGTGCAGCGCCCGCTACATGACGCTGGAAACCATCGCTCCATTGAGCGAGGATCCGATCTTCAAGCTGCCCGCCGTAGCAGCCTGAGCCACCGGCCAAACTCGCCGGAGAGCATCAAGATCGACGCCGCTCTTACACCACAGCTCGGGGCACGATCGCACGATCCCTTTTGCCCGTAAGTTTTTCGGTTTGGCGCATCCTATCAAAAACGACTGCCCCAGGGTCGATTATGGGTGTGATTCCTGTCCTTCGCCGGCACTTGCTCGGGCGACAAGCTTGCGCCGATGGCAGAAAATCTTTCGACGCTCGCCGAACCGGGGGCATTTGCGCCTTAGCGCCACAAGCGGACGCAGCCGGCAAACTCGTTCTCGATTTCGGAGAAGTAGATGAAAAGCCTCAAGAACATCAGGCGCTCGTCACCCTGTCCACTTGTAACCTTTTTAAGCTACTACAGGCGCGCGCATAATCAATTATTTGTTTGACGCTTAAGTTGATTTATATAGATTGGTTGCAGCACTGCACCCGCCAACAACGGTAGTAACGGCGCCTCGCATTAGGCAAGCGACGGTTAGCCGTTTGACCACAGTCACCGGACACCTCGAATCCGATGTACCGAAATTCTCTTGATTAATGCAAAGTGGGCGGAGCTGTGTGACGGGCTGTGCTAACAATGCAAGTATGGAGATTGTCGCGGCCACCCCTGAGCACTATGCGGCCATTGCCGATCTGAACCGTACCGCGTTCGGAAGCGACGCTGAAGGCACGCTTATTGCTCGACTGCGGGATGACGGGTTGGTGCTGATCGAATGTGCTGCCCTCGACGCGGGCGGGCTGATCGGGCACATCTTGTTCAGCCGCCTCGACGTCGAAATTGATGGCCACAAGGTCAGTTCTGCGACGCTGGCTCCGATGGCAATCTCCGCTGACCGGCAGCGCCAAGGCGTCGGCTCCCGTCTGGTGCAGAACGGGTTGGCAGAACTGGTGGACTGCCAGGCGGTGATTGTGCTCGGCCATCCGGGGTATTATTCGCGCTTCGGCTTCTCAGCCGCCCTTGCAGCAAAGCTCAATGCTCCGTTTAGGGGCGAGGCATTCATGGCGCTCGCACTCTTACCGGGGGCTCTCGACGGGCACGCAGGGTCAGTGGCCTATCCGGACGCGTTCAGGATCGTGCGAAATTGAGGTCATAGCGTCGGCTGTTATTTAAACAACGCTAAGAGAAAAGGGCCGCTCTTTCAGTTTGTTGAGGCAGGTTTCCCGCAAACGGCCGTTCTGTGGACACTCACTCTCGAGTGATGGTTGATCTTTATTTTCCGTCCAGAAAATGCGTCCCGCAATGTTCATCTGTCCCGATTTGGCCGAGCCCGTTTTAAGGACCAGATATGTTCGCCAAGTGTTTCGAGCATCCCGTTGTTTAGCTAACAACCGACGCTATGCCCTCTAATGCTGGTGAATGCCGCCGGAAGACCCAAGGCCAGTGACGGACGGCCTCGCCAGGCGAACTCGCCGGCCAGCAATGCCTCCGGTCTAAACAGCCTATATCAGATCGCGAGCGATGGTCTGAAATTGTCCCCTCTCGATAGTTTATCGAGAGGGGACAGTCTTACTTCGAGGTAGTTCAGCTATGCTAACCTGAAGGTGCCGTGTAAATGTTACTCCGGCAGCCTTGTTGGATTGTTTACGCCCATGCCGATGCTTGTGTTAGCGACATTGGCAACGCTACCGTTGAGCAAATTTAACAGACCGATGCCGACGTTCAGTTCCCCAATGGCAATGACGCCGCTTCCTCCCGCAACTTCGTCAAGGTCGTGGTCGATCAATTCGACTGGTTCGCGAACGATGTCTTCCACTGTCTTCTCCCTTCTTTGTTTACGAGCACGCCCGCCAGAGACTCCTAAGCGCGTTCTCGCAAGCTTACTCTAGCGGCGATTTTCGCTTAATCCACTAAATTTTAAGGTTAACAATAATTCAATTTCCGTCCTCAAGGTGAGTACGGAAATTTGGCGGCACGCCGAATGCGCCATCGATTGACCTTCGACCGCCCTCACCGACGTGTTGCGCGCGTGTTCGATCCGTGGATCCAAACAGTTTTACGGGCTTCAGAAAAACGCTCTCTCAAGAAATCTGCGTCCATGGTACATTATCGTAAATTAAGGAGGGTCGCTATGAAGGCTAGGCTTTCTTGGTCATCGCGCTTTCTTACAGTGATCTTGCTCGCCCTGATGCTGGGTTACACGGAATTACGACCGAGCGCGGCACAAGCCGCTTACGACTACAACATATCACAGATTTCGCCCGTTGCGTTGACTATGGAACAGCTCGCGGCGATCCTGAACGAGGACCATTCCGCGACAACGAACACGGCTTATTTGGATATTTATCAACAAACGACAATCAACGACACAACCAACGCTATTGCGAGCTTGGCCCCCCTCAAAGTTATTCAGACGGGTGATCCTATTTATCCCTACCTAGGCGTATTCCACAACCAGGTCACTACAACGGAATTTGCCACATTCGCGGCCTACTCGCTTGATCTCAATACGTGGCACACGATCGGTTCAATCGACAATGTTGCTGCCGGCGAATACGGCAGCCAGCCAGATGTTCGCATCCTTCCCGACGAAAGCGTGCTGTTTGCGGAGGAATACAATTCAGCCAGCAAGCCGCAGATAAGGGTCAGGTATTATGGCAAAACCGGCGCTCAAACGGGCCTACAGCTGTTTATCGCCGACCCCGGTGCGGGCTACGAGAAAATACTGCCTACGTTCTCAAAAGCGGATGGCGCGCCCGGTTTCGGCCGCATCGATTACAGCGGTCCAGCGCTGAGTTCAAAAATCGAGATATCGCATTACTCCAACCTTGGCATACGGAATATTCAGGCGCTGGGCACGTTGACAACGAATTTCCAGACCTGGCCGGATACGACCGACACCACGATCAACACTACAAATTTCCAGACCTGGTCGGATACGACCGATACCACGATCAACAGTCTCGTCACTAATGCCGGGGGCAATGGGAACATTGGCGATCGCGACGTCTTCAGAGCAGGGTCTACCGTCTACGAGGTCGTTGAAGCCCAAGTCAACCCAACATCGGGCAATGACTTTGGCTCATGGCGTCTGTTTCTGATCAACCGTACCACGTCGACAATTCAAACACTCAGCCCAATACTCGTCGGTGGTGCGCAGTCTCTTGGTAACCCCACAGTATCCTTTGTCACATTGCCGGACGGTCGGCCCGCGCTGGTCTTTACCTGCTTTGTATTTAGTCAAAACAACGGCACGACATTGCCGGGTGGGCATATGTTCGTGTACCCTCTGATGAATTGAGGCTTAAGTCGATGCTGATTCGACGGAGCGATCCGTAGCACGCACCACTCCTCGCGCGCCCGATACGACACACCCACCTTCGCGCTCGCGCGCGTGATGGCAGCAGGTTGGCAATAAGCTGCGGAGCAAACTACTGGAATCCCAGCAGTTAGGCTAATCTAAGCTCGTGAAGGCCGGAACGGTGGAACTTGGGTTCATCCGCGCGCCCGGGAGGAGGTACGTCGGTTGTATCACCCGATGCGGGCGGATATCTGATCCGCCCAACCCTGCGGTCCCCTCCCGCGCGTGATTTTCCCATAGGCGATATTATCCAGCTTTTGACTCCTGCACTAGCGATTGCGCACGGATCATAGACCCGCTGTTTCCCTATTCCTCGACCGCGTGCAGCGTCGACCTCGCGGGTCTTCGTGCATTCCCGATTTTTTGTGTGGACTTCTCTACGTGATAATCCGGTGGGGCGGTCGCGAAGGTGACCGCTGATGTAACAGGGTAGCGGTGGATGCGCGGATCAGATCGCTTCGCTCAAACCCTTTGCGGCTCGGAATGCAACCTTCTTTGACGCTCTACTGGCTTTGATCTGGATCTCCTCGCCCGTGGCCGGGTTACGCCCCTTGCGCGCCGGGCGTGCTGGTCGAATTCGTACTTGTAGGACGCCAAGGTTGGGAATGCGGATTTTGCTGCCCTTCTTCAGTACGCGACCGATGTCGGCCACGAAACCGGTGAACATCTCGATCGCCTGCTTCTTGGCTACTCCGTGAGTATAGCCCGCCCACTCAGCGAGATGTTTCAACGTGACGATCGGCGGCAATGGCCCGGTCATCGAAGCGGGCCTAGGAGCAGACGTCGCGGTCCTCTCCTTATGGGCCACCTTCGTGGTGGCCAGCTTCCGCACCGCGGGTGCAGCCTCCGGCTTACCGGCCTTCTTTCGGATTGGGTTGCTACGTGCCGCAGGTGCTGTCTTTCTCACTGTCTTGACTTGATGTGTAGCCATAGAGGGCTCTCCGAGCTTGCCTTTCGAGCGCAGAGAATAGCGAGGCGTGTCAAGAACCCGTCAACTTTGCGCGAAAATGCATCGATTGACGAAGCAGAACGCCCGCTGGGGATGTGCGTACTTCCTGCTGATCTCTCCGCCATAGCCGAATCACCAGCAAAGTTCGAAGCCCGCCCTCTCTCGGGCCGCGGCCGGAAATCGGCGCAAAAGAGACAGCCGTCAGATCACGATCCGCTCGACCTCATCGAGGCTGAGCTTATCGCGGCGGCGATCGTAGAGCTGCGTCGTGCGCATTGACGCATGGTTCAACGACACCGCCAGGGCCGCTGCACTGATCGGAACGGAGCCGTAATGACCCGGCGCCCTCCGATCCGGTTTTATTCTTGATAACAGATTTTATCGGGAATAGAGCGGCAGGGTAGGGCAGGGGATTCGCAAGCGGCAGGGACCCTCATGGCGCGTGCGGCGTTTTTAACGGCAGGTGTATTTATTTCCCCTGCGTGCGCCGGCTCGCTTCATTGGAATAAACCGCGAGAAACCCGATAGAGAGATAGAGAGAATAAACAACATAATGCAGCGCACGACGGTCCGTTTCACGATCTGGTTGTTTTCTTGCCGATCTGCGTTCTGACTGAACATTGTCCAATTTGTACGCGCAAAATCCAATGGATCGATCGAATTATATTACTGCCGCACCGGCAGCAATTGCTTGTACCGCTGAATCAGCGCCTCAGACCGCTTCCCGCAATATGAACTAAAGCCTGACTCCAACCGACTCCCGAGCAAGCGGTCGACAATATTCGAATTTCACAACCCAGCACCCTATGCCCGAGTTAAACATGGCCGCAGCAGCTATAGTCAGCGCAATTAGCACGTCTTCCACGCTATGCCCTTCACGGGTCATCTCGTGCTCA